>Ga0316220_1000277_pt1 | contig 80647 bp, 130 predicted proteins | sample TBH18005metaG_FD_203632 | JGI IMG/M metagenome (GOLD analysis project Ga0316220, IMG submission 203632) | Freshwater microbial communities from Trout Bog Lake, Wisconsin, USA - TBH18005 | ecosystem: Environmental > Aquatic > Freshwater > Lake > Hypolimnion/Profundal zone | place: USA: Wisconsin... | reverse complement strand
TAGTAATAAAAACTATTAACTACATAGAGCAATAGAGCACAATGTAGTCTACATAGGGCTAAAGAGCACTTATTAGTTCTATGTCTTAACTTTCTTTCTTTATGTCTACTCCGTCCTGGAGAGCACGACCTAGTTTCTACCTTGGTCCGACCCTACCCCTTGTTTTAAAAGTTATGCCAGCGTTAAATGTAGCGTTATATATATTATCTAATAATTCTTTTTTACCCCCACCCTACCTAGATTCTACCTAGGGAACTACCCAGCTCTACCCAGCTACGTTGGAGGTCTGCTCAGGTCTTTACGTTGTAATGTCATGTTCTGTGCAGCTTTGTGCAGGGCTAAGTAGTGCCTGTTTATTAGGCAGTTTATTACCCATCATTACTAATCAAGGACTTGCACCTGCTTAGTGCGTCTTAGTCTTATACCATTACTGAGTAGACAATCCTATTCAATATGCTATTCAGTTATATAGACTAAGTAGCTCTCTTATGCCCTTCTCTGTCTGTTATTGTCTATCCCTTTAGTATGTCTATCCGTTCTATCGCTATCTGCTTTACTGTCTCGATGTTGTCCCCTATAAATTGGCATTGTTGTTTGTTTGCAACTAGGTATAAACACCTATAGATTTTACTTACAATTAGTACTAAATTGTAGTTACCCACACAAACAAAGGAATAAACATCATGTCAAACTTTAAAGCCCTTATCATTACCTTAGTAGTTTTCGCTGTGTGTCTTACTGTATGGCACCTAACTAACATACATTATTTGTAATGTCAATAGGGGTAAGTCCCTATATACAATAGCTTGAAATAAGAATAAATTAGTAGCTAAGCATTAAACATAAACTAAATTAAAGGATTAAACATCATGCAAAGAATCACAGAAAAACAACTCGAATCATTGGTTGATTACATCAACAAGCTAACTAACAGCCCCTTAGAATCCTCAAGCCGTGTAGATGGTAAATACTGTGCTAATGTAGGTAATTTCCACATTTACTATGCTTATGGCGGTGTTAACTTACACCGTATGAGCAACACAGGCGGAGGCGTTAGCACTCCAGTAGGACAGGGAACACGCACTAAGCGTGAGCTATATAATGATATGCAGTCTTTTATTCGTGGTTTAGAATTTACAAAACATGAGGCTTAATACAATGAACTCAAGAAACTATCTTATAGAGCAATACCTAGAATTTAAAAATAACTATCTCAGCCCTTCATTGTTTGCAGAGCATCGGGGCATGACTGAAGAACAAGGGTTATCGTTGATAAACCTAGGCAGAAACTTATTCAATTCTAAACATCCTGAGGCTTAACATGAAAACTTACCACATTGTAGCAATTAACGAAAAAACAGGCGATAGCGTATTTATGACTAGGTATGCAATGACGCATGATAAGGCTTGTGAGATGCTAAAAAGATTTACATCTCATAAAGGTAGAAGATTACAACTTATTGAAGGGGCTTAATATGAAAACTTTCAAGATAACCCTAGAGATAGAATTAAAAGATGATTCTATATGTGCTGCTGACTTTGTTTATGACATTGTAGAGCAAGCCTTAGAGACTGGGGAGAGTATTTTAGATTATGAATTATTGGAGGTTTTACCATGATTGGAATCGCAGGCGGTATCTTATTGTCTTTATTGTTCTTAGTATGTTTACCATTGATTATTCAATTAGGTGTCTTCGAATGTATGCTAGGATTGTTCTTAGGTGCTATCTGGTTGGCTGGTGAGTATCCCTTATGGGCTTTGTTCTTGCTTATACTTGCTGTAGCGTGTTACTGTACAAACAAACAAGGGGTTAAAGATGAAGCATGAAGTTATATTTAATACTAGAGATTTGCTCATCGAATGGCTTGATGAGAATTTCCCAGAGAATCGTCTTACGCATGTTGCAGCAGATGGAGCTAATTACGCCTGTAACGGTTGCACAATAGAAGTCAAGGGCTTACACCTTGTGATTAACTTAGAATCCTTGGAGGGTGTTTAAAATGTTTGAGAATTGGAAAGAGTTTTGGGAATGTTACAAGTTTTTAATGCAATATTTTGCTGTAATAGCCCTTAGCATGTTTACTATATTTTTTATTGGTATTAGTATTGTTTTCTTAGTTAAGTTTATAGGAGGTCTTTAAAATGAGCTTATACGGAAATAGAAATTATTATGTACCTGAGGAAGAAGAATACACCGACATTGAGATGTTAGAGAATGAAATAGCTTTATATACTCAAAACCTAATGATGAGCACCTGTAACCCTGCTACGCACTGGGGTGAAGGTCTAGCAGAGTGCGGTTACGATGAATCAGACTATCCTACACCCTCGCACGCACCTGTAGATATTGTCCAGCGTGTACATGCTTACTGGTACAATACAGCTTTATTTCTTGCACAACGCTACTATGAGGCTAACCCAATATGAATAACTTACAAGAGATGAGCAGCGAGGAAGCTCGTTACGCATGGGAAGAGGCAGAATATCACTTCGACCTCGCAGATATTGTTAAGCAAATGAAAGTAAGGGGCGAAGGTGTAGTTATCCTTGATATATTAAATATGTTTAAACAATCGGAGCAAGTATAATGATTACTGAAAACCTCATACGCAAGGCACGTGCCTACGCATTGAATGATGACTACGTCGTGACAGCTAACCTCATTAACCAGCTATGCGATGCCCTAGAAGTCCAAGAAGATAACAGAGCATCGTTATTGTCCTATATGATGGATAATAAAGAAAACTTTAAACACGCTGAGATGTATCGTCATCTACGAAATAGTGCCTGCCACGCACCTCATGACGCTATGGCTCCCGCAGTTGTGCTATGTAATGGTAATATGTCATCTTTTGAATGGCTTGATGGCGATATGCTAGATAAAGCCATTGAGGAAGACATGAAAAAAGACTACTATTGCGGAGCTTGATATGTTGAGCAAATACTGGGTTAGTGATGAGGATGGTTTTGTGCTGCGTTGGTTCTATACTAAAGCTGAGGCCCTCGCCTATGTAGGTACTAACGCATGGACAATCGAGCTTCGCAAGGCTCCTAAGTTTATATTTGAGGATGCACTATTTTAAAAGGTTATAAAAGAAATGAGCGCAAACACTACATATTACGCAAGGATACCTAAACTGGTATGGGAATGGATTGAAGTAGATGCTTTAGTAGGTGCTGATGTATGGGAAAAATATCCTACAGCTTCTGATGTTTTGCATTGGACTGAGTATGAAGAAATGGAAAGAAAGGCACAAGAAAAATGAGCTTTACTATTTATCAGCAAGATGGCTTAAAGGTGATACAATGGTTCTCATCTGTTGATGAGTTAGTGAAAAGTATGCTTACGCATCCGCATGACGCATACCATAGGAATGTATAATGGACAAGGAAGAAATGCTTTTAATTATCTTTGCGGTTACATCGTGCATTGATACCGTGATTAGTTTGCTTCGTTACTGTAAAGGGATGGGAGAATAAAATGACATATCAAGAAATAGGAAAAGCATTAGGCATCTCGCACGTGATGGTAATTTACATAGAGAGAAAAGCCTTGATGAAGGTTCGCAAGCGTTTAATGGCTTTAGGGTATGATAGAGATTGTATTTAAGATGACTAAGATTTATACTTACCAAGAAATAGCAGAAGAAATAGGTGTTACGCACCAGGCAGTATGGGAGATTGAGAAAAGAGCTTTAATGAAGTTAAGAAAGATTTTTATTAACAGAGGTATATTAAGAGAACATTATTATGACTGATGCAGAATTGACAGCATTATTAAATCGTGGTGGAATTGCTCCAGCATTATATGAAGGTGAAGTAGGAGAAACTAACCTCCCTACATGGCGTAAACTAGCTAAGGAATTTAGAAACTATTATGAAGTATATTATAACACACAATCTGATTCACGAGACTCTTTCCTTAACCAAGATAATGCCTGAAGATAATCGTGCAAGCACTTACGCACCTGAAGAAATGGACTGCGAGCACGTAGTTTGGGATTGTGATAACATTTCAGGAGAAGCTCTAGGAGGCTTTCAAGATGAAGATGAAGGATAGGTATCAAATGACTAAGAAAACAGCTAAAAAGCACCTTAAATCGCCTATAAAAGGCAACGGAGACACCAGATGAGATGCTATTGCTGCAATGTGTTATTAACTCCATACGAAAGTACGATTAAGTCAGTTAATACTAATGATTATCTAGATATGTGTTTAAAATGTTTAAAAACAGTAAAAACAGATATTAATTATAAAGATAGAATTGATTTACTAAGTAGTAATGATGTAGATGATTTAGATTTATATCTAGATAATGATTATGATAATCTAGATGAATACTAAGTAGTATGTAGTACTAAATAGTAAATAATATTAATATTGTTTTTAAAAACTAAATTAACTAAGTAGTATGTAGTACTAAATAGAGAAAATTATGTCTAAAATTAAAATACTTGTAGCGTGTGAATATAGTGGTAGAGTTAGAGATGCTTTTATTAAAAGAGGCTTTGATGCTATTTCATGCGACTTACTTCCTACTGATGTCCCTGGGCCTCATTATCAAGGAGATGTATTTGATATTATTGATAATGGTTTTTCTTTGATGGTTGCTCACCCACCTTGCACGCACTTAGCAGTTTCTGGTTCAAGATGGTTTAAAGACAAGGTGGTAGAACAGGCAGAGGCTTTAGATTTTGTTCGTAAACTACTTGATGCAAATATTAAACATATTGCTTTAGAAAATCCTATTAGCGTGATTTCTAGTAAAATTAGAAAACCTGACCAGATAATACAGCCTTGGCAGTTCGGGCATGGAGAAACTAAAGCAACTTGTCTATGGCTTAAAAACTTACCTAAACTTGTTCCTACTAATATTGTTGAAGGCAGAGAAGCTAAAGTGCACAAAATGCCTCCTAGCCCTGATAGATGGAAACTACGCAGCACTACTTACCAAGGAATCGCTGATGCGATAGCACAACAATGGGGAGATTATTTAAGTGTCTAATTTCCTTAAGCACATTCCATGTCTTAAATGCGGTAGCTCCGATGGGAATTCATTGTATGATGACCATCACGAATATTGTCATGTGTGTGGTAATCACATTAAAGGCGATGGAACAGAAAGTTATGTTGCACCTACAAGGAAGAAGAATATGTTAGAAGTTAAAGGCAGTATTATGTCGATTAGCGACAGAGGCATCACACGAGATACTTGCCAATATTACGGAGTAACTCAAGATGGGACTTCACAGTTCTATCCCTACGCAGATGCAGAAGGTATTATTGTAGCTACCAAGAATCGTAATGTTGAGCATAAGACTTTTGGTATCTCTGGAGAGTGGAAACATACGACTTTATTCGGTCAGCAGTTATTTCCTAAAGGCGGTAAGACTGTCACTATCCATGAAGGTGAGCTAGATGCCCTAGCAGGGTTCCAGATGAGTGGTAGCAAGTACGCTAATGTCTCAGTACGTAACGGAGCACAAGCAGCTCTAAAGGACGTTAAAGCCTCTTATGAGTGGTTATCTTCCTTTGAGAATATCTATATCTGCTTTGATGCTGATGAGCCTGGACAGAAGGCAGCGAATGAAGTAGCAGAGATTCTAGGTAGCAAGTGTAAGATTGTGAAGCACGTAGCAGGTTTTAAAGATGCTTGTGATTATCTTGCAGTAGGTAAAGGAGCTGATTATGTTAAGCAATGGTGGGCAGCAGAGCAATGGACACCGGATGGAATTATCGCAGGTTCTTCGTTATGGGAAGAAGTTAATAGACCTGTGGAGAAATCGTCAGCCCTCTATCCTTGGGCAGGAGTCAACGAGCTTACCTATGGAATCCGTCCAGCAGAGCTTATCACAGTCTGTGCAGGTTCAGGACTAGGTAAGTCTCAATTCTTGCGTGAGATTCTCTGGCACTTGATACAGACTACAGACTCTAACATTGGCTTAATGTTTATGGAAGAATCTGTACGTAAGACAGCGAGAAGTATTATGTCTTTACACTTGAACAAACCTTTACATTTACCTGACACTTTAGTAAGTAATGAAGAACTCAAGCAGTCCTTTGATGCTACGATGGGTACAGATAGATTGTATTTATGGGATAACTTTGGTTCTACGGATATTGACAACGTGATGAATCGTATTCGATACTTCGCTAAAGCAGCAGATTGCAAGTATATCTTTTTAGACCATATTTCAATGATTATTTCTGCACAATCTAACGGTGATGAGCGCAAGGCTATTGATGAGTTAATGACGAAGTTGCGTATGTTAGTTCAAGAAACTGGAGTGTGTCTTATTGCTGTGTCACATCTGAAGAGGCCAGATAGTAAGGGACATGAGGAAGGGGCTGCGACATCATTGTCTCAGTTGCGTGGTTCTGCTTCTATCGCCCAACTTAGTGACATTGTTATTGGATTGGTTCGTAATGCTCAAGCTGAAGACCCTATTGAACGCAACACTACCAGGGTTTCCATTTTAAAAAATAGATTTTCAGGATTAACTTCACCCCATTGTGCTTCGTTGTTATACAATAAAGACTCTGGACGAATGCTTGAAATGGAGGATGTATTATGAGTGAGAAATTAGTATTAGAAGTTTTTGAGCGTGGTAAAGCGTTTGGGTATGCTGAAGGACTTAAAACCAATAAAGTAAAAACACTAACAGATGCAGAAATTGCACAAGTATTTCAAGATGACAATTTATGGCGTTATAGTGATTTGGTGTTAGAAAGTGATGGAATTCAGTTTGCTAGAGCAATACTAAGAAAGGCACAAGAGAAATGAACTATCAATCTCCATTTACCCGTTGGTGGGATGCAAACATAACTCAGATGGCGGTCAGTCCTGAGATTAGAAAGCTGATTGCTATGGCATTTGAGGGCGGTCAATTATCCACAAAACCTCGTGAGTTAAGTGATGATGAGATATGTGATATTTGGCTTGATGTATTTTCAAATAATTCCACCGCAGAAAGACAGTTAGTTTTTGCTAGAGCAATACTAAAGAAAGCACAAGAGAAATGATTAGCAAAGCAAGTGTAGTGCTTGGAGTGAGACAACTCGCTCGATTGCTAACGGTATTGGTTGGCTACCGTCTGCACAGTCAACCCCTAATTTAAGAAAGGCACAAGAGAAATGACTACTAAAATGCTATATCGTGATTTAGAAATCCTTGACTTACTTAAACTACGTTTTATCCGAGACCCTGATAATAAAGATGTTTATGTAGGAAGAACAACGGACGAAGAGCTAGATAAGTACGAAGAAATACTAAGAAATACTAAGAAAGGCACAAGAGAAATGAACGCAAATGAACTAGCTCAACAATTAAGTCAGATGGATACGCTTCAAGATGGTATGTCTAAATTTGAATACTCAATAATTCAAAAATCTGAAGCCATGCTACGCCAGCAACAAGCTGAAATAGAGGCGTTGAAAGCAAAGCATGACGCAATATCATGTTCAAGCTGTGCATGTGGCTTTATTAAAAGAGGAAAGGCTAATGAAAAATGAAATATTGGAAACCTTTAACACCTTTGCGTTATGTAATGCGTGGTGAAATGCCGATTCTTCAGCAAGCATGGGGATTATATGTGCCAATTCCTGATGCACCTTACGAATCGCAAATAGATTATATGTGGCGTGATATTCCAACTTTGCCTGAAAACAAAGGCAATGGTTTGGATTGGATTATTGAAGAACCATTATCAGTTTAAGAAAGGCACAAGAGAAATGAACGCAAATGAATTGATTGATGAACTGTGGGTTTGTTTAGAATCTCCAATTATTAGTGATTCAGATACTAGAGATTTAGTTATGAATGCAGCCACTATGCTACGCCAGCAACAAGCTGAAATAGAAACATTACAAACAAGAATCGTGGATAGGGAAAATGAATATTCACAAATAGCCATTCAAAATGAAACTAATAAAGCGTTGTTAGATGATGCTAATGCTGAAATAGAGGCGTTAAAAGAACAATTGAGGTTTAGCTATGACGGACAATGAACCAGTAGCGTGGATGGATAAAGATGGAAATATTTTTTATACAGATGGAATGGCTCATACACTTCCACTCTATACCCATCCAGCAAAGACGCTAAACAAAGAAGAAATACTGAAATTAGCTGAAGAATTTGATATATGGCTTGGCTATGATGAGATTAAATTTATTCAGTTTGTGTTAAGAAAGGCTAATGAGAAATGAACACAAAAGACTTCGTAATATCTTGGGTGATGATTTATATAGCTGGCGGTATTGCTCTTTATTTAATACTTTCAGCAAGCCATTGTTAAGAAAGGCACAAGATAAATGAGCTACCACGGAAAACTGCAAACATTAAAAAACGGTACAGCAGATTCGGAAATTCAACTATGGGCTTATCAGCAAATAGAAACAATAGAATATTTGTACAAAACGCACGACAAAGATAAAGCACAGTTAGTTGCAGCAGAACAGCTTTATTTAGATTCCTTTGAGCGTGGAAAGCAAATAGGTTATGCAGAAGGAATGATGAACAGGTCAATTAGTGTTCAAAATAATGAGCAGTTCATGTTCCGTGAACAAGGTAAAGAAATGAACGCAAATGAAATAGACCCTAAATATGTTGCTGATTTAGAAAAAATAATTGTCAAACAACAAGCTGAAATAGAGGCGTTGAAAGCTGACAAATTATTACATGATGAAGCGTATTTAAGCCAGATGAAAGAAATAGAGGCGTTGAAAGACGAGGCTGCAGGGTGGGAGATGTCTTACGAAAACTGCCATAGAACATGCAGTGGATATGGGATGAATTAAAATGATACCAGCTATGCGTAATGCGAATGCTTCTCATGTAGACTTTGGTTTCCTTCGTGGAATGATTCCTGATAATCCTCACTTCATGCCTAGTAATATTGACATGATAGTTGAACGTAAAGGAAAGTTTATCTTCGGTGAATGGAAGCGTGAAGGTGAGAAGATGACGATGGGTCAAAAGATTCTGTTATTATCTTTATCTAAAATTCATACGGTATTGATTATCACAGGTCATGTTGACGAAGAAGCATACGTTTCTAAAGTACAAGTATTAAACTGTAACGGTAAACTAAACCTCATTGGTAACAGTAAAGAATCTTTAATAACATATTTACAAGACTGGTATGAAGCAGTCGAGAAAGGAAAACTATGAGAAGCACTGGCGGCAAAGGCGATAGGCAAAGACCATTAACAATACCGAAAGAACAATTTGAGAAAAACTGGGATGAGATATTTAAGAAAAAAGAAAAGCCTGTTCCTCCTCCTGTTCCTACTAAGTAATGTAGTATGGATAGTTATTATGCACAAAGATGCAATGTATAATAGCTATGTAGGTGATGACAGATGCCATGATACAATGAATTATCAAGCGTTCTATTCTGTTAAAAATGAAATAGAATATTGTTTTTATAGAAAGACTGCTTATCCATATAGGCTAAGTGGTGGGATAATAGGAGTTAAACCATGAAGATTATTATTGCAACATTGTTGTTTTGTTTGGTGACAGTAGCCCAGGCACAGAGCACTACAACGATTGTTATGCCTGATGGTACAATGATGGTGTGTACTAATTTTGGTACAGTTGTTTCTTGTGAAAAGATGTAATGCTTAAGACTTTAGTCCTCGATATTGAAACCAACCTAGCACATGACATAGTCTGGTGCGTGGTTACTTTACATCGTGAAACTGGAGAGATTAAAGTATGGAAAGAACCTACAGGGTTGAAGGAATATTTAGAAAATGCTATTACTATCGTGGGACACAATATTTTTGCTTTTGATGCTTATCTCCTTAATCGTTTATGGAATACGAAAATAAGAAAATCTCAACTTCAAGATACTTTACTTTTATCTCGTTTATCTGATTCAAGCAGAGAAGGAGGACACAGTTTAGACTCGTGGGGTAAAACTCTTGGTTATCATAAATTAGATTTTAATGCTTATGACGACGGGCTTACAGATACTATGCTTGAGTATTGTCAAAGAGACGTAGAGCTTACATCTAAAGTATATGATATGTTATGGAAAGAATTAGATGCTAACAAGATTAGCGACGAAGCTATTAAACTAGAGTATGAAGTACAAGTAATTCTATCGGAGATGGAACGTAATGGATTCAAGCTTGATGAACCGTATGCACAGACGTTGCTCTGTGAAATTAAAACTGAGATGGCTCAGATTGAAGAAGCTTTACAAGCCATATTCCCTCCGATTGTTACGGAGCGTGTATCGGAGAAGACTGGTAAAAGACTTAAAGATGATGTTGAAGCATTTAATATTGGCTCACGTCAACAGATTGCTAAGCGTCTTATGTCTAAAGGTTGGAAGCCTACCAAGACTACAGAGAAGGGGCAGATTATTGTCGATGAGACGGTACTTGCTGATGTACAGCTTGAGGAAGCTAAACCTATTGCAAGATATTTGACATTACAAAAGAGAGCATCACAATTAGATTCATGGTTAGAAAAACTAGGAAAGGACGGGAGAGTTCATGGTAAAGTTATTGGTTTTGGTGCTGTTACTGGCAGAGCTACCCATAGTAGCCCTAATATGGCTCAGGTGCCAGCAGTGCGAGCTACTTTGGGTACAGAGTTCCGTTCGTGTTGGACGGTTGATAAGGGGAATGTCCTTGTGGGTGTTGACTTGTCTGGTATTGAACTGCGTTGTTTTGCTCATTACCTTAATGACTTGGACTACATAAATGAGACAGTCAACGGTGATGTCCACACGAGAAATCAGCAAGCTTTCGGGGTTGAGACGAGAGACCTTGCGAAGACTGTCCTTTATGCGACTTTGTACGGAGCATCCCCAACCAAGATTGGTACAGTTATTGGTGGCACTGCGAAGCAAGGAGCCAACATTATCAATAGCTTCAGTAAAGCAATACCAGCGTATGCGAGGCTTAAATCCAAAGTTGAACGCCTTGCTGAAAAGGGAACACTACCTGGGCTTCATGGTTATCAACTTAAGGTCAGGTCGGCTCATTCGTCGCTCAACACGTTACTACAAAGTGCAGGGGCTATCATCGCTAAGCAGTGGCTTGTTCAAATCAAAAAGAACTTGACAGCAGCAAAGATACCTTATAAGCTAGTAACCTGGTGTCACGACGAGGTTCAAATAGAAACACCTGAACAGTACGGAGAACAAGTAGGTAAATTAGTAGTACAAGCAGCAAGAGAATCAGGAGAGATTTTAAAGTTTAGATGTCCCGTAGGTGCAGAATACAAAGTAGGACATACATGGGCTGATTGTCATTAAAGCAGTAGAAGTAAAAGTATGTTATAATAGCTAAGTAGTACAAATTCAACTAAATTAAAGGAATCAACATTATGAGTACAGGTAAATCAGTAGCAGTTCAGGCAGACGTATTTTGGGCATGTACACAAACTCCTAATCCTACATCGGATAAAGAGCAATACACAATCAACTTGTCTAACCTATCAGATAAGGCAGCAACAGCATTAGAAGAGCTAGGTATTACAGTTCGTACAAACGAAGAGAAGCGTTCAGCAGAAGGTAAGTACATCACTTGTAAGAGCAATTACAAGATTGATGCTTTTACTACTGACGGAGAACTCATCTCTGCAGATAAGAAGATTGCTAATGGTAGCAAATGCACAGCGATTGTTTCTTCGTATGAGTGGAATTATCGTGGTAAAAAAGGTGTTAGTCCATCTTTGAAAAAGTTGACGATTACTAATCTAATCGAATACAAAGGTGCTAACGTAGAAGAACTTGACGACGTATTGTAGAAAATAACAGAGGAGCTTCGGCTCCTCATTTAGAAAGTTTATAATGCACGTTTTAATAGATGCGGACATTCTTGGGTACAGAATAGGTTTTTCTACTGAAGAAGAAAGCGAAAAGATTGCTATTTCTCGTTGTGCCCATTTTATTGAAACAATGTTATGGGAAGACCTAGAAGGAGTTGAAACATATCAGGGATTCCTTACTGGTAAAACTAATTTTAGAAATGAAATAGCTGTCACAGCTCCTTACAAAGGAAACAGAACATCTGCTAAGCCTAAACATTTAGAAATATTACGTGAATATATGATAGATGGTTGGGGATTTTCAGTGTCTGACGGACAAGAAGCTGACGATGATATTGCGACAGCGCACGTAGCTCATAACTATCAAAGTATTATCGCATCGATTGATAAAGACATGGCCCAATTAAAAGGTAAGCACTGGAACTTTGTCAAGAAAGAGATGACAGAAGTAAACGAAGAAGAAGCATTGCTCAACTTTTATAGACAGGTACTTACAGGTGACAGAGTTGATAACATCATTGGTCTCAAAGGCATCGGCCCTGTTAAGGCTGACAAAATCCTCAACGGATGTACAAGTGCAGCAGAAATGTATACTGCTTGTGTCGAAGCTTACGGTGGCTCAGAAGAACGAACGATTGAAAATGCAAGACTGCTTTGGCTTAGAAGAGAAGCCAACCAGCTCTGGCAACCTCCCACCGAAGGGTTATAAATGATAATATTAAATGATATTTTTCTTTGTCTTGGTATAATTGTAGTTTTATTGATGGCTTATGAAATGTTTTTTAATAAAAAAACAGACGAACTAAGAAAAAAACTATGTGAGTTGTACGGACACAAAAATACTATTGATGTTATAGCTACTGATTTAGAAGGTAAACTATATGTTAAATGTAATAAGTGTGAAAGATGTTTATCTTACTTGCCTTTAGGTTATAAATGAAAGCTAGAAAACATAGAGGAAGCTTTGCAGAGAGCATGGAAACTATGGAAGAATTTGAACCTACTTGGGAAAACATTGAAAAGTATTTTCAATGTCCAAGGTCAATGCTTACTTTTGATAAAAGTGTATACGACGCTAGACAAGGCTGGGAATCAAATACTTATCATGTTATTGTAAACAATGCTGGAGTACTTGGAATGGTAGATTATGATATTACTTCTTAACAATCACGGACACTCTGACGAAAGGTTTAACGAATATGTTCAACGAGCTTCCCAATTCTATGCTGAGCAGTTATTCACTAAGCAACTCCTCAGGCATATTGTTGTTACTGTTAAGTTTAATAAGCATTTGGATGCTTTTGGATATACTAACGTTGAAAAAAGGAACACCAAAGGAGCAGCGAGAGAATTCTTAATTGAACTCCATCCTTATATCTCAGGTAAAGAAATCTTAAAAACATTAGCACATGAATTTGTACACATTAAACAATATGCAGACGGGGATTTAAATGAAGAGCAAACGCAGTGGCAAGGTGAACCCATCGACAGTGATTCAATGGACTATTACGAATTGCCTTACGAAATCGAAGCCCACGGTAGAGAAATCGGTCTATTCACTAACTTTGCTAAAAAAGAAAGTCTCTGGAATATTTTCGAAGGTGTTAGTAACCCTGACATCCCTGTTAAACCAGTGCCGATAGGGTGGCTACATGAAGACAAGTTCAGCAAAACAAAAAGGCCGACTGTTGCAGCAAGCAGTGAGGGATTCAATCCTGAAACACTTTCCTCATCTGACGGAGCGTGATGTTAAAAGTACTTCGATGGGGGCACAAGGTGAAGATGTACAATTATCTGAAGCTGGTTTAAAAAGCTTTAGTTATAATATAGAATGTAAGAACTTAGCAAAGGTGGCTGTGTACAAGTTTTATGAGCAAGCACAGACCCACGGAGATGCAGAACCTTTAGTAGTAATTAAGCAGAACAGAAGCAAACCGTTAGCAATAGTAGACTTAGAACACTTCATAGACCTAGTTAGGAAAGCAAATGAGCACAGATAGATTTGATTTAGAAGCAGCAATCATGGATGTATGGGCTATTAAAGACCAAGTTAATAAGCTTCAATGGAGAATGTACGATTGCCCTGAGCTACTGTCAGAGGACGAAGAACACAATCACATCATGGGTATTGAATATGCTATTGAATTAAATTGCTCAAAGCTGATGGATACTTTTTGTCAAGTGTTTGAACTCAATGAATATGCTACAGATGAGATGAAAGAATTGCGTAACCGTATTCTTACTAAGCTTGAAGAAGATGCTGATACAGAAGACTTTCATACTTTTCCAGTACCTAAGAAAGGTAAAAAGAAATGAAAATTTTACTGTTAGATATCGAAACCAGCCCTATGACAGCTTATGTCTGGGGTATCTGGGACCAGAACATCTCTCCTAATCACATCATCGATTCTTCAGAGATTCTTTGTTGGGCTGCTAAGTGGCTAGGTGAAAAAGAAACAATGTTTGATTCTGTACATAATTCAAAACCTAAGAAGATGCTGAAAGGAATCTATGACCTCCTCAATGATGCTGACGCCGTCATTCATTATAATGGTACTAAGTTTGATATTCCTACTCTTAACAAGGAATTCTTATTACATAATTTTACTCCACCATCACCTTATAAACAAATTGACCTTTTACGTGTTGCTCGTAGCCAGTTTAAGTTTCCTAGTAACAAATTGGACTACGTTGCTCAACGGTTAGGATTAGGTAAGAAGACAGCTCATGCTGGTATGGAGCTATGGACTAAATGTATGGCAGGAGATGAAAGTGCGTGGAAGATTATGGAGAAGTATAACAAGCAAGATGTTACTTTGCTTGAAAATGTTTATCATCGTATTTTACCTTGGATTAAACATCACCCAAATTATAACCTCTATACTGATGAACATGTGTGTCCAACTTGTGATTCACATAAACTTCAAAAGAGGGGCCAAGCCGTCACTACTACTAGCACATATCAGCGTTATCAGTGCAAAGATTGCGGGACTTGGTCACAGGGAACTAAATCTCTCAAGCCATCTGTTCAAGTAAAAAGGATTGTATAATGTATTGCGTAACACATAAAAGGTACTATCATTCTCTTTGTGTAGACTGTGCTGCTTTAGCTAATAACTCTGTTCAAAACACAGGGGCTATTAGTGGTACTACTTATGGAGCAGGACGTAGTGAAAGTTACTATCCTCCTGGAGCTGGTGTAGGTATTAAGGACATGGTAAACTCTCCTAGTCATTACACTCAAGGAGGTATTGAAACCATTGACTACATTAAAGCTAAGCTTACTCCTGAAGAGTTTAAAGGTTATTTAAAAGGTAACATCATTAAGTACACTTCTAGAGCAGGTCTTAAGGATGAAGTAGCGCAAGAGTTCTCCAAAGCGAAATGGTATATTCAAAGGATGATTGATGAGCTTGACCCTAGCTGATATAATATACCGTCTTAAGCAATTAGACGAAATGGATGTAACAGATATTCTTGGTTTAACTACTGAGGATATCTGTGAGAGGTTCTCTGATATAATCGAAGAGAAAGCAGATTTACTTGAACAACTACTAAAGGACGATGATGACAACTAAAAAACCACTACATGACATGGGTCCTCCTATTGAGCAGGAGATTCCAGGCCTCCGTGACTTTTACGCAACATCAGTATTGTCAGGAGCAATCTCTGCTGCTGGTGTTCCAGAGACAAACGTAGAAGAGTATTGTGAAGTTATTGCTCATTTCTCTTATGTCATGGCAGATGCAATGATGGTAGAAAAGTACAAGAAGAATACGAGGCACTAAGATGGATTATGCACATACACTATTACTTATTAAAAAGTATAGCAGTGACTATTTGATTGCTGCTAATGGACGTAAGTTTAAAGAAGCAGCTTTACTGGCTCAGTTTATGAGTGAACTATCTAGCCAGTTAAGTGCTATTACAAAGGAAATGAAATGATTGATTTAGATAATGTATTTGCAGGATTGAAACGACTTGAAGAAGTATTGAACACAGCAGACCAGTTAATGCCTATTGTGTTTAGTCGTTGTCAGGAATCAGGAACTAGCTTAAAAGATTTAGATGCTATTCAACAAATGTTGTTAGTTCAAGACTTGATTAAGATAGTACAGCCTCTTAACGATAAGTTGTTAGAGCTACAGACTACAGCTTTCTTTAGAGAGCTACAGCCTCCTCATCCTGCTAATTATCCTGCAGAACCTGTATTGTAAGAATTCTCGGTAGTTGTATTTTATGGCCCTGCTTCGTGCAGGGTCTTTTTATTTAATGCTTAGTTGCTCTTTAACATAATCTTGGAGGGAGACGAGCTGCTGAGTGGTATTGGCACACTGTAGAGCAAATACAGGGTCTGTGGTGAAGCCATTAACTCTGACGAGGGTGTCGCTGGGGCTGGACACGGAGCTGCTACCATTGATGTGCAACCCACTGTACATAGCAGTAAGGCGAGTAAGCTGGTTCTTATAATCATTAGTTACCTTTTCTGTTACTAGTTGTTGTTGTTTGACTAAGTCTTTAGTATGTTCTTCCTGTACCTTAGCTGTGGATACTACTTGTTCTTTGTAGTTAGCAAAGCGAAGATGCTCTACATAGAAACCACCAATGAATGAAAGTACAAGCAATCCCACAGCAATAATAAACTTCATATAGATATTAGGCGTAGGCATTATTTAATGTCCAATGGTTTAGTTGTCGTAGCTCTAAGATAGGCAATAACAATTCCAATTACAAACATAGAAATGCTGTAGACTTTAGGGTCTATTAAGCTTTGTAGATAAGAGGAGTTATCAGATACAGCTCCTAAAAGAAATAGGAGACCAGAGAACCACATAGTCCTTGATTTCCAAGCTCCATGTATTCTCTGTTTCATTACATTCTCTTTTTAGTAGATACTTTGCCTTTAGGCTTAACCTTAGACTTACCTGCTTTAGACAGAGCAATAGCGATAGCTTGCTTCTGTGGTTTTCCTTCTTTTACAGAAGTAGAAATGTTTTTAGAGATTGTCTTTTTAAAACTACCAGTTTTAAGAGGCATAAGTTATCCTTTATAATTTGCATGTAGAAAGCAATCTTGCTCAGCAAGTCTGCGTGTTAAAATACTATCGCTGTACTTCCCAGCTACCATAGACCATTTAAGAAACTCTTTAGAAGCAGCTTCTTTGTTTCCTGCTTTAAGTAACTTTAGAAGAGTCGAACGATTAAAAGCACCAGTACCTAAGTTAAAAGTAAAGGACACTAGAGCATCAAATTCATTCTGACTAAGGCTTAGTCCTTGTGCATTGACAGCAGTCTCTGCAGCAGTCACATCTCTTCTAAGAAGTGAAGTAGCTTGTCCCATAGTAATAGGACTTCCTGAAACACAGCCATCATTAGGTACAATGAGGTGACCGTACCCTACTGTCCATTTACCTGCAGTATCCATGTAAGGCATACTACGGAATCCTTCAAAGTGCTTAATCTGCTCAATACCTGCGTCAGAAGTCTTCATAGGTTATAGTAAGGAAGTTTAAAGTTAGTACCATTGATATTGATAGTAACAAAACCTACAGGGTTAGCTGGTAAAGTATGTGTACCTGCTGTAGCTGTTATTGAAGTAGTATTCGTTAATGCTACATTACCTGTGATACTTCCTGATACAGCAACACCTGAAAGAGAACCGCCAGTAACATTAATAGCATCTTCATTCTGAGTAGCTAAAGTACCAAGACCTAGATTCTGCCTTGCTCCTGCAGCACTGGTAGCACCTGTACCACCTGAAGAAACAGGAGCTACAATGTTACCGCCTTGTGCTTGCTGAATGTAGTTACCTAAGTTACGGAACCAGTCACGCCAGCTCTGTACTTCACTAATCTTATCTTGTGGTATCGGAGGTAAGTTATTAACGGCCATCTTCTACCTCGAAAGCGTAACCACAGCCTTGTAAATCATCTAAACTATCTTGTACTTTACAGCCAATGTCAAGTCTGTAAGCAATACTGTTTGGAATCTCAATCTTTTTCTTAATCTTGCCGTAAACAGACTCACGAGCTTTTTCAATACTATCTCCTAAACCAACAACAGTGCAGCAGTAATCACCAGCAGTAACAAACATGGGAACATTCTCTTTGAGTTCACCGTCAACCATTGCAGGACCTTTGCCCCACTGAACTTCACAAAGATGTACGTCATTGACTGCATCTTCCATTGTCAAGCCCCAGATAGGATAACCAGAGTTTTCCTTCTTAGTTAAGCGACTGTAAGGATAATCAGGAATAGTAACCACAACACCGCAAGCAATCTTGTCGTATACTTTGAATGTGTCTTTACCATCAATCATGTCAAGCATCCACTGAGCAGGGTCACCTTTGTGTAAAGACATCTGAATGTTAAACAAAGGCCAGCCTGGGCGAGTAGTGAACTCTAAAGGCCATGCTTTACCTTGTTTGTCAATAATGCAGTTAACATCGATGTAGCCAGTGTAGCCAATACCATGAAGCATATCTTCTAATGGCTTGAGCATCTGTTCAGCTAATTTAGATTCTTTAGTGTATCGAACAATAGTACCTTGCTCACCAGTAGTAACACCTAGTTCACCATCCATGAGCTTCTTGTGTTCCCAAGACTCACAGAAATACTTAGCAAAGCCACAAGCACCAAACCAACCACCGACACCAAACTCAATACCAGGACGGAACTCTTGAAGAATAAACTTACCTTTAAAGGAATTCTTTTTCTTCCATCGTGTCAACATGTAAAGCATGTCAGCAGCAGACTTAGCTACATAGGATAAAGTCTTATCACCATCACCAATAGGCTTAGATACGAATCTACGTGGATTCTCTTTAACGTAAGCAATAGCTTCGTCATAATTATCAAAAGTCTTACTAGGGATAGTAGGAATACCAGCTTTGTTTAGAATCTGTTCACCGTAGTCACGTTCTTGTTCCCAACGAGTACCAGCTAAGTTTGCACCAAAGATAGGGTAACCTTGTTCACGATAACGCTCTAATCCATGAATGTAATAGATGTTATCTGTAACAAAGATTAAGTCAGCCCACTTCATGTGGCTTTCCCATTCAGAGACTCGTTTGATTAAACCGCCATCTCCTACTTCAGAGCGTGAGCCATCTTTGTTGTGCCTAAGAAACAGCTTAACATCATGTCCAGCTTCTTTGCTTCGTAAGCCAAAGGAAAGACCACAGCCACAGCCTGATGGGTCTATTATAAGTACTTTAAGCATGTTTATTACCTTTACTACGATTAGGAGCACGTTGTATTACTTGTAAATTATAATGAACATGTAGACCGCAAACATTTTCACCCTGTAGCGGAATTATATGGTCTACTTCATAAGGCACTCCTGTTACTGCAGAACACCAAGAAGCTAAGGAATATTCAATTTTAATAGCTTTTAAATCAGCCCATTTAGGAGTAGCTTTTAATTTAGTAGCTCTATACTTAGCTCTTTTAGCGTTGTATAGATGTTTATTTTCTTGAAAGTGTTTTTTACTTCTTTGTTTGTTTTGTTCTGCTAAATTTTCTTTATTTTCTTCGTAGTATTTTTTAGACTGTAAAGACATTTGTTTTTTATTTTTAATCCAATATTGTTTGTTATATTGTTTAAAATAATCTTTATTATTTTCTTTAAATGTTTTTTGACGAACAGAAATACATTTTTTACATGAACTTGCGTATCCACTTTTTAAATGAGAATCCTTATAAAACTCAGTTATTTCTTTTTGAGTTTTACAAGAAGTACATTGTTTAATTAATACATTCATAGGTTTTTCTCTTTAGCGATAGCACCAGCAGTTGTAGCACCAATAAATAATCTCATAGCACGACTAATATCTTGAGGTGTCTGAGCACCTTGCATAATGTCAGTAATGTTATTATACACTTTATCAGAGAGTTTCATCTGTTTTTTAACTTCAGGACCAATAGTTCCCCACATCTTTTTAGCTTCTACAGCCGTAGTGCCTTTTAAGTAACTTAAGAATTCTTGATTAAATACTTTAACTCCTTCAGGATTCTTACCTAAGTTTTGTAATTGGTCTTTAATAGCAGCTCCACTATTATTAGCAAATAAAGTAGGTAATGTATCTTTAGCTAAAGCAACACGTTCTGTTTCGTATGCTTTTCGAGCAATTTCTTCAGAACGTTTATTTGTTGTTCTTTCAAGATAGTCATTAAAAGCATCACGGGCTTTTTGAGTTTCGGTGGTTGTAGCATCTTTACTAAATTTAAGATTTTCAACTACTTTATCGCCTGTTAAAGGATTACCTTTAGCATTTTCAAAAAATTGAGAATAAGCATCTTTTTTAGACGGAATATCACCATGTAGAGATTTAAATTCAGGAGAATCTAAAAAAGTGCTTGCTTGTTTACCTTTAGGAAAAGCCACATTATCATAAGATTGTTTAGCATCTTCATATAAAGAATGAGAAATAGACTTACCTTCAGCGACTGGAATATCAGGGTGTGCTTCTTTTAAAACAGCATTTGCTTCATCGATATTTTTAGTAGAGCCTATGCCTAGTGTTTTTGCTTCTTCTTCTAAAGTTTGTCCTACAGCTTTGTAATCAGCAGGTTTTCTCTTTTCAATAAACTCACCAGCTTTTTTAACAACTGTACCAGCAAAAGGAATATCCATTGATTTAACAATAGCTTTAGTTGCATATTTAGTAGCATACTCTGCTGCTCTTTTTTCAATCATTTGCCCTACTTTGGTAGACAAACCTACACCAGGAGTAACCATACCTGCTGCAAATTGCGTACCTGCACCAAAACCTAAATCTTCAGCTCCTGCTTCTAAAAGACCTGAAACAGCACCGCCAATAGCTCCTACAGTACCTGTAACAATAGCACCTGGACCTGTTACAAATCCTAAAGCACCTCCAAAAGCACCTCCTGTGACAGCTCCTGCAGCAGCCCTAGTAGCATAGTCTCCAGCAGTTAATTTACCTGCTTTAGAAGGGTCTCTTCCAAATAATTCTTGAGCTTTAGTACCTGCGTCAACCATGCTTTGTCTATCTTTAGCAGAAGGAGATAAATGATTGATAATTTCAGTGGGCGTGTATCCTGACTTTTCAGCAGAGTCTTTATCAAACCCTGATTGCTGAGACAAGTGAGCAGCTATCTCATCATCTGAATATCCAGCTTTTCTAGCACCTACGACATCAAAATCTACTGGCATTGTGTTTCCTTAGAATGACAAGTCGCCTTGACCGAATTGGAACTTTCGTTCTTTACCGCCACTACCAAAAGAACTAAGAGGAGGACGTTCTTTAGTACTATCTACGCCATACTTTTTATCTTGTTCTTTAGTCTTAGCAGTTTGTGTTTCCATGAAATCTTTAGAAGATTTAGAGAACATCAATGGATATTCTGTCTTATCTAAATTTTCTCTATCAGCTCCAATTCTACGATTTAAGTTACGTACAGCATCATCTTGACGGTCTTTAAGAACACCAACAAGAGACTGAGGGCTTAGAGATTTATCATAGATACCTACAAACATTTTTTCTAAGTATTGGTTTATACGCCCACCGCCTGAAGCAGCAGCATCTTGTAAGCCTAAAGTAGCTAGTTCTTTAGCAAGAATAGCAACATCTTCTGTATACTTATTATCTTTATTTGTAGAAACGTTATCCAATAAGTTTTTAGTTAAGCCGCCAGCACTTCCCACAAGAGAAGCAATAGTACCTACGGCACTTGGATTCTTAGCAATTAAATCAGAAACTTTTTCAGTTTGCTTCAATACATCAAAGTCTCCTGCAATAGCAACTTTAGCTTTAGCACCTTGTCCTACTAATTTATTAGGAGGAATAGCAAACTCTTTACCTACCTGAGCAATATCACCAATCTGCTTTTGAATAGGCATAGACACATCTTCATACATTTGCTCTACGTCAGCCTTTTTATTTGCTTTAGCAGTTTCATAAGAAACATCACCAACTTTACCACCACCAGACAAGTTCTTGGTAATCGCTTGCCCAACAGTAACTTTACCTTGTAAATCAGGATTAGCAGCAATTACTTTATCACTTAATACATCTTTAACAGGAGTATCAGAATCAGCTTTAACTAACTTCTTAGCATCTGTGTCTCCGAATCTCCACCATAAGTCTTTATTAGCATTAGTAGGAGATAAACCAGCAGCAGAAATTTCTTTACTAATTTGTTGTTCGTGAATCTTAGCAGCTTTATCTTGTGCGTCTTTATTTCCTTTAAGTTTAGAAAACTCAGGTAATGAAGGGTCTTCTTCACGGATTTTATCGTAAGTACCTTTAGTAAGGCCATACTTACCGACAGCAGAAGATGTTTTACTTTCAGCATTATAAGCAGCATCTCCTTTAAAACCCCCAGATTCAACACCAGCACGAGAAGATAAGAAATCTCCTTCTTCCCCAGATACTGTAGCAGCAGCTTTTCCACCTTTTTGATACTTAGGAATAACACCAGTATCTCTAGTAATTTTTTCTTGTTCTGTTAAAGGAATACCATTTTTAGCTTTAGCCTCAATACGATTTAATTCTACTCTTAAATCTCTTGTATCCATTAAATCTTGACGATTATCAGCAGAGATTGCTACTTGCTGTGCTTGAATATTTTGACTGGCTGTTCTTGAAACATTAGTCAACAAAGCTTTAGCTTTTTGAACTCCTTCTGGAGTGTCACCAAACTGTTTAACAGCATTTGCTAATTGTAGCTGAGTAGCTTCATCAATACCAGCAGCCCCAATAGCAGAAATTAAATCAGATTGTGTAGTAGCCCCTTGAACTAATTGTCCAGCATAAGCAAGCTTTCCTTCTTTTACTTTAAGGTCATTTAATGCTTGTGTCTGAGTAGCCTCAGAAAGACTACCAGCTTGTTTTTGTAGTTTGTAAGCAGCAGAGTTTAGTCCTTTACTTTGAAGCATCCCAGCAGCTTGATTAAGAGTAGCTGCTTGTTTAATAGGGTCTTTAATTTCTTCAGGTGTTTGACCTGCGTAAGCTTGTTTAAGGATATCCTGCGAAGCAACATCTTCTTGAACACCTTTCATTGCTTCGTAACCAGAAGCAAAAGATTCAACGGCAGTAGGTCCATATGATGTAGGCATAATTATTCCTTATTAATATACTGGTTGTGATGTATCAGCTATGTACTGAGCTTGTATATCAGCAGGAACTGCTTGATTAGCTCCTTGAGATACTTGAGAAGAAGTATAGCCACCTAAATCACTACCAAACCAAGAACTACCAGAGCTTCCTGAACTTCCAAACATACCGCTTAATCCTGAAGACAAACCACCTAGTCCAGAAGTAAGCTGACCAAGACTAGAAGCTTGTCTACCATAAGCAGCATTAGCAGCTTGTTGCTGAGCTAATCCTGCTGCTGCTGGGTTTTGTGCAGCACCTGATAACTGCATCAAGTTAGCAAGTTGTGCATTATAGTACTGACCAAAAGTATTTTGCCCTTGTTGCTGAAGAGCGTTAGCTTCTGCACCAGACTGAAGCATACCACTAGCAGCAGCACCTCGTTGAGACTGTTGTAGTCCTTGTTGAAGCTGTTGTTGATAACCAGGCTGAGCCATAGCTAATGCAGGATTATTTACTAACTGATTAAGCTGAGTAGCTGCTTGTCCACGGTAAGCACCATATGGGTCGTAAGTACCAGAAGTAGCAGGAACAGAGCCGCCTGAAGAACCTCCTCCACCGCCTCCACCAAACATACTATTTAATCCTGAACCTATCCCTACTACGCTTGCTGCTACTCCTAATGATGCACCCATGGTGATGTCCTTATATCATTTTGCTATACAGTTTTTCGATAAACGTATAACCTAAATATTCAAATAACTTAGAATTATCTAAATGTACTTTTGTGCTATACATAACACGATGTACACCGATTGATTTTAAATACTGTTCAGCAAACTGAAACAGTCGTATTCCAACCCTACCTTTACGTTCCTGTTTAGTAACGTAGTAAATATCTTCCACAGCAGTGATGCAAGATTTATAATGCAAATGTGGAGTAATAACAAATATAATATAACCTATTAGGACACCATCTTTACGACAAGTAATTACTTTAGATAATCCTAGTTCTTCTAGTTTAAAATAAGACTCGTAATCTGGTTCTAATGGTACTGTCTTTGTGACAGAGAGTTCAGCATAATGGTCATCATAGTGCTCCTTCATCTCTTCAATGCAATTTGAATAAGCTTCTACTTGATATGTAACCATTTTCTAGCTCCTGTATACTGTCGGTGAAACGCCTCCACCTTCTAATTCCCCAATTTCAAAATCAACTTCAGCAGCATCTAAACGTAATGGCTGATTATCTGTACAGAGGAATTCCCAAGCTCTGCGTCTTCCTTGTCCTGTTTGATAAATCTGAGGACGAGACGCATTAAGGTTTACAGTACGGTAAGGAGACCATGATTTATAATCATCATCAGTGTGGCGAATATTCATTATAGCAGGTTGTTTATCTCCTACAATTTCCACCCTATTGTAAAACTTACGCTTAGTAGTTCCATTATCAACAATGTCTGTAACAGCTCGATAATAGATTGGAGCACCTGCATCATTATAGTACGTATCTGACATAACGTAAATAGCACCTGTGTCATCATCTAAAAGATAGTAAGATAAACCATCTCCTGAGAAATAACTAGGTCTGAAATACTGTTCACCATAGATACCAGGAGCACCTGAGTTTTCATCACCCTTAGCCCACATAGTCCATTGATACCACATCTTTTCAGATACGTCGTATACTATTGTAACATTTAAATCGTGTAAAGTCAAGACATAAAATGGATGACCGTTGTATCTTAAAGTATAGGCTTTTACGTCTTTTAAGTTACTATTATTGAGAACACGGTCAATATAGACAGTAGAAAGCTTAACTGGAGATACCCCATCTACACCATATACACCAGTACCTGTAGTCTTAGAAATACCAACAAATAACACAGTATTCTCAAAACTAACAATAGAATCACCATTAGCACAACCTACTTCAAATTTGTAAGAAGGAGCAGCAGCTAAGGGAGAACCTGGGAATGTACCATAATCATAGAAGAAGTCAGTAGACCATTGTCCATGAGCTAGGATATAGTTTAAATGCTTAGAAATACCTACTAAGTTATCTGGTTCAGATTCTGCTGTAACATAGTCTAAAGCATTCCAATGAGTAGGGTCTCCTACATCACAGTTGTACAATCTACCTGTTACAGTGCCTACAACAATGTAAGAATCTAAGAATACTACTCCAGGGACTAAAGGACCTGCAGGGAAGCCTTGTAATAACGCTGTAGCAGTGGCTCCAGAGCCTCCTGTAGCCGTAAAAGTACCTGTCCATTGAATAACAGCAGTACCATCTAAACCAACTCCTCCAGTGCCTGTTAAACTGACAAACTGAACAGTAGCTGTGCCATCTGGTCCCGACCCTGAAGTAAAAGTAGGTTCAGAAGCTCCTGTAGTGCCTGCTGCTGTACATACATACAGATAACCAGAAGAAGTTACAAATTCTTGTCCTCTGAGAATATTCCAGCCTGATGCCCAAGCAGGGGCTACATCAGAGTTATTTATAGTAGGTTGGATTATTCCTGTAGTACCTGCTGATAAAACTACATAAGAATTACTACTAGTAGTATAAGTAGCTCCTGTGCCTTTAAATGTGCTAGCTGTCCAAGTGTAGGTCGTAGCCCCTGAATCACCAATAGTAACAACTAAGGTATCTGAAGATGTGTAACCTGAGCCACCATTAGTAATTGTAATTCCTGTAACTACACCACCTGTAGTCTGTACAGTACCTGTGGCTGTTGTACCGCCTCCAGAAGGAGCTGAGAAGGTAACGTATGGGGTTATGTAGCCTGTACCGCCAGTAAGGATAGTAGTTGTTACAATAGTATCATCTTTAATCTGACTAAATGCTCCAGTAGAGCCATTTACTAAATAACCATTAGTTTGATTATGTAGGAATAAGTAATTACTGTCTAATGTCTGAACAAAGTAACAAGTCACAATAGGACCTGTTAAAGTACCGACTACTGTAGAAGTATATGTTGTAGGGTCTACTTTATATAAGACATTATTAATAACAAGATACAACAAACCTTTAAATAGATAAATACCTTGACCATCTCCAGCAGGTAAAGCAGGAGTTATTGTAGGTGTTATTAATCCAGGACGTTTAATAAACTCACGCATTTGATTGCGTGTTTCAAAGTAACCATTGACGCACTTAGAGTCTGTGTTTAATCTACCATCCCTTGTTTCTACAGGCTGAGATAATGGAATTCTTTGAATTGGCATATTAGTTAGGTTGTCCGAAGGTTACGTTAGCCATACGAAGGTCAGCTTGGAAGAATGTAGATACAGATTCCACGTCCCAGTCTGTAAGCTCTTCACGGTATGATTTAGCTCTCATTGCTATCTCTTGACGATGCCCTGCAGGTAAAGAGTATTCAATAGCGAGCTGGTCAGCTAAGTTCCAAACAAGTGTATTAAACCACTCCACAGGAAAGTTAGGTACTGAAGAACCGTAGTTAATGTCTTGAATAGGCTGTTGAGCCATGAAGTACAAGTCATATTGTAGAGCAGCATTGTAGTCAGGAGTCAAGTAAACATACATATTACCTGTGTTCTGACGAATCTCATAGTAAATAGAGTTAGCTACACCAGTGCTAAACTTAGAACCTAATGTCTTATACTCTTGTTGGCTAAGGAGCTGAACAGGGGTATCAATAGGAGGTGTTACAGTAGTCTGACGTAACCAAGCCTGAATAACCTTCAAAGGCTTGTCAGCATCTAAGTCTACTGTAGGATTCTGTGAGATAGGACCAATAGAGTACTGAGTCTGTCCGTTAACTAAAGGAAGGACTAATTGGTTGACTGTCCATAGCTTTAGACCTTCAGTCTGCATCTGCTTAACAAAGAGATTCAAAGCTAAAGAAGCATTAGCCACAGTCTCTGAATCAGGAGTAGAACCAAGCTCAAGCACTCCCAATTTCCTCAAGGCCAGAGATATTATTTGGTCACGAGTAACGCTAAAAACAGATGACATATTAGCTTCCTAAAAGGACTTTAATGGCTTTATCAATGCCGATGGTTTGTGCGATAATGACAGCTAGAGCACCGATTGCAAGCCATTTAATCTGAGATAAATTCTTTTCAATGGAGTGCATAGTAGAGGTTAAGTCAATAGTTGTTTCACGAAGTTCTTTGATGTCTTCAGCGTGATTAGCTTGGGTGACTTCAAGGCGTACTACACGGGTCTCTAGTTGGTCTGACATGATGTTATTCTTGTGGTTCTAAAGGAGGAGTTACTAAAGCAACTTGTTGTTGGAGTTTTTGCAGCAAAGGATAAGCACCTGACTCTGTAGGTAGTTGTCCTACTACACGGATGATGAATGCTGCTTCGTTATCTTCTAATGTAAATGTTTTCATATTATTTCCTTTTAATTTCCAGTCACGTTCCACTGAGTACCGTTCCAAGTAAATGTCTTTGTAACATAGTTGGTACTATATACAGGATTAAGAACATTATCTGCTGTTGCTACAAGTTGAATAGGATATGTACCAGCAGTCCCGTTACCATCTTTAATAGTAAAAGTATAACCAGGAGGCACGTTAGAAGGAGGAGTAACTTGGATAGAAGTACTTCCTTGGTTGGTAATGATTACTAAATCTTCTGCTCCAGTCATGGTGTAATTAGCAGTTTTAATAACAGTAGCTTTATCAACACGACCTACATTTAATGCAGAAGTACCTACACCATTAAAATAATTATTTTTAGCGTCTACTTCATTATTTGTACCGCTAATAATAATACCTTGATAACAATAGCTTCCTGAAGGATTCGATGAATTAATTGCACCGCCTACTAAGTTATTTGATATATATGTACCAGATGAGTTATCTACATAAATACCACAAGAATAACTAGGGTCTCCTCCTGCTGTTAAATTTCCAGTATTATAAGCAGTAATAGTATTATCTGAAATAACACCCCCTTGTATATGTCTTAAAAATATACCACTTCCGAGAGTATTTGAAATAATATTACCAGCAATATTAAAATCAGTAAACGTTGGTTGAATACCATAAGGATTATAAGAACCTATAGCTTGATATCCAAATATCTCTACGTTAAAGCAATTATTTGAAATATTAACCATTATTGCATATTGGCCGTCTGATTGAGGTTGGATTAATATACCAGGAGATTGATATGAAGCACCATCAAAAAAGTTATTAGTTATTCTTACTTGAGATAAAATTGCATTAGGGTTTAAAAAAATATTATTATAAGAATTACCTCCAATATAACAACTATCAATTAAAAGACCTTCACAAGTATTTACACGTATTCCTTGCTGTGACCCTGCATTTGCACCAGGTATTGTATAGGATTGTGCTCCTTTATCCGTAGTTGTAATAGTAACAGTTTGAGGACCAGCATTAGAACCACCAAGATAACAATTTGTAATTTCAACTAATTGAGTATAAGCAGTAGAACCAATGTAAATACAAGAAACACCTTCTTGAGCTGCTGAGGTTGCAAAAGTATTCCAGCATCCTTGTATATTACATTTATTAATTTTAATTATTGAACCTTGTTGAATATTAATACCAAAAGGTAAACGCCACATCCAGCATTCTTCAATAATAGCCGATTGTGCATTTCCAAAGTTAATGTGAGCACCTGATGTAGCAAGGTAATCTAAAGATGTAAAACCTACTGCTGGTAAGTCGCCGTGCCAAAACCAAAAACCAGTAATTAAAGCAGCTCCTGCGTTTGTAAAATGAAGAGTATCTCCATAATTACCAAAACGTCGAATAATAGTATTGTTAACACCAGCACCGATAAATTGTTGATTTACTAAACCATTTAATGTAGCAGAAACTAAAAATGTCCCTGTAGGAAAATTAATTGTTCCTCCAATGCCAGCAGCAGTAATAGCATTTTGAATCGCTGCTGTGCTGTCTGTAGCACCAGTAGGGTCAGCACCAAAATCTAAAATATTAAGAGTTTGCTGTAGCTTTTGGTTTATTGGTAGATTAACAGCACCTGTAAAGGGTTGTTCAAATTTTGGAATTAGTGTTGTCATGTTTAAACCTTTTATTAACCAACAATCCAGTTGGTTCCGTTATAAAATACTGGAATTGTTACTGCACCTCCACCAGCTACTGTAGCACCAAATACAGGAGCCAAAGCATTAGTCACATAAGCTCTTGCGCCTGTTACTCCTGTAGGCAGAGTAGCTACAGTATACCCGCCTGTATTAATAGTACCACTTAAAGCAATAGAGCTTACATAGGTAGGAGGAGCATTACCATTTGATTGTAGAAGTTGACCACTAGAACCATAGTTTGTAGCACCATTAAAAGCTACTGCGCCTGTAGACCTAAAACGTACTACTTCAACTCTTGATGTAGAGCCTGAAGGAGTAACAGAAAAAGTAAGTGCTGTAGGTTGACTTGTAGGAGTTGCTAATGTTTCTAAAAGGCTTTGTATAGCTACTGTATTAGCATAAGTGGTCCCATCACCAGTAGTTGCGCCTATTATGCTAATAATGGAGGTAGTTGTTGTTGCAGTAGGAGAAGCAATAGTTCCTCCCGCTCTTCTAAAACTAATACTACCTAATGTTGAACCATACTCATCTATTGTTATGGACGGTACAGTAGATGCTCCAGCATCTGCTCTAAGAGTTAAAAGACCTGTCCCAAAAGCAAGACCAGTCCCTAATGTTGTTTGACCAGTTACTGATAAGTTAGTCGCCCCAGGGTCAAATGTATTCCCAATAGAAACACCACCTGTTGCTCCAATTTGCATTCTTTGAACAGAGTTGGTTGTAAATATTGTTGGATAAGCTCCATCATTCCATAATACTCTTGAGTATCCTCCAAGTCCAAAGTTACTACCAGTAGAATTATCAATAGCAAACTGAAAACTTCCTCCTGTATTACCGATATTTAATCGTGCTAAATTTGTACCAGTTGTTGAGAAAAATCTCACATCAGCAGTTGAAGTTATTACGTCTAATGGGTAAGAGGGAGACCCTCCAATACCTATTTTACCTGTTACAGATAAGTTAGTTGCTCCTGGGTCTGTAGTGTTACCAATAGAAAAACCGCCAGAAGTAAACAAACGAAGTCTTTCACTACCTCCTGTATACATTGTTAGTGGGAGGTATGTACCAGTACCACGAATCTGAGAAGAAATCCGTGAGTCTGAACCACCAACAACTATCATTTGTACTTCTGAACCATTTGTTGCTGCTGAATCTGATAATGCGCTTAAGCCAGCATTAGTCGATGTTCCATTTGGAATAATAAAAAATGTAGTTTGTCCATTGACGGTACTTGTTTGAAATGCTACACGACTTGCGATAGTCGCATTACTCATATCGCCAGTAATACGGTTACTAGTGCCAGTAAAGGTTAAATTATTACTTGTAGATATTCCAGTAGTAGTTAAAGTTGTACCATTAAAAGTTAAATTAGTACTAGAACTAAAAGCCCCTGTCCCATTTCCGTAAGGAATGTAATTAGCAGTAAGAGTGGTTAATCCTGTTCCTCCGTTAGGGACAGTTAAAGCAGTATTTAAAGTCAATGCGTCTGTGTGTGTCCACGTACCGTTAGCTGTTACAGTAGTGCCAAAAGTAGAGCCAATTGCTAGTGCAGTTGTAGAACCAGTAAGACCGCCTGTTGCAATATTGATTGTTTTTGTACTACCTGAAGCAGTTGCTCCAGCTTGGATATTGATTGTTTGACTTACTGTAGATTGTCCAAAAATTAAAGTAGATGTTCCTGATGTGCTTCCAAAAGTAATAGTACCGTTTGAAGTTGTTATATTATTGCCAAATTGAACAGTGCCTGAAAAAAGTTGTGGAGTGTTCCCTAATACAGCTAATGTAGAACCTGATAATGCTGGTAAAGCGTAGGTATAGTTGGTAGCAGTAGTTAAACCACTTAATACAAAATTGGCTTGTTTAGTGTTATCGGTAGCATCTTGGAAAGTAAAACCACTACCAGTTACAGACATTGTTGGTCTTGTTGTTCTAACTAAAGTACCTGTACCGTTGCCTGTGTAATCTGTTTGTGACAAATGATAATAGTTAGGAGTAGCATCGCCACCTTGAATGTTAGCGAGGTCATTATGGTTAGTTACAGTAGTGCCTGAAAATACTTGAGTAAATGCAGAATCAATCTGAGTTGCTGTAGTAGCGTTTTGTAATACAATAATACGACCTACTAAAATTGCCATTGTTGACAAAATAGGAGGAGGCGTAGGAACAGTAGATGCTACAGCTTGAGCCAGTGAGTAGTTACCACTTCCCATTATATAAGCTAATTTAGGAAGCCCTGAACCATCTAAATAACGGTATACCCAGTTAACTGCGTATTTACCACCAGGACCGTTTAATGTTACTAAGTTTGTACCATTATCATATTGAGTATTGTTGTATGTAGATACTGTAGACATTGTCCACACACCAGATACGTGATACCAAAATTCTGCATTAGAGGAAGATGAATCAGTAATTAATTCACTATATGATGTAACACCATACCAAACTACACCAGCAGTACAAGTAATAATACGACCTGTAGACTCTCCAAGAGAAAGCCCCGAAGCCCATTGGTAACGATTAGTCTGTACTAAACGACGGTTGAGACGAGATGCTGTTGAACGGCCCCAATCAATTGGCTGAAAGTGTACTTGAGTACCGTTACGCCACAACAAAGCAGCACCTACAACACTAGAGTTATCAATAGTAGATACGTTAGTAGTTATAGAGTAAACAGGACTTCCTGAATTATAACTAACAACTAAATAGTTAGCTGATTGGTCTGTAAGAGATAATCCTGTTGCTGCGGGGATTACATACTTCTTTAAATCACCTACCCATCCTACTTGTGAATACAAAACAGCTTCAATTGAAGTAACGTTAATAGTTGCTCCGCTACCTGTAACAGTAATAGTAGGTTGTGTCAATACACCAGCAGCATTATCACCAATATCTAACTCTGTGACATAAGTGCTATTTTGGTAGTAAAGACCTTCAGCTTCAGACCAAATAGAACCTGTAGCAGGGCTTGTTGGAACAGTACCTACTGGGATATTTAAAGGTACTAAAGATGAAGTAGAAGCAGCTAATACTTGTGAGCCTGTGTAAGTATTGGTTTCATCTAACTTAGGAAAGTCGTTAAGACTTGCACGAACTAAACGAAGAGATACTACATCACCAGCATTAAACGCAGTTCCTGTAGTACCGTCTTGTCCACGAACAATAGTAAATGTAGTTCCTGTTACGTTAGTTACTTTAACAATCTCGATAACAAGCTGAGTAGCTGCATCAGCTAATGTGCAATAAAAATACTGTGAGCCTGTAGGAGTAGGAAAGCCTGTCGCAGACGTAACCGACAAAGTTGTAGCTACGTTAGTAAGACTACTAGCTAAAGTAGTATTACAATTGTTTGCGAATAACATATTAGGCATTAATTAGATTCTTTCGTATCACACCAATTACAAGAATGACCCTTACCAACTTCAATCCATTCTTTTTCAATAGGGCAGTAATGTCTCCACATATTATTGTTCAACATTTACAGACCACCCAAAAACAATAGAGCCTGTTCCAGATATGTTAATATTAAATGTAGTAGCAGTAATGTTTGAAATCCAGAAATTTCCAGTTGTTCCTATAGCTGAAAGCGCATTTACTGATATTTGACCTGCTGTTGGTGTTTTATACGCACCATGTGTAACAGTAATAGAAGTACCAGAACTTAAAGTGACTGAGCCTGTTGTATGTGAAGCAACTCCTAAATTATTAGCAACTACAGAAAAAGAACTTCCAGATAAATCAGTAAAATTATGTAAACTATTTCCTATTACTGTAAAATTAGAACAGCCAGAATTAATGTAAAGACCTACAGGACTTGCTGTTAAATTTCCCCAAGCACCTGTAAAACAGTTATTAACATAGAACTGGGAAGTTCCTGTTCCTATAGTAATGTCTGCAGTTGTGTTTTGAGAAAATACACAAGAATCTACCATTAAACCAGCAACTACTGCACCATTATCTATTTCAATTCCATTATTATTAAGATAAAACTCATTTCCATCAGATATTAAACCTCCTACTGAAGAACCTGAAATTACTCTAATTCCTGCACTATTTATAGCACTAGATAACCAACAATTTTCTATTCGTATTCTTTGAATTAAACCACCAGCAGAATTATCTATATATAAAGCACCGTTATTAGAAGTATCTAAATAACAATTAGATATTCCTACGCTAGTAACAGCAGAAGTAGATGTCGGAAGCATAGCTATTGAAATCCCAGATTGTGCAAATTGACAATCAGTTATTGTAAGCCCAACACCTTGTACTATTTTTAATCCTGCAAAAGGCGAAAAAGCGCCTCCTGCTGTGATTGTTATACATCCAAGTAATTCACCAATACCATCAGCAACTCCTACAGTATTTACAGTAAAACCTATTCCTGTTGTCGGCTTATAATCTCTAACTTTAACATCTTCTAGCCTAAAATAATTAGAGGATAAAAATACTCCACAAGTACCACCAAAAATAGTTACATCATACATTTTAAACTCAGATGCGTTATTAGTCGTAACTACAGCATATAAACCATCAGTAGTTGTAAGGCTATAGGTCATACATAAATTTTGTATCGAAACACCAGAAGCAGTTACATTAAAAAATGAAGTATTTGTAGAAGTTGTTTTAATTAAATTTGTAATATTGTTTACGCCTTGGCCTTGTATAGTACAAGAAACAGTAATGTTTAAAGTACCTTCAATTCGCCACCAACCTCCGTTAGGAATAATAACTGTTCCTCCGACAGCAGGAAGTGAGTTAATAGCAGCTTGAAAAGCAGCAGTATCGTCAGTTACTCCATCACCAATTGCACCAAAGTCTTTAACAGATACAGACTCTTGAAGTTTATCTTGGACAGTACGGTTAACTGCTCCAGTACCTTGTTCGTTGTAAATAACATTAGAAGAGTTAATTACTCCACCAGCTAAAGGCAAGTTGTAAATAGCTTGTACAACATCTCCAGCATTTAAACCAGAAGCCATTGTAAAAGTAGTAGCAGTAGACTCTGTGTAGTTTACGTTAACTACTTGTTTACTACCGTTAATAAAGATAGCTAAGTTGTCAATACCTTGTGTGTATGAAAAAGGTAATGTAAATACTGTTTGACCTTGAGTAGCAGTAAAGTCAGCAACAGAAGTACCAGAAGCACTTCCACCACTTCCGCCACCGATAGCAAATAAGTTTAAGCTACCTGCAGTAATACGTAGTTCTACGTTATCACTAAGGTTAAATGTTTGAGGTGAGGTTCCTTCTTGACCACGAACAACAGTAAGAATATCTCCAACACGTTCAATACATTCTACAATTTCAGATACTTCAGGATTGTTGATTTGCACCAACGTAAGCATGAAGTAGTCACCAATAGAAGGCGAAGGAAATTGTTGACCTGTTCCTGCAGTAACTTGCAGAATAGTGTCAGTAGGTGTAATAGCTCTAGCGAGTGCTGTAGCAGCGTTGTTTGTAAATAAAGGACGTGACATTGAATTATCCTACTGTAATAGTGTTTATAACAAAACCGTTGACTAATCTATTAGTACTATATACGGTGATGAATTGGTCTTGTGGTTCTGGTCTTGTCCAAGGAGGTGCTTGGTAGTCTGCTACGCCACGAACAAAGTCTTGAGGTTGACGTGGTTCCCAGTCTTCAGGACATACTTTAAGACCATCCCATCTCTGGCGAAGGTCTGAAGCTTTTAGTTTACGACCACAGGCATCACAGAGGCAAGCCCAGTCGCCACGGTCATAACGAGGAGTGTAGCTCACGAGTTATCCTTAAACTTGAGAAGCATCGTAGATAGTTAAATCACCAACACCCACATAGGTGTTACTTAGAGAAGTCGTAATCGTCATCTCTAGGCGATAAGTTACTTCAGCTAGTCCTGCTACTACTCGTTGAGAAGCAGTCTTATTCACAATAATAGCTGTAGACTGTAGGATACTAGAAGGAGTAGGGTCTACACCATTCATCACTATAACAGTGCATACTGCTGTTAGAATAGTCTCATTAGCAGCAAGAACCTGCGTAAAATCGAAAGTGAATAGTTCACTCTCAGTGGTAATCTTGTAAGAAAATGACTCAGCCACGATATCCTTTAAAAGCTATTATAACACGATTTTTAACAAAAGTCAAAGTATTTGTAGCCTTTGTGACTAAAATATCCCTGTCTTTAACTATAACTGCTGTAAGCTGTTTAGGCCCAACAATGAAGGTAAACTTTGCTACAGCTCCGAACTTTTGAATAATAGCTGGAAATAGCTGTAGGATTGATGTAACACTTACTTTTAAAAGCTTTTCAATAAGCCTTTTAAGACTTGTTGTATTGGTGACTACTATGGTTAATAACTTAGTTATAGCTTTGTTTATTGTGGCTGTAGACGTTGCTACAACTTGTAAAGTCTTATAAATAAAGTTATGGTAGATTAAAGTCGCTGTACTTGTTACTGTTACTTTAATAAACTTACCAACGCTTCTACCAATACTTACTAAACTGCTAGAAAGAACTGTCAACGCTTTTGTAATAGATTTAAGTACAATAGCTGTAGAAGTCACTAAAACCGTCATAGTACGACTTATACTTCTACCTATAGTAACGGTACTTACTACTGTTTTAGACAGTGCTATAAGGTGCATAGCTATGTCGCTGAGCACTACAATAGTATGCTCTACAACAGTAGTCATTAACTTACTAATAGCTTTACCTATTGTGACAAGACTATTAACTGTTACAGCTAAAAGCTTATTTGGTAATTTAACCAACGTCGCTAAAGACGTAACAATAACACTTAATACTCTTGAAATCTTTTTAAGGATGGTACTAGTACTCGTAGAAGTAACAGTCAATGTAGGCGTTAACGTAATGTTATCGCTTGCATCAACTGCAACTCTATTTATACTAGAACCATTTAATCCCATTAACTGAACTGTACTTTGAAGGTAAATTGAATTGAATCGCTTGTATTCAAAGGAATGCCTGTAAAGTCACCCTTAACAAATAAGTTACCAGAAGTAGCTGCATCAAATAAACCAGCATTTGTGATTGTCTCACTCGTACCTGCAGTTTGTGTTGCAACAACTTGGAATGTGTCATTTGTAGAAGATGTTGTTACCTGAGATACTGTACCACTAACTCGTGGAAGTACTTCAGTAAATAATGTTGTATCAGTAGCACCAGTAGTACCTGCACCTGTTCCCCAGCCTACATATTGAGGAGTAGTACCACCGCCATTTAAACGGTTGGTAATAATAGCCCTACCTGTATTAACTAGGAGTGTGCTCATATTTATTTCCTTTTTGTTGATTTACCTTTGCAGGTAAAACTTGAAGATTGTTCCAAACATGTAAACCACAAACATTTTTACCTTGTAAAGGAATTATGTGGTCAATATGCCACTTAAATCCAGTTACTTTTTCTCTAAGTTTAGCAAGATGAGCAGCTTCTTCTGTTATAAGTTCTGTTAATTCAGAATCCCATCTAGCAGTAGCTTTCATTTTATTGTATTTATATTTAAGAACAGTAGCTAATCTTTTATGTTTATTAAGTTTAGACCAAGCGGTTATAGTTTGTTTTATCTTTTCTTTATTTTTAAATCTATATTCCTTTGCGTATTCTTTTGCTTGTTTTTTTACTTCAGGCAAATTCCTATGCTCCGTATCGTAAGAATTATCTTTGTATCGTTGTTTTCTTTTAATGTTAGAACATTCTTTACAAGCAGTTTTAAAACCACTCGATGTAGATTTATCTTTATGAAAAGCTGTTATTTGTTTAATAGCTTTACAGATAGAACAATGTTTCATCTGTGTAGCCATTTTTTAATTCTCCAGATAAGTCTCTTGATTGGATTCTTATGATAATAATCTATAACGCCAAGTTCCTCCCTAGTGCCATCAGCACGAATGATGGTAGCAACTAGTTGGATTTCCTTGACGTCAAGATTAGTATTCATTAGACTCCAGGACCTTGTTTAACAAGTTCAAGAACAATAGTGTAAGATAGAATAGCACCTGATGTCCAACCTTGGGTAGAGATAGCAATCTTACCTGTTGGGTTAGTAGCGTTGTTTACAATACCACCATAACGCCAAGCATCTACTTTACCACGGCCTACAAAGTCAGCAAAGCGTACAGGAGTACCTGCATCCCACCACATTTCCACATCTAAACCATCTTCAACGTCGAAGTTGATTTTATTAATACGGAGTAGTGTAGCCTTAACGCCATTAATATTGTAATCAGACAAAGTAGCAGGGTCTACAATAACTGTATATGCTAAATCAGAAGTATCTAAAAGACCATCTAATTTAAGCACTACGTTACGTGGTCCGTCTACTAGAGTCTGTACAGTTGGTGAGTTAGCCATTGTAACCCCCTATTAACGTGAAATTTCTTCAGCAGCTAGAACGTAGTCAATGGTCATTGTTTCAGTAGCTGTTGGTGTATCTGAGAAGATAGGAGCCAATAAAGCACTTGTCAATGTTGTACCAGAAGCACCGATAGTTGGTGAAGTTACACGAGAAACTAAATTACCGTTTACAAACACTTCTAAATCAGTGTTGTTATAGTGGAAACCGAGTTGTACAAAAGTTGCAGCAGCTACTGTAGCTACGCCAGTAATCAAAGTAGTAGATGTAGAACCTACACGTGATACTAAGTTAACTGAAGTACCTGAAGTAACAAACCACAAGCCATCAGTAGCTGAAGTACCTGAACTTGCCAAACCAGCAAGGAATGTACCAGTAGTTGCACTGACTTGAAGACGTGTTGTATACCAAAGTTTTTGACCAGCTACAAAGCCTACTGAAGTACCTGTTTTGAAAACAGCAGTAGCAGTTGTAGCACCGCCTGGGGTAACAAGAGCTTGACCGCCTAGACCAGAAGTCAAAGCAAAAGTTGAACTTGTTCCTGAAACAGCATATTCAGCAACAGATGATTGGAAGTCGTTAGAATAAGTACTTACGCCATAACCAGTATCGCTAGTGCTGTTAAATGGGTCTGGAAGTGGGTAGCTGCTTAATGGTTTGCCTTTTGCAACGGTGGCGATACCGTATGTAAATCTTGTTGGTGTGCCCATTTGAATCTCCTAAAAGTGATGGGTTCACGTCATAATTGACGTTTAGGATTATAAAAGTATTACTTAGGAAAAGACAGCTTTTCAACAGCGTGTAAACGCTTTTTCTTGAAACCTGACTCTTGTCCTTCTTTGTTTTCTACTGCTTGGGTGTTGCCGAGACCGTTAGGCATCTTTGCTTTTGGAGAAGCCATATTGCTTTTCTTCTCTTTAGCGATACCGCCTGTAGGCTCTTTAATAATTGGATAGTCCATATTATTTCCTTATTATAACAGTTTATTGTCTATCTGTCAAGTAGTTAATTGCATTGTGTAAAAACTGTGTATTATCTTTAAAGTTACCTAAACCTTGATTACACCCCCTGCAAAGCAAACCTCGTACCTTATGAGTAGTATGGCAATGGTCTACAGCAAGGTCTCGTACTTTTTGTGTACGATTATCAATATCTATCTCTGGACTACCGCAAATAGCACAAACATTATTTTGTTGTTTTTGCATTTCACGATATTGTTCTAAAGTAATATTAAATCTTTTTTTCAAGTCTTGTATTTTTTGTTTATCTCGATTATTTTTCATATATTCACGCATATAAGCGTTTCTAGATTCATAATCTTTAATAGATTGCTTTATAGGCATCCAATGAAAATTTGAAATAGAAAGAGGTTCAGTTTTTACAATTAAATGTAACCTATGATTTTCTTTTCTTTCGCCTACTTCACTAGTAAACAATACAAAATCTTTTGCCCATGCTTCACACAGAATACCACGTCTTTTATAATGAGACCATGTGTTAAATAATGGATGTAATTCTTTACCTGACTTTTTAGACATTTCCTTCTCCAATTATTATAAAACCTTATTATAACAAAAAGAGAAGGATTTGTCAAGCTATATTTAAATCATAGCTTATTTAAATGACTCACGGGCCATTCACTCCGTAGACTGCTCTTGGGTCAGACCAACCAAAGCTGTAACGCTCATAGCCTTTAGCCTTAGCATTCATTGTGTCAAAATCATTGTCCTGATCGAACATGATACCAACACGTTCATAGTACTTCATACCGTTCTGGATATTAGTACGTAGGAACCAAGCGTGGGGGCTTGTGAGGTAATGGTTCATAACGATACCTTCTGGAATGGCATTAGTTGCCTTCAGAACGTTGATATCGTTGTTTGCAGTACCTGATTGGAACACAGACTTCAGAATGCGGTTAGCGTTGTACCATTCTTGACGAGCTACAATCAAAGAACGTGGCATTACGTTAATCAACAAACCACGGTCGTTTTGGAAACCCATGATTGCTACAGTTGCATCTTCCAAAGAAGCTTCGGACAAGTCAACAGAAACAGTAGGGGTATTCGCCCATGTACCACCAGAAGTATTAGGGTGAACTAATGAGCACAAAGGTTGAGCATCACCACCTGTATAGGTAGCATTGAACGCACGGTTGTAAACGTTAGCACCAATATTTTCTTTGGTTTGACGGAAAGACATAGCGAGGGCAGCAGCACGACGCTTAGAAACTTGCTCATACAAATTGTCATCCAACTCTTCTTTAGTTACGATGTAACCAAGAGCGTATGCAACGTGTGTGTAGCGAGTTACAAAACCTTGAACTTCTGAGTCATACTGAACGCCTTGACCTTCAGACTTAACAGGAGCAAGACCGAATCCAGTTAACTGAACGTCTTCCTCGTAGTTTTGATGTGAAGTATCTTTGTCGAACAAGTGGATGTACTCTTCAGGATGTTCGTCGTAAGTTTGACCCCACCATGCTTTAATACCAGGCCATAGGGCCTTTGGGTGAGTACCAGTTGTAATTACACCAGCCATTTTATATATCTCCTATTAATTAAGCACCGAAGGCTTGTTTGTATTGGTGCTTATTAAACACAACCAATACGTTGTTATATGCACCAGGAACGTTGTTTGGCTCTTGGTAGAGACCTACAACTTGGAACATGGAAGCTGCGGTAGCTGAACTATCAGCAGTTACATAAGTAGCTGAGAAAGGTGAAGACTGTGACAAAGTTGAAGTTTGGTCAGCAGTAATCGTTGGAACAGCAGTAGAACCAACTTTAGTATCAGCAGAAGCGTTAGCTTGTACTTGGAAAATAACGTTAGGGTCTGTTACAACATAAACATAAGTGTAAGAACCAGAAGATAAACCAATCCAGAGCTGACCTAAGTTAATGTTTGTGCCTTGCAAGCTTACGCCTGGATTAGCTACACGAATAGATACAATAACGCCCAAAGGAACGTCAGTTGCAGCAGCTTTAGTTACAAGAGCTACGCCATTTGCGTCATTACCAACAGCAGATTTTACGATATCGCCAATAGCAAAAGTGTAAGAAGCAGTGTTAGCAATAGCGTAAAGAACGCCTTGCTCGTTAAAAGGTGCACCAGTAACTGTGCCTACTGGCGACAATCCTGATACGGCATTTACGTTTGCCATTTTTTTTCCTTAATTAGAAAGTTTAATATTTGATGCCAGCATTATAGAAACCAGAGGAATCAACACCAGGTGTCTTACCTTGTCTAATAGCCGCATCTGTTTTATCGTTACGTTCTTGTAATTGCTTTTGGTCTTCGTCAAACCATTCTTGTTTGATTTTCATCAAATAAGCGTACATTGGTTCGCCCTTCTCTCCAGCACCTACTAAGAATCTAACCTTATCTCCTAAATCAAGATTACGAGAAGTAACGTTCTCTGTAACCCCATCTATCTCACTTGGGTGAACAAACTCATAACCGTTTTCAGTAGCATTCTGGATGCGCCCAGGAGTGTCGTTGAAAATGTGCATGTGGAAACCCTCAATCTGTTTCCCTACCTGCAGCTTGCCTTGAGTCCCATTGAATACGCCTTTTTTACGTTCACGAGGACGCTCTACCTTAGTAGACTCTACAGCAGCTTTTACTTCTTTTTTAATTTCAGTCATGTTCTATTCTCCCTTATTCCCAATCGTATTCTGCGACATACTGCTCTTTAGTCATCAGACCTTGCTTAACAAATTTATCACAAGCTGCTTTAGCTTCCGCAGGTAAAGCGTTGTAAGATTTCTTGCCAGAACCTGTAGATGGTCTAGCTGTCCCGTTAGAGGAGCCTTCCATTGGATTCTGTACACGCTTCTTACCAAACTTCTCTGGGAACATCGCTGTAAGCTCTTCGTCTAGTTTATCCAAGAAGGCTTGTCCATTAAGGTTAGGGTTCTCACGACGGAGTTCAACACCTAAACCATTAGCAACACCAGTCATTCTTGTATCTTTACCAAACCAGTCATTCTTCTCAACCCAGTTATTTAAAATAGGGTCTTGAGTAACTTGAGGAACTTCTTTAGCTTTATCTTCAGCATCTTTTAAGTCTTGTTTAGCTTCTAGACGTTGCTCTTTCAAGTCGTCCATTGCATCATCAATCGCTATTGCTCTATCGCCATCGCCTTGAGTGATTGCATCACGCTTAGCTTGCTTTAGTTGTTCTAATTGACCTTCCAAGTCTTTGGTCTTTCGCTCAAACTGTTGCTTCTGGTATTCACGAAACTCTTTAGCAGCTTCCCGTGCTTCTTCAGCAATCTTTTTGGCTTCACCTAATTCTTTAAGCAATTTCTCATTATTCTTACGAAGGATTGGCATAATTTCTTTGCCACGACGTACAAACGTCTCAGCATCAACCCAATCAGTCTCAGAGCCACGAAACTCTTCTGCTGCTACCCAACCCTGTGCCCGTGCTTCGGACTCGAACTGAGAGGCTTCTGGAGCTTCCTGTGGTGCTTCTTGTTGTAGTTCTTCGCTCATTATTTAATCCCTTATTTTCCATGTTTACTAATTGCTTTACACCACCATCTAAGCTCATCGTCTGACATATTAGATTTCATTCTATTTACAATAGAGCATACTAGTTGTATGTTTTCTCTAACATAAGGACCACCTGCTTCAATACGGTCAATAGAAATGTTTGTTTTAACTTTTCCTTGTCCTCTAATGTAAGTAAGTTTTATTCCTGTTAAAGCACATTTACCTTCTTGCTCTTCATAGATTTCTAATAACATCTCATACGTTAATTCTTTTCTGGTCTTGTATTGCCATATTAAATGCTTTAAATGGTCTTTTAACGTCCAATTTTTAGAACGATTCATGTGGTAGTCTTTTTTACCCCATACACGTTTTTGTTCTAAAGTTTGAGCCATTAATTAATACCACGAAGCAAATGTGGGTCAACTAAGCCCATATCGTCGTCTAACTTGGCTACGAGGTCTGCATAATTAATCATGCGATAGTCTTTGCCGTTTTTACCTTTGTACATCAAACCAGCGTATTTAGCGAAAGCTACCTTCATCCCTGGCGATACAATGTCTGCTGGGACTTCTTCACCTAAAGCAATAATCATGCCTGTAGTGTTTGCAAGTTGTTCACGTTCACTGGTCTCATCTGAAGATACAATAATTCCACTAGCTGTCTTATTCTCTACTACTAAAGGCTGAATAAGAACCCTGTCAAAGATAGGGGTGATACCTGTCGCATTAGACATCCTTTTTCTCCGTTACTGAATTCATCAACTCGTTATAATCTAAAGCTAGAATTGCTGTACATGCTGCTGCTCGTCCTCTGATACTCGCATCATCTTCGGTTCCTGCTAACAACATCTCTTTAAGCCACTCTCTGTCATTGTGTATTGCCTTCATAAAGGCTTGAGTTACACGACTAGCTTTCCATTCATTAAATTCCTGCTCTGTTACTACTATTGCCATTACTTCCTCCTTGTTAAACCTATTCTGGTGCTGCTTCTCCCTCTGCTGGTGCAGGTTGAGACATTTCATTCATGTGCTTCTCAAGGTCCATCATAGTTTTGAGAGCAGTTTGAATTCCTTCATTCTTAGCTTTAGCTGCTCCGATTTGAGCATCTAGCATTGCAATATCTTGACCGTGTCTAATACCACCAGCTTGCTCTACAGCAAGGATAGCATCAGCTTCTAACTTGTGAATCTTAGCTTGATTGATTTCAACGTCTTTCATCATCTTCATCATTCCAAGCTTAAACTGCATTTGCATGTCAGCTTGTTTAGCTTGTTGCTTCATCATTTCGATTTGTACCTTCTCAGATGGTCCTGGCTTAATAGCGTTAGGTCCTTTAGGGTCTGGAAGAAGTTGGTCGATGTTATTTACCTTCATTGCTTTGAGGTACGTCTTCTGAGCTTCGTACATACTCATGCCAGGAGTGGTAGAAGCTAATTGAAGCACTGCTTGAGCTTGTTGAATACGTTGTGTATCAGAAACAATGTTAGGGTCTGCTGCAGGGCGTACGTCAGATACAGGACCTGAGAAGTCGTCAGCGTCGATGAAGTTTTGACCTTGATCGCTGTTGTAATCTTCAATACCTTGAAGGTACAGTTGATTCAAACGATACAACTTACGGAACTCATCTTTAAGACTACGGTAGGTACGTTTAAAGATACCAGAGAAAATCTTCATTCCCTGTTCAGCCATCGTCCTTGTAGTTTCAGCAGCAGTATTCTGACCTGGATTCTGGCCTGACAAAATGTCAACAGAACCACCAATACGCTCACCGTAATTAATAAGCATACTGAGCAAAGTAAACAGAACTTGAGAAGGCTCACGCACTGGGAGAGGCATGATACCTTTACGGAGGTCATCACCAGTTGTATCGACATGTTTCCACTCTAAAGGTGCGAAGTTGTAGTTTCCACCTCGGAGCTTGATACCACGGGACAAGAAACCACCTGCTGTATTGGCCATTGTGCCTGTGTCAATAAGCTGGTTGAGAAGGGTATCGATACTCTGATTAAGTGGTCCAAGAAGACTTCCGAAACCGAGGTCATAAAAGCCACCATCAGGTGAGGGAATGAAAGGGAATTTAGTAAAGTATGTTTCTGCTTTGATGGAAAGAACATTGCCTTTATTGTCTCTTTCAATAGAAGTTTCAAAGTAACGGGCTACAATACGCAGCACTTGTTTGGTATCACGACGCATCCAGATGATGTACGGCTCAGCATAACCATCTCCATCAAAGTCAATGAAGGTATGCTGTTCAAGAATCTCGTAAGGGGTAGAGTCATCTACTGAGTCAGGGGCAGACATGCCTTGTGCTTTGTTCTGAGCCAAAGTCATGTTTGACTGAGGAACAGCAGCAGGGCCAGCTTCAGTCATTTCGCACCACAAACCACGAGCTACACGCTCATAGATGTCGTTTTTAGAAAGGTATTGAATTTGAGTAATACGTGGGGACGTATCTAAATGCTTAGTCCAGTAGTTGACAACAAAGTCTTTAGCAAGGATATGCTCAGAGATGTTGTACTTACAAATAGGGTCAAAGTAAGATTTTTTAAAAGCACACCCAACGATAGGCTGAGAAATAAGAACTCTATCCATCTCAGATTCCCAAGTAGTATCTTGTTCAAGAATCTGGTAGGACATAAATTGACTTACACGATGGGCACGTGCATCTTTAGCACCTGTAGGGTCGTCTCCAATTACACGACACTGAACAGGGGTTTCCCCATTGATAAGTACAGGATAACTGCGAGCATGAAACTGCAAAGCAGCAATAGTGATAAGTGGAAATTTGACATTTGAAGCTCCAGGCCAAGGGAAAGACTTAGCTTCAGCAACTTGCAAAGCAAGCTTCATAGCTTCTTCAGTACGTTTTTCCCAAGCAGAACGAGACTCCAAGTCAGCCTGGAATCCCTTGTAGACGTTATAGCTAATCGTATTGAGAGTATCTGCATCCAATATCTCAGCGATGTTTGGAAGGGAGACAATCTCGTCTAGGTTAAGTTCAGTATTTAGTTTCAAAATTTATTACCCTTGGAAAGGTTTTCTTTAGCAGGAATAACTCGCAAGTTGTATTCAACGTGGAGACCACAAACATTTTTACCTTGTAACGGAACAATGTGGTCAACATGCCAAGTATCTTCTGTATATTTATTAAACATTACAGCTAACTGATACTTAGCTTGTATAGCTGTTAAATTAGCCCAACTAGGGGTTGCATTTAATTGTGTAGCTCTGTACTTATAAGTTAAAGCGTTTTTAACGCCTCTGTTTCTTTTATCCCACGCACGGTTTTTAGCATTTACTTTAGTGCGATTATTAATAGCCCACTCTTTGTCTTCTGCTGCTTTGCAAGAAATACAACGTGACCTGTAGCCAGACTTTGTTCTAGAGTTTTTAGGAAAAGAACTTAATTCTAACATGTTTTTACATTTAGTACAAGTCTTCAAACTAATATCCAGTCACTTGATTTCGTCCTGTTAAATCGTATCCTGCTTCGTGTAAGGCAACCCTAAATTCTTCTTCGTCGACTTCACTTTGAGTTGCAGCTACTTGCATCTGGTTCAAGAGTAACCCAATGTAGGCCCAAGCATCAACCTGGTCATCGTGTCTATCTCTCGGGAACCGCAACAGCTCATCTTCAAATGTTTGATACCAATCAGCAGAACTGTCAAACTTCACGGCTCCTGCTCTCATACGAGCTTGCATTGACCTTGCACGACTCAACTTATCACCTGAAGGCTTGAGTAACACCAGGTTAATAAAAGTGTCCTGCTTCATCATTGCTTCGTTAAGGTATGGTCCTATAGACTTCTGGATTGTACCTGCCTCGATTCCAAACAATTCAGGGTTGTAAGTTCGCTGGAGGGCAAGGATAGTTTCTACAATCTGCATCGCATCCATTCGGTCACGAACGATGTTCACACACTGCAAGTGCTGATTCTCGTCCATCCCTGCCACAGCAAAAACACTGTAATCACTATGTTGTCGTTGACTAATAGCTAAGTCACAAGCAATGTAGTAATTTAAATTCTTTTTTCTATCTTCTTCTTTAAGTGGTGCAAAATCACTCTTTTTAAAGAATCCGTTAGCATCATCAAGAGGAACGTTCAACATCTCTTGAGAATATACGTCTGCTAAACCTTGTGCGACGTATTGAGCTTTACGCTCTTCTAAAGCTTTCTTGTTCCATCTGTCAGGCCACAAGATGTATTTAAAGTCATCAGAGTGTGCTCTGTACTTAATGGATAACCAAGAAGTCTTGTAATTCGTATACTGTCTTAAATCTTCAGTAATTAAGTTCTTTAAAGCTTTAGTACCTAGTGATGCTAATTGGGACTCAGGCATCAACCTTTCAAGAAGGGAATCTAAGTGCAAAATAGTACCAACTATGCGAATCTTGCCTGTAACTGACAGGGCAGGGATAAGAGCAGAGTAAAACCAACGTCTTAACTTCTCTCTTCTATCCTTATTAAGAACCTGTTCATCAGATTCCATATCATCACAGATAATTAAGTCTGGACGTTTATTCAACCACTTTAAACCACGAAGCTTTTGTTCAGAACCTTTAGCCTGAATACGGAATGTGTGTCCGTCTTCGAATTTACCTATTATATCATCTTCTGTTTGTTTTGTCAACTCAATGTTGCCAAATAAACCATGTATATCGTCATTATCCCTAAGTTCTTTGATGATGTCACCTAAGAACAGCCCAGCTTGTGAAAAGCTGTCTGAGACAATCAAGACATACTTAGACCTACGAAACAGCACTTCAGCAAGACAATAAGTATAAGTAACAGCAGTAGACTTCCCGTGGCCTCGAGGGGCAGCAATAGCTACGAACTTGTCTTTGCTACAACATAGCTCCCAAAGCTCTCTATGGAACTCAGGGGTCTGCGTAGCTGAGTCAAAGTTCTTGACCAGGCAGGCATTACTAAAACCCTCTATGACTTCGCTAGTGAGTTCCACTGATTACTTGTTACCCTTTTTACGGTTAGTGGCTTTACTCACTACACGTAGGTTACTCTTTGCTGTGCTACCGCCTTTGCTTAAAGGTTTCTTATGGTCTACTTCTTTACCGTCACCTTTAGAGACTTTACCTGCTGAAGCCATTGTAGCTCTTGCGGTATTGCGAGCAGCTCTGTTTTTCTTTTGTTCTGCTGTACCGTGGTAGTCAGCATATTCTTTTTTGTAGTCACGAACTTTACGAGGCATTATCAATTACCAAAGGTTGAGGAGTGATGTCTTTTTCCTTTGGCTTAGCAAAGGTTCTAAATTGCTCTGCAAGCTTAGCGAGTCTATCGTCGACGGTACGTTCAATCTGTTCCTGCATTGGCTTGTCTTCAATGATGTCCTTGCGAGCCATCATGTCGTTAGCAACCTTAGAAGCATCTTTGATGCTGACAGGGACACGGATAAGTTCAGATGTCTTAGGGTCATATTGGTAATTACCATTAGTCAACCTATCTTCAGTGACATCCAAAGCCTTGCTGACAAGCTTACTAAGACGAGCATTTAACTTCAGGTTATCTTCAGCTTTAAGGTCTTCAACCATTTTCTTAAACCAGTCAGCGTAACGCCAACGGTTAAAGGTAGCTAATGGTATGTCTAAGACAGCAGCCGTCTGAGCACCATTCCCTAAAGCTAAGAACGTAGTTGCAGCTTCGAGCTTTTGACTTTCAGACCACCATTTACCTTCAGCTTTTAAATCTCTTTTCTTTCTACGTGTCATTTTAAGACAATCCTTTACTTAATGGGGCCATTATAACATAAGATATTTTATTTGTCAAGCTTTATTTTATAAATAGCTATGAGCCGTAAAAGACATTAATACGGCTCACTTTAAAGATGACATAAAAATAAATATTGTTAAAGTATTGACAAAAGAGAAAACTATTGGTATAATAGACTACATAGGGGTTAAGGAGCCTTATACATCTTTCAAGTAAGGGCTTACAAGTGTCTTTGCTACAAGGATAACTATAAATGTTGTTATTACTAAGAAGAGCTTTGCTGTAAAAGCATCTTTAAAGATATATAGTACTACATGAAGTTTTATCTATGAAGGGCTAAGAGGGCACTTCATAGCTCTGCATCGGGCTACGAGCACATCTTCTTAGCTTTACTTTCAGGGTTCTCCTGAGAGACTACCCCCTGTTTTAAAAACTATAGCAGCGTCACAAATAGCGTAATAAAAACTTTAGAGTAATTCTTTTTGACCCTCCCACGCCCTAGAACTCCCAAGGGAATCTCCCCAGCCACTCCCTAGGGCTATGTCTGCTCACCTGCTAAGGCTTATCTAAATAGTTGATAACTAAGGAGAAATCTATCTGTTTTATTGATGAGTTATAACCTAGCATTACTAATCAAAGACTTACAAGCTCCTGACCCCATTCATACCTATATCACTATTGATAAGGTTTTACCTATTCAGTATGACTATTAGTTATATAGTTATCCATCTGTATTCCTCCCCCGTTATCTGCCCAGTTATCTCCGTTAATTCCCTTCTGTTGTTTGTTTGCAACTAAGGGTTTGTCCTAATAGTTTTTACTTGAAATAAGGACTAAATTGTAGTTATAGCAGCAAACAACAACAAACCAAAAGGAAATAAAATGTTAACACTTACACTTTCTTATGTAGTAGCCTTGGTAGCTTCTTTCTTAGTAGGTTACATTTTAAACAAAAAACAATGGTTTTAATTGTAAAACCTAGGGTTTGTCCTAATAGACAAGCCCTTACAATCCTAATAAATTAGAGTTATACAAACAAACAAGGAATAAAACATCATGACTATAATCACCCATTCTGACTTGGTAGCAAAAGCGTCTGAGGGCTTGCCTAATATTGTGGATTACAGTAAATACTTAGGAAGTAACTCTTCAGGTTTATATACTACTAATGATTTAGTAATGGCTAGGCGTGTATGCTTAACAGTTTACAGAAATACAGCATTATCCCAATTAAGAGAATTATCCAATAAAGCAAATGAGGGTAAATAAGCATGACTAACTTAAAAGCCCTTATCATTACCGTTGCAGTATTTGCAGTATGCTTGGCAGTATGGCAGTTAACTAACTTACACATTCTTTAAGAATTAAACATAAACTAAATTAAAAGATTAAACAAAATGAATAATACATATAACGGCTGGTCTAACTACGAAACTTGGAACGCTAATCTGTGGATTGATAACGAATGGCAGTTATCTGAGCAATGTGCAATGATTGCTTGTGATTTATTCAGCAGTTATGAAGACCACGACAAAATGGCTTATATCCTTGGTGAGCGTATTCGTGACATTTTTGAAGAGAATCAGCCAGAATTACCAGCAAGTTTCTATTCTGATGTATTGAACGCTTCTATGCGTGAAGTTAATTGGACTGAGATTGCTAAACACTATATTGAAAATGAAGCAATGCAAAGAGAAAGTGAAGAGGCTTAACATGAAAACTTACCACATTGTAGCAATTAACGAAAAAACAGGCAATAGCGTATTTATGACTAAGTATGCAATGGCACATGATAAGGCTTGTGAGATGCTTAAAAGGTTTACATCTCATAAAGGCAGAAGATTACAACTTATCGAGGGAATTTAATTATGAAAACATTCAAAATAATCCTAGACATAGAATTGAAAGATGATTCCATTAAGCATAGTGATTTCATCTATGAAATTATCGAACAAGCCTTAGAAACTGGCGAGAGTCTTTTAGCTTACGAACTATTGGAGGTTTTACCATGATTGAGATTGCAGGCGGTATCTTATTGGCTCTGTTGTTCTTGGTATGTTTACCATTTATTATTCAAGTAGGAGCTTTTCTATTTATCTTAGCGTTGTTCGTTGGTGCTATTTGGTTGGCTGGTGAGTATCCTTTATGGGCGTTGTTCTTAGTTATAATTGCAATAGTGTGCTACTTTTCAAATAAACAACAAGAGGCTAAACAATGAAACACGATATATTTTTTAACACTAAGGACTTACTCATAGAATGGCTTGATGAGAATTTTCCAGAGACTACACTTACCCACATCTTTTCTAATGGTGCTAAATACTCAGCAAGTGGTTGTACAATCGAAGTAAATGGCTTACACCTTATAATTGATTTAGATAACATAGACGAGGCTTAAAATGAGTTTATACGGTAATAGATACTACGAACCAGATGACACTTACGCTGACGCTGAGATTGAAGAAGAAGCGATAGAGAGCTATGCACAAGAATTATTGCAAGCTAGTTGTAATCCTGCTACGCATTGGGGCGAAGGCTTAAGCGAATGCGGTTACGATGAAATGGATTACCCAACACCAAGCCATGCACCTTTAGACATTGTTCACCGTGTTAATGCTTACTGGTACAATACAGCTTTGTTCATTGCTAGAAAATACTATGAGGATAATCCATTATGAATAACTTACAAGAGATGACCAGCGAGGAAGCCCGTTACGCATGGGAGGAAGCAGAGTATCACTTTGACTTGGTAGATATTGTCAAGCAAATGAAGGTCAGGGGCGAGGGTGTAGTTATCCTTGATGTATTAAATATGTTTAAGCAATCGGAGAAAGTAAAATGAAGAAAATAAAGATTAAGCGTAAAGGTTTTGGATTTGAAATAGTACTCGAAGGTGAGATTAAAATTGATGAATCTAAAATTAAATCTTATGAGCAATATCATAAAGAACAGACTCAGGCGTTGCTAAAAAAAGAAATTTATGATTACTTGCTTACCATTTGCCCTTCTGCTAATGCTAGTGAATTTTCAGTGTTTAATTATTATTATGGTGCTCAATTAGGCTTACAAGATATTGCAGAACATTTAGCAACAACAATGGAGGCAGATATAAATGATGACTGAGAACCTCATACGCAAGGCTAGGGCTTACGCATTGAATGATGACTATGTTGTAACAGCTAACCTCATCAATCAGCTATGCGATGCCTTAGAAGTCCAAGAAGATAATAGAGCTTCGTTGTTGTCTTATATGATGGATAACAAGGAAAACTTTAAGCATGCTGAAATGTATCGTCATCTACGCAATAGTGCCTGTCACGCACCACATGACGCTATGGCTCCCGCAGTTGTGCTATGTAATGGTAATATGTCTAGCTTTGAATGGCTTGATGGTGATATGCTAGATAAAGCCATTGAGGAAGACATGAAAAAAGACTACTACTGCGGTGCGTGATACAATGGACAAGGAAGAAATGCTTTTAATTATCTTTGCGGTGACTTCGTGCATTGATACCGTAATTAGTTTACTTCGTTACTGTAAAGGGATGGGAGAATAAGATGACATACCAAGAGATAGCAAAAGAACTAGGCATTACGCACGCAGGGGTCATGTTTATTGAAAAGCAAGCCTTGATGAAGATGCGTAAAAGATTACTAGCTTTAGGCTTTGACGTGGATTGTATTTAAGATGACTGAGATTTATACTTACCAAGAAATAGCAGATGAGATGGGTATTTCATTTCAGGCGGTATGGGAAATTGAGAAAAGAGCTTTAATGAAGTTAAGAAAGATTTTTATTAACAGAGGTATATTAAGAGAACATTATTATGACTGATACCAGAGAAGATGGACTAGGATGGAAAACTAAAGAGTATTCTGAAGGGTTCAATGCTGGAGTTGCTTATTATGATAAAAGTATTACTAAAGACTCTATCGCAGGTATGTATAAAGGAGAAGTAGGTATAACTGTTTCTGCTCCTAAAGAAGCTGATTGTTTATTTATAAAGAAAAAAGAAGTATTTAATGATTGGCTTAACGGACAACTTAAAACAGTTAATGGTAAAACTACTGGAGAGATGAATAGAGAATGGCTACATACTAAACTGGATGAATTTTTAGATAACGGAGAATTATTATGACTGATGCAGAATTGATTGCAATATTAAACAAGGGAGAGATTGCTCCAGCATTATACGAGGGTGAAGTAGGAGAAACTAACCTTCCCACATGGCGTAAACTAGCAAAGGCATTTAGAGATTACTATGAAGTATATTATACAACACAATCTGATTCAAGAGACTCTTTCCTTGATGACGATGCCTGAATCTGACAGAGCAAGCACTTACGCCCCTGAAGAAATGGATTGTGAGTATGTAGTTTGGGATTGTGACAATGTTTCAGGAGAAGCTCTAGGAGGCTTTAAAGATGAAGATGAGGCATAGGTATCACCCAGTAGTAGAACAAGGCTCTAAAGCCCCTTTAAATCGATTTAAACCCTATTGGGAGTTAGCATGAGATGCTATTGCTGTGACACATTACTGACTGACTATGAAAGTACCCTTAAGTCAGTGAACACTAACGATTACTTAGATATTTGTTTGAGATGTTTGAAGTCAGTAAAAGATGATATTATGTACAAAGACAGAGTAGATTTACTAAGCAGTGAAGATGTTGATGACTTAGATATCTATCTAGATGACTACTCAGATGATGAGTACTAAGATGATAATACTCTTAATAGTAATAGTTATATTTGTAATAAGTCTTAAAGAATCTTGTAAGTCTTTTAAACTTTGAGAGTTCATAGCTTGTAAGACTTATAAGGCTCTTTAGAAAATTATACACCGAGAAAGTTCTTTATGTCAGTATTTTTAAAACATATTCCTTGTGAGAAGTGTGGTAGCTCAGATGCTAATTCACTCTTTGACGATGGACACCAACACTGCTTTGCTTGTGGTCACCACGTCCACGCAGATTCAGAGTTCACAGCAACACCAGCGAGGAAGAAATCGATGATTGAAGTTAAAGGTGAAGTTAAGTCTATCTCTGACAGGGGAATCACTACGGCTACTTGTCAGACCTACGGTGTCACCCAAGATGGTACGTGTCAGCACTATCCCTATGCGAATGAAGAAGGGGCTATCATCGCCTTAAAAACTCGCACAGTTGAAAACAAAACCTTTGCTATTGCTGGTGACTGGAAAGGTGCTACCTTGTTTGGTCAAAATGTATTCCCTAAAGGTGGTAAGACTGTAACTCTACACGAAGGTGAATTAGACGCTCTAGCAGGCTTTCAGATGTCAGGTAGTAAGTACCCTAACGTCTCTATCCGTAACGGTGCTCAAGCTGCTTTAAAAGACGTTAAACAGGCTTATGAATGGTTATCCTCCTTCGAAGAAATCTATATCTGTTTTGATGCTGATGAGCCAGGCCAGAAAGCAGCGAATGAAGTTGCTGAAATATTAGGCAACAAGTGCAAGATTGTTAAACATTTAGGGAGTTTTAAAGATGCGTGTGACTACCTTAAAGGAGGCAATACTGCCGAATACGTTAAGAGATGGTGGGCAGCAGAGCAATGGACTCCAGATGGAATCATCGCAGGGGTTACGCTATGGGATGAGGTTAATCGCCCTGTGGAGAAATCGTCAGCCCTCTATCCTTGGGCAGGAGTCAACGAGCTTACCTACGGTATCCGCCCAGCAGAACTTATTACCGTTACGGCAGGCTCAGGACTAGGAAAGTCACAGTTCTTGCGTGAGATTCTCTGGCACTTGATTAAAACAACAGACCACAATATTGGACTGATGTTCATGGAAGAATCTGTACGGAAGACTGCACTAGGGATTATGTCCCTCCATTTAAACAAGCCACTACACTTACCTGATGCACAGGTATCAGAAGGAGAACTAAAGAATGCGTTTGACGTCACTATGGGTACGGATAGGTTATTCTTTTGGGATAACTTTGGTTCTACTGACATTGATAATGTTATTAACCGTATTAGATACTTTGCAAAAGCCACCGATTGTAAGTATGTTTTTCTTGACCACATTTCTATGGTGGTTAGTGCTCAAGGTAACGGTGATGAAAGAAAGTCAATAGATGAGTTGATGACTAAGCTTCGGATGCTGGTACAAGAGACAGGCATTAGTTTAATTGCTGTATCACATCTTAAGAGGCCAGAGAATAAAGGACACGAGGAAGGAGCTGCAACATCTTTATCTCAGCTTCGTGGCTCAGGCTCTATTGCTCAGCTTAGTGACATTGTGATTGGTTTGGTTCGTAATGCTCAAGCTGAAGACCCTATTGAACGCAATACCACTAGAGTTTCTATCTTAAAGAATCGCTTTAGCGGATTAACTTCACCACACTGTGCTTCATTGTTATACAATAAAGACTCTGGACGGATGCTCGAAATGGAGGATGTACTATGAATGGATTAACACCAGAAGAGATTAGTAAAACAATTACAGATGCTTTTGAACGGGGGAAAATGTTCGGATACGCTGAAGGTAGAAAATCTATTAAAGCTGAAATGGATAAACTCAAAAATGAAAATGATTTCTTTAAAAGTATTTTGAATGATGTTGAATTACTCAAAAAGGACAAAGAGTAATAAACGCAAAGGGATGATATGAACGCACTAGAACTTGCTGATGAATTAAATTACAAAATAACTTGTGTTTACGATGATATGACTGTTGTTATTGAAAATGGAGTAGAAATTTCAAGGGTATATCAAGATAACAGAATTAAATTCAATCCTTTTGAATTATTGGGGATTCCAAAATGAATGCAATTGAACTAGCTGATGAACTATGGGTTTGTTTAGAATCTTCAATTATTAGCGATTCAGATACTAGAGATTTAGTTATGGATGCAGCCACCATGCTACGCCAGCAACAAGCTGAAATAGAGGCGTTGAAATCTTTTGTTAAACCAATAGTAGCTCATGGAGATGATTGCATCGGAAATTGGGATGGAGATGAATTGCAAGATTTAGCCGTAAAAACAGGTCTTTTAATTGAGGTTGAAAAAACTCAATTTTGTAATTTAGGAAAAGAAAACTTTGTTGGTTGTCCGTGCAGAGAATATCACTGGGGTGAAGAATCTTGGATATGTTTACAGACTGCTAAATTTTTATTAGATGAGGCACAAGAGAAATGAAAGCAAATGAATTAGAAGGAATAAATAGCCCACATAATGCTTGCTGTTATAGATATAAATGTCGCCAGCAACAAGCTGAAAATGAGGCGTTGAAAGCAAAGACACTAACAGATGAGGAAATAAACAAATTGTGGGCAAAATCAAGTGAAGATGGTATTGCCATGCAACAAGGGTTTACTACACAACAACATTACTTTGTTTATTTAATACTAAAAAAGGTGTAATAGAAATGAGCTGCGGATTATGCGGATTACCTAAAGATACTGGTGCTATTGGTTCTGTATTGCCACAATGTATTTGCCATTGGAAACATACACCATACACCAATACATCGCAGGAACTAAACGCTGGTGGCGAACCAGTTAAAAATGCTACTTATTGGAAAAGACAACACGATAGATTGTTAATAAGTCTAAATGTCAGCGCAATAAAAATAGCTGAATTGGAAAAAGAATTAGCAATACTAAGAAAGGCACAAGAGAAATGAATAAGCCAATTGCTTGGACTACAGACGAATTAAATACTGATAACTGGGGCGATACAGATTGGCAAATTACTGTTACCAAAGAAAAATGGTCAGATAGACAAAAGCCACTTTACACCCATCCAGCAAACCTAACAGATGAGGAAATTTGGAAAGTTTGTTTAGAAGGCGGTCATGTAGATTGTATTGCTGATGTTGATTGGGAAATCAATGGAATTGAAGAATTAAAGCATCAATATTTAAGACTATGCAAAGCAATACTAAGAAAGGCACAAGAGAAATGATTAGCAAAGCAAGTGCAGTGTTTGGAGTGGGACAACTCGCTCGATTGCTAACGGTATTGGTTGGCTGCCGTCTGCACAGTCAACCCCCTAATTTAAGAAAGGCACAATATAAATGAACGAAAATGAAACATGCCCTAATTGTGGTGAGTATCACAGTTGTACCGACTTGATACGCGAGCAACAAGCTCAAATTGATACCTATAAGTCACAAAACAGCAGTCAAATTGATGCCTATAGGTATGAAACCATGCTACGCCAGCAACAAGCTGAAATAGATAAAGTAAATGCGGAATGGGCGCAAGCTGCAATGGCATTGGGTAAATGCGTTCAAGAAAACCATGAACTTAAATCTGAAATTGAGGCATTGAAGATAAAGCATGACGCAATAGCATGTTCAAGTTGTGCGTGTGGTTTTATTAAAAGAGGAAAGACACAAGAGAAATGAAGCTTTTTTACTACTGCAATATTGGTCATGGATTTTGGTTTAGATTTTTTGGCTATGGTTTATGGGTCAAACAAACAAAGCATCATCAGCCATTGTTTAGCGAAAGAAATGGTTACACCAATGTTTACAAGTTTTTTGGTTTGACTTTTAAATTTTTAAAGGCACAAGAGAAATGAACGCAAATGAACTTATTGAAAATGCTAGAAAAATTATAGGGAAGCCATTAGGCGAATTAAGAGCATTTCAATTGTTGCCACAAATTCAATTATCTGCCGATATGCTACGCCAACAACAACGCACTATAGACGGCGACAAAAGACTGATTGATTTGTTGTATGAAAAGATAACCAAGTACGAACTACGCCACGCCGAGCAAAGAATGCGTATTGAGCAATTGGAGCACATGATGGAAAAGGCAAGCCACTACGAAGCTATGGCACACGCTGGAGGCTTTGAGGCTGGCTACCAAGCTGCTCAAGCAAACTTTAATAAAGAAAATCCTGTTAAAGAAGTCTTTAATAGAAAGGCACAAGAAAAATGAGAGATGTCGGCAAAGGCGATAAGAAACGTCCTGTATTGAATCAAGAACAGTTTGATAAAAGCTGGGATGAAATCTTTAATAAAGATAAGAAGATTCCTCCTAGTGATTTAGAAATAAAGATTGACATTGCTAGTGATGAGAAGCGTGTAGTTGTTAACAAGACTTGGACGTTTTAATGAATAGGTATGTAAAACACTTGGCTTGTTTTGTGTTAGGTGTTACAGTTACCTTAACAGCAGAAGAAGTAGTAAAGATTTATGATACTAAATGTTATGATACACTGAGCAGTGTTTCTTTCTATACTGTTAAAGATGGAATAGAATATTGCTTTTACCGTAAACGAGACTATCCTTACCGAATTAGCGGTGGGATTATAGGAGTTAAAGAATGAAAATAGTTACTATCATTATTTTGTTTTGTCTAGTAACACTAGCACAAGCAGAAACTACAACGATTGTACAGTCTGATGGTACAGTAGTTACTTGCGTAAGAAACGGAACACTTATTCAATGCTTCTAAAAACTGTAGTCCTCGACATAGAAACAAACCTAGCCCATACTGTTATTTGGTGCTGTGTTACTCTACATCGTGAGACTGGAGAGATTAAGACATGGACAACACCAGAAGGATTAAAGGAGTATTTACAAGATGCGACACACATTGTTGGTCACAATATTATTAGTTTTGACGCTTTTCTTCTTAATCGGCTGTGGCTCACCAAGATTAGGAAATCTCAGCTTCACGATACTTTGCTTCTTAGTCGGCTGTCTGACGCTAGTCGTGATGGTGGTCATAGTCTAGGTAACTGGGGTTTAATGCTTGGTTACAATAAGATAGACTTTGAAGACTTCGACGGTGGTTTGACAGATGAGATGGTAACGTATTGCATACGAGATGTAGAACTTACATCTAAAGTATATGATATGTTAATAGCAGAGATAGAACAGAACAAGATTAGCCCTGAAGCTGTAAAGTTAGAATATGATGTACAAGTAATTTTATCGGAGATGGAACGTAATGGATTCAAGCTGGACGTACCCTATGCACAGACGTTGCTCTGTGAGATTAAAACCGAGATGGCAGAGATTGAAGAAGCCTTGCAAAAGATTTTCCCTCCGATTGTTACAGAACGTACTTCTGAGAAAACTGGAAAGAGACTTAAAGATGATGTGGAAGTCTTCAACGTCGGTTCCCGTCAACAGATTGCAAAGCGTCTTATTTCTAAGGGATGGAATCCTACAAAGACTACAGAGAAGGGACAGATTATTGTCGATGAAACGATACTTAGTGAAGTGTCGATTCCAGAAGCAAAGCCTATTGCAAGATATTTAATGTTACAAAAGAGAGCCTCACAATTAGATTCATGGTTAGAAAAACTAGGAAAGGACGGAAGAGTTCATGGTAAAGTTATTGGTTTTGGTGCTGTTACTGGCAGAGCTACCCATAGTAGCCCTAATATGGCTCAAGTGCCAGCAGTGCGAGCTACTCTGGGTAAAGAGTTCCGTTCGTGTTGGACGGTTGATAAGGGCAATGTCCTCGTTGGTATTGATTTGTCTGGGATTGAATTGCGTTGTTTTGCTCATTACCTTAATGACTTGGAGTACATAAATGAGACGGTCAACGGTGATGTCCACACGAGAAATCAGCAAGCTTTCGGGGTTGAGACCAGAGACCTTGCGAAGACTGTCCTTTACGCAACTTTGTACGGAGCCTCACCTACCAAGATTGGTACAGTTATTGGTGGCACTGCGAAGCAAGGAGCCAACATTATCAATAGCTTCAGTAAAGCAATTCCAGCGTATGCGAGGCTTAAATCCAAAGTTGAACGCCTTGCTGAAAAGGGAACACTACCTGGGCTTCATGGTTATCAACTTAAGGTCAGGTCGGCTCATTCGTCGCTCAACACGTTACTACAAAGTGCAGGGGCTATCATCGCTAAGCAGTGGCTTGTTCAAATCAAAAAGAACTTGACAGCAGAAAAGATACCTTATAAGCTAGTGGCATGGATTCACGACGAAGTTCAGATTGAGACTCCAGAGCAATATGGGGACACAGTCGGTAAGCTTGTGGTAGAATCAGCCAAAGAAGCAGGAGAGATATTGAAGTTCCGTTGTCCAGTCGGGGCTGAATATGGAGTAGCAGAAAACTGGGCAGGTAGTCATTAAATGTGTTATAATAGTAAAGTAGTAAACAACTAACCAAATTAAAGGAAGGTACTATGAGTACAATTACAGTAGCAGCAGAGTTATATTGGCCTATCTTGTTTGACCCAATGAAGAGTCGTTTTGCTCCAGATAAACCTCCAGTATGTACAGTGAACTTAGCTAACTTATCAGCAAAGGCTGTAGAGGAATTGAAAGCAATCAATCTATCTCCTCGCAAGGATGAAGTTAAACGCCCTAACGAAGGTCATTTGATTACTTGCAAGAGCCAGTATGCCTTCAATGTATTTAACAAAGATGGTACTGAGTTTGACAAGACTAAGAAGATTGGTAACGGTACTAAAGCTACAGTGAAGTTGAAAGCTTACAAGTACAAGAACGTGCCTGGTTATGGTGCTCAAATCCAAAGTATTACTATTCAGGAATTGGTTGAATATAACCCAACTCCTGTAGAAGAACTGGACGACGTACTGTAATGGCACATGTCTTAATAGATGGCGACATTATTGGGTATCGCATAGGCTTCTCTACCGAAGAGGAGAATGAGAAGATTGTGCTTTCTCGTTGTGCGACTTTTATTGAGACAATGCTCTGGGAGGACTTGCAAGCTGAGTCCTACCAGGGCTACTTAACTGGCAAGGATAATTTTAGAAATGAAATCGCCATTACTGCTCCATATAAAGGCAATCGCAGTGCCCCTAAGCCTAAGCATCTCCAGCTCATTCGAGATTATCTTGTCTCAGCTTGGGACTTCAAAATCTCCATCGGGCAAGAAGCAGATGATGAGATTGCGATAGCTCATGTAGAAAACAATTACGAAACAATCATCGCTAGTATTGACAAAGATTTCTTACAGCTTAAAGGTAAGCATTGGAACTTTGTTAAGAAAGAAATGACAGAAGTAAACGAAAAAGAAGCATTGCTCAACTTTTATAGACAGGTACTTACAGGTGACAGAGTTGATAACATCATTGGTCTCAAAGGCATCGGCCCTGTTAAGGCTGACAAAATCCTCAACGGATGTACAAGTGCAGCAGAAATGTATACTGCTTGTGTCGAAGCTTACGGTGGCTCAGAAGAACGAGTTACTGAGAACGCAAGACTGCTTTGGCTTAGAAGAACCGTCGGAGAAATCTGGCAGCCTCCAAGGATGGACTAAATGAACTTTATTGATTATTTTGCAATTATCTTTTTTAGTTTTATTTTAATATTTATGCTTTGGGCAATGGCAATGTCTTTTTTTATTGCGTGTAATGAATATAAAATAGATGAAATAAAATATATTAAACATTGTGATATTTATTTTAAAGACCTTGATTTAATATGGAGATTAACTGCTGATAAAAGAACTGGTAATAATTCTTTTACTTTAGAAAGTGGAGAGCTTATTGAATTTTATAATAAGTATTTTAAAGGAAATTTATGATATTACTACTAAACAACCACGGACATTCTGACGAAAGGTTTAACGAATATGTTCAACGAGCTTCTCAATTCTATGCTGAGCAGTTATTCCCTAAGCAGCTCCTCAGGCATATTGTTGTTACTGTTAAGTTCAATAAGCATTTGGATGCTTTTGGATATACTAACGTTGAAAAAAGGAACACCAAAGGAGCAGCAAGAGAATTCTTAATTGAACTCCATCCTTATATCTCAGGTAAAGAAATCTTAAAAACATTAGCACATGAATTTGTACACATTAAACAATATGCAGACGGGGATTTAAATGAAGAGCAAACGCAGTGGCAAGGTGAACCCATCGACAGTGATGCAATGGACTATTACGAACTGCCTTACGAAATCGAAGCCCACGGTAGAGAAATCGGTCTATTCACTAACTTTGCTAAAAAAGAAAATCTCTGGAATATTTTCGAAGGTGTTAGTAACCCTGACATCCCTGTTAAACCAGTGCCGATAGGGTGGCTACATGAAGACAAGTTCAGCAAAACAAAAAGGCCGACTGTTGCAGCAAGTAGTGAGGGATTCAATCCTGAAACACTTTCCTCACCTGACGGAGCGTGATGTTAAAAGTACTTCGATGGGCGCACAAGGCGAAGATGTACAATTATCTGAAGCTGGTTTTTCAGCATTTTCGTACGGAATAGAATGCAAAAACCTAGCAAAGATAGCAGTCTATAAGTTTTATGAGCAAGCAACAACTCATGGCAACGGTGAGCCGTTAGTAGTAGTAAAGCAAAACAGAAGCAAACCTTTAGCAATAGTAGACTTAGAACACTTTATACAACTAGTGAGGAAAGCAAATGAGCAAAGATAGATTTGATTTAGAGTCAGCAATCATGGACGTATGGGCTATCAAAGACCAAGTAAACAATCTTCGATGGAGAATGTACGACCATCCTGAGCTATTGTCAGAGGACGAAGAACACAATCACATTATGGCTATTGAATATTCTATTGAATTAAACTGTTCGAAGCTTATGGATACTTTTTGCCAAGTGTTTCAACTCAATGAGTATGCTACTGATGAGATGAAAGCATTACGTAACCGCATTCTTACTAAGATTGAACAAGATGCTGACAAAGAAGACTTTCATACTTTCCCAGTACCTAAAAAAGGTAAAAAGAAATGAAGATTTGTACAAAGTGTAATGAACAAAAATCTTTAATAGAGTATCCAAAAGATAAAACTAAAAAAGATGGAGTACATACACAATGTAAAGTTTGTCATAGGGAAAGAAACAAAAATAAAAGATTAACTGACCCTGTTTGGCGTGAAAAAGCTAACGCAAAATCAGCAGCATATAGAAGTAAATTTCCAGATAAAAATAAACAAAGTATTCGTAATGCTACTTTAAAAGCAAAATATGGAATAACTTCAAAACAGTATGAAGAACTTTTTAAAAATCAAGGTTATTGTTGTGCTGTTTGCGGAAGGAAAGAAAGCAAAGGATATGGTAAAATGCCAGTAGACCATAACCATGTAACAGGAAAAGTAAGAGGAATTTTGTGCCAGCCTTGTAATGTAACACTAGGTAAAGTTGAAGAAAAAGAAGAAATACTTTTATCTTTGATTAAATATTTGAGAAAAAATAAGGAGTAATAAAATTAAAATTTTACTGTTAGATATAGAGACGTCACCGATGACAGCTTACGTTTGGGGGATATGGGACCAGAACATCTCACCTAATCACATCATTGATTCTTCAGAGATTCTTTGCTGGGCTGCTAAGTGGATTGGTGAAAAAGAAACAATGTTTGATTCTGTTCATAACTCTAAACCTAAAAAGATGCTGAAAGGAATCTATGACCTCCTCAATGATGCTGATGCCGTCATTCATTATAATGGTACTAAGTTTGATATTCCTACTCTTAACAAGGAATTCTTGCTACATAATTTTACTCCACCATCACCTTATAAACAAATTGACCTTTTGCGTGTTGCTCGTAGCCAGTTCCGTTTTCCTAGTAACAAATTGGACTACGTTGCTCAACGGTTAGGATTAGGTAAGAAGACAGCTCATGCTGGTATGGAGCTATGGACTAAATGTATGGCAGGAGATGAGAGTGCTTGGAAAATTATGGAGAAGTACAATAAGCAAGATGTTACTTTGCTTGAAAATGTTTATCATCGTATTTTACCTTGGATTAAACATCACCCTAATTATAACCTCTACACTGATGAACATGTGTGTCCGACTTGTGATTCGCATAAACTTCAAAAGAGGGGTCAGGCCGTCACTACTACTAGCACATATCAGCGTTATCAGTGCAAAGATTGCGGAACTTGGTCACAAGGCACTAAATCTCTCAAGCCATCTGTTCAAGTAAAAAGGATTGTATAATGTATTGCGTAACACATCATCGGTACTATCATGCTCTTTGTGTGGACTGTGAAGCCTTGAAGAAAACTAACTATGGTGCAGGACCTTCAGATAGTTATTATCCTCCTGGTTCTAGCAAAGACATGGTAAACTCTCCTAATCATTACACTCAAGGCGGTATTGAGACTATTGACTACATCAAAGCTAAGCTTACTCCTGAAGAGTTTAAAGGTTATTTAAAAGGTAACATCATTAAGTACACTTCTAGAGCAGGTCTTAAAGATGAAGTAGCTCAAGAGTTTAAAAAAGCACAATGGTATATTAGAAAGATGATTGATGAGCTTGACTCTAACTGATATAATTTATCGTCTTAAACAGCTAGACGAAATGGATGTAACAGATATTCTTGGTTTAACTACTGAGGATATCTGTGAGAGGTTCTCTGATATAATTGAAGAGAAAGCAGATTTACTTGAACAACTACTAAAGGACGATGATGACAACTAAAAAACCACTACACGATATGGGTCCTCCGATTAAAGATGAGATACCTGGTTTGCGAGACTTTTTCGCTACTTCGGTTCTCTCAGGGGCAATCTCTGCTGCTGGTGTCCCAGAAACAAATGTAGAAGAGTATTGTGAAGTCATTGCTCATTTTAGTTATGCAATGGCAGATGCAATGATGGTAGAAAAGTACAGAAAGAATACGAGGCATTAAGATGGATTATGCACATACATTATTACTTATTAAAAAGTACAGCAGTGACTATTTGATTGCTGCCAATGGACGTAAGTTTAAAGAAGCAGCTTTACTGGCTCAGTTTATGAGTGAACTATCTAGCCAGTTAAGTGATATTACAAAGGAAATGAAATGATTGATTTAGACCACGTATTTGCAGGATTGAAACGACTTGAAGAAGTATTAAACACAGCAGACCAATTAATGCCTATTGTGTTTAGTCGTTGTCAGGAATCAGGAACTAGCTTAAAAGATTTAGATGCTATTCAACAAATGTTGTTAGTTCAAGACTTGATTAAGATAGTACAGCCTCTTAATGATAAATTGTTAGAGCTACAGACTACAGCTTTTTTTAGAGAGCTACAGCCTCCTCATCCTGCTAATTATCCTGCAGAACCTGTATTGTAAGATTTCTCGGTAGTTGTACTTTATGGCCCTGCTTGGTGCAGGGTCTTTTTACATATTATCAAACATGTTCACGTAACGTGTACAAAAAATATTACTGTACGGTAATAAATGGTCAAAATATTGCCCAAATGAGCAAAAAACTTACCGAACGGGAATCTTATTTAATACCTAGTTGCTCTTTAACGAAAGACTGGAGTGAGACGAGCTGTTGAGTGGTATTGGCACACTGTAAAGCAAATACAGGGTCTGTGGTGAAGCCATTAACTCTGACGAGGGCATCGCTGGGGCTGGGCACGGAGCTGCTACCATTGATGTGCAACCCACTGTACAGAGTAGTAATACGATTAAGCTGATTTTTGTAATCATTGGTTACCTTTTCTGTTACTAGTTGTTGTTGTTTGACTAAATCTTTAGTGTGCTCTTCTTGCACTTTAGCTTCTGCTATTACTTGTTCTTTGTAGTTAGCATACCGTAAATGCTCTACATAGAATCCACCAATGAATGAAAGAACTAATAAACCTACAGCAATAATAAACTTCATATAGATATTAGGTGTAGGCATTATCTTTCATCCAATGATTTAGTAGTAGTTGCTCGTAAATAAGCTAAAACAATACCAATGATAAACATTGATATGCTATAGACTTTAGGGTCGATAAGGTCTTGTATATAAGAAGAGTTATCAGAGATAGCACCTAAAAGGACAATCAGAAACGAGAACCATATAGTCCTCGACTTCCAAGCACCTTTAAGTCTTTCTTTCACTTCTTTTTACCTTTAGCTTTACGCTGAGTAGCTAATGCAATAGCCACAGCTTGCTTTTGGGGCTTACCAGCTTTCATTTCAGTCTTGATGTTCTTGCTTACAGCTTTTTTAGATTTAGATTTCATTAAGGGCATGTCTTATCCTTTATAATTTGCATGTACAAAACAGTCTTGCTCAGCAATCCTGCGGTTTAAAATACCATCGTTATATTTACCTTCTACCATCGCCCATTTAAGAAACTCTTTAGAAGCAGCTTCTTTGTTTCCTTGTTTAAGAAACTTGAGAAGAGTAGAACGTTTAAAAGCTCCAGTACCTAGATTATAAGTAAAGGATACAAGAGCATCGAATTCATTCTGAGTAAGACTAAGATTCTCAGCATTGATTGCTGTCTCTGCAGCAGTTACATCTCGACGAAGAAGTGAGGTAGCTTGTCCCATAGTAATAGGACTTCCTTCTATACAGCCATCATCAGGGACCATAAGATGACCATAACCTACTGTCCACTTACCTCCAACGTCTCTGTAAGGCATTGTACGAAAGCCTTCAAAGTGCTTAATCTGTTCAATACCTGCGTCAGAAGTTTTCATAGGTTATAGTAAGGAAGTTTAAAGTTAGTACCATTGATGTTGACAATAACAAAACCTACAGGACTAGAAGGTAACGTATGCGTACCTGCAGTAGCTGTAGTTGCTGTAGTGTTAGTCAATGCTACATTACCTGTCAAAGAAGACGCTGTTACAGTTACACCTGAAAGATTACCACCTGTAATATTTACATTGGTTTCATTCTGGGTAGACATTGTACCAAGTCCAAGATTATTCCTAGCACCTGCAGCAGTAGTAGCTCCTGTGCCTCCAGTAGCAATGCTGTTAACAATGTTTCCATTCTGTGCTTGAGAGATGTAAGTTCCTAAGTTACGAAACCATTCTCTCCAACGAACATTTTCTTCAATCTTATCTTGAGGAATTGGAGGTAGTAGATTAACAGCCACTCTCTACTCCTTGTGCATATCCTGCAGCTTGTAAGTCATCTAGGCACTTCTGTACTTTCTCGCCAATGTCTGTACGGTAAGCAATAGAGTTAGGAATCTCAATCTTCTTCTTAATAGTTCCATAGACCTTATCACGAGCATCTTCAATGGTATCGCCTAAGCCTACTACAGTACAGACATAGTCACCTGCAGTAACAAACATAGGTTCATTCTCTTTGAGCTTACCATCAATCATTGCAGGACCTTTGCCCCACTGTACTTCACAGAGATGTACGTCAGTAACTGCATCGTCCATGTCAATACCCCAGATAGGGTAACCAGAGTTTTCCTTCTTAGTAACATGACTATAAGGATAGTCAGGAATAGCAATCACAACACCAGCAGCAATCTTGTTAGAGACTTTGAGAGTATCTTCACCATTGATTAAATCTAACATCCACTGAGCAGGGTCTCCTTTGTGAAGGCTTAACTGAATATTAAATAAAGGCCAACCAGGACGCATAGTAAACTCTAGAGGCCATGCTTGACCAGACTTATCAACAATACAGTTAACGTCAATATAGCCAGTATATCCGAGACCATGTAACATATCCTCTAGGGGTTTAAGCATTTCGTCAGCTAGTTTAGACTCTTGGGTGTAACGAACAATCGTGCCCATCTCTCCAGTGGTCACACCTAGCTCACCGTCCATGAGCTTCTTGTGTTCCCAAGACTCACAGAAGTTCTTAGAAAAACCACAAGCACCGAACCAACCACCTACACCGAACTCAATCCCTGGACGGAACTCTTGCAAGATAAACTTACCTTTAAGAGCATTCTTTTTCTTCCAACGATTTAACATGTAAATCATATCTGCAGCAGACTTCGCTACATAAGAAAGAGTTTTATCTCCATCACCAATAGGTTTAGACACAAACCTACGTGGGTTTTCTTTCACGTAAGCAATAGCTTCATCATACTTTTCAAAGGTACGACTAGGAATAGTTTTAATCCCTGCCATATTAAGAACCTTTTCACCGTGGTCACGTTCTTGTTCCCAACGATTTGTATCAACGGAAGGCCCAAAGATAGGATAACCTTTATCACGGTAACGCTCTAAGCCATGAATGTAAAAGACATTATCTGTACAGAACACAAGGTCTGCCCAGTTCATACTGTCTTCCCAGTTGCTTACACGCTTAACAAGTCCACCATCTCCTACTTCAGAGCGTGAGCCATCTTTGTTGTGTCTGATAAAGATACGAACTTCATGTCCCCACGCTTGGCTACGTAATGCAAAGGAAAGACCACAACCACATCCTGAAGGGTCGATGATTAATATTTTCATTGTTTAATAACCTTTTAATGCCCTGTATAAAGGGTCTTTAGCTTTTCTTTTAGCAGCAGCTAAAGCATCCTTTTTTGAAAAGTATTGAGATTGTGCTTCTTTTTGTGATACATTTTGCTGTGCTCCTAATTGCTCAGAAGCAGATTCACGAAGTTCTTTTTTACCAGATAATAAATCTGCAGCAGTTTTTAAAGGAGGTACTAATTTCTCAGCTTGTTTTAAAGTATCAAAAGCAGTATCGCCTATATCAAAACCGTTAGGACCACTTTCCCATATATGCTGACCAGTAAAGAAATCACGATTCATTAAACTTTCAGCAATAGTTTTAGTACCTGGTGGTAAATTATATGCTTCAGCTAAAAGTGCAGAAACATCTTTATCGCCTAGTAATACATGGTAAGCTGTGTAAGGAATAGTAGCTGCTCCTGCTCTTCTTTGTTGAGCATCAGGGTCCCCGCTTACAAACTTAGCAACAGAATCCCATATATAAGGATATACTACTCCTATATTAAAAGCAATAAAAGCTAAATGTTGAGCAGCGTCTACCCTGCTAGTTACTGATGTTTCATTTTGAATAGCTAAATCATGTAAGCTACTAGCCATAGATTTAAACTGTCCGTAGTGATACCTACCGAACGTATTAAAAACTCTGCTTTGCATGGCTTGTGACATACCTCTAGACAAAGCAGCAGAGACTGCCTCAGGCATCCCAGGAATTTTCATCATCGCATCGTAGCCAATACGAGTAGGGACTTGATAATTTGGATTATGAGTTTCTACATAATTTTTTAAAGCTGTATTAAGAATGTCTACGCCCTTCTTAGAAGCTAAGTGCCTGTAAGCAGACAACATAAAAATATCCGACCCGCCCCAAAGAGCATGTTTAGATTTATCATAAATAGCGTCCACTAATTTAACAGGAGATAGCCCAATCTTTTTAGCTATACTATCTAACTCTTTTTTAGGAAGAGTTTTTTCAATGTGCTCAACAGCATCTTTTGCTAGTACATTCCCATACTGTAACCCCATCCCACTTTCAAGATAACGAATATATTCAGGAGTCACATTAGCTACGTCATTTATTGCTTGATACATAGATTTTGCAATACTTTTATATTGCCAAGGTTTAACAAAATCCCAACCAACAGTGGTAAACCAGTGGTCTTGAGCATTGAATAAATGGGGTACAGGATTCCAAAATAAAGTACCAACAGCAGCACTATTGAACTGCTCTAACAATGAAGCACCTTTTAAACCTTTGCTGATACCATCTTCAAAAGCTTCAGCAAAACGTTTATCAACCCAAACCTTTTCTAAACTAGGATGGCCTTCTACACTAACAAACCCTGAAGGAGCCTCTTTAGTCGTTGCTTTATCTGCAGCAAATCCCTCATTCTTAAGAGTATTTAAAGTATCCTTTAAAAATGCAGACTCACGTTGATATTTTTTAAGCTGAGCTTCAGCAATAAGATAGTTTGCTACAACATCTTTCTTGTAACGTACAGGGGTCTGTGCTTCAATCTCTTCAGTAGTGGCTTGAACTACTTTAGCCTTTTGTCCGTCCTTGGTAGTAATTTCATTGCCAATGTCAGGTTTGTTTTCTTGATTACCTTTAAATAAAGGTTCTTTTTGTTTTGTACCTTCAGCATAGCTATGTAAAGCCATACCATCACGGTTAACAACTTGTCTCCTACCATCAGGATATTCAAGAGCTAACATGCTTCTTTCTTTTTGAGTGCCTGCTTTACGCCCAAAGCTTGTGTGACCTAAAACATTTTCACCCCAAGACTTAACAGTGTCCCTCCAAGTTCTATCCGCACGTCTAATGTTATGGCCTTCAATACCTTCCATAGTATCAGGCATAGCTTCGCCATGTTCAGCTTTAACTTCACGATAAAGTTTACTTACACGTTCAACCAAAGGATCTACTTGTTCTTTTTTAATTGCGAGTTGCTCATCTGTTAAAGGTCTTCCAGCTTCTTCAGCTTGGTTATGATATATATCTTCTGAACGGGCTTCATCAGAAAATTTACGAGCCTCATCACCAGCTTTAATAATGTCTGCTGTTTCTCTGTTCTTTAATGTATTAAGCCCTTCAGAAAGAGAATTAACTCTTTTCATAATAGGACCTTCAGTGCTCACTTTAGGAAGAGATAAAGTTTCTTCTTTTACTATAGGAGCACCTTCAACAGAAACTTTAGCTACAGGTTCTTGTTTACGGGCTGTTGCAGCTTCAGTTCCTACAATAGCTTCTTCTTTAGCAGGTTCTACAGCTTTCTCTAAAGGAGTTTTAGAAGCTTGTTCAATATTTTCAGGAGACCTAGCTTTAATACTTTCAGCAAGATTAGCTGCTTTACTTTCAATAGCACGTGTGAGACCTGTAGCTTTAGGAGCAGCAGCTTGGAAGGCGGCAGCCATTCCTACCTTAGCAGGGTCTACTTTACCTTCAGTAGCTAATTCCTGCCCAGCTTCGATACCCCCTCCGACACCTGCCATCAATGTACGAGTAATTCCAGGAACTTTACCTGGCTGGAAAAATGCTAAGTTAGGTGCTAGTTGTCCAGCAAAAGAAGCACGAGGACGTTGCTGATTTTCACGAATACGAGTTTCGGGGTCTAAGCCTACTTCTTTAAGCATTGCTTCAGGGACAGCTTCTTTGACAAAATTATAAACTTTATCAGCTACGTAAGAGCCTCCGAAGCCTCCTGCAAGAGCACCTAAAGCAGCACCTACAGGTACTGTAACAGGAGCAGCAGGACCTCCTAAAAGACCTAAAGCACCCCCTGCTTCAGCTCCTGCAGCCATCCCTGCTACTCCTCCTGCAGCACCTGGAATAGCTTCAATACCTGCCTTTAAAGCAGCTTTTCCTCTAGATACAGGTTCTTCTTTAGCGGATTCCGTGGCTTTATATCTACCAAGTTTATCTGGCTTAGCCTGAGAAGCTTCCCACTCTTCAGGACTCAAAGATTTTTTAGTTTCTGCAGGAGCAGCTTCTACAGTAACATTTGAACTTTTAGATTGAGATGCTTCCCATTCTTCTGGACTCATTTATTAGCATCCTGATATTGTTGCCATTTAGTATCAGACCAACCAGCAGGTCTATTGTATGTTGTACCTTCTTTATTAGTAAAGGTATCTTTTTTAGCAGAAGATTTAGTTTCAATTTTAGCAGCAGGTTTTGCTGTTGGTTTAGCAGCAGGAGTTTCTTCTTTATCAGCAGGATGAAAACGTTCTTCTAAAGCTGCGGTACGTGTTGCTTCTTGAGTATCTATATCTTCAAGAGCTTTAGCTTTATCTTTAGGCTTCATAAAAGGGTCTACAGATATTTTTGTACGGGCAGTATCAAAGCCACGTTGCAGAGTTGCTATTTGAGTATTGTACTGCGCCTCACGTTTATCTGCTTGTTTTTCTTGTGCTGTTTCTTTACCAGCTTGGTTTTGTGCAGAATTACGTTCTAAAGCTAACCAATGATTTTCTAAAGAATCTTCATGCTGTTGTTTAATCTGAGCATTCATTACTGCTAATATAGATTTATTTTTTTCAGATTCACTAGTAGCTAAGTCTCCAAGATATTTTTTACCTTGAGCTATACCTTCAGGAGTATCAGGGAGCTTATCTACGTTTGCTCTTAAAATCATAGCAGTATTGGTATCTACTCCTGAAGTAGAAATAGCATCATATAAACCTTTTTTATCAGTAGCTCCTGAGGCAAGACGAGCACCAATATCAAATTGTTTAATTTGAGTTTCTACTTGTTTTAATTTTGTTTCAGCAGCATCTTTACCAAACTCTGTGGCTTGTTTTTGAAAAGAATGTGCTAAAGAAGCATTGCCAGTCATACCAGCTAACTGTGAAGCTCTTTGTGCTACTTGTTGAGCAGCTTGTGGGTCTTGAGTGTCTACACCTTTGTAAGCAGCTTCTAAAACATTACCAGCAGTAATGTCTTGACCAATCTGCTTACCTGTTTGATAGCCTGTGCTGACAATATCAGCTAAGTTATATAATGGCATATTATCCTTAAAGAACTGCTAAAGCTGCTGGAGCAGCCTGAGCAAAGAAGTCTTCACCAGCAGCACTAGCAGTACTGGTCATATCAGCACCTGCCCAGCTATTAGCACCAGTATCAAAGATAGAAGAAGAAGCACCGCCTCCAGAACCACCAAGAGTAGTAGCTAAGTTATTCAAAGCATTTGCAGAAGTAACGTTACCGTACAAACCAGCAGCAGTAGAGGTAAGACCAAGAACGTTAGAAGCACCTTGAGCATTGATTTGATTTTGTAACGAAGCAGAACCAAGAGCAGCAGAGCTTTGAGCTTGTGCAGCAGAGGCAGGAGACTGGGCAGCACCTGATAAAGTAGCTAACTGATTAAACATAGTATTATAATAATTACTAAAGTTAGATTGCCCAAGAGACTGCAAAGCAGCAGCTTGACCGCCTGATTGTAGCGTCCCTGTAGCAGCTCCTGCAGCTTGTGCTGTTCGAGTACCTTGTTGTAAGGTTTGTTGATAACCAGGAGAAGACAACGCTGAAGCAGGGTTATTTACTAACGTGTTTAACTGTCCTGCAGCTTGAGCACGATATTGTGAATAAGGGTCATAAGTACTTAAAGGAGCAGCTTGAGGTGCACTTGCTCCTTGAGTATTACCACCTCCGAAGATACTCCCTACTGCGTTACCTATTGAACTGACTACGCTACCCATGATGATTCCTTAAATAAATTTACTATACAGTTTTTCCATGAATGTATAACCTAAGTATTCTAATAACCTTGAGTTATCTAAGTGAACTTTAGTGCTACACATTATCCTATTAACATTGAGGTTCTTGAGATGTTCTTCAGCAAACTGAAACATCTTGATACCTGTCCTACCTTTTCTGTGTGTTTTACGAAGATAGTAAATATCTTCTAGTGCTGTTAAGCAAGACTTAACGTGTAATGGAGAACAGACAATAAACATCATGTACCCAATTAACTCTTCGTCTTCACGACATGTTATAACTTGCAACATGCCTGATTGTTCTAATCCGTAGTAACTTTCCCAATTAGGTTCTAGCTCGTAGCCACCTTTAAAGCCATCTTCTAGTTCATCATAATGCTCAGGGTAGATTTTAATTAAGTCATTCAAAGCTTCTGAATATTTCTCTACCCTGTAGGTAATCATTATTATGTCCTATATTGTATCTGTTGTGGCCCGTCTTGTTCTAATTCACCGATACTAAAATCTACTTCAGCAGCTAATAATCTTATTGGGGCATTATCTGTGCAAAGGAATTCCCATGCTCTACGACGTGCTTGCCCTGTTTGATAAATCTGGGAACGAGAAGCATTTAAGTTTACTGTACGATAAGGAGACCATGATTGGTAGTCATCATCAGTATGTCTAATGTTCATTGTAGCTCCTACTTTATCGCCTACAATTTCAACACGCTGGTAGAACTTACGCTTAGTTGTTCCGCTATCTAATAAGTCTGTTACACTACGGTAATATATCGGAGCACCTGCATCATTGTAGTAATCTGAGGATAATGTGTATAATGTACCATCATCATCATTCAATAAATAATAGGTTTCTCCATTACCTGCAAAGAAACTAGGACGGAAATACTGTTCAGCATAGATACCAGGAATACCTGAATCTTCATCACCAACTGCCCATGAAGTCCATTGAGTCCAGACTTTCTCATTTACATCGTATACTATTGTAACATTAATATCGTGTAAAGTCAAGACATAAAAGGTATGTCCCTCAACACGCATAGAAAAAGACCTAATATCCGTTAAAGTGCTGTTTTGCAGAATACGGTCAATATAAGGAGTAGAAGCTTTAGAAGGAGCAGTTCCTGAAAGAGCGTAGACTGAAGGCCCTAAGTCTTTAGAAGTTCCTACAAATAAGACTACGTTTTCAAAGGCTGAGATAGAGTCACCATTAGCACAGCCTAGCTCAATCTTGTAAGAAGAAGCCACAGACAAAGGAGAGCCTGGATAGTTACCAGCATCGTAGAAGAACTCAATAGAGTTTGTTCCAAAGCTTAAAATGTAGTTTAAATGCTTACAAAGACCTACTTGAGTGTCAGGGTCTGACTCTGCAGTAATGTAGTTTAAAGCATTCCATGAAGTAGGGTCGTTAGGATTAGAAGTATATATCTGTCCATTAGGGCTACCAATGACTGTATAAGTATCCAGATAAGGTGCTCCAGGGACTAACTGACCTGTAGGAAAGCCATTAAGCTCAGCAATCGCCGTAGCTCCAGTACCTGCTGTAGGCGTAAAAGCACCTGTCCATTGGATAATAGCAGTACCATCTAAGCCTACACCGCCTGTGCCTGTAAGACTAACAAACAATACTGTAGCTGTGCCATCTGAAGCAGAACCAGAAGTAAAGGTAGGCTCAGAAGCTCCTGTAGTGCCTGATGCTGTGCATACGTATAAATAACCTAAAGAATTGACAAACTCTTGACCTCTAAGGATATTCCATCCTGTTGTCCAGCCAGGAGCTACATCAGAACCATTAATAGTAGGAGCTACAATACCTGTAGTACCTGCTGCTAATACTTTATAAGAGTTACTGCTAGTAGTATAAGTAGCTCCAGTACCTTCCGCAGTACTTGCTGTCCAAGTAGCTGTAGTACCTCCAGCATCAGTAATCGTAACTACTAATGTATCTGAAGTTGTGTACCCTGTACCACCGTTAGTGATGGTAATTCCTGTACATACACCTCCTGTAGCTTGTACAGTACCTGTAGCTGTTGTACCGCCTCCTGAAGGAGCTGAGAAAGTTACTACAGGAGTAATATAGCCTGTACCACCTGTAACGATAGTCGCTAAAACAATATTGTCATCTAATACTTGAGAAAAGACATTAGTCGTAGGATTGTAGGTGTAACCATGTACTTGATTCTGAACAAACAAATAAGTATTGTTTAATGTAGTATTGAAATAACAATCCTGTACTTCACCTCCGATAGTACCCGTCATAGTCCCTATAGTTGTTACTGCATAGGTCGTAGGGTCAATCTTGTAAAGTACGTTGTTTAAAGCAGCGAAAAGGAAACCATTAAACAAGGTTAGTCCCTGTGCTTGCGTTACTGGCAAAGGAGGAGTAGTAGTTATGGATGATAGCCCCGCTCTCTTGACAAACTCACGCTTACCATTTGTAGTTTCAAAATAGCCGTTGACACACTTGGAGTCTTTATTTAAAGTTCCATTTCGAGTCTCAATAGGTTGAGACAGAGGTATACGGTCTATTGGCATATTAGTTAGGTTGTCCGAAAGTATTATTAGCCATGCGAAGGTCAGCTTGAAAGAATGTTGATACTGATTCTACATCATAGTCTGTAAGCTGTTCACGATACATCTGTGCTCTTTGAGCAATCTCTTGACGATGATTAGCTGGTACAGAATACTCAATAGCGAGCTGGTCAGCTAAGTTCCATACTAAAGTATTCATCCACTCTACAGGGAAGTTAGGCACTGAAGAACCGTAGTTTACGTCTTGAATAGGCTGTTGAGCCATGAAGTAAAGTTCATACTGGTATGCAGCATTGTAGTCAGGAGTCAAGTAAACATACATGTTACCTGTGTTCTGACGAATCTCATAGTAAATAGAGTTAGCTACTCCAGTGCTAAACTTAGAACCTAATGTCTTATATTCTTGTTGGCTAAGGAGCTGAACAGGGGTATCAATAGGAGGTGTTACAGTAGTCTGACGTAACCAAGCCTGAATAACCTTTAAAGGCTTGTCAGCATCTAAGTCTACTGTAGGATTCTGTGAGATAGGACCAATAGAATACTGAGTCTGTCCGTTAACTAAAGGAAGGACTAATTGATTGACTGTCCACAGCTTTAGACCTTCAGTCTGCATTTGCTTGACAAAGAGATTCAAAGCTAAAGAAGCGTTAGCTACTGTCTCTGAATCAGGAGTAGAACCCAATTCTAAAATTCCAAGTTTCCTGCACGCCAACGTTATAATTTGGTCCCTCGTCACACTAAAAGTACTACTCATGGTTATTCCTTATTCTAGTATTATAGGCTAAACGTTTTTCACGTATTTTAGCTTTTGTTTCTTCGGAGTGTTTTCTTCCGAACATTGGATTTTTATTGCCTGTTCTTGTTTTAGCAGATTCAGATATTAATTTTCTTGTTGTCTCTGTGGTAGCTGCTTTACGAGCTTCAGACATTTTAGCTTTAGATTCTTCTGTATGTGTTTTACCAAAGAAAGCATTTTTATCGCCTATACGCTTAGAAGCTGCTCTGCCTATCTTTGCTTTTGTCTCTGCTGAATGATGTTTACCATATAAAGGATGCTCTTCACCCTTCATAGTATTTCCTTCACCGCCAGGTGCAATATTACATAATTTTACACCTAAACGCCTAAGCTGGTCAATTCGTTCAATCTCAGCAAGGAAAGCAAGTTCTTCATCTAAACCTTTAGCTACAAAATTAACTGTAAAACCATTAGCCTTGTTTACAATATTTATCCAATGTTTGTTTCTGCTCCATCCAGCAGTTGCACGTCTACCTTTTCCTTTACCTACATAAAAGATTTCATTGGTATCGTTTCGTACATGCTCGTAGACATAAAACATATTAGCTTCCTAAAAGGACTTTAATGGCTTTATCAATGCCAATGGATTGTGCCACAATGACAACTAGAGCACCAACAGCGATATACTTAATCTGAGCTAAGTTCTTTTCTATGGAGTGCATAGTAGTACTCAAGTCAATAGTTGTTTCACGAAGTTCTTTGATGTCTTCAGCGTGATTAGCTTGGGTGACTTCAAGGCGTACTACACGGGTCTCTAGTTGGTCTGACATGATGTTATTCTTAAGGAGTTAAGGTACTAAGTTAATAATTGAAGTTACAGTGCCTGTGATTATTATCACAGTACCAAAAGAATAAAATTTACCTGTCACTGTTCCTGTGATTTTGTAACTACCAGCAGGGACTAGAATGGCTTGAGGATTCCCTGCTGACCATGCAGAAGTAAAAGCAGAAGTGTCGTCAGCAATTCCATTCCCTACAGCACCGAAGTCTTTAACAGAAATGTATTCTTGAAGTTTTTGATTAATTGGCCTGTTTACAGCACCAGAAAAGCCTTGGTCATATTGAGGAATTAATGTTGTCATTTATGGTACCTTTAATTAACCAACAATCCAGTTGGTTCCGTTATAAAATACTGGAATTATTACTGCGCCTCCTCCTACTACAGTAGCGCCAAACACAGGGGCAAGAGCATTAGTTACATACGTTCTTGCCCCAGTTACTCCTGTGGGTAAAGTAGCTACTGTATATCCTGCTGTTTTAACAGTGCTTCCAGAAACAATACTACCAGTTACAGATAAGTTGGTTGCTCCTGGGTCTGTAGTGTTACCAATGGAAACACCGCCAGAAGCGTTTACTTGAAGTCCAATGTTACCTAAGTTAGGGCTTACAGACAAAGCAATAGGAGCACCTGCTGTAGATATTCCACAAGCAGTTCCTGTTGCTCTTAAATATATTCCTACAGGATTAGCAGGCGTTGCATTATCTGTAATTGTTAAACTTGCATAAGGAGTACTTGTATTTCTTTGTACATTAAGTGTACCATAAGCAGAAGTATTAGAACCTACTAATAAATTAGTACCATCAAAATAAAGATTAGAACTAGTGCTAAAAGAACCATAATGAATTTGACCAGCAGTGAAACTAGTTAATCCTGTTCCACCATTAGCTATCGGCAATGTACCGATTAAAGACAATGCCTGTGCTGTAGTAGCTACAGTTTGTGCAGAAGCTCCGTTACCATAAAGAATACCAGTCAACGTACCAGCTTCTCCTGTTCCCCCTAAAGAAGCACTTAGTGTTCCAGTAACGCCTGTAGATAAAGGTAATCCAGTACAATTAGTTAATGTACCGCTTGTAGGAGTTCCTAATAAAGGTGTAACTAATGTAGGACTTGTTGTTCTTACAAAGTTACCAGTACCTGTTCCTGTGTATTCAGCAGAAGTTAAATGATATTCTTCAGTAGTCCCGTTACCGCCTTGAAGACCTGACAAGTCATTATGGTTTAATACTGAACTGCTAGAAAATACTTGTGTAAATGCAGAATCAATCTCAGTAGCCGTTGCTCCGTTTTTAACAACAATAATACGACCTACTAGTATTGCCATTGTAGACAAAATAGGAGGAGGTGATGGAGGTGCAGAGGCTATAGCTTGAGCCTGTGAATAATTACCACTTCCTAATATATAAGCTAACTTAGGTAATCCTGAACCATCTAAATAACGGTAAACCCAGTTTACTGCATACTTACCAGGCCCTAATGTTTGAAGGTTTGTGCCATCATCATACTGAGTATTGTTGTATGTAGATGCTGTAGTTGTAGTCCAAACACCTGATACATGGTAATAAAAGTCAGCATTAGAAGAAGCTGATGTTACGGATGCTTCGCTATATTGAGTTACACCGTACCAAATTACACCAGCAGTTAACGTAATAACGTTTCCTGTGGATTCTCCTAGAGCTAATCCTGAAGCCCATTGGTAACGATTAGTTTGTACTAAACGACGATTAAGACGACTTGCACAAGAACGTCCCCAATCAATAGGCTGATAATGAACTTGAGTACCGTTACGCCACAGCAACGCAGCCCCAACAACACTAGAGTTGTCAATGGTAGCTACGTTAGTAGTAATGGAATAAACAGGGCTACCAGAGTTATAACTAACAATTAAATAGTTAGCGGATTGGTCTGTAAGGGATAACCCTGTAGCTGCTGGGACTATATATTTCTTTAAGTCACCAACCCAACCAACTTGTGAATACAATACTGCTTCTACAGAAGAAGCATTAATCGTTGCTCCGCTTCCTGTGACAGTAATAGTAGGCTGCGTAAGTACACCAGCAGTATTATCACCAATATCTAACTCAGTGATGTAAGTACTGTTGTGGTAATAAAGACCTTCAGTCTCAGACCAAATAGAACCTGTAGCTGCACTTGTAGGAGTTGTACCTACTGGAATATTTAAAGGTACTAAAGATGAAGTAGAAGCAGCTAATACTTGTGAGCCTGTATAAGTATTGGTTTCATCTAACTTAGGGAAGTCATTAAGACTTGCACGAACTAAACGAAGAGATACTACATCACCAGCATTAAATGCAGTACCTGTAGTACCATCTTGTCCACGAACAATAGTAAATGTTGTTCCTGTTACATTAGTTACTTTAACAATCTCGATAACAAGCTGAGTAGCTGCATCAGCTAATGTGCAATAAAAGTATTGTGAGCCCGTAGGAGCAGGAAAGCCTGTCGCAGACGTAACCGACAAAATTGTAGCTACGTTAGTAAGACTACTAGCTAAAGTAGTATTACAGTTATTTGCGAATAACATATTAGGCATTCAATATCCTTATAGACTTGCAATTACAAAAGCAAATAATTCTTCGTATCTAATACCTAATTTAGTAATTTTTATTGAATTTGGCGTTAATTCTGTATATTTAATTCCTTCAGAATTTTCTGATTTTCCGTCTACTTCATACCAAGTATCCGAACAAAATACACCATATTTATCAGGATTAAGATTATTATTAATAAATGCTTGTGCAACATCTTGAGCAATTACACCACAATGAATTCTGGCATTTTCATTTTTAGAAACAACAGCATCATTAAATTTAAAAGTTTTAACTAAACCTTTTAATTCTCTAGCTACAGCTTGTTCAGCTAATGTTAAATCAGCAATTTGTTGTTTTTCATTTGCATCAGAAGTTTGAATAGTTCCGTTTACTGCCCATACATTAGTCCATCTATGTACGTTATCTCCTAAAGTTAAAGAATTATCTAAGGATGGAATAAATCTGTCCGCTTTAATTTGAACACCAGCACCAGAACTATTTGTTAAAGAAGCGTAACTGCCTCCTAAATTATTATCAAAAAAGTTGGTTGTCAATACTGAAGTATTTAAAGCACCATTAATATTTGTAGTTTGTCTTGCAGCAGAACTACTAATATAACCAGGGCTTAAAAACCAATCACCACTTTGATTTAAATAAGTAACAGTATTTTGAATTACTATTGCTTGGCCCCATACGTTGTTAGCAACATCAAGATTTGTAATATTACCAAAAGTAGAAGTAGCATCGTTTGTATTTGCAATAATACAATTAGATACTGTAACTCTAAAAATAGGACCTGTACCTGTTTGCCCTATAGAAAAAGGAACTGAAACAACTGCTTGACCTTCAAAATAACAATTATTAAAATAGGCTGTTTGAGTTCCGTCAGCATCGCAACTAATTCCTGTAGCAGCAGAAGATACACAATTAACAACAGAAATTCCTGTAGAAAAAGTTGTTGTTGGTGATTTTACAGATTTAACACCAGTAACTGTAGCTGTGTCAAAATTACACTGGTCTATGACATAAGCACTACCACCTTGACATAAAATTCCAGTAGTGTTGCTTGCAAAGTTACAGTTAAAAATACGACAAGCTCCTGACTCATCTAAAGCTAGTCCAGTTTTTAAATTTGTAAAATATAAATTTGTGTATGTATTGAAATATCCATTGTACGCAGAAATGCCTAATTGAGTACCGCTACCTACAAATTTTAAATTAGATATATTGTACTGACTTCCAGTAATACTTAAAATAGCTTGATTAGTCGATAATGCAGCACCATTAATAATAGACCCATATTCACTTGCCCCTAATATTGTAATAAAAGCAGGTGCTGTCAAGGTACTACTTATTTTATAAGTCCCGTCAGGAAAATATAAACATTTATTTGCAGATTGTGTCAATGCTTCTTGAATAGCAGCAGTATCATCAGTAGAACCGTCACCTTTTGCTCCAAAGTCTTTTACAGACACCCATTCTTGAAGTTTCTTTTGTACAGTAGATTCTACAGCACCAATACCCCCTTCATCATAAGAGATATTGCTTGCATCTACTTGGCCTGCAGCAATAGGAAGGTTATAAATAACTTCAACTAAATCACCAACGTTAAGACCAGTAATGAATGAAACAGTAGTGCTAGAAGATTCTGAGTAGTTTACGTCAACAATCTGTTTACTACCGTTGACAAACACTGCAAGATTAAAGTCATCAGGAATGTATGAAAAAGGTAATGTAAATACTGTTTGACCTTGAGTAGCTGTAAATTCAGCTTGATTAGTAGCAGCTCCTGAACCACCTCCGCTACCACCTTGAGCAAACAAGTTTAAGCTCTGGGCTGTGATACGAAGTTGTGCGTTGTCGCTGATATTGAAGATTTGTGGAGCAGTGCCCTCTTGTCCCCGTTCTACGGTAAGGAAGTCACCTGTACGCCCGATACATTTAACAATCTCTGATACTTCAGGATTATTAATCTGTACCATCGTCATCATAAAGTAGTTACCGCCTGTAGGAGACGGGAACTGCTCACCTGTACCAGCAACTACTTGGAATACGGTATCAGTAGGCGTAACAGCTACGGCAAGAGCTGTAGCAGCATTGTTAGTAAATAATGGAATCGGCATTTAATTATCCTACTGTAATAGTGTTTATAACAAAACCGTCGACTAATCTATTAGTACTATATACGGTGATGAATTGGTCTTGTGGTTCTGGTCTTGTCCAAGGAGGGGCCTGGTAGTCTGCTACGCCACGAACGAAGTCTTGAGGCTGACGTGGTTCCCAGTCTTCAGGACATACTTTAAGACCATCCCATCTTTGGCGAAGGTCTGAAGCTTTTAACTTACGACCACAAGCATCGCAAAGTACTGCCCAATCACCTCTGTCATATCTGGGAAAATAACTCATACTTGAGAAGCATCGTAGATAGTTAAGTCACCAACACCAACATAGGTGTTACCTAGAGAAGTCGTAATCGTCATCTCTAGTCGGTAAGTTACTTCAGCTAATCCTGCCACTACTCGTTGAGAAGCAGTCTTATTTACAATAATAGCAGTAGACTGTAGGATGTTCTGTGGAGTAGGGTCTACACCATTCATCACTATAACAGTGCATACTGCTGTTAGAATAGTCTCATTAGCAGCAAGAACCTGCGTAAAATCGAAAGTGAATAGTTCACTCTCAGTGG
>Ga0316220_1000266_pt1 | contig 81837 bp, 51 predicted proteins | sample TBH18005metaG_FD_203632 | JGI IMG/M metagenome (GOLD analysis project Ga0316220, IMG submission 203632) | Freshwater microbial communities from Trout Bog Lake, Wisconsin, USA - TBH18005 | ecosystem: Environmental > Aquatic > Freshwater > Lake > Hypolimnion/Profundal zone | place: USA: Wisconsin... | reverse complement strand
TTCCAAGCCCAAGCGGGTTGGCGGTGGCCGATCCCGAACCGCCCAATTGCACCGCGCCGCCGTTGATTGTCATGTTGCCCGTGTTGCTGCTGCTTCCGCTGAGAATCAGCGTGCCGGCGCCCAGTTTCATGAGCCCGACATTGCCGCTCACTGGCGATGCGTAAGCGAACGAACCGCCCGCGTTGCTGGTGTCGATCCCGAGCAGACCGCCCGCGGTCACAGTCATGTTTCCGAGAAGCGTTTGGATATTCCCCGCGTTGAATTCCCCGGAACCGCCCGCATTGACGGCCAAAATTCCCGATGCGCCGACGACATTCCCCCCGGCTGTGGCATAGGTTGGCAGCGAGCCGACCTTGGCCGCTTGCAACAGGCCGGCGTTGACGGTGACCGGCCCGTTGAAGGAGTTCGTGGCCGAAAGCGTCAGCGTGCCGGAGCCGAGCAGAGTGAGTCCGCCGGTGTTGGACGCAGCCAGCGGACTGGCAAACGCGATAGTCTGGCCGTTCGGGTCAATCGTAATGGCGCTCGCGCTGACTGCGATTCGCCCCGAGTAATCGGAAGTATTCGCTGTGCTGTATCGCAGGACGCCGCCGGTGAATTGAATCGTGCCGCTGCCGCCGAGGGCGTTGGCCGAGTTGAGCAGGGTCGTGCCACCCGCAAACACTGTGTTTCCAGTATATGAGTTGCTGCCGGAGAGCGTCAGCGTGCCGGGACCGCTCTGGATCAAGTTCCCCGCGCCGGATATAGGGCCGCTCAATGTCTGCGCCGCCGAACTGGAATAGACGAACGCGCCCGCATTGGAGATATTGCCCGCGTAAGCCCCGCTGCCCAGCCGCCCCGAGCCGCTGATTGCCAAGGTTCCGCCCGTAATCGTCGTTGGGCCGGTATAGGAGTTGTTATTGTAAAGCCTGACATACCCCCCTGTAACGGAGACACTTCCGCCCGCGCCGCTCAAACCGGCGGGATCGGCGATGCTGGTCTTGATATCGAAGTACGTCCCCGCGCCGCTGAATGCGAGATTGGATGCGGTGGCATTCGATCCCAAGGTGATTCCGCTCGTCGCATTCAAAGCGGTGTTAAGAACATTCGAGCTTATCGTGTTGGTCCCACTCCCTTGAACGACGACGCCACCCAGAGTCACGGCTCCCGACGTTGACAGTTGCAGGGTGGCATTGGCACTGCCAGTGCCAAGATAAAAGGTGTTATTGTATGTAAAAGCGGTGCTGGCATTGTTGCCGATCTGCAAGGCGCCGGCGGCGATCGTCGTGCTTCCGGAATAGCCGTTGCTCGTTGCTGTCAAGATCTGAGTGCCAGGCCCCGCCTTCACCAAAGAGAGCGCCCCTCCACCCGTGCCATCCTGAACGGCGCCGCCAAACGTGCCGCTAAGGTTTGCAGAGTTGCCCACCGTGAGGGTCATGGGGGTCGCGACGCCATTGAAAATTTGGCCGGTGGTACCGGTGATGCTCGCAACCGTGGTGTTGTACCCATTGAGCACGAGCGCACCCGCTCCGAAGGCTACCGTGTTTTCCGAACCGGGAGTGGTGTTGAGCGCCGTGGAACTGCCGAGAAGAAGCGTGCCGGAACTCACGGTCACGGTTCCGGTGAAGCTGTTTGACCCGGTGAGCGTCAACGTGTTCGAGCCCAACTTGGCAATCCCAAGATTACCGGTGACATTGGAAGCATAAGTGCCGCTGAGGTTGGTGGTGTCGAACCCGAGCGCCGCCCCTCCAGTCTGGAAAGTGCCGGTGCTCCAGAGGGTGTCAACCTGGGCGGAACTCCAATCGGAGGCGCCGCCGTAGTTCACCGCTAGCGTGCCGGCGGTCACGTTCACCGCCGCCGCATTCGGAATCGCCTTCGCCGTCGCGGCCTGCAAGATACCGCCGGAAACGGTCGTGACGCCGGTATAGCTGTTCGAGCCGCTCAGAAGTGCCGTGCCGATGCCGCTCTTGGTGAGGCCGGCGCCGCCGTTGGCGAGAAGGTTTGCGCTGATCGTGGCGATGCCGGAGGCATTGCCGATCGTGTATGCCGTTCCGCTAATGCTGCCGTTTTGGACCGCGCCGCCCGACCCGGTCATGGTGAGGCTCGCAACGGTCTGGCTTGTAGACCCAAGGTCGAGTGTGCCGCTGGCGACCGTGACCGCGCTGGAACCAACGGCGCCCAGGGTGCCCAATCCGCTGATTTTCAGCAAGCCGGCGGAAGCTGTCGTCGTTCCAGTGTAGGAGTTTGACGCGGAAAGCGTCACCGCCGAAGCCGTATTGATCGTTATGGAACCTGTGCCGGAGCTCGAAATGGCACCGCTGATGACAACCGGTCCAACGGAAGTTCCACTGCCGATGGTGAGCAGGGAATTGTTGAGAGTGAGACCGCCCTGGATCGACAGCGTCCCGGAGGCCTCCAGATTAACAAAACTGGAAGCGCTGGTAGAAGTCTTGATGTTAACATTCGGGCCAAATGTAAGATTGTGATTGTTCGAGTCGTCCATCCATATCCCTGCTTTGATACTGCTACCGCCACAATAGGCGAGGCTGGTTGTCAGCGTCTGGGTGCCTGACGCCGCGCTAATCGTGACATCCCCGAGGACTCCCGTGCCCAGCCAAACGGACGCGGTTTGCGCCGCCGTGAGATTTGGCTGATTTGCGATCGCACCGCTGAGCTTCGCGGTGATGCCACCACTGGCGACTGTCCCGCTCACCCAGTTGCTGGCTGTGCTCCATGTACTCGAAGTGCTGCCGGACCATACCGTGGTCGGGGAATCGGCCGCGAAAGCACACGGCGCCGCCACCGCGCACGCAAGAACGGCTCCGGAGAGAATGAATTGCGGCATCGGGCGTTGAGCCGCGCGGCGGATGCGGCGGGATGCCGGTCTTTTGGAAGATGGGGGGGGGCGTCTCATAGGGTCGATAGGTTTTGAGGACTTGAGGTTGCGGTTTAGATCAGCGATGGCTTGGAAAAGGATTAGGATGAATCAGCATGGAACCGGGGGGGGAAGCTGCAATTTAGAGTGGGATCGACCAAAGCAATCCTACGGCCCTCCACCGGTGGAACAACCAACATTTTGTGCAACGAATCGATATTTTGTCCCAAAACGTCCGGGCAACTCCGTTCGCCGAATGGCCAATGCAGGGGCGGCCCGGACGGCAGCTTCGGTCCATCGACGGGCTACTTCGCCGGAGCGGCGCCTTTGTCCAGCACCTTGATCCGGATGTTTTTGAACCGCGCTTTCAAGGCCGCCTTGGTCTTATCCTTGCCGACTCCGTGGACCTGGAAACCGAAGAATCCGGTGGGGGTCAGATCGTCCTTGATCGATGCGCGTTGTTCTCCGTTAAGCCAGGTCGTGATCGACGGGCCGTCGGCCTCGATTCGGAGGTGGTTCCAGTCGCATTGTTTCGTCGATTTTGCGCCCTGTTCGGTGAATGCCTTTGCGTCGCCGCCTTTCGAACCGGGGAAGAGCCAGCCGCGCCGGCCTTCTTCATAGATGCCCGCGGTCCACCAGCGATTGTGCGCCGGGTCAACGTCGATCTCGCACTGGTAGCCGTGGACGCGGCCCGCGGGGATTTCGATTTCCTTCCCCTTGGCATCCTTGACTGGCCGGCCCTCCTTGTCCTTGGGAACCGTTTGCTTGTCGAAGCACAAGCTCCGGAATTGCACGCCGCTGTTGAGGGCCGGATCGACTTTGAAATCGAGTTCCAGAACGAAATTCGAAAACGTTTCCTTCGTGCACAGGAACGAGTTCGGCGTGTCCAGCACGGAAGAACCGACGATCACACCGTCTTCGACCGCATAATGGGCTTGCCCGCCGCGCACCTCCCAGCCGGTGAGATCTTTGCCATTGAAAAGGTCGCGCCACCCGTCTCCGGCAAAGGCCGCGGGTGAAAACATGAGGAGGCTGAGAATGACTTTGGAATACCTGGATTTCTTTTGGATGGAGTGTTGCATGGTTGGGATGAAACCTTCCGCGTTGGCGATGGTTTCTGAAAATTTGTCCGATGCTCCGTCGGCCGCTTCGATCACCGCCCGACGGCCTTCATTATTTAGCCGGATCTCCATGCTGTTCTTTCAGCGCCGGCGGCCGGTCGCAGGCGCCTCGCAGGGCATCGCGGGCACGCTCCAGCGTGGCGAATGGCTTTCCGGCAGTGTCCGGGTTGCCGTCATTGCCACCCGGCGCCACATGAAAGTCGGCAGGAATGGTTGAAGAGGACGGTCCGGGCGACCCGGCCGGCTTGACGGGGGTGGCAGGTTTGCCGGCGGGTGAGGGGATCTCCCGCTGGAACGCCTGCCAGTCGGCGGCGTAGGCGGCATTGACGAGCCATGAGGCTGCGGTCTTGTCGCCATTAAATTGGGCGCAAGGCGCGATGGGGAGAACCTGTCCGTCGCCCTTGGCCAGGTCCCAGTTTTGCCCGAGATAGCCGCTTTCAGTCGCGAGCATGTTCAGTTTCACCGGCCCCTTGCGAGGGTCGGCATCGGCGGGCACCCGGGCGTTGAATGTGTGCCGCAAAAAGGAGAAGACCAGCGACCAGGTCCTCTCACATGGAAAATGGCCGCCCCTAGGCTCCACGACAACGTTCCACTGCGCATCGAGTTTCTTCCGCCCGGTTGGGATGATGGCGAGGTTTTCCTTTTGCGACGGGCGAGCGAAGAAGCCATCGTCCTCTCCGAAGATCACCATGCCCGGCACCTGCGCTGCCCTGGGTTGGTAAACCTGGTAGGTGTAGCCGGGCCGCATGGATACCCAACCCCACACGTGGGGGGCTTCCTTTCCCGCGAACAGTGCGGAGAAGCCAGTGCCATTGGAATGGCCGTACAGAAACAGCGGCGCGTTTGCGAGTTCGGGATGCCCGGATTTCTCGCCGAAGGTTTTCAGTCGCTCAAAGAGCAAGCTGGTTGGCTGGAAACCGTGGTACATCGGCATGCCGGCGAACCTGAACACCGCCAGGTGCAACTCGCGCCCCAGCGCCCGCAGGTCGGGCCGCAGATACATCTTCTCGCCGCTGCCCCAACCGGAGATGACCACGATGCCTTTCACCACATCCACGCCCTCTGGCAGCCAGAGATCGAACTTGACGTCCTCCCGCTGGCCTTCGCCCTTCTCCTTCACCGCGGCGCGCCATTGCTCGTCGGTGAGCTTCCAGTCCCAGTCGATCGACCACTTCGTATCCTTGACGGGTGTGTTGGTGCGAATCCAATCGGTGTTGTGACACCGGGGGAGTTGGATCGTCTCGGTGAATTCCTTGTCCGCCGCGGGCAGCGCGCACGGTGACGCCAGCAGCGTCGCAGCGAGAATCGTGAGTATCTGTTTCATGTTCGTTCCCTTCATTGTTCGACTAGTGAGTTTCCCTTGCGGAGAATCCAGATGCGACTCGGCCGACACCGATGCCCTGTAGGCCTTGGGAAAATGTGTGTTCCGCGATTGGTTATCACAGCTTCTCGGGCAGGATTGTTTTTGTTTCGCCGTTGACGAGGACTTTGACTTCGTGCGGTTCAGGGGACGCGATGCGGTAATGGGTGACTTTGCCGTCCTTCCATTCCATATCGACAGTGCGGTTGCCACGGGCGCGCAGGCCTTTGACGCAGCCGACGGGCCAGGCTTTTGGCAACGCGGGCAGCAAGTCGATCGTTCCGGTGTGCGATTGCAGCAGCATCTCGGCGATGCCGGCGGTCGTCCCCAGATTGCCATCGATCTGAAAAATGGTGGCGCCGCGGTAAAGAAAGGGACCGCGGCTCGTGAAGAGATTCGGACTGCGGTTGTGGGTGTTGCAGCTCCGAAGCATCTCGTAGGCCTTCTCCGCATTGCCGAGACGTGCCCACATCGCGCAACGCCATGGCCCGGTCCAACTCTCACCTGAGGGGCCGCGGGCCTCCAGGGAGACCCCCGCCGCCTTGGCCAGGTCAGGCGTGGTTTGGGGCGTGATTTGCCGGCCAGGATGCACGGCGACCAGGTGCGACGTGTGCCGATGGTGCTCTTTCGGATCGTCGCGATCGACCATCCACTCCTGGAGTTGCCCCCACTTGCCGATTTTCGGCACGAGGAGTTTGTCCCTCATGCCGGCGATCTTGGCACCGTATTTGGGATCGACGCCCAGCACCTGCCCGGCGTGAACGAAATTGTTGAAAAGGTCCCAGACCAGTTCCTGCGCGAACGAAACGCCATCCTCATCGGGCCCGTGCTCCGGCGAGTATTCATGAGGGGCCACAAGCGTCCCGTCGGGCAACGCCTTGAGCCGGTCCTCCCAAAACTCGCACACTTCCTTGAGGACAGGATAGAGCCGCTTGAGATACTCACGGTCCTGCGTGAACTCATACTGTTCGAACAGATTCTGGCACAACCAGGCGGTGGTCGGGGGCACCCATTTCCAGGATCCTGCACCAAAAATACCGTTCGCTCCGCGGGTCGTCCACCCGCGAGCGTGAAACAGGGTCGCAGTCTGGCGCCTGCGCACCTCGCGGCCCGCCAGGCACCAGTCGAACAGCGGAGCCACGCATTCCGACAGGTTCGTCGGCCCGGCCAGCCAGTAGTTCATCTCGATGTTGAGATCGATGGTATAACCGCTGCCCCAGGGCGGACGATTACTGTCATTCCAAACGCCTTGGAGATTGGCCGGCAATCCGCCCGGCCGCGAGGAACCGATCAGCAAGTAGCGGCCATACTGGAAGACGAGCGCATCGAGTCCCGGGTCACTCCCACCCTCGCCATAGCGGGTCAACCGCTGGTCCGTCGGCAGGGCGAGCGTCGCGGGGGCGGTGGTTCCAAGATCGAGTTTCACGCGCCCGAAAAGGGACCGGTAATCCTTTTCATGCCGGGCCAGAAGCTCGCTGAAAGGCTGCTTCGCGGCCTGGTCGATCAACGCCGTCAGAGCCTCGTGCGGGTGGGCGCCGCGCCAACCCTTGGTGTGGTCGGCCAGATACGATGTCCTGGCGCAGAGCAGGATTGTCAGGCTGTCGCATTTGTCGAAGGCCAGCGACACTGGCGGAATCATGTCGCACACACCGGGGATGCTCCTCCACAAACGCGCAATGCCGGGATCCTTCGCCGGTTCGGCCTTGCCCGGACTCAGTCGCAGGTGGCCCAGCAAAATCTCCGGCTGCGGTTTTCGGTCGCGGACTGGAATACTGGAGACGCCCCGGATCTGGAGCTTCTTCACTCCCGCCATCGGGATGACCACATACTCCGCGGCCTTTCCCCCTGGGATTTCCCGCGCGGTCTTACCGTCCAGGACGATCTGCAACACACCAGCTTCGGCTACCGTCACGTGGAAAGTCAGCCACTGGTATTTCCCGCCCAGCGGGAAGCTGAAATCGTTGCCGCCGCTGAAGCTGACCCCGCGATCGAACCACTCGCCTGCGATCACCAGCGGTAACCCATCGGTGTTCGCGTCGTTATCCGTCGGCCTGGCCGAAGTCGGCAGCCTCAGATAAACGTCCTTCGTCCCATCGAGAACGGGTACTTCCGGGGGACAGCGTTTCAGCGGCTGATTGTCAAAGCCGGACTCAAAGACCGGCGCAACCGTCCCGCCATCCTTAATAACGAGTGCCTGGGATTCGTAGTCCAGTCCGTTATTGAGCACGCCCGTAGCCGTCAGGCGGTTGCCGTCGGCCAGCACTTGCGCCCCGTGCATGTCGGTGAGCCACAGTTTGCCCGAGTAGGCTCCGGGCTTGTCCGCCGTGAACCGGATGGCGACCACCCCCGCGGGATAGCTGGCGATGATCTCCCGCCTGTAGCGCACGCCGTTGAAGACATAACTAACGGTTTGCACCCCGCGCTCCAGATCGAGTTCCCGCCGGTAATCTGTCGGCTTCTGGTGGCCAAGCTCGATCAAGAGGTCGCCAAAAGCCTGATAGGAATCATAGTTGCCCATGCTCCGCTCATCGCCAGGCCAGAGCGATTTTTCGTTAAACTGGATGCGTTCCAGATCGGTTCGTCCAAAGACCATGGCCCCAAGATCGCCGTTGCCGACCGGCAGCGCCTCCCTCGCCCAATCGGCAGCGGGCTTGTCATACCAGAGTTTAGTTTCGGCGGCCTGAACCGCTGTGGCCGTCAACAGGGCAGTGAGAACCAGGTGTTTCATCGTTATCACAACTTCTCGGGCAGGATTGTTTTTGTTTCGCCGTTGATGCGGACCTTGACTTCGTGCGGTTCAGGGGACGCGATGCGGTAATGGGTTACTTTCCCGTCCTTCCATTCGATATCGACGGTGCAGTTGCCACGGGCGCGCAGACCTTTGACGCTCCCGGCTGGCCAGGCTTTCGGCAACGCGGGCAGCAAGTCGATCTCTCCGGTGTGCGATTGCAGCAGCATCTCGGCCATGCCGGCGGTCGTCCCGAAATTGCCATCGATCTGGAAAGTGACGGGACCGCAGCGAGTGAAGAGATTCGCACTGCGGTTATAGGTGGCGCTGCCGCGAAGCATCTCGTAGGCTTTCTCCGCATTGCCGAGACGGGCCCAGAGGGCGCAACGCCACGGCCAGGTCCAACTCTGGCGTGCGTCGCCGGTCGTGCCCCGGGCTTCCAGTGAGACCGCCGCCGCCTTGGCAAGGTCGGGCGTCGTTTGCGGAGCGATCTGCCGTCCGGGATACACTCCAACCAGGTGCGATGTGTGCCGATGGTGATTGTGCGGATCGTCGCAATCGACCATCCACTCCTGGAGTTGACCCCACTTGCCGATTTTTGGCACGAGGAGCTTGTCCCTCATGCCTGCGATCTTTGCCCCGTATGGCGCATCGACGCCTAGATCTTTTGCAGCCAGAGCATAATTATTGAAGAGGTCCCAGACGAGTTCCTGCACGAACGAGACGCCCTCGTCCGATCGAACCGGGGCGGCTTGTTCCGGCGAGTAGTCCTTTGGGGCCACGAGCGTGCCGTCGGGCAACGCCTTGAGCCGGTCCTCCCAAAACTCGCAAACTTCCTTGAGAATGGGATAGAGCCGCTTGAGGTATTCCCGATCCTGCGTGAATTCATACTGCTCGAACAGGTTTTGACATAACCAGGCGCTGCTCGCTGGCGTCCAGGCTCCGTCACCACTGCCGAAAATACCGTTCCCTGTGCGCGTCGTCCACCCGCGGGCGTGATACTGGTCAGCGGTTTGGTGGAGGCGCACTTCGCGGCCCGCCACGCACCAGTCCAACAGCGGCGCCACGCAGTCCGACAGGTTCGCCGGCCCGGCCGGCCAGTAGTTCATCTGCACGTTGAGATCGGTGTGGTAATCACAGCGCCAAGCCGGCCAGTTATTGTCGTTCCAAACGCCTTGGAGGTTGGCCGGCAACCCGCCCGGCCGCGAGGAACCAATCATCATGTAGCGGCCATACTGGAAGAAGAGCGCATCGAGTTCCGGGTCGCTCGCCCCCTTGCCATAGCGGGCCAGTCGCTGGTCTGTCGGCAAGGCGAGCGTCGCGGGGGCGGTGGTTCCCAGATCGAGGGTCACGCGGTCGAAAAAGGACCGGTGATCCTTTTCGTGCTGGGCCAGAAGCTCACTGAAAGGCTGCTTCGCGGCCTTGTCGATCAGTGCCGTCAGAGCCTCGTGCGGGTGTGCGCCGCGCCAACCCTTGGCGCGGTCGGCCAGATACGAGGTCCTAGCTCCGAGAAGAATGGTCAGGCTGTCGCATTTGTCAAAGGCGAGCTCCACCGGCGGAATCATGTCGCAGCCGGGGATGCTCTTCCACGAACGAACGATGCCAGGATCCTTCGCCGGCTCGCTCTTGCCTGGACTCAAACGCAGGTGGCCCAGCAGGATCTCCGGGTGGGTTTTTCGATCGTCGCTGTGGCGGGGTTTGATATTGGAGATGCCTCGAATCTGGAGTGTTTTCACTCCCGCCACCGGAATTGCCACATACTCCGCAGCCTTTCCCGCCGGGATTTCCCGCGCGGTCTTTTCGTCCAAGACGATCTGCAACACACCTCCCTCGGCTACCATCGCGTGGAAAGTCAGCCACTGGTATTTTCCATCCAGCTTAAAGCTGAAATTGTTCGGCCCCCAGAAACTGACTCCTCGATCAAACCACTCGCCGCCGATGACCAGCGGCAATCCCAGCGTGGTTGCGTCGTCATTGCTCGGATTGTGGTAATAGCCGTGTACCGGCTTGTCCGAAGCGCGCAGGCTCAGATAAACGTCCTTCGACCCATTGAGCACGGGCACCTCCGGGCGGTTGCGGTTCAGTGGCTGGTGGTCGAAACCGGACTCGAAGACCGGCGCGACCGTCCCGCCCTCCTTAACCACGAGGGCCTGGGATTCGTAGTCCAGGCCATTAGCGAGCACACCTGAAGCCGTCAGGCGGTTGCTATCGGCCAGCACTTCCGCCCCGTGCATGTCGGTGAGCCACAGTTTGCCCGAGTAGGCTCCGGGCTTGTCCGCTGTGAGCCGAATGGCGATCGCTCCCGCGGGATGGCTGGCAATGATCTCGCGCCGGTAGTGAACGCCATTACAGATATAACTGACGGTTTGAACCCCGCGCGCCAAGTCAAGTTCCCGCCGGTAGTCGGAAGGCTTCTGATGTCCAACATCGATCAATAGATTACCAAAAGCCTGATAATGCCCCGGGTCCTGTTCATTGCCGGTCCAGAGCGATTTTTCGTTGAACTGGATGCGTTCCAGATCGGTGTTCCCAAAGACCATGGCCCCAAGATCGCCGTTGCCGACCGGCAGCGCCTCCCGCGACCAATTGGCACTGGCAGCGGGCTTGCTGTACCAGAGTTTCATTTCGGCGGCCTGCGCCGCGCTGGCCGCCAGCAGGATGGCGAGAAGTATAGCGGAGTTTTTCATTTTCAATTATCGTTTGGCGGAATCCCTGTCGGGGGCGGAACCCTGAGGGCTTTTGGGCGTCACGGAAAAGTTCATGAACTCGCTGGTGGCCCAGCGGCTGGTGACCAGCCCCACTAGACCAAAGGCGAACACGCTGTCTTCAACCGTATCGGCCGGCAGCGCGGCCAGCGCCGCCAGCAGCAGGGCAATGAGGAGGGTGAGGGTGGATTTCATGGAAAAATAGCTTTTCATGTGTTTCTAATATCCAATGCGTTGCTCCTAGCTAGAGGGTGTCATGAACTTCCAAACGGCGTCGATGCGAAGGGGAGCGCAGGCATCCTGCCTGCATCAGCCGGCATCTTGCCGGCGCCCTGGGAAAGCGCTCATGTGCATTCGGCGCCCACTCAGGCCTCCGGCAAGATGCCGGAGGCAGCAGGCTGGAAGCCTGCGCTCCCCTTCGGATCGAATGCGCAAAGTTCATGACAAGCTCTAGCGTTGCACGCCTGCCGCATCGTCGGCGGCAAATTCATGGAGCATCAACATATGAACAGCGGGTGTCCACGTGTAGGCTTTGCACCGCAGTCCCTGCCCGCTCCTGGCTTCGTAGTTTTCGTAGTAACCGCCGGCCTTGGCGATGAGGCGGTCGAACTTGACCGCCAGTCGGCGGGCCTCATCCCGGCGCCCGGCTCGTGCCAGACCGTCCACCACCAGATAAGTCGATGGCGCCCAGATCGGACCGCGCCAGTAGCCATCCGCGCTGTAGTTTCTACTCCCTGGCATCTCCGTGGCAAGTCCCCAGTCCGTCTCGTAGCCGGACAATCGACGCAATAAATCCTGTTGCTCGTCCTTTGTGAGCAAATCTCCCAGTACCCAGCACATCAGCGGTTCGAGCCCGGTGAAGTTCGTGGCAAGCTCCGTTCCGTCTTTTCGCGGGAGTGCGAGTTTGCCATCTTTCCAAAACTTCTCATGGAAGAGGGCCAGATGCGCCTCCGCTCTTTTTCGCCACGCAGTCGCCGCGTCTGGCTTGGCCAATTCATCCGCGATACGGGCGAGGGTGCGCATCTGCAAGATAAGGAATGCCTGGAGTTCCGGCGCTTCGTAATCCTTTGACTGCTTGTCGATGCAACTTGAATTATCCCACCCGCAGTCCCACCCCGGGTTTACCCCGCCGAACCCGGGAATGCCATTCCGGTTGTTATCGCGACACGCGAACCAGAAATCCGTCCACTTCGCCAGACGAGGGTAGAACCACTCCAATTGGTCGCGACGGAAACGGTGCGCGTCCATCATCTTTCCAAGTGCCCAACCGTGAATCGGCGGTTTCGTACACTTGGGCGCGGTGAAGCAATCGTTTTCCGCGCACATATTGTCGGGAAGGCTGCCATCGGGTAGTTGCTTGTGAAATGGCACCGTCAGTTGGTCAAAGCCGGCATCCGGATCGCCCAAAGCGAGTGCCAACGCCACAAAACAGTGGTCCCACGGCCAAACGGCGTTCATCCTCTCAGCCTTGCTCATCAGCACGACATCGGTGATGAAATTGGGCTGCGTCGCGGGAACCTGGGACGACCAGAGGCAGTACCAGGCCTGTTCCGCCGCCGGCATCGATTCGGGGCGCACGGAGGGCATCGTCGCGCGGAATGAGCGCCAGTCGCCTTCCGCCGAAGCCGCACACTGCTCCAAATCCGGCAGCGGACCTGATGCCGCTTCTTTCGAGCCCATTTGCATCACAACCTCCACTCGCTCCGGATTGGGAGCCATCGTCCAGACTCCGTCCCGGAACTGAATCTTGCCGGAAACGACGTGGAGCCACAGATACTCCCCCTTAAACAGGCCGGCGATTCGCCATGAACGACCGTCCGGCTGCGCTTCCGCCCTGACGAACAGCACAGGACGCGTGTCCTCGCCGGAAGCGATTCGGATGCCGGCCTTCTCGGCTACAACGACCAGCGTTCCTTTGCCATCCAACGCGATTCGCATCCGTTTCCCCATGTTGTCAGCGAGTGTTAGCACGCTTGGATTGGCGGAAGTCTTCAACTCCGGTCCAGAGCCATCGGTCAAGCTGATCTCCGCGAACCGACCTCTCGCCCCGTTGTTGTGGGTGTTGTTGACAACCACGATTTCGGGATGCCCGGCGGCTGGCAAAAGACTCAGCCAGCAGTTGCGCCGCGAGAAGACGCTGTGGCGCATATCCACTGCGGGAAGCACTGAAGCCATATTTCGCTGCGGCGCCATGTGGCTGGAGGTGGCCGACGGCAACTTCTCTTCCCCGCGCACCGATAGGGCCGCAAACATCAACCCGACCCCTGCGATGGAGAGCAGTTTCATACTATTGGGGCTGCGAAATTGAGTAACGGGCCTCGTGACGGAGTTGCACTCCGTCACGCACCCAACGAGGGGAGCTTTCTCGTAATTTTTGTGAGTCCTCATTGCTGGACGTTCTTTGAAACCTCGAATTCGTTCGCACAGCGCATCTTCTCGAATGGTATCGGCTGAAAACCCGGGAGTTTATTGAACACCGGCGAGTCGGGGCGCAGCGTCAGGTCGCCGCCGGCTTTATCCACAAATCCCGGATCTTCGGTCACCCATAGATTCGGCACCCCGCTGACATCCACATCCGTGGGCTTTACATGGCGCGGACAGTTCACAAATACATTGTTTTTGACTTCGTTCCATAGTTCCTTTTCGTCCTTGGCCTTGTACACTTTCAGGAATTCAGGGTACCGAGTGGAATAGGGCGGTTTGGTGACATCCACATCCTTCTCACTCATCCAGGCTCTCGCCTTTAGCGGTCCAACCCATCCCGCATAGCCCTTCGCATCGACATTCCAGGGAGTGTTGGTGGTGGTGTTGTCTACAAAAACATTGTTCGTAATCCGACAGCAATAGCCGTTGTTAATCGAAATGGTGCACCGGCTGTAGGGATCGAAGGATCGCCCGCCAATTCGCTGGAGCACGTTGCCAAAGATCTCAACACCGCAACTGTGATTGTCGCAGTAAATCGCACGGGTGGAGGCATTGAGATTCGCCCGACCGGTGTCATGAATGTAGTTGTAGCGAATCTTATTGCCAAGTTGGCTGACGTTTTGGCGAATCTCGATCGCCCCGCAATCTTCGCTGGCCAGGACTGCACGGGCAATTTCGTTGTATTCGATCTCGTGGTCGTTGCCGTGGATGTAAAGAATGCCGCCCTCGTTGTCGTGCAGGTAGTTGTGCGTGACGCGGTTTCCGACTCCGTCCACCACGACGCTCTCCGAGTACCGGTGGATGCGCCGGTCGGTGTGGTAAATCTCGGCGTTTCTCACGAAGTTCCCAGCCGGCTCCAGCGTCTTGCGGTCGCCGCCGCCCAGCAGCACACCGCCGCACCCGGTGTCGTAAATCTTTCCGCCAACCACGCCGTTGTTCTTTCCGCCATGGCGGTTTAATGCTGTGCCCTGACCGTTAATCCCCGTGCTGAGGCTGTGCCGGTAGGCTCCGGGAAGCCGCTTGAGCGGCGCACCGTTATTGCTTCGTGGGGCGCCCTTGGGCGGCTCCTGCCAGCCATATCCGATCTGCACGCCAACCACGCCCGTGTTGCGGACGGTGCAGTTCTCCAGCACGTTGTCCTCGCCGCCTTCAATATAGGCGCCGGAGGTGCGGGTGGATTCCAGCACCAGGCCGCGCAGGCGCACATGCGAGCAGCCTTCGAGCGAGACGATCACATCGTTCAGCACCGACACCGTCGCTTCGGACTGGGCGTTCCACGTCATCGGCGGATAGAGGTAGACAATGCCCTGCTTGCGGTCCACGTAGTATTCCCCGGGTGCATCGAGTTCCTCCGGCACATTGAAAAAGAAGGTTTGACCCACCTCCATCGTTTTCCCTCCCCATGTGGCCCATACCTTGACAGGCGAAACGAATTTAAGTTCCCAAGTGTTGGCATCAAACGAGGCGACACTGTGCTGAGAATAAGAATAGCCGTGAACAAGCCCACCCCCGAACCAGACATCCCCCGGCAGATGCCACTTGGGAATACGCTCCGGCGCGGCCTCGGTGTATGATGGATCATTAACATCGAAATCAGGATGCAGACGCTTGACCTCCTTAAAGCTGACGGTGGGGTAGTCTTTCGTTGGTTGGGTCTTTGGGTTGTCGGACCCTTCGATGTACCGGCACACAGCCCGGACTGCGTCGATGTATCCGAGCCGGACCTTGGCAGGTTCCTCAATCAGGTTTGGCCAGCGTGCCAGCACCATCGAGCGGCCATCCACCGCCAATTCCAGCGGCGCCGGCAGGTAATGCGTGGGCGATCCAAAATCCACCGCGAACATCTCCTGAATCTCGCCATAATCGGTGACGCCGAAGTCCTTGAGGTTCACTTGCAAAATATGACTTCGCGCGGACGGATCGACGATCGCTTCACAAAACTTGGAATCGGCGGGCTTGAATGCGGATGCAGGAATCGTGACGCCTCCCACGAGCCGAGCCGTTTCCCCCGGAGCCGATGCATAGACAACAGGCGCGCTCGGGGTGCCGGAGTCCGCCTCGGTCAGCACAAAGGCTTGTTTTCGTTCGTGGATGCCGCCTCGCAACAGGACTGTGCCTCCTTCCTTCAGGTTTCCCGCGGCTTTGAGATCGCGGATACGGTCTCTCGCCTTTTCGAGGGTTGCGAGCGGATGCCCTTTCGTCCCCGAATCAGAGTCCTTCCCCCCCGACGCAACAAAAATTTCGACGGGAGCCGCGGCAGCAAGCGAACCCAGCGTAAGAATGCCGAGCACAACTATTTTGACGTTTGGTTTCATTGCTTTAATGCAAATTAATTGCGGTTTCATTTTCACAATCTTTCTCCAACCGGAACGGCAGAGCCGGCAGACCGTCCTTGTTGAAGAGGTTCGCCCAAGGGTGCCGAGCCGACCATGCATAGCGAATCGCGACGGGTTTGGCGATCTTGTCGCTCGATACGACCACTTCATTGCCATCGATCGCCGCATCGGCCCAAACATATTGTTTGTCATCGCCGGCCACCGCAAAGCCTTGCAGTTTGTCGCCGCCGCGGAATGCAAGCCCCTGCCCGACATTGCTGAAGCTGATGCGAACTTTGTTTCCCTCGATCTTGTGCGACCGATAGACCGGTCCGTAGATTTCAATGTTGCGTCCATAGACAAACCCCAGAGCGACCCGTGAAGCGCGTGCGCCATAGCCGGACTTATTGATCGGATGTACGCCACGACCCAGATCGCTGCTTGTGACCATGGCCGTGTTCGGATATTCGCGAATTCGGAGGTGGGTCTCCCGATACTGGCCATCGTTCGGCACCGTCATGGGCAACGGGGTGAAGGCTTCGGCATTTTTCGTCACCGGATCGGACATGTCGAACGCGCATCCCTCTCCGCTCGGTTTCTGAACGTATAGGAACGGAAACTCACCCTGTCCCCACTCCTTGCGCCAACCGCGGATCAACGCTCCCATGAGCGTGAATTGATCCACATCTCCAATCGCCGTTCCGGACTCGCCCTGGTCCCACAAAACGCCGCGAATTCCATAGGGTATGAACGGTCGAATACAGGCTTGATAGAGGTGTCCGATTTGCCCGCGACATTCCCCGGGAGTCAACGGCGGTTCCGGCTTGCGAGGCAACTTCGTCTCGCCCTTTTGCTCCGCGGCGGCCGTCGCCAATTCCCATTTTGCCAAAGCCTGCTCATATGGCTTTCTTGCATCCTCTACCGAATATTTCGCTTTGGCTTTTGCAATCGCTTGCCGGCATCCCTCGGCCCCCGCGAACGCCTCGGCACTCAACCAGAATCCCGATGGCGTTCCACCCACCGCCCCGACCATCAAACCCACGGGAACATTCAATTCCTTCTGCAAACGAACGCCAAAACCAAACATCAGCCCTGAGAATCTCTCATCGGCGGCCTCCCAGCCTCTCGACGGATTCAACTTTCGCAGCAGCGGATACTTTTCCTTTAACATCCCGGCCATCACCGGGTCCTCCTTCGCGCAAACTCCCGCGCTATGCGCCATGTTGGACTGTCCCGACCCGACCCACACTTCGCCGACTAACACATCGTCCAGCGTCACCGTGTTGCTTGCACGAATCGTCATCGTCCGCGGCTCCGCGTTTGCCGGCATCGCCGCGAGCTTCACACTCCACTTGCCTTCGCCATCGGCTTTCGCGGTTTTCTTCTGCCCTGCAAACTCCACCGTCACGTCCTCGCCCGGCGCCGCCGTGCCCCAAATCGGCACGGCCAGGGCTTGCTGCAGGACCATGTGACTGGAGACGATCGGCGGCAATTTCAGTTCCCCCCGCGCCGCCGCAGCGGCGAACATCAGTGCGACAAATGCGATTGACAGACTATTCATACTTGGTTGGAGTTTTGTCATTTTTCGATGAATTCTTACCGTTGGAGCTTCTGAAGACACGTGTTTACTCGCATCACAAGTCTTCTAAAAGGGGATTGGCTGAAAGCGAGACAATCTTCTGGATACCGGCGAGCAGGGTGCAGCGTCAGATCGCCCGGCGGCTTTGTTCGCAAATCCCGGATTCTCGTCTATCGATGAGCCCGGGAACGTGCTGGCGGGATTCGAGGGCGTGGAAACCTGATGAGGGCAGTTCACAAAATTCGGCGAATGGGGGTTCGGTGGGTCAAGGGATCCAACCCTACGGCGTGCAATAGATCAAACAACCAACATTCTGTGCAACGCGCCGATATTTTGTCCCAAACGTCCGGTTTGCTCGAAGCAGTCCTTGGCTTTTGCTGGTTTGACTAAGATCCCTTACTTCTTGAGTTGAGCGTCCAGCCCACGGGACGATCTTATCCGCCCACGCCTCGCCGTGATGGATCAGGCCGATACGCGAAAAATGAACATCTTTTCCGCCGTTGCCGCGGTTTTCGCCCTTGAGCAGGGTGGTGTTGATGAAGTGTCGTCGTTGCATGGCTCAATGGTCTAATCGCATTTTCAAAACCAAGCTTGTATCGATGTGCTTATTGTTTGTATTTTTCGCGCAAGAATCCTGAAGTGTTTTGACAAAACTTCCTGCATAAAATGGAGGGCGTTCAACCGTTCAGCCAACTTCTCGATCTTCTGCCGGATGTCGCTTTCTTTATGAAAGACCGGCGCGGCCGTTTCGTGATGCACAATCGGCGTGGTTACGAGTATTGCCAGGTGAGTTCGGAGAGGGAGACCATCGGCAAGACGGAGCACGACTTCTACCCAAAGGACCGGGCAGACCTCTACATTGAGGGGGACAGGCAAGTCATGCGCACCGGCATCCCCATCATCAATGCCATCGCACCGGCCCCCGAGGGGGAGGGTTCCGACAAGCTCATTGTCTATAGCAAGGTGGCGGTCCGGGACCGGCGAGGCCGCATCATCGGGATTGCCGGCATCCACCGCGAAGTGGAGGGAATGCGAACCACGCCGAAATCTTACGGACGCCTTTCGCGCGCAGTGGAGCATCTTCATAACCACTATGCCGCACCCGCCAGCTTGCCGCGATGGTCGGCATCTCCAACAGCCAGTTCGACCGGTTATTCCGCAAACTCTTCGGCTCGACCTTGCGCCGTTACCTTTTGCTCACCCGCGTCCACGCCGCCCGCCGGCTCCTGTCGCAAACCGACAGAGGTATCACCGATATCGCCTTGAGCGTTGGGTTCTGCGATCACGCCCATTTCACCCGGACCTTTTCCATGTTCATGGGCATCGCCCCGTTCGCGTACCGAAAACAGCATCGCCCCGGTTAATCTCTTTTCCGGAAAATATGAAGTTTTTTCGGGAAAGGGCTCCTTTTTCGCTGTTTCCCGTGGTCAAACGGGGACTGTTAGCAAGACCGGCCCTGCAGTTTTCGCTCGCTTGCTGGCGGAAGTGAAGTCGGCATCCCCCTCATAGGGTTTCCAGGGTATCTCCTTGGAAAGCAGCTACTTACGCATGGCACGCCCGGCAGGACTTGAACCTGCGACCCAGGGTTTAGAAAACCTTGCCGTTACCTACGTAGCTACTTTTTACTAGCCAAGTGTGGCAGTATCTTGCACCTGAAAACGCTGGTTGCGGGGGATGCCGAGCCAGCCTTCAGAATCACATGATTAAACAAATACCCAAGAAGAAACGAATGCCGAAAAAACAGCAGAACCGAAAGCGCAGAGCGATCATCCGATGCGATTGGCCGCGGATTCGCGAGACGACGATTGATGGAGCACTGTTTTTCGTGGTTGACCCTCGCCCCTATAAAAGACGGGAGTATTTCAAAGAGAAAGCGCTGGCAAAAACTCGCGCCGACCAAGTGGCTACTGAACGCGTCAAAAAGGGGGTGGAAGCAGTCGAATTTCCGACCGCATTGCGCATGATGGCGATTGAGGCGAACGCTCTCCTCGAACCATTTGAAAAGACGATCCTTGATGCCGCTCGCCATTACAAAGCATTCCTGGAGCAGGAACAACGACGACTCGCTTTGCCCACGATCGGGGAATGCCTGGAGAAATGGATAAAAGGCAAGGAGACTCAGACTCGCCCGAAGAAACTGAGGAAAGCGACATTGGATGAGTTGCGGGTGCGGGCTCGTCTTTTCGCCGCCGTTTGGAAAGAGAAGCGAGTTTCGGACCTCACTCGAAAGGACATCGAGGTATTCCTGGATCGCGTTGAAGATTCACAGTATGCGAAGAATCTGAAAACCAAGCTCGGCCAGTTCTATAACTACTGCATTAAGGTTTTGGAGTATCCGATTCAAAATCCGACGGCGGGCATTATTATCAGTGTCCAGGAGACAGAGGTGAAGGTACTCGAAGTCGCCGAGTGCTCGCATCTTCTCGGCGTGGCTCTCGAATCTGAACATGCCGAATGCGTGATGCCCCATTTGATCCTGGGATTGTTCGCCGGGCTTCGGCCTGGCGAGTGCGATCTATACCGCTGGGAGTGGATTAACTGGGCCGCGAATCAAATCAAGGTTCCGTGGGAAATTTCAAAGGTGCTGGACACCAGGTACGTCCCGATCGATCCAACTTGCCGGGAATGGCTTGAAAAATACCGCAAGGAAAGCGGGCCGATTATCGGAAAAAACTTTAGAAGAAAATGGCAGGAGGTCAGAGCAGAGGCGGGCTACCGCCTTCTGCAAAACGACAAAGGCGAAGACTGGGTCAGCGATATACTGCGGCACTGCTACGGGTCGTACTGGCTGGTAGTGCATAAAAATAGAGCAGAACTCGCAGAGAACATGGGAAATAGTCCCAACACTATCCGGAAGCACTACCGCCGCGCTATTCCGGAAAAGGAAGGACAACTTTATTGGGAGTTGCGACCGACCGCACCCACCTTTACGAGGTTCTTCAGTGTCTGAATGTGCGTTGCCAGGCATCACTGTTTCGTGGCTGGAGATTCGAACGCGGCTACCGCCTTCAACAGAGCCCCGGCGAACAGTCCGCCCGGCGTAAAGGCGGCAAGACGCCAACCGAGTAATCCACGATGAGTTTTACGCTTTGGACCGTGGCTTGCGTTTGCCTTTGGCGGCATCCTCATGCAGCAACTGGCCGGACAGCCTGCGGCGGCCCGACCAGCCAGGTGATCGAAAAGCGATTCGCTAATCGCCCCTTGCTCCATAAGGTGGGCGATCTGGCTGGAACGCAATGCGCTGATCCAGTCGAGCCCGTCGACGTCCCGCAGTTCCTTGTCGATGCGCGCCTGGGTAATCATCCCGCGGTCGCCGACCAGCACGACCCGCTTGAGCCCGAAACGCTGGCGCAGCTTTTCGATCTGGGAGCTCAGCGTCATCGGATCGGCGGTATTGCCTTCAAACACCTCCACGGCCACCGGGCAGCCGCTGCGGTTGCAGAGCAGCCCGTACTCGATCTGAAGCTTTCCCTGCTTGCCGTCGCGATTGTGCCCTCGGCGCGCCAGCGGACAGGTAAGGCGCCGGCTGCTACCAATCAGCGAATTGCGCAACTCATCCGGCAATTCAACGCCGTCGCTGGCAATCTGGCCACAGCCATTGCAAACGGACTCCCAGCCCAAGCCCAGGTCGTGAACCCTCGGGGCGTCATCGTCCGGCCCGCCCTCAAAGCCGTAACGGCTCAGGCCGTTTCCGATTCGCTGGACCGGGTAATCGGAGCCGCTAACCGTCACGCCATTGTCACCGCTCTGGCCGCGCTCAGCGGCACTGCTCCGGTCGCGCCTGTTGTGCCCCCGCGCAATAAGGTTCGCCCTCATAAGCGACAGCGTTCACGAACCATCGCAGCAATGTCGCGTCTGTAGAGAAGACGTCGCGACCGCCTCGCCGAGGTGGACCGCCGCCTACTCGCCTTGGTGGAGATCACTGTCCGGGGCGAGGAAGGCAACAACGGGCACTCAAAGCGCAACTCAAAGCCTCGTGGACCGGTTCGATCAGTTCGAACGCAAGGCCATCCGGCTCATCGCGATTGGCACCGCTCTGCCGGGGATTGCGGCTGGCCTCATGGCAGTGCTGAAGGTCGTTGGGAAGATTTGAACCACAGCGGGTCTCGAACTGTTCGTTGCGACAGGATGCCGAGAGACTGAAAGACTCCCGGCCCGCCTGCTCAATCCAATAGTTCGGCAGCCCCCAAACCAACAGCGGCTTCGGTTTATGTCATTTCGTCGAACGAACACGGCTTTGGGGCTGATGGGTTTCCTGCTGCCGCCGATATGCGCGTGGGGTCATTCCGCACCGGTAGCGGAAACAGCGGTAGAAGTGATGCGGGCTATCAAATCCTGTTGCGGCGGCAATTTCGGCCACCGTAATGGCGGTCGAGCCGAGTAATTCCCGCGCTTTAGCGATCCTGAGCCGTAGCGTTTCCTCGTTGATGGTTCGATTGAGATGCTTCCGGAATGCCTTTTCAAGAGGGCGTCGGGAGATACCCGCTGCACTGGCGATCTCATTGACGCTCAGCTTCGGGTCTGCGTAAGCATCGGCGATATAGCGAAGCGCCTTGGCCACGGCCAGATTTTCAACGGCCAGAATATCGGTGCTGCGCCGTGTCACCACACCGCCGGGAACGATTCGCAGGGGCAGCTTCGGGGGCTTGCATCCTTTCATCATGCGGTCCAGAAGCGCGGCTGCCTGGTACGCCATTCCCTCCAGGTCATGGCAGACGCTGGACAACGGAACGCGGAGGCACTCGCAGAGAATCGTATCGTTGTCCACCCCCAGTACCGCAACCGACTCCGGAACGGCGAGGCCCGCCACTTCGCATGCGTCAATGATGTCGGCAGCCACGCAGTCGTTGTAACCGAACACCGCCAGCGGTTTGGGTAGCGAGCGCAATTCGCGAATCAGAATCTTGCGGCGTTGCGCCCAGTCGAGTGTACTCCCGCCACCCCCCTGCGAATTGGCGGCGGGAAGCACATGGCAGGTCAGTCCGTTCTGAGCCAATCGGGCGCCAAAACCGTGATGTCGCTCGGTATTGACTACGTCGTCCATGAACGGCGCCCAGGCATAATTACGGAAACCGCGCTCGATGAAATGTTCTGCGGCCAAGCGTCCGATCATTTCGTTGTCGCCCTCAACTCGTGGCAGCGCCAGATCGCAGCGAACCATCGAAATCTCAACCGTAGGGATTTTTGAAGTCAGGATGTAATTCGCTAGGTCTTCACGGTATCCGATGAAGGAAATGATACCGTCGCCATTCCATCCCAAAGGGATTTTCGCGGTGTAAATCATGTCCGTAACCAGATGCCAATGGTGCTCTCGGGCGTAGCGCGCGGCGCCTTTGAAGAAACCATGGTGCGCATCGGTTAACGCCAGAAGGACGGTCCGCTTGGTCGAATTCATGCCTCAGACGTAACAGCAGCGACGCAAAATGTCACCTATTTAGACGCAAATTGCCAGTTGTTCGTGTAATCGCCGGCCTTTATCTTTTTCCCCAATCCTCCATTGCTTCATGCGTCTCGATTCCCATCAACACTTCTGGTGCTACAATCCAGCCGAACACGTGTGGATGACCGCGCAAATGGGAGCGCTGAAGCGTGATTTTCTGCCGCTGGACCTGGAGCCGCTGTTAAAAGAAATCGGGTTCGATGGTTGCGTGGCCGTGCAGGCCCGGCAGAACCTGGACGAAACCCGGTGGCTGCTGGAGTTGGCCGGCCAGTTCAGCTTCATCAAAGGGGTCGTGGGCTGGGTGGATTTGCGTTCGCCACAATTGCACAGCCAGTTGGAGGAATTCGCATGCCACCCGAAACTGGTGGGTGTCCGTCATGTGGTGCATGACGAGCCCGATGACCTGCTCATGTTGGGGCCGGAGTTCCGCCGCGGCATCGCGCAGCTTGCCGAATACAACCTCACCTACGATCTTCTCCTCTTCCCAAAACACCTGCCAGTCGCGGTCAAGCTGGTCGAAGAGTTTCCCCGGCAACCGTTTGTTTTGGATCATATCGCCAAGCCGGAAATCCGACGCGGCTTGGTTTCCCCCTGGCGGGAGGACCTAAAGACTTTGGCCGGTTTCCATAACGTATTTTGCAAGCTCTCGGGGATGGTAACCGAGGCGGAGTGGAACGGATGGAAACCGGAGGATTTCAAACCGTATCTCGATATCGTCCTGGAAGCATTCGGCCCGGAGCGCGTGATGATCGGATCGGACTGGCCGGTATGCACCCTCGCAGCGTCCTATAGGGAAACAATGCAACTCGTACTCGACTACGTACCGCTCGCGTTCCGCGAGGGGGTTCTCGGCGACAATTGCGCGAAATTTTACCGTCTAGACACGAAACACTTCATCAAATGAAAGCAACCAAACTGCTGAAAAACGCACTCATTCCTCTAGTGGCGTACGTTTTCGCCGTGCAACTGGCCGGCGCGATGACTCCGGAGGAACATCAGCAACAGCTCGACAAGCTGCTGGCCACGATGGAGAAGACCATCGCCGACGGGCCGTACAAACCGGCGGTGGAATCGTTCGATAAATACCAGGCACCCGAGTGGTACGCCGACGCAAAGCTTGGCATATTCATCCATTACGGTTTGTTCTCCGTGCCCGGCTATTCCGGCGTGGGCTGCTGGTACGGCAACAACATGTACAACCCGCATAACCGCGCGTTCGAATTCCACAGGGAGCAATTCGGGCCGCCGGACAAGTTCGGCTACAAAGATTTTGCGCCACACCTCACCGCCGCCGCGTTCGACGCGGATGCGTGGATCGGCCTGTTCAAGGAAGCCGGCGCTCGGTTTGTCGTGCCCGTTACCTGTTTCCATGACGGTTTCGCGATGTGGGATTCGAAGCTGACCGACTGGAATGCCGTGAAGATCGGCCCGCGCCGCAACTACTACGGCCTGCTCGCCGCGGCCGCCCGCCGGCAGGGGCTGAAGTTCGGCGTTGCGTGGCACGCGTTTTTCCGGCCCGACTTTTTCAAAACGGGCCGGCGCGACGGCACCGACATCCAACCGCCCGATGCCGGCACGCCGTGGTCGTTCTACGGGCCGGCGACGGTTACGCCGGAATTCGTGAACGATTCGCTTGGCCGGCTCGTGGAACTGGTGGACGGCTACCAGCCGGACCTGGTCTGGTTCGATTTCGACACGCATTACATCCAGCCGTCCGAACTGCGCCGGTTTGCGGCGTTTTATTTCAATCGCGCCGCCGAGTGGAAGAAAGGCGTGGCGATCAACGACAAGCACGAGGATCGCTTTCCCGCGAAGGCAAACGTCCTCGATTTTGAGCGCGGCAAGACCTCCGGCTTGCGCGACCAATTGTGGCAGACCGATACCTCGGTAAGCTGGCGCGACTGGAGCTACATGCGCAACGATTCGTTCAAGACAGTCGATGAGTTGGTTCACGAACTCGTGGACATCGTTAGCAAGAACGGCGTGCTGCTCCTCGACATCGGGCCGCGCCCCGACGGCAGTATTCCGCCGGAGCCGCAGGCATTGTTGCGCGGCGTCGGCGCGTGGCTGAAAATCAACGGCGATGCGATCTACGGCACGCGGCCCTGCTGGGCACTCGGCTTCGGCGAAGGCCCGCACAACTCCGGCGGCGGCGGCTTCTCGGACCGGGCCGTCGAATACAACTCCCACGATTTCCGGTTCACCCAAAAAGGCAATGTCGTGTACGCCGTCGCGATGGACTGGCCGGACGTGGATGATCATTTCCTGATTCGCTCCATTAACGACCGAACCACGCTCGCCAGCGGCGGCATTACCGGCGTGAAACTGCTCGGCAACCGCGAGCCGCTCGATTGGAAACTGACCGGCGACGGCCTGTGGATTCGACGCCCGGTCGGGCGTCCTTGCGCCGGCGCGTTCGCGTTTCAGATCACCCTCAACGGCATTAGCATCGAACGCCTCGAAGCCGAACGGATCAACGATCGGCAAGTTCGCGTTGAATTCCGTGTCCGCAATCTCGATGCCCAGCCGGCCCGGCCAACCCTCGCTTTCCACGAAAACGAGACCGTCATCGGCACCGATACGGTCGCGTTGCAGCCCAATGAGACCGCGACGCGCTCACTCATGCTCGAAGCGCCGGCGCCAAACGTCTTCGAGCACATCGCCGCGAGCCTGCCGAACGGCAAACCGTTCCCAGTACAAGCGGAGTTGCTGTGCCCGCCGAACGCCGCCGCAAGCCGGAATTTCAACGGCGCGACGATGCTTGCCGGCAAAGGACTCGGCCAGCTTGGCAAACTGACCTTGTCGCTCTGGACGCGGACCGAGGATTTGCATGAGGACCTCGCTGCGTTGTTCAACACCGCCGGTTGGGATCGCGGCGGTATGCACATCCAGTACAACCAGGGCGGCATGTTGGAAGTGTCTATCAAGAGCGGGCAGGATGCGGTCGCCACCGGCCATTCCACGGCCACGCCGGGCTGTGCGAAAGGATGGCAAAGCATCGCCGTGACCTACGACAGCGCCTCCGGTCGCGCGGTGACCTTCATCAACGGAAAGAAACGCGCCGAACTGAACATCGCCCACGCCGCGCCGGTGAATCTGGACAACTTCACCGTCGGAGGCTGGACGACTGGTGGGCGCCGCTTCGTCGGACGGATGGCGGACGTGCGCCTCTATGATCGTGTCCTCGCGCCCGAAGAAATTCAAACGCTGTCCACCAATAAGTCGCTAACGAGCGGTCTTATCGCCGAATGGTCGCTCGCCGATCTCCACGACAACACCGGCCACGGCCACGACCTGACCGAAGAAAAATAACTTTTTAGCATTAACAAATATATCCAAACAAAATACGAGATAATGAAAACACAAATTCGAACGTGGATTATTCCGGCAATCGGCCTTGGGCTGGTCACCGGATGCGCGCATACCCCGGTCAAGCGGGTCGGCATGGTCGTCCGACTCAAAACGGAAAAGCTTCAGGAGTATGAACGACTGCACGCCGACTCGAATTCGGGAGTCCGCGATCTGCTGAACAAGTATCACATGCACAACTTCTCGATCTTCCTGCAACAGATCGGGGGAAAATGGTATGAGTTCGGTTATTACGAATACACCGGCAAGGACTTCGACGCGGACATGGCCAGACTGGCTAAGGAACCGCGAAACATTGAATGGCTGAAGGTCTGCGATCCCATGCAACAGCCTCTGCCTGGGTCCAAGGGATGGACAACCATGAAGCGCGCCTATTTCAATCCATAACAAGTAAGCAGAAACAGGAGTTTAGTTTGCGCGATGGAGAAATCGGGAACAATCGAACAACCGTGATGAAAACTACAATGAAGGCGGCGGTGTTGCACGGCAGCAAGGATCTCCGAATCGAAGATCGACCGGTTCCGGCGTTGATGCCCGGGATGGTCTTGTTGCGGGTTCGGCGTGCGGGCATCTGCGGTTCCGATCTCCATTACTTCGAACACGGCTATTGTGCGGCGTTCGTTCCGGACCGCCCCTTTGTGCTCGGCCATGAGTTCACAGCGGATGTGGTGGAAACAGCCGTTGGAGTGGATCAGGTGGCCGCCGGCCAGCGAGTGACGGTGAACCCGGCGCGCTCGTGTGGATTTTGCGAAAGCTGCAAGTCCGGACGTCCCAACCTCTGCCGCAAGGTCATCATGCTTGGAAGCGCCAGCACCAAGCCGCCCACGGACGGAGCTTTTGCGGAATACGTGATGGTTCGAGCCGATCAATGCCATCTGCTGCCGGCGGATATGGAGGACGGTGTCGGAGCGATGATCGAGCCGTTTGCAGTCGCGCTCCATGCGGTAAAGCGCGCTGGGGCTGTTTCCGGAAAACGGGTGATGGTGGCCGGCGGAGGAACCATTGGGTTGCTGACCGCGGTTGCCGCCCGTGCTTACGGAGCAACTCCCGTTGCTGTAAGCGATATCGTTCCAGAGCGACGCAAGTTGGCGCTGAATTTTGGAGCGGACCATTCCCTTGATCCGGTCGCTGGCGATCTCAACGAGCAGGTCCGCGAATTGACCAGAGACGGGTTCGATGTGATTTTCGAAGCATCGGGAGCCCGGTCCGCGTTGCGACAAGCGTTCGATCTGGTACGGCCCGGCGGTACGATCGTACAGATCGGAACGCTGGGCACGGACGACGTGCCTCTTCCAGCGAACCTGCTTATGAACCGCGAACTCCAGTTTCTGGGGTCGATGCGCTATGGCAACGTCTTTGGCGAAGCGATTCGGTTGGCGGAATCCGGGCGCGTTAATTTACGCCCGCTCCTGACCGCCGTGTTCCCGTTCTCTGAAATTTCCAAGGCGATGCAAGTTGCCGGGGACAAAACCCAAGCTCTGAAAGTACAGGTTCAACTATAGCAAGCAGCCGAGGCTTCATTCCCTTTCATATGTCCGTTTCAATCATCGATATCCTCGTGATCGCGATTTACCTCGTGGGCATCACGGCCTTTGGGATTTGGGTTGGCTTTCGACGCAACGCGAGCACGGAGCAATATTTTTTGGCCAGCCATTCCCTGAACTGGTTCACCGTGGGCGCGGCCGTATTCACTTCCAACATCTCCACAATTCACCTCGTGGGGCTTGCCGCGGGCGGGGCGCACGACGGGATGGTGATTGGCAACTTCGAATGGATGGCGTGCTTTACGCTCATTCTGCTGGGGTTGATCTTCACGCCCTTTTACATCAAGTCTGGGGTCAAAACTCTTCCCGAGTTTATGGAGCGCCACTATTGTCCGGCGGCCCGAACTTTCCTGGCGGTCATCGGCCTGCTTGGCGCGCTGTTAATCCATATCGGTATTAGTCTCTTTGCGGCAGCCAAGGTGTTCGAGAGTTTTCTTGGCGTGCCGATGCTCTGGACCATCATTGTATTATCTGCCTTTACGGTAGTCTATACAGTGTTGGGCGGGCTGAAGGCGGTGGTGATGACCGAAAACGTGCAGGTCTGTTTGCTGCTGGCCGGGGCAACATTGGTGACCGTTTTAGGGATTAAAGCGCTGCCGGCGGCGGGCATCCGGGATCTGGCCGCATTCCGCTCCACCGCGTTCGCTGGCCAGCTTCACATGCTCCAGCCTGTCATCAACGGCAGCGGGCATTTGAACGGGTTCAGTTGGCTGGCTGTAATCCTCGGCTATCCGATTCTCGGCATTTGGTACTGGTGCGCAGACCAGACCCACGTCCAGCGCGTGCTGGCCGCCCACAGCGTGAAAGAGGGGCAAAACGGGGCGTTGTTCGCCGGATTCCTCAAGATCACACCGGTTTTCTTGATGGTGCTGCCCGGAGTCATCGGCTACGTGCTTTGGCAAAAGGGGGCCATTCACCTTCAAAACGTCCCCGGCACCGGCAAGCCCGATTTTAACACGATGTTGCCGGTCCTGATCAACTACCTGATCCCGGTGGGGCTGCGAGGCTTGCTGGCTGCTTGCATGGCTGCGGCGCTGATGAGTTGCATGGCCGCCGCCTTGAATAGCTGCGCCACGCTGGTGTCGATGGATATACTCAAACGGATGCGGCCCGAGCTTTCCGATCAGCGGACGGTGGCTTTCGGGCGAATCACCACGGGCGTGATCATGATTCTGGCGATTTTCTGGTCAACGCAGGGAGATCAGTTTGGAACCATCTTCGAAGCCATCAACAAAATCCCGATGACCTTTGCTCCCGCCGTGACCACGGTATTTGTGCTGGGGGTGCTCTGGAAACGCGGAAATTGGCAGGCAGCCATGACCACCCTTTATTCCGGTTCGATTATCGGGGGAATCTACTTCATTAGCGATCTGCCAAGTGTTGGAAGGACCATTCGGGGGAATGTTCCCGAAGATTTTCAGGGACTGGTGACGGACCCGAACCTTGGCCTCGGAATTCCGTTCATGCTGGTGGGTCCGCTGATCGCTGTCTTTTGCATTGTGATTTATCTGGGCACGGCGCTCTTGACTCCATCGATGGATCAGGAGCAGGTGGCCAAGGTATGCTGGGACCATCCGCTTGCTTTTCTAAAAGGCCCCGGTGAAGGCGCAACCGATCCCCGCATCGTTTCCCTCATCCTCTTGGCAACTGTGGGCGTCCTCTACTACTGGCTCCGTTAGCAAACATGCACATTGCTATGGACTACACTATTCTTGGCCGGACCGGCCTCAAAGTTTCCCGTGTCAGTTTTGGCGCTTCCTCGCTGGGCGGAGTCTTCCGCGCGGTGGAGGAAACCCAGGCCATTCGGGCGGTCCATACCGCATTGGACCTCGGCATCAATTATTTCGATGTCGCTCCCGCCTACGGGGGAACGCGCTCGGAAACCGTGCTGGGCAAGGCGCTCAAGGGCATTCCACGCGACCGATACTTCCTCTCCACCAAAGCCGGAAAATACACCAATCCGGAAAAGTACGGGGACGACACCTTTGATTACAGCGAAGCGCGAATCCGTGCATCGCTGGATGAGAGTGCCTCCCGGTTGGGGACAGATTTCTTCGACATCATCCACCTGCACGACATCGAATACCAGGGACGGAAACACACCGAATGGGCGTTGGAAGAAGGGTTGCCTGCTTTGCAGCAGCTAAAACGGGAGGGTCGGATTGGGGCTGTCGGGTGTGGCATTTACCCCGTGGACCTCTGGCATCGCATTCTCACCGATTACGAGATTGATGCGGCGCTCATTCACAACCATTACTGCCTGAACGATACGCGCCTGCTGGAACTTTTGCCCGCCGCTCGGTCCAAGAACATTGGTGTAATCAACGGTTCTCCTTTCGGAAGCGGGCTTCTCACGGAGCGCGGTCCTGCCGATTGGCATTCGGCAACCGCCGATGACCGAAGCGTATTCAAAAAGGCGGCGGAACTCTGCAAGGCCGAGGGAACACTCATCAGCAAGCTCGCCTTCCAATTCGCGTCCCAAAACCCGGAGATTCCGACCACGTTGTTTAGTTCTGGAAGCGCCGAATCCGTAAAGAAATGCTTCCAATGGTTTACCGAACCCTATGACCCCATCTTGCTCGAACGGGTTCGGAAAGTCCTTTCCCCCGTTTTCAACAAGCAATGGGAAGCCTCAGAAAACAGCGTCATTCTCGCAAAACGGAAAACGAGGAGCGGATTTGAGCGGGCGAAGGACGTCGAAAATGGGCGGAAAGGAGATGGGAGAACGGACGGTTTTCGATAGGAAAAGCAGCACCCCCGAAAAACGGAGTTTGCGAGGGCAGCGCGGCAGCGGAACAAGGTTTTTGCAAGGGGCTAAAATTGGGGGGGCGGAGGACTCGGCGGCGGGGGCGGAAACCGGTTTTCGGGTGCATGAAGCCCTACGAGAACGGGCGAAACGACCGGGTTGGAGCCGCAGCCGGAAACGGAAATCGTGGGCGAAGGAGATCGCCAAGACGAGGGTTCTCGGATAGATCCGAGAGAAACCTTCTCAAATGAGGTGTGCAAGGGGAGGGGGGATTGAGAGCAGCTATTTCACCGCGGTTTTCCTGTCGGAATCGGTCTCATCGGAGATGGATGCCGGAATCACCGCCAATTCCAATGCGGGCTTGTCGAGTTCCATCGCGATGATGGTATCGATCGGGTGATGGCTGCCAGCCGATACGGAGATTGCCAGCGCCGCGGCGCTTTGCCTTATCTTTGCAGAGCCGCCGGTGAGAACGGTGCTCTTTACGATATGTGCGGATAAAGGCGGCAACGTGAGGGTGTCGTGTGGCCACGAGAGGATATGGAGGTACACCGTGTTGGCTTTCCGAGTGCTGACCATCCACTGGCCTTGGGGAAGGTAAGGACCGCCACGGGTGCCGTAGATGCTCTCTCCATAGCGCTCCAGCCATTGACCGATCTCCGTCAAGCGCGCAACCTGCGCGGGTTCCATCTCGCCGTCCGGGCGCGGTCCGAGATTGAGGAGCAGGTTGCCGTCCCGCCCCACTGTGTTAACCAGCAGACTGATTGCGTGTTCCAAAAGCATCGGCGCGGCGCGTCCGGGCATGTAGCCCCAGCCGCCGGCGAAGTTCGTACACAGCTCCCAAGGGTTCTCGTTGTTAAAGTCACCCATCCGCTTTTCTCCTTCGCGAGTCTCGAAATCCGCCGGTGTGTCGGTCCGGTCGTTCAGGATGATGTTTGGCTGCAAGGCTCGCACGCGATTGTTCAATGCGTCATCCTGCCAGTCGAATCTGCCAGAATAAGATTTGGTGCGGTCGCGTGCCTGCCACTTGCTGCCTTTGTACTCCAAGCCCCCAAATGAGAGCCAGTTCGATCCGCCGCCGTCGTACCAGAGAATATCGACGGGACCATAATTGCTTGCGAGTTCGAGTATCTGGCGGTGGTATTTCTGGCGCATGGCCTCCGCGCTTTCGCGGTAAAGATCCGGGAAGAAATAGCCCGGAAATTGCCAGTCCAGTGGCGAATAGTAAAAGCCCACGCGGAGCCCGGCCTGATGTGCCGCATCGGCATATTCCTTCACAAAGTCGCGATGGGCCGCGGAGTTCATCGCGTTGAAGGGGTCGGCTTTGGAATCGAACAGGGCGAACCCGTCGTGGTGCTTGGTTACCACGACCATGTATTTCATTCCGGCGTCCTTTGCCGCCTTGGCCCAGGCTTTGCCCGAAAATTTCGACGCGGTGAACTGGTCCGCAAGCTTCGAGTAATCTGCGACACTCATCTTTTCGCTCCAAAGATCCCAGCCTCCTTTTCCTGTGATCGAAAAAAGCCCCCAGTGAATAAACATGCCGAACCGGGCCTCGCGCCACCATTGCAAGCGCCTTTGAGATTCGGGCGTAACACGCACTGCCGATTTAAAGGGGACGGGCGGCGCAGTGGAGTCGTCAACTGCACCTAAAACGGCGGTTGGAAGCGCGGCGATTGCCAACGGGAAAAAGTAACAGGCGAGTTTATTCATAGTGAGGCATCGAAATCCGCAAGCGCTTCACGCCAATCGAGATAGTCCGCATCGAAGACGACAGTCGCATCTTTCGAGGCAGTGAGAATGGCGTTGACTTGCGGCTTTTGAAGTTCGGCAAGAGGGCGGAATTGCACGCCGAAACGACCCTCGCGCGGCGCCGGGGCGGCAAGCAGCCACAGATCCGGTTTCCCGGACGGGGCAAGCGCGGTCAACAGTTTGCTTGCATCCGGTTCATCCACAACGCATGCGGCGATTCGCAAATTCGGGTGCCGTTTTTTCAATTCCGCCACCCATGTGGCCTGAGCCTCAATCGTACGCGGCGGGCGCGCGGCGCAGGTGCGCCAGTCGATGGCGATGCCGAGCGAAGCAGCCTTGTCCAGAAAGCGTTCGATCCCTTTAGTCTGTTCGTCCTTGCTCGGATCCCGATATTCGATCGAGTGGTTGACAGCGATGGCGCGCTTGGCTCCCAGCGCCCGCATTTTTTCGAGCACTTCATCGAAAATGCGTTGCGAGGCTTCCTGGCGATGCGGCACGGTATTGGCAAAAGTCAGGTCCGGGAAATTATTGATGGAACGGGAAAAGTCGATTGCCACGCTCAGGCCCGTTTTCTCGAAGAACACGCGGTCGCGAGCGAGCGCCTCTCTGCTGCGCGCCTCCAGCCAGGCGGATTCCAGCACAACGCCGTCAAAGCGATCCAGCAGTCCAGGACGTTCCGCGACCGCTTGGACCGGGTCCGCGACGCCATGCAACGAAATCCAACGGTGTTGGCTGGATGCGGCGGCTTTAGCTTGGGGCGGTGAAGGGGGAATGCCGGGCCCGGCGATGCGACCGGGAACTTCGTCCAGCCAGGCGGCGCGGACGTCTCGGTAAAGAGCATCCCATGAGCGCCAATCGCCAACGAGAATCTGAATGCCACCGCCGTTCCGTTCAATGTTTTTACCCGCGGCGAAGACTTGGATTTGAGCCGGGGGTACCAACAGCAGTCCCGCCTTGGATGCGGCGGTGCGCAGCGCATCCGAAGGGTTGCCGACGATCAGTTCAGGGCCGCCGCCAAAGGCAGCCAACCGTTCGGCGACAGCGTTTGTCACGGTTTGCGGGTATCCGTGAGCCGCGACGAGAATCCGAAGGCCGTGCCGTTTGAACCAGTTGGAATGCTCGCGCAACCAAGCGGGATCGGTGTCGAGAATCGTGTTTGCATCCAGCAACACACCGTCGAAATAAGCGTCAAACCGGGGCCAAGCCAACAGTCGTTCGCGGAGAGTTACAAGGTCGGGCACCCGCAAAATTCGATTATGAGGGGCGGGAGCAGGCTTGAGGTCGGGCCGCTGGCGGGCGGTGCAGGACTTTAGTGTGACCTCAAAAAAGCGCATGTCACCGCCGCCGATGTGGCTTTGATCGGAAGGCGCCGCCTCGCCGGTCAACTCGCCAAGATCTTCGCGATTGGTTCGTCCACCTTTCGTTTTGGAATTCATTCTCATTGGCCCCCACCGATGCGGCCAGTAGCCGGGCAGGTTCTGAATTGAGGAGCCGAGATCGATTTCTCGAACGGACGCCGCTTCGCCGATGTGCGATCTAATTGAAAACGGGAGGCTCGTGAGACTGGGGTTCGACACGCCGACAACCCAATGGCCATCGGCCCGGCGGCACGAGGTCACGGTCACTCCTTCGCCCGCGGTGAACAACCGTTGCGCCTTCAAGAGTTCATCGCAGACTCGCTGGACGTGGCCAAGGAACCGGAACGGACGCTCCAGTCCGGTATTCTCGCCGCCGCCCATCATGGGGCTCTTGCTCGGCGCGCATTTCATCGGCGAGCGGTTCATGCCGGTGGAGCACAATGCCAGGATCAACGTGCCGCCGTTGCGCGGCAACCGCACCACGGCGGGGCGGCCCTGGCATTTCGCGAGCACCTCCGCGGAGGCGGGCAAAGTCGCTTCGTGCAGCGCGAAATCTTGTAACTCCCGGTCGGTGGTCCCGCTCCATTCCACGGCTGTGCCAGCGGGGATGGTCACGGTCTCCTTGCGACAGTATTCCGGCCAAAGGCGCGCGGCATCGTCGCCGACGGCCATCGCGATCCCACCCGATGCGAGAAATGCGTCGAGCCGGTCGCGCGTGCCTTCGAGGTCTGTTTCGATGCCGCTGCACAGAACCAGGTTGTAGCGCGAGAGCACCTCGCCGGAAGCATCCGAAAGAAGGCAGTCGGCCAGATCGCCGTATGGAGTAGGGCACATTGCGCCGCTTTCGTCAAAGAAGAACCCGGAGTGTTCGTAGCCGGGAAACAACAGGGCCAGCAGGTTGTCAGTGAGATAATCCCCAGGCCGGTACGGAAGCGCGTTGAACGAAGTAAACTGGGTGCAGTTGGTGCGGGGAGGCATCCACCCGCTGAAATAGTCCTGCAAAATCGCCACCGGCGTCTGCATTACGCCCGGCGTAAATCCCTGCCGAATCAGTGCTTCCGTCGCAATTTCCACCCGCCCGATCGGTGACGGGCGACCGCGTGTCCTCCCACGGTCAGCCGATACCGTTGCCCCTTCGAAGCCGAGAATACATGAATTCCAGAGCAATTCATTGAGAAAGATGCGGCGGAGCAGGTTGCCGCTCGGCCCTCCCGGGTGGGGAACCAGGTTTCCAGCCTGGTCGATCCCCCAATAGGAAAGACCGAATGTGCTAAAAATCGACTGATCGCCGTACCAGAGCACGCCGTATTGTTTGCCGGCGCCGCGCAGGAAGGCATACTGGACCTGCGGCGCGCAAATTCCGAACCGGTTTTCGCACTCCGCGCCAATCAGAGAGACAGCGCCATCCTGCACGGGGTAATGCCACCCCCAAAGCGTGGTGAGCAGGCACACCTTGCCTCCCAGGTCGTCAACGATGCGGTCGCACCAGTCGTGAAAGATGCGGTGTTGCCCGACCCGGTCGCGAGGCGATGGAAGTTGCCTGCCGGCAAATCCATTATGGTAACGTCCATCCTGTTCGCCGAGATTGAAGCCGAGCCAGCGGTCTCCAAGGATGTCGTTGATCGTGGCCGTTTGTGCGGGCGTCACTTTGATTTGCCCGTAGCTCCCCGGAGGAAATCCGGGACCGTAGCCGGCGAGGTCGAACAAGTACATTCCAAGATCGCGCACATGCCGCAAGGCTTCCGAAAAAGCCGGTTCCGGTGTTAGCACAATGTTCGCATCCGCCCGGCATACCCGGCCGAAAAACGTTAGCGAAGTATGTTGTGGCACGATGGCGTCGGGGTCGGGAAGCTTCGTGATCTGCTGCGCCGTGATGTCCCGCTCGGGAATATGCCGGCCCGCAACGAATTGGGGACGATTCTCGAACGTCTTCCAAGTCGGCACGCGGAAGGCCCGCCGGTTAAATGCGGGATATTCGGAAGGCTCGATAAGCCGCCCATACCAGCCGGGTGCAGGCAGAGGACCGAGCACATCAGAGTCGGCCATGGCCGATCCGGCCAGGCAAACCGCCAGGGCGAGCAATGGAAGCAGGGTGGGTTTCATAAAAACAATGGCAAAAGTCAACAGCCCTCTATTTTCCGTAATCTCCTAGTTCGATGAGCATTTCCTGTTGCGCTCGCCGCAGCGAAATCTTTGGCTTTTTCCCCGAACCGAGATTGGCCGCTGCTGCGAGGAAATCATCGACGTTTCGCACTGCACGACCATCGACGCTTTGAACAAAATCCCCTGCCCGCAAGCCCATCTTGTAAGCTGCACTGCCCGCGGGACACTCCGCGAGTATCACACCCTTTTCACTTTCCGATATCTGGAGTGCTGAGAACTCCATCTCCTCCAGTTCCCGAAGTTTTGCCCCGTGCCAGTCGCGGAGCTTCTTGGTGGGCGCCGCCGAAATATGCTGCTGGTTGATTTTTGGGAAATCCGGGATGCGCGCAATTGCTTTTAGCCGCGGCGAAGTCACACCGAATTGATCCATCGGGAAATTCTTGAACCCAAGTTGCAGAGCCGGAGAGCCGGCCTGGACGCGATAGCCTCCCTTTGCCGGATCGACGAACATCGGGTTTCCAACTAGCGAATGGGCGTCGCATCCGTTCGCCGCAAATTTGATGCGATCCGCCTCGGAAGTGGTAAACAGGTTTTGGTCAATCTCTTCGCCCCACTTGTTGCGCTGGTCCTCCCTGCCCCATAAACCGGTCTGCATGTGAGAGGGCAAGTAAGGCTGCATCACAATGTTTTGGGTGAAGACATCCGCGCTGGCTGGATACCAGCAGTGCGGGTGCAGGGTGTTGTTGACGAAGATATTGTTCCTCACGATGCGCCGGAAACCTTCACGCAATTTCAGACCGCGTCCCAGCATGAGGTTGTTATAAATCTCGTAATTGCTGGAGCCGTCATCAAGATCGATGTCGAAGCCGTAGTCGCAACGCCAGCGGTTGCTCCGCAGGATGTTTGGTTTAACCGCGTCGGCAAACGCAAATTCTACGATGGGAATGGCCGCATTGATCTTCTTTGTGAAGCTCTGCGATCCAGCCCAATAGCGATCCCGGCCCCACGAATTAAAGCTTCCGTGGTCTCCAGTCTCGAACACGGTATCGAAGACATCGCAGAACTCGATCACGTGTCCTCCCCAGCAGCCATCCCCAATATTGATTCCCGCCCGGGGCGCCTCATAGGCAGAGCAGTGCCTCACCGTGATCTCCCTCGCCATGTCAATTTCCACGCAGGCCGACTGCTTCTCCAGCCGTCCAATGCGCGTGATCAGACAATCCTCAACCAGACACTTCGCCGGGTAATCATCGGTGAGCGGACCAGGTGTTCGGTCGATCTCTTGGGGTTCCAACTGCGGCTTGCCACCGCTCCACGGGTTGCCCGGGCCCCATGAGAACATGGGACTGCGCACCGCTTTTGGCTCGCCGACGATTGCCACGCCGTTGGCTCCACAATCGCGGATCAGGCAGCCGCGCACCGCGACGTTGCGGTTGTAGCCGCTAATGAAAATGGCATTGCCTCCAAGTTGTTCGAAATCGCAGTTCTCGATGCAACAATCCTCCGCGCCATGCAGGAACAACGCTCCGCCACGGTAGATCGTCCAGTCCGAACGAAGCAGCGATTCTTTATTCTCCATGAATGTGCGACCCGCGGCGGTAAACGTCATCCCCCTCAGCGACACGGATCTCACCGGATGTTCTTTCGTCCCGGCAAACTCGATCAAGTGCCGCAGCCGGACGCTCTCGACTATCGCAGTCTTCAAGTCAACATCCTTGGGCGGATAAAAATAAAGTGTGTCTGTTCTTGCGTTGTGGAACCATTCGCCCGGTGCGTCCAATTCCTCGAAAACGTTTTCGATAAACCGGAAATCCTTGTGCGGGCCTTTGTCCGGACGGTTGTGCTGCCAACCGCCTTCCAACTCAAGTGTCCCATCGGCTTTTTTGCCCAGGATTCGGTAATGCATGCTACCCCATAGGGCTGCCTGTATGGCGTGGAGATAGCCCCCCGCAGGATCGGCCCAGCGGGTTACGCGCTCGGGGGACGTTGCATCCCCTGAACAACCGTTAAACTTCGGCGCGTCAGAATCGCCATTGGCGCCAGCCCCAAAACGCTTCGGTTTTGTCGCTTTCGGGTCAAAGTTTGGATACCGGGCCATGTGTTGAAGCTGGCCGTTGACGAAAAGTTGGTCGATTGCCAGCCCTGGCTGTGTCTTTGCCTGCATGATGCCGTCCTTGTAAAGAAGCCACTTCAGGTCGAGTTTGCTGCCGCCGCTGATGACAACCTTCTCGCCTTCGGCGGCCCGATATTCCGTCCCCGAGTCATCGCCGGTAAACACGAGTGTCTCGGGCAGGTAGTAACTTCCAGCGTGGATTACGACGGTTGCTTTGGTCTTTCGCGCCTCGCGTTGCGCTTGAGCCAGCGTGCGAATCGGGCCGTCGAGGCGGACGACGATCTCCGCGGCATTGGCCGCCATGGCAAAAAGAAGGACCGTGAAGATTGCCGCTCTGACTCTCATTTCATATCGATTCATTCTGTAACTTGACTCTTGAGACGAATATCCGACGAAGAAGCGCCAACCAGCACCCCCCAACTACCGTGCTGCACCTCGAAGCGCTTCGTTGCGACGTTCCAGAATGCGAGCTTTTCTTCGGGTACGACGACACGGATCTTCTTCGACTCGCCCGCCTCCAGCTTTACACGCTGAAATCCGCGGAGCATCAGGCGCGGGCGCGGCACTTCCGATTTCGGCGGAACTAGATAAAACTGAACGACTTCATCGCCCGCGCGCGAACCGGTGTTTTTTACATTTACATCGATTGCCAATGGCGCGGCGGAAACTTTCAGGTCCGAATACTCGAAGGTGGTGTAGCTCAGGCCATGGCCGAAGGGATACAGAGGTTCGCCCTTCAGATACATGTAGGTGAACCCTTTGCTGACGTCGTATTCATTCTGCGGCGGAACCTGCGATTCGCCGGCATAGACTGTGTGGGGCAAACGGCCCGCGGGATTAACCTCGCCGAATAAAATGCCCGCCAGCGCGTGCCCCGTCTCTTCGCCGCCCCACCACGCTTCCAACATGGCCGGGACATTTTCCTTGAGCCATGGCTCGGTGAGTGGACCGGCGCTCATTTGCACGACGATCGTGCGCGGATTCGCGGCAAGCACGGCTTTCACCAGCGCCCCCTGGACGCCCGTCAAACCTAGTGTTCTTCGGTCGCGACCCTCCTGCTCAACTCGATCGTCCGTGCCGATGCAAACTATCGCCACATTAACGGTGCGGGCAAGTTCGGCCGCACGAGCGACCCCAGATTGCTCACCGTCGCTGCCGGTCGTCCCGCCCACTTTTTCATACAACACCTCTGTCCCGGGGCCGACCCTGTCTTGAATTCCTTTCAGCGCACTCACCACAGCATCGGGCTTGCCGTTATAATTGTTCAAAACAACGCGATCCGCGAGCGGGCCGAGAATGGCGATGCGTTTGATCTTCGCCTTGTCCAGCGGCAGCAATTGACCGCGGTTTTGGAGCAGCACGATGCTCTCTTGTGCCGCTCTAAGCGCGACTGCCCGATGTTTGGCACTGCACACAACGCCCGGCGCGATCTTGCTATAAGGCACCGATTCGAACGGATCGAATTCGCCAAGACGAAAACGCACGCGCAATACGCGCGAGACGGCGTCGTTCAGACGCGCCTCGGTGAGCTTGCCCTCCCTCACGGCGGCGGGGATGTTTTCGCGATATTCCTTGTCGGAGAAATCGCACCCCGCCATCACCGATTGCGCCACCGCGTCCACGTAGGCCATTTGTCCCTTGCCGTGGCCCGTTACCATTGTACGAACTCCGCCAAGATCGGAAACGACAAAGCCATCGTGCTTCCATTCGTTCTTCAGCACGTCCGTAAGCAGCCAGCGATTCATATTGTTCGGCGTGCCGTTGATCGCGTTGTAGCTGGCCATCACCGACTGAGCACTGCCCTCGATGACGGCATCTCGAAAATGCGGCAGCCAGTAGTCGCGAAGAGCCGCCTCCGAGACGATTGCGTTCAATTCCTTGCGGCCGGCCTCCACGTTATTCACGGCGTAATGTTTTAGCGTCGCCGCGATCTTGAGGTATCTGGGATCGTCTCCCTGCAATCCGCGCACATAAGCCACCGCCATGCGCCCTGTCAAAAATGGATCTTCGCCCCACGCCTCATGATTTCGCCCCCAATACGGATTGCGTTCGATGTTGATCACCGGAGCGCGGTAGATCAGCCCTTTGTGCTCGCCGGGCGCATTGGCATCGAGATGCCAGCCGTTATAGATTGCACGCGCCTCATCGGAGAGCACCGTTGCGACTTCCAGGACAAGCTCTGTGTCCCATGACGCCGCCATTGCGATGCAACTTGGAAACAGGGTCGTGGGGCGGTTCCACTTTACACCATTAAGACACTGGTTCCACTGGTCGGACCGTATATTAAACCGTTCCAGCGTGGGTCCCCTGTGGTCCAGCAGCATTGCCTTCTCTTCCAGCGTGAGTTGCTGGACCAAATCGGCAAGGCGTTTTTCCATCGGTTGCGCCGGGTCGCGGAAAATCGACGATGTGCTGTTTGTGGCAAGGCTCAGCATTGCCTGGGCAAAACGCCTTCCCATCAAGAGTTGACTTGCCGCGTCGAAGTGCGTTCCTTTGTCCCAAGTGGTGGTTCCTTCTGCGCTGACTAATGCCACATTCGCGACCGCTCCGGCCACGGCGCGTTGGGCTTGGCGAACGCTGGCGTGTTCTTTGATATCAAAAATCTCGCCCACCGCGACCGGAAGATTCGGTTGTTCAAGATCCTCGCGAAGGCGGTTTATGAAAGTGGTTAGCTGCCGCTCGTAAACCGCTGCGGCGCTCTTTTGATCCGATTCGCCTTGATGCCATAGAAGCCCGCGAATCGAAATAGCGCCTCCCTGCTTTTTAAGCGCGTCGGTGGCGATGGCTACGGTCTCAAGGAAATCCCGGTAGCGCGCTCCCTGGGTTTCAGGCTGGCCTTTCACCCCCGGGTTCCAGTCCTTCGCCAGACTGGTCCCTCCCTTGGAGCCTTTGATGAATGCAAACCGGCGATCCGGTTGCGCCTTCACCATCGCCTCCGCAAATCCAATCTCGGGGCCGAAAGTTCCCGATGGAAGTGTGCCGCCCTTGAATCCCGGCGGAACGCTGAAACCGGGCGCAAGCGGCTTCCACCCCTCCGAACTAAACGGCGGGTTGCGGTAAAAGATCATTACGCGCTCCGGCGGCTTGCGCTGGGCTTCGGTCAGGTCGGTAGCCTTGCCCCGCCCGTCCATGTTGGATTGGCCGGCCAAAAGGTAAACATCGACGTCAACCGCCAAACAACGAAACGCGCTCGCCAGCAGAAAAAGCGATGCGCACAGATTCAAGAGACAGTGTGTCTTCATGTTTAAAGGCTAAGAAGTTGTTGAGCCGCCGTGGAACCCCTAAATTCCACGGCGGCTCTTTCGATCGCGCGCCCCCAAGGCGACCCCCATCGCCAAAACGCGCAATCCCCCAAATTCATCCGTTTCCATTAAGCACGAACCTTGCGTCGGACCCCTAACACGCCTAGCATTCCAGCCATGAAAAATCCAAGGACGCCCGGTTCTGGAACAGCCTCTGGCGCAACCGACTCTGTCGGCGTTTTAACCGTCGTTCCGGCATTGCCCAGGCTTTGGCCGGCGACGCTCAACTGAAAGTTGATGGTGGAGGTCCCCAGCCCGTCTGCATTCAATATAGCTCCGGACGGCTGCGCCAGCCCCGATGAAAATCCCGATATCGCCAGTGAAGACAGGTTCAGCACTTTACGGTTCCCATCCCTATTCGCTGCCAGGGATACAACAGCTCCGGTTGCAACGCTCAATGCGCCGATGCTTCCAGACTGCCGAATCTGCGTGACTCCGCCATTAGCATTAAGTCCTGCCATGGTAAGCGATCCGCCCAAAATCAGCGTTCCAGAGCCAGTTTGTGTCAAAACGACAGCTCCCGTGCTGTTGGCGATGTTTCCGTTGAAAGTGGAGGTTCCGCCAGCCAAGGCTGTGGTCAACACGCTCGTGCCGCCCACGGTATTCGTAATTATGCCCGCCGAACCGCTCAGTGCGCCCACGTTTAGGCTGGAATTGCCCAGATTCAGCGTGCCGTTATTGACCGTCAGCCCACCAGTGCCAAGAGCGCTCGCGTTGCCGACTTGCAACGTGCCGCCGCTAACGGTAGTGCCGCCTCCATAGGTGTTGCTGCCGCCTAGCGTCAGCGTGCCAGCGCCGGTTTTGACGAGGGCGCCCCCGGAGCCGCTGAGAACGCCAGTGTATGTAGTGTCGCTATTGTTTGCGCCGACAGTAAGCGACACCGCGGCGGAAGCGGTGTTCGTAAGGGCAATGCTTTGTGCGCCTTTGAGGCCGCCGAGGGTGATCGCCGTCTGCGAGCCGAAGCTGATACTTCCGCCCTGATTATCATAATTGAGCGCGCTTTTCCCCAGAGCCAGAGCGTTGGCCAGCACCAGAGTGCCGCTGCTGACTATAGTGTCGCCCGTAAAGGTGTTGGTTCCGTTAAGCGTCAGCGTTGACGCACCCGCCTGAATCAAACTTCCCGAGCCGGAGACGCTCGTCGGAAAGTCCGTGCCCTGGGTGACCGCATTGGAGCGGTTGAAAACCACGGTGCCGTTATTGATGAGAGCGCTGCTACTGGCGAGTTTACCAGTTGTTCCGTTGTTGCCAACTTGCAGCGTGCCTCCGTCGATCTCTGTCGCACCACTATAATAAGTCTGGCCGGTAAACACCATTTTTCCGGAGCCAGACTTAATGACGTTTCCAGAAAGACCGCTCTCCTGGATACCACCGCTGAAGAGCAAGTCGGTCGCCGCCGCGCCATCCGCGACATTAACAGCAAGAGTTGTGGAGCCATAATCCGGTCGGATCATGATGGTGCCGGTAAACGTGGAGGTAGTCGCGCTCGAAAGAACGTTTAGCGGAGAATTGATCCAGGAGCATAAGCCGCCCAGCCAGGAGGCCCCAGTCATGTTCACCGTGGTATTTTGAACCTTGGCGTTGGTCAGCGTATTGTTCACCGTGGCGCCGTTGATGTTCAAAACGCCAAGGATACCGAGCCCGTTGTTGTTATTGCCAGCCACGGTCATTACCGTGCCAGGATTCATCGTAATCGAGCTATCGAGGGCGTATGCGGTGCTGGAGAGAACCAGAGATCCGCTACTGATTACCGTGCCGCCAGCAAAGGTATTGACCCCCGTCAGCGTGAGGGTGTTCGTGCCGTTTTTAATTACTGAACCTGTGCCGCCGATCGCGCCGGAGAACGTTTGGTTGTCGGCGCGATTGAGAACCAGCGTTCCGTTGTCGGTAATGTTGCCGGCGACAAAACCGGTCGTGCCTCCGACCCCAAGCACCAGGGTTCCCGAGGCGATCGTAGTTCCACCGGTATAGCTGTGGTCGTTGGTGAGGGTCAGAGTGCCCGTGCCGGTCTTGGTCAGCGAACCGCCTCCGCTGATGACGCCGCTGTAAACCGTGGAACCTCCATTGGATCCCGTGGTGAGCGCAACATTGTTCGTTCCATTAAGCAGCACGACATTACCGCTCCCGGAAAGGGCTCCGACGCTCGCGGCATTCACGCCAAAGGCCAGGCTGTTGGCGACGTTGACATTCACGGTGCTCATATTGGCTGCAAATTGACCGTTCAATTGCAGCACGCCAGCGGTGATGTTTGTTACTCCGGAGAAGTCATTATTGTTGGTCAATATCGTCGTTCCAGTTCCGCTTTGATTTAATACCCCCGTCGCGTAGCCGTAGATCTGGCCCGAAAGAGTGTTAGTTCCGCCTGCAAGCAGGTTTACGTTTCCACCGTCATTATAGATCGTTCCGGCAAATGTGCCGCTATTGACAAGGTTCACGGCAAACGAACCGCCGCCATTGACAGTGACCGCGCTGGAACCCGACAACGAACCGCTCGTGCCGTTTCCGATCTGTAATGTGCCACTGTTGATAGTGGTCGCACCGGTGTAGGTGTTGCTGCCAGTGAGGGTAAGCGCGCCGGCGCCGGACTTGGTGACAGCGCCGGCGCCGCTAATGGTGTTTGCGTAGCTCTGGACGCCCACAAGGTTGTACGCCAGAACGGCGTTGTTGACGATGCCGCTGGAGGAGGCGACCGAACCATCGGTAACTCCGTCGCCGATTTGCAGGGTTCCGCTGCTGATGGTGGTCGTGCCAGTATAGGTGTTGCTGCCCGTGACGACGAGGGTGCCCGCGCCCAGGAGAAGGTTGCCCGAACCGCTAACGACGATGGAAAAGTTTCCCCCGTAGTTATCAATGCGGTTAAACGCAATAGCGGACGCAGTCGAAGAGAGCGAAATTCCGCTGCTGGAACCGATCGAGCCAACAGCGCTGCCGGAGCCAATCTGCAGTTTTCCGCTGGTTACGGTGGTTGGCCCCGTGTAGGTGTTGGCGCCGACCAGACTCAGCGTTCCCGAGTTGATTACGATGGCGCCTGAACCGGTGATAACCGGCGTGAAATTGCCTCCATAACCATCGGTGCGGCTAAAGGCAAGCGTGGCGCCGGAGGCGAGCGCGACCCCACTGGTGGAACCACTCCATCCCGTGACGCCTCCGGCTCCGATCTGCAATGTGCCGGCGATCACCGAGGTTGGACCGGTGAATGAGTTGCTGCCGCTCAGGATGGTCGTCCCAGTCCCGCTTTGATTGAATCCGCCCACGCCGCCAAGGTTTCCGGAAATAGTGTTTGTTCCACTGGCAAGCTCGTTGACAACTCCGCTATCGATAACGGTGTTGCCGAGGGTTCCACCATTGGGCAGGTTCACCGCCAGCGTTCCCGAGGCATTGACGGTTACCGTGCTGGACGCGGCCAGCGATCCTGATGTGCCGTCGCCTATTTGCACCTTGCCGCTGCCGATTGTCGTGGCGCCGGTGTAGGTGTTGCTGCCAGTGAGGGTCAGCGCGCCGGCGCCGGACTTGGTGACAGCGCCGGCGCCGCTAATGGTGTTTGCGTAGCTCTGGACCCCCACAAGGTTGTACGCCAGAACGGCGTTGTTGACGATGCCGCTGGAGGAGGCGACCGAACCATCGGTAACTCCGTCGCCGATTTGCAGGGTTCCGCTGCTGATGGTGGTCGTGCCAGTATAGGTGTTGCTGCCCGTGACGACGAGGGTTCCCGATCCCGACTTGCTCAGTCCGCCAGTTCCCTGGTTGAGCGTCTGGCTGACGGTAAAACTGTTCGCGGAATCGGTTATAGAGAATCCTATGTTCGCTCCCGCGCCAAAGGTTGTGGTCCGCCCCACGTTAAGAGCCGTCAGCGATGTGCCGGTCACCTGCAATGCGCCGCCGCCAAAGACAAGTGGCGAATTGGCGCCATTGAGATTCGCATCGCTCGATATGCTGAGCGTTCCCGACGAAAGCGTGGTGGTTCCGGTATAGGTGTTGTTGCCTGCCAAGGTGAGCGTGCCCGCGCCGGTCTTGGCAAGGCCGGTTCCCGCGTCGATCTCGCTAACGTTTTGCAGCGTTCCCGAGAGGAAGTTGAGCGTAGTGACCGTGCTGCCGCTCACTCCAATTGAATAGCCGTTCATGTTGAGCAGCCCGCCGTTGAGCGAGAGAACCGAGGCGCCGCCTCCGCCGATTATGTTGCCACCGACAGAAAGGCTGCCGCCGTTGAGAGCGAGCGTGCCGCTGACGGCGCCCGTGTTGGCGCCGCTCTTGGTGGCGATGGTGATTCCGTTGGACCCGGTGACGGCGCCGCCGGAGATCGTCACCGCCGCCGTAGCAGTCCCGGATCCGGACGCGGCCGCGAGCGAACCGATCGACAGCGACGAAAAGCTTGCAGTGGTGTTTGTGCCGGAGATGTTCAGGAAACCGGAGATTCCGCTGCCCGTCGCCGTGGAGGTGTTGTTGGCGAGCGTGACAGCGCCGAGCGTTGCGGTATTCACGTAGTTTCCGGCGCCGCTGCCGATGTTTACGGTGGCACTTGGAATGTTAACGCTCGCGGCGCCCGTGACAGTGCCGATCTTGACGTTCGTCGCGGTCAGCGTGCCTGTATCGAAACTGAACGTCGCGGCATAGGCTTTTCCAGCGCTCGAGATATCCATCATGTCAACGGTCGAAAAGAGGAGGTCGGCATTGTGACCGGTGACATCGAAGGCGCTGGAGGTGTTGGCGCCCCCGGCCGTTGAGACGGCGCCGCTTGTCAACGTAAGTGCGGCGGGGCCGGTTCCATTGGCCGCGCGGATCACCACGCTTCCGCTGCCGGAGTTGAACATCAGCGACCCGGCGTTGCGAAAATTGCCGTTCGGGCCGACCGCCAGTGTATTGACGTTCAGGCTGTTGGAGCCTGCCCCGAGCTTGAGCGTATGGGTGCCTTGTTCATAAGCGACAACGCCGACGTACAGGGTGCCAGACGTAATGGTGTTGCTGGAGGACGCCAGCGTCACCGTGCATGCGGAGCCCGCAGTTGAGTTTGCGGACAGATTGCCGACGCGGAACAAGCCGGTGCTGCCGAGATTGGCGCTGAAAGTGCCAAGGCCGCTCAAATCCACGGTGACCGAGTCATAGTTGGCGCCGCTGGACGACACGCCCGCCAGAAATGTGCCGCCGCTGTTGACGACATTCCATGTGCCGCCGCTGCCGGTAACGGCCAGTTTGGTCACGACCCCTGTTGCGGCATCGGCCCCAGCGGAAACGTTGCCGTTGGTGGTGAGCGTCTTGCCGGCGCCGATCATAATCACATTCGTGCCGGTGCTGTTGGCTCGCGCGGCAAGACTCGCCGAGGCGAGATTCGCGTTGGTGAGGTCGAGGGTGCCGGAATTGGGACTTATCGGGGTGGCGCCAAGCGTAAGGGACGTCACGTTTGGGTTGTCCTGGGAAAGCGTGAGCGTGCCCGAATCGACGACAACCGGCGCGCTCGATACCGCGCCCCCAAATGTCCACTGGCCGGAGCCGAGTTTGGCGATGCCGCGGTTTGAAAGCCCGCCCGGCGTGTAGGAGAGCGCGCCCGTGTTATTGGTGGTGTCGATGCCGAGGATCGCGCCAGACGCGATGCCTGTGCCAGCCAGGATGGTATCGAGGTGGCCGGTTGTGAACTGGCCCGCGCCGCCCACGTTGAACGCCATTGTGGCGCCGCTTGCCGCGACAAGGTTCGTTGAGGTCCACTGCGAGGCATCGCCGCCGTAGAGGGCCGACGTTCCGGTGAATTGCAGAACACCGGCGTTCGCCGATGTGACACCTGTGTAGCTGTTGGTGCCGGAGAGCTTGAGCAGGCCGACGCCCGTTTTTGTGAGAGCACTGCTGCCGTCGAGGTTGCCGCCAAGCGCAAGGTTGTGCGCGAAGCCCGTGCTCACCTGCAATGTGCCCGCAGCCAGCGTGACCGGCAGGCCGATCGTGTCGGTAATTCCGGAGCCCGCACTCACGTTGGTCGTGACGATCGATCCCGAGAGCGTGAGCGCGTTGCCGGAGAGCGTGAACCCAGCAGTCTTGCCCGCCGAACCGTCATAGGTGAAGAGGAAGCCCGCAAACGAACCCGAGGAGATCGTGTTGGTGGAGGTTGTGAAAGCCGCGCTGCTGCCGCCGAAGACGAGAACAGAGCCGTTCGCGGGTGCGCCTGAGGGGCTCCAACTCGCTGGCGTTGACCACGAACCGTCGCCGCCGCCGGTCCAGGTAACCGTGGCCGCCTTCGCTGGCTGGGCGAATGAAAGCGCCAACAATGTGGCGACGCTACTGGCAAGCGGGGGCGTCCACCGCGTGCGATCGCTCTGTGGCGCGTTCGGGGGGTGAAAACAAATTACGGACTTGGATGGGAGTTGGGTTTTCATAAAACGAGGAAATTGTTTTAAAGATGACGCCTTCTTTGCGGACGGTCTATTGGCCAAACGGCCAGTTTTTCGTTATGCCTACTGGTCGAGGTGAACGATGCCTCGCTGAACGGCGGCGGCAGTTGCCTGGGTCCGGTCAACGACATGCAGTTTGCTGAAGATGCTCTCCAGATGTCGTTTCACCGTGGACTGCGTGACGTACAGACTGGTCGCGATTTCCTTGTTGCTGCGACCGGCTACGACGTGGCGCAAGACATCCATCTCTCTCTCTGAAAGGCTGGCCTCGGCCTTCCGTGAAGCAAGTTTTTCGGCCAGCCCGGCCGAGAAAAAGGACAGGCCCGCCGCGATATGCCGGATCGCCTGGATCACCTCGTCTATATCGACGGACTTCGAAACGTACCCGGCAGCGCCCGATTGAATGGCGCGCCAAACGTCTTCCGAACCCTCGTAAATGGAAAGCAGGACCACTCGCGCTTCGGGAAACCGGGCGAGGAGGGCGCCCGTGGTCGCGGTACCATCCATGCCGGGGAGCTTGTAATCCATCACCACGACGTCCGGCTTATGTTCTTCGAACAGTCGAAGAGCGTCCTCGCCGCTGCCCGTTTCGCCGACGAGAAGGAGATCCCGCTCCCGAGCGATCGCCCGGCTTAACGCAAAGCGCACCATGGCGTGATCGTCAACAACGAGAATACGGATCCTACTTTTCATGACTTTGAGGCACAACGATGCGGACTTTGGCGCCCGCGCCGGGAGCGCTTTCGACGGTGAGGTTCGCTTGCATCTTGTCAGCCCGTTCGCGAATCCCGCGGAGACCGAAGTGACCCGGCGGTTCCGGCGCGGATGAATCGAATCCACAGCCGTCGTCGCAGATTTCAAGCGTCAGCGAGCCGGGACCATAAACGAGGGACACCTGGACTTTCCGAGGCGCGCCATGCCGGAGCGCGTTACTGACGCCTTCCTGCGCGATGCGCAAGAGGTGGTTTTCCACCGTTGCTCCGACCGGGCGAACATCGCCGGTCACTTCAAATTGAAGGCGCCCCCCGCACGAAGCGCCAAATATCGGGAGCATCTCTTTCATCGCCCACGGGAGACCTCTTTGCTCCAACTCGATGTTTCGGAGGTCCCGGACTGAGCTGCGGGCTTCCTCCCGGCAATAGCGAAGCATCTGTTGGGCAAACCGGAATTCTGACGCCACGCCCTCCGGCACATTTTGAAGATCGCGAGCAATAATTCCAAACTGCATCCAAAGTCCTGTCAGCCCTTGTTCCACCGTATCGTGCAGTTCGCGGGCGATGCGTTGGCGTTCCTCCAAAATGCCCTCGCGCTTGACCTTGGCGACAATTGTTTTTGTTTGGTCTTGAACGGTCCGGCGGAGCATCCAGACCCACGTCAGCGCTCCGGATGCCACCGCGCTGACGATCCCAAGCACGATCATCAGGTTGCGGAGCGTCCACCAGGGCGCGCGCCGGAGCACCCGTAATCCACCCGCCTTTGAGAGATGCAATCGGCAACCGTCCACCCACTGAACGCGGGGGGTGGGATGCGTGGTGGTTAGTTCAAGGATTCCGGTCAGCCGTAACCGGTCTCCCTCCGTCAGGCGTTTCGAAAGGCTTTCGGTGACCGGCAGAATCGCTTCAATAATCCATCCATTTGTCCGGCATTGAAGGGTGGTCTCAACGGGGCCGTCGTGGCGAATCAGAAACTCGGCATCGAGAGCGACCAAATCGCCGTGAAACCGGAAGAGACTCTTTCTCGTCAAATCCAGCGCCACCGGTAGCGGCGCCGCGCCATGGCCCTGAACGGCGACGTGGGTCGCCTTTAGAATCGGACGAAACGGTGCGATGGCGGCGAACCCTTCGACCTCGACGCGATCGCCCATTGCGATCGCACCGCACGGAGCGGTAATGATCCGCAAGCAGCCTTGGTCGTCGCGCAGATAGAAGCCGTTGCTTGCAACTTGCGTAACGACCCCTTTGACACAGACCCTTGTGTCCAAGCGGTCGGATTTTTGCAGAAGTTCGTTGCTCGCTCGAAGCGGCGGTGAGCAACTTGCGACATCATTTACCGGCGTGATGAACTCGAAGGATGGCACGAACAGAAAGCGGCCCGTCATCTGGCGATCGAGATTGAACACCGTGTCCGCGACCCCAAAAATTCGCACGGACCGTTGCATCAAAGCCGCCGCTCGTTCCGCTGAATGTTCGTCCTTCGGAATCTCGATTGTGATTTTCCAGCCATTCACCTCCGCAGCCAGAGTAAACGCAATCCCGCCCGTTTCCACCCCGGTGATAGTCGCACGCACCTCCACCCATTGACCGGTGAGTTCCGGCAAAAACAATTCGTTTTCGCGAACGACCCGCGGGGTGGGCCACTCCCCCTTCCCAAGCACCTTCACCGGGTTCTCACTGACCAGGGGCGCATGGTGGGAGTTCTCGGAATCAACCACCACATCCGGGTAAAAACCTCCGCGATTGCTCCACCCCTCCAGCCGCACCCGGTCCCCAGCTTTCAGTTTCGTGCCGGGCTGGCACTTGCCGACCCACGTTCCACCGGTGGCATCCTGCACAAAGAGATCGGTCTTGGCTCGGGAACCCGAACCGGGGTCGAAATAGGTGACCGTGCCCTCAATGCGCACCGGCAGGTGGCGGTCGGCGGCCTCCCAAGACAATGCCCGAAGCTTGGCAACCGTATCGATCGGCCCAGCCGATGCGAAGAGTGAAAGCCAGGCATCGAAAAATAAAAAACAAGCTAAGAGGCGCCGGTGCATTGGAGAGCGAGCCCGCCGTCCGCCGCATCGAAAGCGACACGGCCTTTGCACGGGAGAGCTAAATTCAATCACCTCTACCCGAAGGGAGTCAAGACGCGAAGACATGGTAGCGATGCCTCGGGTGCAGGACAGAATTCTTCCGTCAGGCAGCAAGAGGCAGGGAGTCGTTTCGAGCGGCGACGTTATTGGCGCGATCTTTCCAGAAGGCGGCGATGCGCTGGCTTCGATGGATACAGCGGAAGGCCAGGATTTTTTCGGCACCCGGGGTTGACCAAAACATCCCGATTGTTTGCACCGGGAGCCAACCACCGTCTTGCATCCGGCTTCGATGACGCCCGGGTGGGTAAAAAATGTATCACTGATTTTGTCGCTTAGAACCGCCTTGGTAAATCTATAACACGCTTGGAAATCGGCGCTGCCCGTTCGTCGACCCTACTGTCAAAAACGCCATGACACGGGTCGATGCTGCCCTGAAGCAGAGGCAATCCTGCCGGTGCGCCGGGGCGAGAAGCCCTGTTCGGCGTCGCCGTGGATGGGGCGTGCATAATGAATTGATTGATTCGGGTTATCCAAATCTGGAAAAAAAATGGCGGCCTCTTGTCGTCGGGCTACCCCTTGACGCGTGTAGTTGCGTGGTGTAGTTATGACACGCACCTGTTGCACGTCTCGCACGTGCTGCACGTCGCTTTTTCAGAGGGAAAGGCCGAATCGGTGTCGTTCCCAAGGCGGCCCGACAAGGCTCATAACCTGAAGGTCGTGGGTTCAAATCCCGCCCCCGCAACCACTTCCGGATTCCCTGAAGTGCCTCTCTCTCAGCCACTTGCGCATCGAGGCCGTTTTTCCGTTCGCCGTCCGATCCGGCGCTTTCGGCTTGCTGTGCCCAAAACTGCGCGGTTTTTGTGCCCAAAACACAACTGGCCGCGGGATAATTCGGGAAACGCGCGGTTCGCGGAATCCCAGATCTGGCAAGCGCCCAGATCTCCGTGAGAGACCAAATCCGCTCACGGTTGGATGTGGTTGCGTCTGGGGTTCCGAACCCGTCGTGCAATGAGCTTCAAAGGCTGCTATCCTGGGATGCTGCCTTGTGCCCCACGGCTCCCATGCACCCGGTTGTGCTGATGCTGAAGGAATTCCAGGGACTGGTGAAATCGCTGAACGCGCACAGTTCGGAGCTATTCGTTCAAATCGACAAACTTCGGGACTGCGCAATCCGGATGCAGGATGAATGCCTCAAGCTGCCTGCCGGTTGTCCTGAGATCGCCCGATTCCGAAACAGTGTTCTTGAGGTGGTGGGATACGCATGCGCACTGGATGCGGTGAGGCTGATGTACTACAAGCCGAATGCCCAGCATTTCGGCGGCACCTGCGGGTTATTCGGAGAGCTTACCACTGCTCTTGGCATTATTCCCGGCGGCGAAATCCTCTTGGAAAAGATCAGCCCTGAAAGAGGGTGGAAAAGCTGTGATTTTGACCAAAAGCTGGCTGCGACGATTCCCATACTGTTGCGGGTGCTCGGCTCCGAACCGTGGATACCGGCGAGCACGCTGTACGATGAAGTGGCACGTTCAACCGTACCGGGAACCTGCAAACCGGAGCCGAATCTGGCTGGAAGGGAATTGCCGGCGCCACCGGCCTACCTGACTGCCGCTCAGCGCACGGCTTGCGCCGAAATCGAAGTAACCGCACAGATCCTCTGGTCTTCCGAATGGAGTGGTCTTCCGGTGCGCCCGCGCTTTGCCAAACTTCTCGTTGGAGCTTCCGGCATAGGCAAAACCTTCGCGGTGCAGCGCGCCGCAGGTGAACTCGGCGTTCCACTGCTCCGTTTAACGTACGGCGATTGGTTGGTTGTTGGAGGATGGAACACTGCTCTGCACACCATCTGGGTTGTTCACGATTTTGTGCGGAATCACGATTGCGGCATCATACACATAGATGAATTGGACAAGGTTGGCGCCCGCGATACCTCTTGGGACGCGTCGGTGCGGGTGGAATTGTTCAACATCCTCGACGGCAAACCCGCGGGAAGTGATGAAAGGACGCAACGCGCCTGGACCCCTGAAATGCAAGAACGACTTCAGAGCCAATTCTTGATCGTCGGGTCCGGGACGTGGCAATCGCTTTGGATAGATCGCCCGCGGTCCATCGGCTTTGGTGGGGGAAACTCCGTTTCAGATGTGGTCGATTCGATACGCAAGAGCGCAGTCATTCCACCGGAACTTCTGCAGCGGTTCTGTGCGGAACTTTGCGTCCTTCCGCCCCTGACACCGGAAGACGCTCGGGAGGCCATCATTGAGATGGGAATGGAGTCCCTCGGATTGCAACCGACACCCTCGGTGCTCACGGAAATCGCCGAGAGCAATCTCGGGATGCGCTGGTTTGAGGAGTTCGCAACCCGAGCATTGATTCGACGCCGACAGCAGCCAGCGGATGATTTCGATATGTGACGCCGTTCCAGGAGGAATGAATCCCCGAGCGAATTCAGTTGCGATTGGATTATCGGTTGCAATCAGGGCATCCACCGTGTTGCTGTCTATTGGGCGATTTGGCTGGTTCGCTCGCATTAGTGTGGCTGCAGTGGGTATCATGGATCCGATTGGATCGGAGGGAATGGTTCAGTTCTTGATCCACGAGGGAAATCCCGATCAACAGCGCATCGATGAGCGACTGAAGGCCGCCGACCGTTCAAGTTAGGCGTTCTTGCGTCACCATGCACTTTGGAATTCCCGGATGAAATCTCGGCTTGTGTCTCCAGGGCGGAAGTTGGAAAATTGAGAATGCACAGGCAATCTCCATCCGTTTTCATCCTCGTAATCTACGCGAGCATCATCGGAGCCTTCAGCCTCGCCCTTCCTGTTTCCGCGATCACCGTGACGGGAACCACCTCAGACAATGGTTATCCAGCGCATTTGGTCACCTGGACAGACGCTTCGGGGCTGCCACGCTCCGCCATGATGGTGGATGAACGTTCTACGGCACCCTACACGGGCTACCTCAGACAGCTTAGATATCAGATCAATGGCGTGACAAGAATATGCACGGGTTCCTATAACTACGCCACAGATGGCCTCCTTGAATTCTCCGGCGACGGCTTTGTGCAGAATCATACCGCTGGCGGCGCGGACGTTTCCACGGGGAATGGAAATGGATCATTCCCCGGAACCACTGCAATCACACTACAGGGAGCGAGCCACGTTATCATTACTTATAACATCCCAACCTACAAAATTAGCGGGGTAACGGTGCCAACGACGATCCAATGGTTCTTTGCCGATGGTCGCTCTTATCCGATTTACGCGATCTCCCAGGACGCGTCGGCTTCGCCCGGGAACCTCGGAGCGGACTCCCGCTCGCCTTACGGCGATATGGCTTATGACGGCGCGACCACCGGCGATCCCATCACTGGGAAGGTGGTCGGAGGCTATTCCTATGGTGATCAGTACAAGTTTGCCACGCTGGCAACGGGACCGGAGCAGGTGAAGCGGTCTTCTCCCTGGAAAGCCACTGAACCCAACACCATTCCCTACGCCATGCAATGGGTCGATCCTGGGTCCGGGGTGGATGCCGAGATGGGACATGTGGCCACGCTGCCGCTCAGCCTGTCGGATCAAGGCATCGACACGCAAACCAGCAACTACGATACCCCTCCCGACCTTTTCGATCCCCGCACCAAGAGCTATCCCTCCGGACCCCTGCCTCCGGACAACACCCAGGCTTTCCAGATCATCAATGAAACGGCCACGCTGCCCGCATCGGCAACCACCAACAGCAAGCGCCTGGCCTGGGGAGCCCAATGGGGGCGGGTTGGCGGTTTTGACGAGTATGGGTCTTTCACGGACACCAAAAATTATTCAAAGCATTCAAATGATCCTGTTGGACAACCCCTCGCCGGCAGCCGGGTTAGCGGTGCTCTCATGGCTTATTCCATCTTCATCGTCATGGGGCCTCACCTCGGCAGCTACAAGACCGGAAGTGTCGGCCAGCAGGTGACAGAGATGGAGAACGTCCAACTTGCCAGCCTCACGGCAGCGACCGGGACCGTGGCCGCTTCGGGGCCTGCCGGGGTCGGCAACGCCTCCGCGACGACAATCACTTACAGTCCGCAGGGATACAACCCAACCTACTCCTGTTGGGAACTCCGCGCCGCCAATAATCAGTTGAGAGCAACCCTGGCCCCGGCGCAGAACACTTCGCTGAATCACCCCGTCTTTCTTGTCAATAACTATACAGCCGGACAGTTGCCCGCTTCGATTTCCGTCGGCAGTGGGTTGACCACCGCCGGCACGGACTATTTCGCAACGCTTGACACTGCAAACAAGTGCTTGTGGATCACGGTGAATCGTGTGGCCACATCCGCGATCAATGTGACTTTTCCATTGAGCACGGACGCTACTCTCTCCAATCTCGTGCTCAGCACGGGCGCGTTGATCCCGTCCTTCGCCGGCAGCACAACCAGCTACACCGCCACGGTCTCAAACTCGACCGCAAGCATCAGCATAACTCCCACCGCCGCGCAGGCCGATGCGACCATCACGGTCAATGGCACGGCGGTCACATCGGGCAATCCCAGCGGGAGCATCGCGCTCAATGTTGGCGCCAATACCGTTACCACGATCGTAACGGCTCAGGACGGCGTCACCACCCGGACTTACACGGTGACCGTCACCCGACTGACGCCAGTCGGCAACTGGGAGCAGACGTGGTATGGAAACTCTGCCAATGGTGCTGACAGTGCGGACCCCTACAAAACAGGCATCCCAAACCTCGCGGTTTACGCCTATTTCGGACCCACTCAAAATCCTGCCTTGGCCCATGTAAGCCAACTGCCTCAATTGCAGATGAGCGGTGGAAATGCGTTCTTCAGCTTCACCCAGTCGTCGGGAGTCAGCGGCATCACCTACGGCGCGCAATGGAGCACGACGCTTCAAGCCGGGAGTTGGAGAGCGATCACCGATACCGGTAACATCTCTGCTAACCCGCCACAGCATCTCTTCAGCGTTCCAATCGGAACCAATACGAAACTTTTCATCCGCCTCACGGTGTCCGATCCGTAAGTTGGAAGACAAGATGCAGGGATCTGCGACCGGTCACAAACTCAGATGTTCGCCAACGGCACGCTGGTCCAACCGCAGGACATTTCCCCCTACCGTTTTAGAAACTCTGGAAGGACTTGGCGGGGGCCGTCGGAGTGACAATCAAACGCCCGATTGATCTTTGCGGCGTAATGACTCACTGGTCGGGCCAGGTTTCCCTGCCGTCGAGGAAAACCTTGAGATGACCTTTGGCAGCAACGATGGCGACATGTTGCCAGGTCCCCGCCTTTAGAACGTTGGGGAAACTTACACTCCGGTCACCGACGATCAGGCGCAGGCCGAGTTCTGGATGAGTATCGAACAGGATGCCGTCGTTCACGCCTGCCGTCAGTTTGTCGATGATGCGGCCGCTCTCCTTCTCTGCGGGGTGGATCCACGCCTCGACAGAGACGGGGCCTGACACCAATCCGCAGCCTGGGTCGGCAGGATGTCTCCCGCCTTGGGAGTCACAGCCGAGGCCACCACCTTCGCGCCTGGGATGGGCTTCGAGCGGTCATTCTGCGCCATCGCGCGGACCTCCGGAGCCGACAACGTGCCGCGGAAGAGGGTTACACGACCGATGGCGCCTTTGAACTGATTCTGGCCGTTCGAATCGCAACCGATATGCAACGGTTGCTTGTTCTCGGGGATGAAAGGCGAGAATGCGGCGAGGGCCGGGGTTCCCACCACAACATCCCGGCGTCGGCAGGCCGGAGCGATGTCCCAGGTCAGCAATTTGCCGTCCTTGACCGCCCCGCTGAGCGTTCCTCCTCCGTTCAGGTGTAGTTTGAAATCGGCATCCGAGCGCCCGCACGCCGAAGATGCCACAGTTGGGTCCCCTCAAGATGGCTCCGTTCCAACTGCGGCAGTCGAGTCCGGCTCCTGAACCCGTTGCATGTTCATGGAGTGACTTGAATGGCGGGCTGATGGATTCGCAGGCTTGAAATCCCGCATGCCGGCGCGTTGACGAGGGTCAATTGGTGAGGACCGTTCGAGCAGTTTTGCAGCAAAACCGTTTCCTCGCCGATGGGCCGGGCAGGGCAGGGAGAGGAAAAAAGCGGGTAGGTTTTCCAGCGGATCTGGAACCCGGCGGGAAGCGGCAGTTTCCGGAAATCCAGGCACCATGCCAGGTGCCAGTCTGTGGGGTCGATCACCACACGCCCGGACTGGGAAACAAACTTCGCGTTACTGTAACCCTCGCCGTCGTCGCCGGTCTGGGAGCCGGTCACGCGGAAATGAACGCGTTTTCCATCGGACGTCGAGTCATCCAGGCAAGTGAGAGTCCAATCCTCCGCGACGGGTGCCTTGTCGAAGCTGACGCGCTTGATGGCTGGCATCCAGATGTCCGGCGCGGTGCTCGGGCGCGTGGCCGCCCACAGTTCGGGCCGGTCTGCCAGCGGTTTGCCGTCGAGCAAGATCTCCGCCGCGCCCGTTCCAAGGCCGTTGGATACCGCCACTACGCGGTTGCCGGTAAAAGGAAGAACCCAACGGTCCGTCTGACGGGAAATTTCCGGAGAATCGACGGGCACTTCGCGGACCGTCCCCGCCTGCGGCGTGGTGTTGAGTCCCGGGACGTGGATGATTTCCGGCGCGATGAACGATGCCATCAGGCGGATTCCGTCGTCATTCAGGTGGATCACATCGCTGAGAAACGCCTGCGGTGGCAGCTTGGCTTCCTGCAGGTGAGCGATCCACTTCCTGCGCACATCGATCAGCATGCAATCGTATTTCGCTGCGATTTCGCGGATTCTAACAATCCGCGAATCCGCATCCGGGTTCTTGTCCAATGTGTCGCCGGCGCCCAGATGGCTGGTCCAAAGGATGATTTCGGCAGTGGTGCGTGCGCGGACGTTGCGAATGATTTCCTCGTATTTCTCCACCGGACCATAGACGTGAAACACGAGCAGTTCCGGATACCACGGATAGAGATCGTGTTCGGCGGTGCGGATCAGATTCGGCGATTGAAAGCCGCCGATGGCCGGGTTGTGAAACTCGAATTGAACCGACGGGTAGCGCCTGACGAGGTCTTCTCCGACCAGCTTGGTCCAAGACTGCGCCGTGATGGATTGCCCGTAAAACTCGACACGCACCTTGGCGGGATTCTCCGGGGTGGAGCGCGCCACCCGGTTCATCGTGCGCTGGATGAATGCCACGCTGGGATTGGCGGGTTCCGCCGGGCTTCGCTTCGACGGTGAAGATCTGCGAGCACAGGATGACCGGTCGTCGTGCGCTCGCATGGCGACCGATTCTCGGTTCATGTTCTGGGACGCGGGCGCAGTTCTTCCCATCGGCGCAAGTGCGAACGAATTTCAGCGCTCATCCGGACTTCTCTGCCTCCTGTTGTAACCGCGCCACGAGGATCTTCTCGAAGTCACCGAGCGCCTCGAAGGAGTATCCCCCCATCCGGGGCAACTTGGCGGCGGGGAATGCCGAGATGGGGAAACCCTTCTCAGGCTCCGTGAAGCCGAGTTGCGCTCCGGGGGCATTGATGACGCGGATGGCAAGGTGGTTGAGTTGAAACAGCACGTCGAACGATTTTCCCGACTCCGCGCCCCGCCATCGCTTTTCCCTTCCATCAACGAACCAGAAGCCACGATTGATGAGGATGCCGATTGCTTCACGTCGCCGGATGTGTGCGATCTGCACCGTCAGCGATGGCGGTAACTTCCCCCGAGCGACCCCGATGGCGATCTCGCTGGGGGATACTGCGCTTGAGGGCACTGGCAAGGTTCGCAGTGATGGCTGTTTTCACGGCCCACCGCGCGATAACCTCGCTCCTTTTAACGGCTGCGCTAAGGAACTCGCTTTCCAACCTCGGCCACTCGGGCTCGATGAGGGGGCCGACCGCTGCGAGAAAATCCACTTCGAGATGGCTCATCCACCCGCTGTTGCAGGCAGCGCAGACTTTCCTCGTAACAAACTCATTTAGCCCGTGCGCGTTTCGGAATTCGCCGTCGCCCGCTTCCTCTCGGACTCCAATTTCGATTTCGATGCCGGAGATTTGCATCCGCCTCCGCACCACCGTGGAGATGATGTGCTCGCGGCTGTTCCCTGGTTTGCAACAGAAGACGCAGACTTTCATCGGCCAGTCACAGATTTTCGATGACGTGTTCGCGAACGAGGGTTGTCGCTTCTTCGCCGGTTAAAGAGCGCGCATCAAATAGCCGTTCGGCAACTGATTCGATTGCCCGTTTCACTTCATCTTGCCGCAGGGCTTTCCGAATCTCTTCAATCCATAAGGGCCTGTACTCCTCCTCTGACCCGTTCGGAACACAGCGGAAAAACTCGGTGACTTGTGCCAAATCGCTGTAATGGCTGGAATAATCATCTGCGGGAGGAGGGCAATACCAATCTTCAACGACACAGCCAGCCAGCAAAGTCATGCACTCGGGTTTTATCTGTTCCAGCGCTAGCACTCCCTCCGGACGCAAGGAACGATCCCACTGCGCGCAACCATCTGCTTGGCTGTCGCCGAGGCCGATTTCCACTCGGCGGAGTCGCTTGCCTGCGAGGACGCCAAACACAACGTGGCCAGCTTCATGATAGGCTTGCCCCTTGAGACTAGAATCGGAACTATAGTCGGACATGCACATGAATGCAATCAACCGTGGTTCCGCGAAAAAGTCGAGGCGAAGCACACGCCGGAACCTTTGGGTGTTATTTCTTTGTCGATCGGGTTAGGGAAACGAAGATGAAATTGGGAATTCGACTGACCCTCGATTACAGGATGAACCCGTTTCAGAACGCCGCAAGCCGCTGTTGCCCCACCGCTTGCGGGCGGCGACCGTTTCTTGCGCAGGGATTTCATCTTTCACGGGCGAGTTTTCCTAGCTCAGCATTTCATCGCATAAGGAGACCGCATCACACCAACGGAAGGGACATGGAAATCGACCCAAGAGCAAGTCGGCACCCAAAGTATGGCAGTCCGTGGGCCTCGCTGGTAGCTCGCCTCCTCCTGAACAGGCCACTCTGACCTCTATGGTGGCCACGCTGGATGGATTTTCGATTTTTGTAGAAATTTGAGGAGGTGACGCCATATTTGACTCGCCCCCCGGCAGTTTTCTTTCTTGTCCAACTAATGAATCATTGTTGAATGTCCGCTGACCTGCCCATCGCCCCCCACGGAAGCCGAGTCCTTGTTCGTGACGAGGAGCGGCCGGTGCGTCGCTGAAACACTGGATATCTCCATGCCCCTGCCCATCAATATTCACGATTTACTCGCAGGAAAGCCGGTCGAATGGGAGCGCCTTGAATTCAAGGAGGGGTGGAATCCGGAGAGCGTGTTGCACACGGTCTGCGCGTTCGCCAACGACTTTCACAACCTGGGCGGCGGCTACGTGATCATCGGCGTGGCGGAGAAGGATGGCCATCCGGTGTTTCCTCCCACTGGAATCACTGCGGGCGAGGCCAACGCCATCCAAAAGGAGATGCTGAACCTTGGCCACAGCGCGATCCTGCCCGCTTTCCATCCGGTGATGGTGCCCGAGGTGGTGGACGGGAAGCATATCCTTGTCCTCTGGGCGCCTGGGGGGCAGACTCGCCCCTACAAGGCGAAAGTGTCGCTCAGCAAAGGCGCGACGGATTGGGGCTGGTTCATCCGAAAAGGATCGAGCACCGTTCGCGCGAAGGGCGCGGACGAGCACGAGTTGCTCTCCCTCGCCGCCACGGTCCCGTTTGACGACCGGATCAATCAGCGGGCGGGACTGGACGATCTTTCCTGCGACCTGATCGTGGATTTTCTGGGGGAGGTCGAAAGCGATCTGGCGAAACCGGCGAAAACGATGCCGTTCGAGAAGCTCGGCAGGCAGATGAACATCATCGGCGGCCCCGACGAATCGCCTTTCCCGCTGAACGTGGGGTTGCTGTTCTTCAATCCAGAACCGCGCCGTTTCTTTCCCGTAACGCAAATTGACGTTATCTGGTTTCCTGACGGGCCGGGCGGTGACCGGTTTGAAGAAAAGACGTTCCACGGGCCGCTCGGACGCATGGTCCGGGAGGCGCTGGATTACATCCGGCGCAATTACCTCAGAGAAACGGTGATGAAGCATCCCGACCGGGCCGAAGCGACGCGCGTGGAGAACTTTCCTTATGCCGCCGTGGAGGAGGCCGTGGTCAATGCCATCTACCAACGCAGCTACGAGGAGCGCGAACCGGTTGAAGTGCGCATCAGCCCCGAAGAACTGGCTGTGTTGAGTTTCCCAGGGCCGGACCGCTCGATTCGGATGGACAACTTGAGGCGTGGGAAGGCGGTCTCCCGCCGATATCGCAACCGGCGAATCGGCGAATTCCTCAAGGAACTCGACCTAACCGAGGGGCGGGCAACGGGGATTCCAAAGATCCTGCGTGCCATGCAGGCAAACGGCTCGCCCACCCCGGAGTTCGAGACGGATGACGACCGCACCTCCTTCCTAATCCGCCTGCCCGTGCATCCCCAAGTCGAGCGCACTCAAGCAGTCGCCGGGGAAGTCGCCGGGGAAGTCGCCGGGGAAGTCGCCGGGGAAGTCGCCGGGGAAGTCGGAAGACTTTTGGCGGCTTTAGTCGGCGACATGAAACGCACCGAGCTTCAGAAGGCACTGGGACTCAAGCACGAGGACCATTTTCGGAGCGCCTATTTAACTCCGGCCCTTCGATCGGGCCTGATCGGAATGACGGTCCCAGACAAACCGAAGAGCCGCCTGCAAAAATACCGCCTCACCGACAAAGGCCGGGCGTGGCTTTTAACCCATCAATGAGATTGGGCGTAAGATGTTGAGCCGAGATGGCTTTGAGGAAGGCTTTTTCGTATCAACTCAATCCGGCAAAGCAGAAGGTTCATCCCTTTGCCTGCGTGGAGTTGACCAGAATCCCGCACCGGACCAGTTCTTCAAAGTGCTCAACGACGTCGAGCACCGTGCTCCGTTCGCGGACGATCACGCCCAATTCCATGTTTCGGTTGAAGGCGTCGTCTGTCAGGTTTGCACTGCCGATTACCGCCGCATCGTCAATAATCGCACACTTTGCGTGCAACTTGCTCGGTCTGCCTGCCGCCTGAGACGTTGGTTGCGAATCGAAATCGGCCTCACTGATTACAGAACATGAAGCGAAATTCATAATCACCACGGAGCATACAGCAATTTTCGTGTTTCGCTTTTTTGGGCCGGTGGATCGGTGAAGCCGAATACCGATTTCCCAAGAGGAATCGCTTTTAGCCGGCTGGTTTTACTTCTTTTCTGGTTTTTTCATGGTGAAGGGAACGCCCAAGAGGAAATCTCCCCTGAGATCACGTCCAGCAGAAAACCGCCAAAAAAGCATTCGTCCTTCAGCCGTCTCTGCGCCCGCAAATGTGACTGAGCCTCTGAATGGCTGCGCTTTTTACTTGATTGGATAGTTCTTGCTACTGGAACGGCAAGAATTACCCTCGCCTGCGATGCCGAACGAGGCCGATACATGCCGGAAATTGGTGGTTCCCAAGCTGGCAGGCGGTGGGATGGGACGCGGATCCCCATTCCATCGCCGAACAGCGGTCGATCACGGACGGTCGGATTGTGCCCGTCGGCAAAGGGTTCGTCCGGAAGCCGTCCAAACGCGTCGATTACCTGCTCCGCTTCCGTCGCGATTTTTCGCTCGCCGTTCTGGAGGCCAAGGCCGCTTACAAATCCGCTGCGGATGGAATGCAATAGGCTAAGCAGTATGCCGAAATGCTCGGCCTGAAGTTCGCTTACGCCACGAATGGCCACGAGATCCTGGAATTCAACTATTTCACTGGGAAAGAATCAGTTCTCACCGACTTTCCTGGCCCGGACGAACTTTGGCGACGCTATCGCGCCGGGGCCTGCCTCACCGACGACACCGCCGCGGACCGTTTGCTCACGCCCATGAACTTTTCAGTGGGCAAAGGAGAGCGCTACTACCAGCAGATCGCCATTAACCGCGCGGTCGAGGGCATTCTCAAGGGGCAGCGCTGGCAGTTGATCACCATGGCCACGGGGACGGGCAAGACCCCGGTCGCGTTTCAGATTTGTTGGAAGCTTTGGAACTCGCGTTGGAATCGCACCGGGGAACATCGACGCCCGAAGATCCTCTATCTCGCGGATCGGAACATTCTCGTCGACGACCCCAAGGACAAGATGTTCGCCACGTTCGGGGACGCCCGGCACAAGGTCGAAGGTGGTAAGGTGGTCAAGAGCAGGGAAATCTATTTCGCCATTTACCAGTCGCTGGCCGAAGACGGACGCCGGCCCGGCCTCTACAAGGAGTTTGCCCCCGATTTCTTCGACCTCATCATCGTGGACGAGTGCCATCGAGGGAGCGCGCGCGAGGATTCCACCTGGCGGGACATTCTCACATGGTTCAAACCGGCGTTTCAGCTTGGGTTGACCGCCACGCCGCTGCGCGAGGACAACCGCGACACCTACCTCTATTTCGGGAATCCCATTTACACTTACAGCCTGCGCGACGGGATTGACGACGGCTTCCTCGCCCCCTACCGCGTCCACCGCGTCATTTCCGAATGGGACGCCGCCGGCTGGCGACCGTCAAAGGGAGAACTGGACCGGTACGGCCGTTCCATTCCCGATGAGGAATACCAGACAAAGGACTTCGAGCGAGTCGTCGCCCTCCGCGCCCGGACCGAAGCCATCGCCAAGCATCTCACGGCATTTCTCAAGAAGACCGACCGCTACGCCAAGACCATCGTCTTCTGCGTGGATCAGGAGCACGCCAGCGAGATGCGCGCGGCGCTCAACAACCTGAACCGCGACCTCGCCCAGCAGCTTCCCAACTACGTTTGCCGCGTCACCGCCGACGAGGGGGACATCGGGCGCGGCCACCTTGGGCGGTTTCAAGACGTCGAGAGCATGGCCCCGGTCATCCTCACCACCTCGCAGCTTCTCACCAAGGGCGTCGATGCGCCCACCTGCAAAAACGTCGTTCTGGCGCGGGTCGTCGGTTCCATGACGGAATTCAAGCAGATTATCGGACGCGGCACCCGCGTGCGCGACGATTACGGCAAGCTCTGGTTCAACATCATCGATTACACTGGATCCGCCACCCGCATGTTCGCCGATCCCGCTTTCGACGGCGATCCGGTGCTCGTCACCGAGGAGGAGATCAACGCAGCCGGCGAACCGGTGAATCCGCTGGAACCGGATGAACCGCCACCCGATGAGTCGGACGACTCTGCTGAGTCACCCGATTCAGCCCGCGAGGAGCCGCATAACGTCGATCCCCCCCGGAGGCGAGCCGCGCAAGCTTTACGCGGACGGGGGCAACGTGAAAATCGCCACCCACCTCGTCTACGAAATCGATCCGGACGGGAAACAGCTTCGGGTGGTTCGTTTCACCGACGCCACGGCCAAGGAGGTGCGCACCATTTGCCACGACGCCCCCGAACTGCGGAAACGCTGGGCCGACCCGGCGCAACGCTCGGAGATCATCGCAGCCCTTGCGGAGCGTGGCATCGGGTTCGAAGAACTGGCTGCGGAGGCAAAGCAGCCCGACGCCGCCCCGTTCGACCTCCTCTGCCACCTCGCCTTCAACGCCCCGCTCCGCACCCGCCGGGAACGCGCCCAGCGTCTCCGCGAGGACCGCAAAGACTTCTTCGACCACTACGGCCCCGAAGCCCGAGCCATCCTGGACCAACTCCTGGAAAAATACACCGAACACGGCACCGCCCAGTTTGTCATCCCCGACGTGCTGAAGGTTCCGCCGATTTCGCAGCACGAGAACATTAGTGAAATTATTGAGACCTTCGGAGGATCTGAGAAGCTCCGCGAGGCCGTAACGAGATTGCAGGCTCTCCTTTACGCTGCTTGACGCTTATGAATGAAAAACCAAAACAAAAGGAACCCATCGCTGAACAAATCAACGTTGAACAGCAACGTCTCGAAGATATGTTCAAAAAGCACTTCTGGGGAGCAACGCGGCTGACATTACTCGGTGTATTTCTCTTTATTATTGCCGATGGAGTAGTTGTGTTTGCATTTCGGGAACCAACCAACACCGCGCTTATCAAGCAGCTTGAAATATCAAACACAACTCTTTGGCAACTTACTCAGGCAGCAATCAACGCTCGTTCCGCCAATACCCCTGCCTTAGCAGAGTTATTGAAAGTGACAGCGACTCAAGCAGAGGTTCATCAAAGGGCTGTTTTGGAACTCCAGACAAAGGAAAAAGAAATCCCAAAGGAGGCAGCGTCTTTTCTACAAATCCTTGGTGGTTCAGTTATCCTTGCCCTTATCGGTTTTTTGGGAATTCAACGACTTCAATCCATTGACACCGAAATGCAAGGATTGCGTGAGTTTATGTTCAAACAGATTGGGGAGAGAGTCGCAGAACAGAAGGCACTTTTAGAATCCCTCGTCCGTGGAGAGGTAGCCAAGGCGTTTGGCGAAACAAAGGCAGAGCTAGAGGAAATCAGGAAAGAATCCGAGAAATTGGGCCTAGACGCACAAACGAGTTTTGCCAAACAAGTCGAAGAGGCTACGAGTCGCATCGCGGACGTTCAGGCAAAGGTCAGCGAGTTGATTGCCAAATACTCTTGGTTGCAGGATACGGAACTCAAGAGCGCAGCTGACGATTTGTCTCGAATAGTTTCAGTTGAGCAGGCTCATAACAGAGCGGTTCAATTCAGGAGCAGCAATGACGTGAATATGGCGCGTCTTGCACTTCGTCAGATTCTTGAGCGCCGTCTTACAGGCGATGCGGACGAGTTTCACAATGCCCATACGGAGGCGTTTCGTCTTGATGATCCGGAGTTAGCATTGAAACTTTCGGAACTTGGACTGGAGAGCTTCTCAGATCAATTCGATCTAATGGCCGATAAGGCACGTGCTTTGGTGTCCACAGGACGACGCGATGATGCAAGAGCATTGCTCGAAGATTGGATGGATCGCAAGCCCAGCGAATTCTCGCGCAGTTGGAGGCCGTTTACATTTTACACGGACATCGTTGGATCATGTGAGTTGACTGAGGCTTCGCTAAAGCGACTCGAAGGGGCATTCGTAAGTGTGACCACTCATCTCCCTTATATAGACCACCCTTGGGGTAGATATGCCCAATTCCTCACAATTATAGGAAATATCGCCAAGGCAGAGAAAATCGCAAGGGGAGGTCTTGAGAAAAATCCATTTAGCCAGCATTTATCGTTCGTCCTCGCAGACATTCTCATGAAGCAAGGATGTGCCAAAGAAAGCGCCGAATGCCTTGAACGCGCATTGCGTTCAGATTATCAAGATCAATTCCAGCATTCAGTAAGTCAGGATGCTGTTACATGTTTGTTAGCACAAGCCTATGAAGCATCCGGTCAAACGGGCAAAGCCGAAGAACTCTACCAAGTGACGATGCAGATCGGCAAACGAGAGCAAGTGAAGGAATATTCAAAGAATCGGATTATTGCCATCCGTGTAGCAAAGGAGTTGGCTCCATCGAATGAGGAACAGGGATCAGCGAATTCCACCCCGAAAGAATTTAAAACTACACCACTCTAAATCCTCGTCGGCGTCTTAATGTACTTGTTTTTTGGGAGCATTGAATGACTTACAAGAAGCCCACCACCGCCCAATCCCTCGGCTCCCTCGTCAAATCCGCGCGGGATATTATGCGCAAGGACAAGGGGCGGGAGAGGAAAGGGCTAAATGCTAAATGCTAAAGGAGACGCGCTGAATGAGCGACAGACCGCTGGATTTAAAACCACGAACCAAGGCGTTTGCGCTACGGGTGATTCGGATGTATTCCGAACTGCCGAAGGGCGACACGGTCGCGCGAGTCATGGGGAGACAGGTGCTGCGGTCGAGCACCTCGGTCGGAGCGAACTATCGCGAGGCGTCGCGGGGACGCTCGAAGGCGGAATTCGTTGCAAAGATCGGCGACTGCCTCAAAGAAATCGAAGAAACCGAGTATTGGCTCGAATTGCTGGTTGAAAGCGGGTGCGTCGCGATGGCCAAAATGGGCGATCTGATTGACGAAACCCGGCAGTTGATCGCGATCTTCACCTCCATCGATAAGAAGGCGAAAGAAAAGGCAGAAGAGAAGAAAATGCTAAAGGATGAAGGCTAAATGCTAAAGTTTCCGCCCATTCGCGCAGTCTTTTCCTTTAGCCTTTAGCCTTTTGCCTTTAGCATTCTCCGATGCCTTCCCCCACCACCGCCCAATCCCTCGGTTCCCACGTGAATCCGCGCGGGACATCATGCGCAAGGACAAGGGCCTGAATGGCGACCTGGACCGACTGCCGATGCTCACTTGGGTGATGTTCCTGAAGTTCCTGGACGACTCGGAGCGGATGCGCGAGCAGGAGTCAGTGCTGGCGGGAGAACGCTTTGTGCCCGCCATCGTCGCGCCTTACCGGTGGCGGGACTGGGAGGCGAAGGCGGACGGGATCACTGGGGACGAACTGATCGCGTTCATCAACCAGCAGGAGTGTATCCGCCCCGATGGCAAGCGGGGGGCGGGGTTGTTCACTTATTTGCGTGGACTGGAGGGGGAGAACGGCGGCACGGACCGGCGCGATGTGATCGCCACGGTGTTCAAGGGGACGATCAACCGCATGATCAATGGCTATTTGCTGCGGGACGTAATCGCCAAGGTAAACGAAATCCATTTCGATTCCACTGAGGAACTCCACACCCTGGGCCATCTCTACGAGTCGCTCCTGCGCGAGATGCGCGATGCCGCAGGCGATTCCGGCGAGTTCTACACCCCGCGCGCCGTGGTCCGGTTCATGGTCGCCGTCGCAAATCCAAAGCTCGGCGAGTCCGTGCTGGACCCCGCATGCGGCACTGGCGGATTTCTGGTGGAGGCGTACCAGCACCTTGCCGCTCAGTGCAAAACTGTTGCGCACCGGCGAACGCTCCAGCAATCGAGCATCTTCGGCGGGGAAGCCAAGCCGCTCCCGTATTTGCTCGCGCAGATGAACCTGCTCCTGCACGGGTTGGAAGCGCCACGGATTCGTCCCGGCAACTCGCTCGACGTGAAGCTGACGGAACTTGGCGAGCGCGACCGGGTGGACGTGATCCTCACCAACCCGCCTTTCGGCGGCGAGGAGGAGCGCGGCATTCTTTCCAACTTCCCCGAGGACAAGCGCACCGCCGAAACCACGATGCTCTTCCTTCAACTCATCATGCGCAAACTCCGGCGTGCGCCGAAGCCCGGTAGGGCGGCGGTGGTCGTCCCCAATGGCACGTTGTTCGGCGATGGAGTCTGCGCTCGCATCAAAGGGGATCTGCTCAAGGACTTCCGCCTGCACACCATCGTGCGCCTGCCCAACGGCGTTTTCGCGCCCTACACCGGCATCCCCACGAATCTGCTCTTTTTTTCGACCGTTCCGGCCCGACCAGGGAAGTGTGGTATTACGAGCAGCCGCTGCCCGAAGGCAGGAAGAACTACACCAAGACCCAGCCGATCCAGTTCGAGGAGTTCGCGCCGTGCGTGGCCTGGTGGAATGACCGAAAGGAAACCGACCGCGCCTGGCGCGTACCCGCCTCCGATCTGCTCGCCGCCGGCTGCAACCTCGACCGCAAGAACCCAAGCGCCAAGGAAGACATCGCCCATCTCCCGCCGGAACAACTCGTCGCCAGCATCCTGGAAAAAGAAAAGCGGATCGCGGAGATTGTCGGGCGGATTCAGAAGCTTCTGGGGAAGAAGCGAGCATGAAAAAGCCGAGTTTCCGCGTTTACATTGACGAGTCGGGCGAGGAAGGGTTCGTCTTCAAGCCCGACAACGCAGGCAGTTCCCGCTGGTTAATCCTGTCGGCCGTCATCACCCGGATGGAATCCGACCGGGTTGTTGTCGATTTGATGAAACGGGTGAGAGTGATGCTAGGGCGATCTCCGAAGCAGGCGCTGCACTTCTGCAAAATGGATCACCAGCAGCGCGTGCCTTACGTCCGCCAGATCGCCGAGACCAAGCTGCACACCGTTTCCGTGCTCATCCACAAGCCGTCCATTGCCGAACCGGAAAAGTTCCAGGCCGAGAAACACCTGCTTTACCGGTACGCGTGCCGGATGCTTCTGGAACGGGTTTCCTGGCTCTGCCGGGAGCATCGCGTCCACGGAAAGGGGGATGGTACTGCGGAAATCATCTTCTCAAATCGCGCCCAGATGTCCTACGACGATCTCCGCGATTACATCCAGAGCCTGAAAGACGAATCCGACCCGCTCGAAGTGACCATCGACTGGACGGTCATCAAGCCTCGCGAACTGCGCGCCGTAGAGCACTCCCAACTCGCGGGGCTTCAGGTGGCCGACGCCGTCGCATCCAGCCTGTTCGCCGCGGTGAACGTCAACCGCTATGGCGAGACTGAGGACCGTTACATCCGCATTCTGGCACCGGTGGCGTACCGGCACAAAGGAGCCCTTCTCGGGTACGGCTTGAAGTTCTGGCCCGAGACATTTGAGGGTCTCAAAATGCAAAACCCGCACTTGGCGGGTCTCGCAGAACTACTTTTAAAATGAAAATGCAGGCCCCAGGTTCGAGGATCCCACCCTTACGGGCTGCCGCTGTCGCCAGCGACCTCTACAAACCCTGCGCTTGCCTGCGGGCTTAATAAACCGCACGAATGAGCAGATGTCAACCGCTTCCCGCCCCAAATCCTTTCTTTTCCGTGCTTATTCCTACCGCATTCTTATTGCTTCCGCCCCTCCGCCCCGGCATCAGGAATTACCCGGTGGAAACTCCGGGGCCTTTCCCTCATGAGTAAAGCGTGGCCAAGAGTGAGGCTGGGGGAGGTTCTGAGGCGAAGCGAACTAAACGTGTCCGTCGAGGCGGCAAGATCGTATCAATTCGCCGGTGTTTATTGCTTCGGTCGCGGTGTATTTCGCGGGCAGGAGCGAATAGGGAGCCAGTTTGCCTACCGAAGCCTGACCCGGCTTGAGGTGGGCGACTTTGTCTATCCGAAGCTTATGGCTTGGGAAGGGGCCTTCGGCATTGTGCCTTCCAACTGCGACGGATGCTTCGTATCGCCGGAGTTTCCAGTTTTTAAGCTTCGCCGGGACCAGATTATTCCACAATTCCTCAGCCTGTTCTTTCAGCTTCCGCGCGTTTGGGAGGAAATTTCAGGAAAAAGCACAGGAACCAACATTCGTCGCCGGAGATTGAATCCAGACGATTTTTTGCATGCCGAGATTTTCCTCCCTCCGGTAGTCGAGCAGCGACGCATCGTCGCGCGAATCGAGGAAGTCGCGGCTCAGATCAATGAAGCTCAAACATTGCGAAAGCAATCCGCAGGAGAGGCAGACGCGATAAGCGGGGCGACTGCTAGCGAACTGTTTCACATCTGCTCGCAGCGAGAAGCGGTTGAGGCTCTCTCCCGTCGAAGGACCGCCGCTCGGCAGTCGCGAAGGAATATCTCTTGCTCGCGTCGGCGGCGGTGCTCCGGCGGGAAGGTAGAGTGGAGAGATCTTCCAAAAAAGTGGCGGACACGGGCGCGGACAATTTCCCTGCGTTGCACCACACAGAAAGTTCCCTTTCCCCAGGTTAAATCCGCAAAAGAGAGCAAAATTACATCAGGTTCATGATCGTGATCCGCACCTTAGGAACTCCGCCGCACCCCCAACTCGGAGGACGAGAAAGAAGGGGGGAATACCGGGATTTTCGCGAGCGCAAGGGATGTCCCCCGGGCCATTTTGACTTGCCAAATACTTGCCAAAAAAATGGTCGAAAATGGCTGAATTTGGCCATTTCTGGCGACCGCCCGACTTTGGAAAAAATGAGGGATATCCCTTCGGAATCCTCATAAACACAGGCTTTAGAAGCCTTTTTCAAGTATGTCCCCGGCGGGAATCGAACCCACATTTAAGGTTTAGGAAACCTTCAGTACACCTAGGGATGCGGGACGTACTGCCCTCAAACTGCCCTCGGTAGTGCTATCGAGATCCCTCCCTGCATCTCACCCGCCGCAGCCCGCTGTCATCTGCCAGCCGGATGGACTGTGGGTGAAGCAGCAGGCCCGGAACTTGGTTGCGGACCTGTCGGAGCGTGCTTAGAGGGCAAGATATCTGCTCACGGGCGGCGACACCAAATTCACCGAGAAATTCGACGTTATTTTTAAGAGCGAGGGGATCAAGGTGAAGAAGCTTCCATTCCGTTCTCCAAATTTGAACCCTTTTTCCGGTCGCTGGGTTCAAACCGTGCAAAAGTCTAGCGCTGCGGCAAAGTGGAATCCCTCAAGGTCACACGTTGATCACGGACCAACGATGTGGTGAACTGGATGGAGAAACATTTTACTAATCAAACTCAAAAACTCGAAAATGAAAACCTCCATCAATAGTAATCTGGGCTGCGCGATGGCGCTCACGGGCATGCTAACTTGGGTGCTTCAATGTGCCGCCGGGCCGTCCACACAAGCCAATGCATTGAACGCGGCCGTGCATGATGTCCGGGAGTTCGGCGCCACTGGTGACGGCGTCACATTTGATACGCCCGCGATCCAGCGGGCCATCGATAGCCTCTCCAAAGAGGGCGGCGGACGCCTGGTCTTCCCTCCACCGGGGCGTTACCTTACCGGAACCATATTCTTGAAGGACAACGTCACGCTCGACGTCCAGGCCGGAGCCACGATACTCGGCAGTCAGCAGCAATGCGATTACAGCAAGGACGTTGGGCGTTTTCCGTACCTTACGGAAGCGCAGAATCGCGTCCTGATCGACGCCAGCAAGGTCCGCAACGTCGGACTCACCGGCCGGGGCACCATCAACGGGAACGGCGCTCCGCCCACTCTTCTCAACCCGCCCCCCGGTGAAGCGGCGCAGCGGGCGATGCTTGTCCGATTCGATGACTGCACGCAGATTCGCGTGGAACAGTTGACAGCGACTGAAAGCTTCGGCTGGGCCTTCCATTTCGCCCGATGCAAGGATGTGCGCATCGACGGCTTGAGCATACCTAACCGCCGCCAGGACGGCATCGACCTGGAGAGCTGCGAAGATGTCACCGTCGCCAACTGCAATATCAAGGCAGGGGACGACGCCATCGTCATACTCTCCAACCGGAACATACCCTGCCGCAACGTGACGATCGACAACTGCATCCTTCTCTCAAAGTGGGCGGGAATACGCTTGGGCCCGTTGTCGTACGGCGACATCAACAACATTACGGTTGCCAATTGCATCATCCGCGACGGCGAAGGCGGCGGCATCAAGATAGCCATGCTGGAAGGCGGCGAGATCCGCAACGGGCTCTTTTCGAACATCGTCATGGACAACGTCGTCTGCCCCATCCTAGTCATGCTGGTCGGCAACTACGAGCAGACGGATAACCCCCAGCATCCCCGAATGCCGTTGGGAAAAATCTCGCATCTCTCCTTCTCGCACATTACCGGGACAGCAACGGGGGGCTTGGTCAAGGAGCCGGACGCTCAAAGCGTAATCTTCTTGCACGGACATCCCCAGCGGGATCTGGAGGCAATTGCGTTGAGCGATATCGACCTCGTGATGGCCGGCGGCGGCACCGCTCAAACCGCGGCGGATCGCGGAATGCTCGACGCAGATGCATCTCAGATTATCGAGTCGGGAACGTGGCCCGAACACCGGCCGTGGGGGGTATCGCCCGCCGGGGCCTTACACGCGCGCCACATCAAAGGTCTAAGCCTCGATCGGGTGCGTTTCGGCATGGCGAGGCCCGATCTTCGCTCCGCCGTATTCATCCAACAGTCCAGCGACATCAACCTTTCCAGGATCTCTACCGACAACCAGGCTTCCAAACCGGCGCCTCGCGTGACCCTGGTCGATTGCCAGGACGCGTTGATCGCCGGCTGTCTGGATCACCGGGGCGGAAATGCGTTCGTTGCGCTTGAAGGCGCGAATACAAGGGGCGTCAGTCTTCAAGGCAACAGCCTCGCCAGTTTTTCCAATACCGTCCGACGCTCTTCCGAAACGCCGGCGAATGCGGCGGTTGCCAAGTGAACGGAAGAGGACGGGCGAGATTGACATTGCTTGGCGAATTCATGCGGGCGTATTCTTTTCCGATGGATTTATTTCCCTCTCAATCCGCATCTGGAACAACTCTTGCAGTAGCCGACACGAATCCGTCAACGGATACTCCCCTGCGAGCACACCTCTTGGGTCAGCGGCGGATGACTCGACTGCTCCCTCGGGGCTTGTTCTCGCTCATTGGCGCGGCGGCAATCGCCTCGCTCGGGCTTCATGCCAGGAGCATGGGCGGGGAAACCGCTCCAAAAGGCACCAAGGTCACCATTGATCCGTGGTGCAAGAGACAAATCGACGGAATTAGCGAATTGCGCAGGGAGGCCTATTTTGGGCTTTGCGACAATGGCACGGATTTCGACAAGCGTTGCCAACCCGATGGGCGGTACGATTTGGTCATCCGGGAAAATGGAGCGACCTTCGGGAGTATGCTTGGAGTCGTGAAGGGCTTGGAGCAATGGAAACATGCCATTCGGGAAGATGCGAAGCGCCCTGGGTTTGCCGACCTCGGATTTCTGGCCGCCAAGCTGGCTTCCCTGCCGCATTCTCCAGGCGAAAAGTTCCTTCACGATATGAATGGCCGGCTCGAACTCGTCGCTCACGAGTCGAACTCGGCATTCCCGGAGTTCATGGGCCGCTACCTCACCAAGGCGCTACAAAAAGAGGCCAAACCCGCTTGGCTTCCGCAAAATCTCCAAGCTTCAGCGGAGTTAATCGCGGCAGCGCTCAAATACAAGTTCAGTGACTTTGATCGCCCGAGTTATTACGAACTGCTTAACGAGCCGAATTGGTCCTACTTTCGCGACCAGCATTTCGCGGATTGGCACCTGGCAGCTCAGGAAACAATTCACCGGGAACTGCCCGGCCTTAAAGTTGGTGGGCCTTGCTTGAGCATCGCCTACTTCTACAAAGACCAATATAAGGCATTTGAAGGCATGAAGACCTTCATCGATAATACCCGGTGCGGGTTGGATTTCTACTCCTTCCATGTGTACGATTTCCTGAGAAAAAAGCAGACCGGAGTCGGGGGCAGGATCACCAGCGGATTGCCGCTTGAAGGCGTGCTGGATTTAGTTGAAGGGTACACTCAGCTTACTTACGGAAAGAAAGTGCCGCTCGTTATCAGTGAGCATGGCGAGACCGGGCCCAAGGAAATCATGGGGCAACTGGCCGCGGAAATGAAGTTCCCTGAAGAGGGCTTCGCTTTGGAGATGAAAAAGAGGGCCATCCACGATTTCGTCCATGTCAGCAGCGTCATTGCGAATACGCTGGTGTTCATGGATCACCCAGGGACCGTGGTCAAAGCCGTCCCATTCATCTTGTTCGAAGCCCCGTGGGACCCGACCTACCGCTCCACCCTCTACGTTCCCAATGATTTCAAGGACAAGAACAACCTGATTGCCACCAATGTCGTTTTCTTTCACCGGCTCTTCCGCGATCTAAAAGGATTCCGCGTGGCCTCCACCTGCGCCGATCCCGACGTCCAAGTCCGGGCGCTGGTGGATAGAACAAGCCTGTTTGTGGTCCTCAACAATCTTTCCAACCTCGAAAAGCGCATTGAGCTAACCCTCCCGGACAGCGCGCGACTGGTGCTTCGGCGTTTTGGCCCCCGGCAGGATATGACTCCCTTTTTGGACGAGTCGGAACCGGTCTCCCTGAACGGGTTGACCCTCAAAGGCCGGGAGACGATTCTCATCAAGGCCGAATCGAAAGCGCCTTTTCTCCCTGCTCGCACGGTCAACGAACTCTCCTTTTATGGCGACAAGATACGGGTTCAGGCCCAACAACCCGCGCGGATAACAGTTCAAGTTCCCGACCCGGGAAAGGTTCGGTCTGCTCAATTGCGCATAGGAGTGAGCCGGCCTTCAAACAAGGGCTCAAACCTGAAAGTGGTCCTCAATGGAAAAGACTTGGAGGTTCCGCAAGAAGGATGCGCCGAGCGGCTTACAGACGAGAAAGGCGAGTATGCCTCTTGCAAGCTCATCCGGCTCGATCCAGCAACTCTATTAAAAACCAACGAGGTGGAGGTCTTGTTCCCCGATGGCAAACCGGGCACGATCGGAGCTGTCGTAATTCGCGCCTCTTATCCATCCGGGACGGCGACACGAAGTTCCGTGCGGGATTCGGCGAGATTTTCACCTGTTCCGATCACCCGATCTGAATGACTTTTCCGAGCGCTGGGTTCAAACCGTGCAGAATGAGTGTCTAAACCATTTCGTGGTGTTCGGGGAGCGCCTCCTGGATTACCTGCTCCGGGAATTCGAGGATTTTTACAACACCGTGCGACCGCACCAGGGACTCGGGAACCGGGCAATTGGTGTGATTTCAATGCCGAGTGCCGGAGTGCGTTTTCCTTCGGAAATCGAATGCGAATCCAGCCTGGGCGGACTGCTGCGGCACTACCGTCGCAAGGCCGCTTGAGCTTGATCACGCTCGCCTGCCACGGAAATGTGAACAATCCGAGGTTGGAACGATGTTTTTGCAGAGGGCGGCTTGTTGCAGTCAGATGTTGCTTTTTAGCGTTACATTCGTTGACTTTCCGTGTGCAATCGCTCTGAGTGTAAAGGGGACCTTCCCTGCCATGACCAACTCTCCGGGATTCAGAAACCCCAACCAGAAATCAATGCCAACAATGAAAATCAAGTTCATCACAGCGATCGCCTCCCTGCTGCTTACCGCCCAAATGGTATTTGGGGCTGATTTGCCGGTCGCCGTAGAAAAGGATCCGCGAGTTCAGGCCAACGGTCAGCGCTGGCGCCTCGACAAGGCGGTAACGACCGATCCGACGCTGCCCCGAGTTCTGCTCATCGGCGATTCGGTTCTTAACGGCTACCAGAATACGGTGGCGAAGCTTTTAAAAGGCAAAGCTTACGTGGACGCCTGGGTGAACCCCTATTGCCAGGGCGAAAGCTACAACACGTTGCTGGTTGATGTGCTCAAGCAGAACGGCCCGTACGACGTGATCCATTTCAACATGGGCCTGCACGGTTTTCAAAAAGATCGCACGGTGAAGGGGTCAACCGAAAAATTGCCGCGGATTCCTGATGGCCAGTTTGAGCCGCTCACCAAGGCATTCGTGGAGGTAATCAAGAAGGAGAATCCCAAGGCCAAAATCATTTGGGCCAGCACCACGCCGATCTCCCTAAAGGAAAATCCGATGGAGTTGGATTCCCGGAACAACCCAATCATCATCGAGCACAATAGGATGGCCGCCAAGGTGATGGGCGAAGAGAACGTGCCGGTCAACGACCTGTACACGCTGATGGCCAGCCATCCCGAACTGAAGCAAGACGGGTTCCACTGGAAGGATGCGGGAAAAAAAATGCAGGGCGAAGCCATTGCCGCCGCAGTGCTAAAGGTGCTCCCGGAAAAGAGGCAAACCGCGTCTCCCGCTCAAGTGCCTTCCAAAGGCAGCCCTCAGGAACCGACCAATCCCGAAGAAGCCAAAGCGAAAGCTCTGGCTGCCGAAAAGAAAGCCGCACGGGAGGCCGCCGTGGCGGAGAAATACAAGGCCTTGGTCGCGACGTTGCCCCCAGAACAGCAGGCATGGGAACGGGTGCTGCAAGCCAATCTGGGCGGCTTCTATCTGCCCTGGCATGAGTCAGAGAAAATCGCCCACAAATCGAACGCATGGGACTTTGTTCTAGACGACCCCAAACTTCCACGAGTGCTCCTGATTGGCGATTCCGTCTCGCGCGGGTACACGCTGGCCGCCCGTAGATACCTTGCAGGAAAGGCCAACGTCCATCGAGCCCCGGAAAACTGCGGCAACGTCGCCAAAGGTTTGACGAAACTGGACATCTGGCTGGGCGATGGGAAATGGGACGTTATCCACTTTAATTTCGGGATTCACGACAAGGGCACCCCTTTGGATCAATACAAGCAGCGGTTGGAACAATTCATTGCAGGGATTCAGAAAACGGGAGCCAAGCTGGTCTGGGCAAGCACCACTCCCATTCCGGACAATCCCGCGAAAAAAGAAACCGCCGCTTCCATTGTCGAACACAATCAAGCCGCCGCTGAGGTCATGAAAACGCATCAAATCCCGGTGGACGATCTGTTCTGCGCCGTCACCCCTCACGTGAGCGAGTATCAACTGCCGATGGATGTTCATTTCAAGGAAGCGGGATACGACTTCCTGGGAAAACAGGTGGGGGCGTCCATATCCGCCGTGCTTGACGGCTCGAAAAAGTAAATGATAGTGAGGACAGGAATGGGGTCAGGCAACAATTCTTGACAAACAGAGTCTTTTTCGGCGGAAAAGTGCGAGGCTGACATCGGGAACGGTCGATGAAAAGGACTGTCGATTTCTGGGCGGTCGTCCATCGATAAATGGGTCAGCCCACTATTGACACAACTCGCCGATTTTTGCCGCTTGCCGCAACGGGATGCAGACGTGGGTCCACGCCCAAGTGACACCTACACCACTATTCACGAATACGCGCTGCGTTTACCGTTTTGGCATCAACGCTGGAGTTCAAACTCAACCGGGCCGTCTTTGAGGGAAATCTCCAGCGTATAGCAATGAGCATCGGCGCTCCAATCCCCGAGTTTCTTTGCCGCTTCAGGAGTTACAACCACTTGCGGTTTGGCCGGGCAGTCGAATTTCACCTGCAGGATTCGCTCCGGATTCGGGAGATCGCGGGTCATTTGTGTATCAAAACCAAAGTTCGCCTGGAACCAGAGCGAACTTCCCGCCTTTTCCACTTTTCCGATCAAGACTTGGTGCAGTTCAACATTTCCGGAGATGCGCCGGGCTGGACCCTTGGCGAGAGGCATTGAGAATCCTTGACGGCAACTGCTGTTTTCACGGCTGTGGGTGACGATGATGGTTCCATCACATTCCCACTGAAAGGCTTCACCATCAAACCGCTGGGGGTAAGCGCCGTTGAACAGGGCCGTCGCGCGTCCCGGCGCGAGCAAACTCAACTGAGGCACGAGACGCGTTTTCGGTTCGATGCAGGGAGCTCCTGGAGGCAGAAAAGCAACGATCCCGTATCGGCTGTTGTCAGGGATGATTTCTTGGAATGCTGCCAGCTTCGGAGTGTATAGCTCGTTCAGAAAGCCAAGGGCGCCCCCATAGGAATTTTGGTGCTTGGCGCGGGCTGCTTCGAGATCACTGGAAACCGCTAGTTTAATGCTGTCAAGAAGCGCTTTCCGCGTAGGAATCAAATTATGCTTCACGACGGCGGAGATGAATGGAAGATAGTAGCGCGCATAGTTCTTCTGGGCGTGTCCATCGCGGGACCACGGATGGGCTGATTCGATATGGAATGCAGTGGCTCCGGAGACAATGCCCATCAGCCACATTTGCAAGTCGTAGCTGTAGGGGCACATCTTGTCGCCGGTCTTGCTGTTAGCAACAAATTCGTCCGGCTTTCCGAAAAGGCTTTTCCCCCAGACAAATTCGTCGGCCCAGATCCCGCTATTTTCCACCCATCCGGCAGCCAGCAGCCCCTCGACAGCTCCGAGGGAATGAAGGGCGACATTGTTGACGGTTGATTTAAAACTCGGGACGATGTTCTCCCGATACTGTTGAAACTCATCGGCTAAATCGTGGCTGATGATCGTCCATTTGCAGTAGCCCGATTCGCCATCCCCGATGAAATAACGGCGCCCGTATTTGGCGCAGAGCGTCCAGGCGCGCTGAACGTAATCCCACTCCGAGATGTTTCCTTCTGGTCCGCGTTCCCACCCCCAACTCCAGAAATGCTCTCCTTCCGCAGCGCCCACACAGTGTTTAAAATTCTGGAATAGGTATTCGAGCCAGGCGAGCGAAACGCAACCGCGGTTGGACCAAACCACGAAGTTAACTCCCATCTCCTCAAATTTCCGAGCGCGTTCAAGCGCTTGCGAAGTGCCTTTGCCAATCAGAACGTCGTCAACGATAATGGTGCGCTCGTACCCCGTCGGGATAATCTCTGGCGCATTTGCCGGAGACTTGACCGGATCCCATTCGTAATTGCGGATCACGAAAAGAGGATTTTTCGGCCCGAGCGGTAAAACAAGCTCCTTACGGATGGAATGCGTCTCGTTGACCTTGAAGTGAAAGACAGGGCTCCAGGAAGCGTCGCCTGCCCGGGAAGCGGTCCGGACACGCCAGCAATAGTCCCCGATTTTCAGGATATCTTTCGGAAAATAATTGTGCTTGTGAAACTCTACATCCTTGGTACGCCGGGTTTTGACCAACTCCTTGAATTCCGGGTCGCGTGCAATCTGGATTTCGTACTGGTCACAGCCCGGCACCGCTGTCCATTGAAAGTAGCTGGCAATGTCGGTTATTTCCATACCGTCGCATGGTGCCAGCAACTGGGGAATCCCACTGGGCGAGTCTGGAATGCCAGCAGGCGGGGCCTTGTGGGTCTTGATCGGGTCTGCGGCCCCGAGGGCAATGCCAGACGTGAGGATAAGCGCAATCAAGGCCCTCGCCAGTGGATGAGTGGGCTTCAAGCTTTGTGTGCCGTCCCGAAAAAGGGAAACTCCGATTGGATTCGGCGAGGAAAGCCGACAATCGCTCTCGAATCCATTCGTGGCGGAACGGACTGAGGAGGGTGTCGATCGGACTTCGGTTAATGGTTCCCCGGAATGCATTAAGGCGATGTGTAGACGAGCGGATGCAGAATGTCGAGAATGAGGGAAAGGTGTTTCTATTTTTGCTGACAGCCGCATGCGGGATGAATATTTTCGGGGGCATGAAATCCTCCCTTCTTGCTTCAGTTTTTTGCATTACCATGCTGGCGGTTGGTCAGGCTGCTGACCTAAATCTCGAGCCGGCACCGCTGATCGCCAAGACCGTGAAACCGGAGAATCCGGCGCTGGTCGATGTTCCCGACGTGCCGGGGTTGCCGCGTGTCATGCTGATCGGGGACTCGATTTCCATCGGGTACACGCTGAAGACCCGGGAACTGCTGAAGGGGCTGGCGAACGTGCATCGGCCGCGGGGAAACTGCGGCGATACCGCACGCGGTTTGGCCAACCTCGATCAGATGCTGGGGAAGGAGCACTGGGATGTGATTCACTTCAATTACGGGCTTCACGATCTGAAGTATCTCGACGCCAAAGGGGCCTATGTTCCTCCGGACAAAGGGAAGCAGGTATCGCCGCCGGAGCTTTATCGGAGGCAATTGCGCACGATCACGCAGCGCTTGAAAGCAACCGGGGCGAAGGTGGTGTTTGGGACGACGACGCCGGTGCCGCCTGCCTCCCTGGGACGGGTGGCGGGGGACGAGAAGATTTACAACCAGGTGGCCGTGGAAGTGATGCGGGAGGAGGGCGTTGCAGTGGATGACCTGTGCGCTTATGTGGCGGAGCAGCAGAAGAAGTTTCCGCCGCACCCCGCCAGCGAATACGACCCGAAGCACCATGCAAAGACGCTTCCGGGCGAGCTTCAGCAGCCGTTCAATGTGCATTTCACCCCGGAAGGGTACGACCGCCTCGCTGAACTCGTCGCTGCGAGCGTCAAAAAGGAACTGCCCGCGCGGCCGTAGGGTCGGCGGGTTCAACATGCATTTCAGCCTTTCCATTCGAGAAATCTGAGGTCTGAAATTTCGAGGCAACGGTGGAAATTTTCAGATACGGCAGGTTGGAATTGGGACCGGTGATCACGGCGAGTATTTGCAGTAATCGTACGTTTCACCCGATCGCGGGAAGGGCAAGACAAGTTCGTCCCGGCGCAGAGGCTGTGACCACCCTACGAGGTGCACGGGCTCCCCTGAAAAAAACGGCCGCCCCTTTCGTGGCGGCCGGTTGAGGGGTAAGAAGAACGATGTTATTTGGGCTGCGCCGCGGGCGCGGAGACTGGCGCCGCGGTGTTGGCCGAGTGGGGCGGGGCAGCAGAGGCAGCCGGAGTAGGTGCGTGGGGGGCAACTGGCGCCGCGGCTTTCAACTCATTTTGCGGCCAGTTGTCAGTGCGGAACGGAACGGCCGGCAAACCCGCCGCATTGACCAAGTTCACATCGGGATTATTGGCCCAGGCGTAGCGGACAGCCACCGGTTTGGGCACTTGGGCGCAAGTCAACACAATGGCGGGTTCCGCGCCGCCTTTGGATTTGGCGCTCGCGTTGGATTTTTTCCCGCCTACAGAGGCCTGAGCCGCGGAGGGATTGATGATTTTGGCGTCGGCCCAGACGAAATGTTTATCCTCGTCGGCAATGGCAAAATATTTCACGGAGCCGTTATCGGTGGTGGCCAATCCTTCCGCGGTGCCCGGCTTAAAGGCGACTTTCGCCTCTGCGCCCTCAAATTTAACGGAATCGAGCAACGGCCCGGAATAGACGAGCTTTTTGCCGTAGGTTTTGGCTTCGGCGACCAAGGCGAGGCGGCGGCCGGTCCCCCGACAACACCAAAGCCGCATCGAACGCCGCCTGTGCCGTCCGGAAGGGCCGCGCCGGATCGCCCAACGCCGCCGTTGCATCATTGCCCGCCGTCGAGACAAATGCATCGGTGCCCCTGCCCGGCAGCGCATCCAGCCGCGTTCGAAGATCGTCGATGAGCGCCGCCAGCGCGTTGAATTGATCGCGAAGTTCCGCCGAGGTGATTGTGGAATCGTGCGCCGGTTTGGAGGGATCGAATGCCATGATGGGGAAATGGTGTATCAGAAGCCGCGAGAGAGGCAATGCTCGTATCCTCGTGTGCGTTCGGGGCGTGGGACGAGGGTGCGGCTGCGCATGAAATCGGGGGCTTGGGTGTTGGCGACGCGGCGGAGCTAAGCTCCGAAGATGGTCTGCCCAGTGCTGCTACTTCAAATTCTTTCCCGTCCGTTTCTTTGCCTCAATCGCACGCTGAATTATGTGGTGCAACATGTGATAAGAATCGTGCAGCATCATTTCTGTTTCGGGACTGTCGATGTATTCCTCCATGAGCCCACCCATAAGCATCTTCTCGGAACGCTCAAGGGAGCTAAGCAGCCGCTCCGCCTCCCGAATGCTGCCAGAGTTGAGCATTCTATACGCTTCAAGTCCAATTTCGTACATCCACGGAAAGTCCTCCCGAATTAGGCTTGCCATGATGAGCAGTCCCATCGAGTCAGGCTCGCCCTCTGACACGAACATCAACTTATCGAAAAGCATGGGATGGAGTCGACGCATTCTCCGCCGCCGCCTCAACGGTCCGCCATCCGAACCTCTTTCATCGATGCGCCCCGGGAGGTCCCGTATCATCACCTTCATCTCCTCCATGATCTTCGCCGCTGCACTGTCCGACGTTGAGTCTTTCTTCTCGGGCGACGAATCCATGCCCTTGATAATCTCGCTGACCTTCTCCCTAAAGGCATGGACTTGGGCTTTCACGACATCGGGATCCAGATCAAGGGATTGAACACGCTCAGCCAACTGCTTGAGCAGCTTAACCAGCGAATCTTCACTATCATCAGAGTTCTGAAACTGGAAGAATGGTCCAGTCCCAACCGCGCTTAGGGATACTCCCAATGCCAACCCGAGAACGGGTTTATTCAATTTACCCTTCGCGACACCAGCTTCATACAGAATCCAAGGACGGGCGATGCTCCGCTTGGTAAACAGACAAACGACATCCGACGCTGAATCCAGTCTCTCCATGAGCCTCTTGTACCATTCATCACCAAATTCTATTCCTTCGTTTCCTTTCTTGTCTGAGGAACGGAACGACTTAAGCATTCCGGCACTCACGCTTCGGAGAAGCTTACTGAACGCTTCTGCCAAGTCTGCGTCACGGGAGTCGTGACTGATGAAGACCAGCGGGTTAACCGATTTGCGTGGGGTTGTGTCACCTATTTCAGAATTGTTCTTATCGTTGTCTGGCATATCTCTTTCCTCCTCGTGACGGAGCTGCGCTCCGTCACGCGCCCATCTTCGGAGCTTTGCTCCGGTGCGCCACGAGCGCGAAATCAGCCGTGAGGCTGATGCAGTGCGTAACTGCACAACTGATGAGGGAAAGGCCCCTCGGGATCGGCTGACAGAAGCAGGTCTCA
>Ga0316220_1000239_pt1 | contig 87190 bp, 87 predicted proteins | sample TBH18005metaG_FD_203632 | JGI IMG/M metagenome (GOLD analysis project Ga0316220, IMG submission 203632) | Freshwater microbial communities from Trout Bog Lake, Wisconsin, USA - TBH18005 | ecosystem: Environmental > Aquatic > Freshwater > Lake > Hypolimnion/Profundal zone | place: USA: Wisconsin... | reverse complement strand
CGCTCTGCAGGCGCTTTGGGACTGGGGGATTTCGTTCTCATCGGTCGTCCTTTCTCGAAGGCGATGAGACCAAATTCCTCCCTTAGCTAAAACCCCAATTCTGTCTCATAGGCTCTGACGGCGTACAGACGGATTTTCTCCGTGCTCAACAAACGCCGGGCGGCGGCAATCGTTCCGGCGCGCCTGTGTGGGCGGCCAAAGGCAGGCAAAGACGCTGCGCCGCGGTTGCTTTGTTGCTTTCCGCCAATATGGCTGCCGTCCCAAAATACCTTCGCGCGGCGACGCCGGCGCCACCGCCAACGTCCCCCTGCTCCACCAGAGACCGGCAAGATTGCTGGTATTTGTGCTGGATTCGCGCGATTCCCTTGCGGGATCGAAAAGGGGACGCATTCCTGTCAGTATCGCAACCCGGTAAGGTTTTTCATTGTCCTGGGAGGGAGCCATGAAAGTCAGCAGCACCATATTGAGCGCCGCACTGATGGCCGTGTCCATCACCGTCGCACAAGCCGCCGTCACCGACATCAAAGCCCTGTCGTCGCGCCCCGACCGCGTCAGCGGCGGCGATGTGCTGGTGCAGATCACCCGGAGCGACGATGCGGGTTTGTCGGTGAGTTTGAATGGCGCCGATGTCTCAAAGAGCTTCAGGCCCGGCAGTGCCCCGCACACGATGGTGGGCCTGGTCAGCGGATTGAAGCCGGGCGACAACACCCTGACCGCGGGCGGCAAGAGCCTCAAGCTGGTGGATTATTCCATCGCCGGACCCATGGTGTCGGGTCCGCATGAATCGCCTTACGTCTGCACCACCCAAACCTTTCCCATCTATGGCGGTGCGACCACGCCGTCACTGGCGGACAAAACGACCTATGGCGCCACCCCGGACAAGAATTGCCAGGCGGCAACCAAGATCACCTATCTCTACCTGCCCAAGGGCGGCAAGGAGCTGAAGCCGATCGCCGATCCCAGCAAGCCGCCGGCCGATGTCGCCACCACCAAGACCACCGATGGCGTTACGATGAATTTCATCGTGCGGGTGGAGACCAGCACGGTGGATCGCGGCATTTACCAGAGCACAGTGCTGTATGATCCCAAGGCGGACGCCAACCTGTCGTGGCATTCTCCGCCCAAGGGCTGGAACAAGCACCTGATCACCATCGAGGGCGCCGGTTGCCCCGGCGGCTGGTATTTCCAGGGCATGGGGGGCGGCAGCCTGGTGCTGCCGACGTTTGAGGCCTCCATCTTCAGCAAGGCGCGGCTGGGCCAGGGTTATGCCCTGGTCAACAATACGCTGGAAAATCCGTCCCAGAGCTGCAACGCGGTGCTGTCGGGCGAAGCCGCCACCATGAGCCGGGAGCATTTCATCAAGACCATGGGTGTGCCGGAGGTGACGGTGAGCATCGGCTGTTCCGGCGGCTCCTATGGCAGCACCCAGCTGGCAGATGCGATGCCCGGCTTTTTCGACGGCGTCATGATCGCCTGCACCTTCCCCGATCCCGTGGCGATCGCCTTTTCGGGCCTGGATGGGCATTTGCTGACGCATTATTTCCTGGAGACGCCGGCGGGCAAAAAATTCACCGAGGCGCAGCAGGTTGCGGTATCGGGGTACCAGGGCAAGCAGGCCTGGATAGACGCCGCGAACCAGGCGCAGCGCACCGACCCGGTGCCGGGCCGCAGTGACATCGCGGGCTACAAATCCGCGGTGTGGAGCGACATGGTGCCGAAGAACCTGCGCTATGATCCCAAGACCAATCCCAAGGGCGCGCGTCCCACCACCTTCGATGTCTCGGCCAATATTTATGGCGTGGATCCCAAGACCGGTTACGCGCTGCGCACCTTTGACAATATCGGGGTTCAGTATGGCCTGCAGGCGCTGAACGCCAAGGGGATCACGCCGGACCAGTTCCTCGACCTCAATGAGGGCATTGGCGGCTATGACCAGGATGCCAATTATGTTCCCACCCGCATCGGGGCCAATACCGAAGCCCTGAAGCGCGCCTATCAGTCCGGCCTGATCCTGAATGGGGGAGCGGGGCTGTCGTCCATTCCGGTGCTGGATGTCTCGGGCATCATGCGCGACGAAGCGGGCTATCATTATCAATGGTACCACTTCGCCATGCGCGACCGGATGCAACAGGCCAATGGCGATAGCGCCAATCACGTGATGTGGCGCGGCAAAGAGGTGCCGTACGAAAAGAGCTTCGCCAGCTTTATCGATTGGGTGGACGCCGTGCACAAAGACAAATCCGGCAAGGCGCAGCGCGCCAAGGTGATCGCCGACAAGCCGGCGGCGATGGTGGATGGCTGCTGGACCAGCGACACCGCTTTCGTCAAGGAAAAGCAGGTGTTCGGGCATGATCCCAACACCGCCTGCAACAAGGCGTTTCCATCCTGGGCAAATCCCCGTTATGTCGCGGGCGGACCGCTGGCGGCGAATGTGATCAAGTGCCAGGTCAAGCCGGTGACGGCGACCGATTACAAGGTCAGCTTCACACCGGAGCAGATGTCGCGGCTGAAGAAGATATTCGCGAATGGCGTCTGCGATTTCTCCAAGCCGGGCGTGGCGCAGGTGAAAGTCGTGCCCTGGGCCTCGTTCGGCCCGTCGCCGGTCAACATGGTCTATGATGCTTCGAAACGCGGCTGATTGTTGAACGGGAAAGCAATTATGCCTGACCAAGCCGGGCCTGGTCAGGCATAATCGTTTCGCAGATGGATCAGTCGGGTGGACTAATGCTCCGAGGCTGCGCCGGCGACCACGCCGGTGCCACCGCCGACGGCCGCACCAACCGCCGCGCCGGGGGCGCAGCCGATGGGAAGCGTCACGATGCAGCCGATCGCCGCGCCGACACCGGCGCCCGTTGCGCCGCTGGCCACCACATGGCCGGCGGCATCGGGATGCCAGTTGCCATTGCGGTCATAATAGCCGGCGTCGTCATGGTCGGCGCGCCAGTGAATGTGTTCGTCGTGCAGGTGGGTGTCATAATAGTCGGAGTGGTAATAGGTGATCGGCGCGTCCGGGCCATAGGCATATTGTTTATGCACGCGCCAGCAATCGCCGTAGGTATTGCAAGCGACATAGGAGTCGGACTGGGCGCTGGCGGGTGTGGAGGCCAGCGTAATTGCGCCCGCGGCGGCGAGCAAAGACGTCAGTGCAATTGCAGTTCGAAAGTTTTTCATGTGTCGCCTTCCTTGCGGCTGGTTGACGGATTTTCCGTGCCCTAAAAAACGTGAGAAGGCGGTGATCGTTCCCGGCGATGCCTGCGCGGCGCGCGGGTTCCTTTCAATATTATGGCGGGTGGCGGGCTTATTTATAAGAAGAAGCTGGATTCCCGCTTTCGCGGGAATGACAGTGGGTGCGGGAATGACAGTGGCGGGGGAACTCGTGGAACCGCTGTGTTGATGCGGGCGAAATTCTCAGTTGGCGGCGACCAGCTTGTGGATGACGCCGTTGTCGGAATCCGCCACATAGATGGTCTTCATGTCCGGGGTCATGGTCAGGTAATGGGCTTCGCCATATTCGGTGGGCGCCAGGCCTTTTTGGCCCAGCCATCCCGTGACCTTTCCCGACCAATCCAGCTTTTCGATCATGCCATCGCGGCCGGCGGTCATCCACAACCCGCCTTTGGGATCAATAAAAAGGCCGCAGATCAGATTGTCGGTGGGAAGATCGCGCAGATGTTTTCCATTGACGTCAAACACGCGGATGATCTTGACCTGGCGGTCGCCGACATAGACTTCGTTCTTGTCATTCACCACCAACGTATGAAGGGTCGCGGCCGTCCCAGCCGATGACGCCACGCTCCAGCTGGTGATGAATTTTCCGGTTTTGTCGAAACGCACGATACGCGGATCCTTGCCGCCATGGCCGGTGGCGACGAAGATGTCGCCATTGGGGGCAAAGGCAACGTCCGTCGGCTCGGTGAAAAGATGCACGCCCTTGGCTTCGTCCCAGGCGCCCGCCTGCCCCTTGGTGCCCAGGGTGAGCAGGATTTTGCCGTCGGGGCTGACTTTCTGGACGGTATTGGCGTTGACGTCGGTCAGCCAGATATCCGCGCCGTTCGGGTCAATCCGCATGCCGTGGGCGCGGTTGGCGGTGCCTTGCAGGTAGCCGCGCACGAAATGGCCGCTCTTGTCCCATTGGGCCAGGGGCGTGGAAGTTCGCTCATAGGTATAGAGCGTGCCGTTCTTGGCCAGCGCCACGCCGGCCACGCCGCCGCGCTCCATCCCCGCCGGCAGGACGGGACCGGCGACCGGGACGTAGGCAAGCTGCGGCGCGTTTGGAATGGTGATGCCGCACTCCGCCGCCGTTTTGACCATCTTGTTATCGCCGCAATAGAGCTGCGTGCCCGGCGGCGGCGCCTTGCGGGCGCTGCCCTGATTTTCCTGGGCATGGGCCGTGGCAAGGGAGCCGGCCAGGCAGATGAGCGACAGGATGAATGCGCGTTTTTGCTTTGTCATGTCACGCCGCCTCAATTGAGCATCTTCGGACAGGCCAGGATTTCGGCGCTGTGCATCGCGTCGATCATGGGAATATGGGCCTTTGCGGCCATCTGCTTGGCGGCATCCTGAACCTTGAGGGGCGTTGTGAAGCCGCAGGCGGCGGCCTGGCGCAGGCGAATATCTTCCTGGTCGGCGGGGCTCCTGGAGAAGGCGGCCCACACCACCAGCGCAAAAATGCCCAGCAAAATGCCGGCCAGCGTCAGTCCGGGTATGCGGGCCGAGCTGGGTTGCGGCAGTTTTTTTCCGCAAAAGCGGCACTCAAAAGCGCCGGCGAAGAGGGTCGATCTGCAAGACGGACAGTGCATGACTGACCCCTGGACCAAACAGCCGCCGGCCCTCGCAAGCGCTCGGGCGTTCGTTATGTTCGCGTCCGCATGCTGTCGCTACGGACCCTGCTCACACGCTATGCGCCGCGCCTCACTTGATCGAGCGGTAGACATTGTTGGGGAAGCGGGCGGCCAAGGCGTTGCCCGGCACGGCCCATTTCTTGTCGAGATCGGCCAGCAGATGCGCGTCCACCACCTGTTGCTCGGTCATGCCTTTGGCTTTCGCCTTGGCGATGCGGGTGCGCGCGGTGACCAGCATCTTGCGATAGGCGATCGCATCCTTCTTGGTCATGATGGTGCCATGGCCGGGGACAATCTTGGTCTTGTCGTCGCTGTGGGCGATGACGAAATCGGCGCCGGCGATCATGCCGTCAATGCCGCCGCCGACGGCCACGTCAATGTTCGGATAGGCGGCGTTGCCCACGATGTCGCCGGTGGAGATGACATTGGCGGCGTTGAAGAACACCACCGTGTCGCCGTCGGTATGGGCGTTTTCCAGATGCACCAGTTCGGCGGTCTGGCCGGGGATTTTCACTTCGGTGCCCTGGCCGGAATAGGTCTGGGTCGGCATGCCGGCCTTGGGAGCGGGGCGGCCGGGCTGGCCATTGGCGCCGGGCGGCGGGTTGGCCAGGCGGTTGGCCAGATTGGCGGTCGCCACGATGGTGACGCCTTCCTTGCCGAAGGCTTCGTCACCGCCGGTATGGTCGCCGTGATAATGCGTGTTCAGCACATATTTGACCGGCAGCGGCGAGATGGCGGCGATGGCCGCCTTGATCTTGTCGTGCAGCGGCGCGAATTCGGTATCCACCAGGATGATGCCGTCGGTGCCCACGGCCACGGTCATGTTGCCGCCCACGCCTTCCAGTTCGGTGATGCCGTGGCCAAGGTCGGTCGCCTTGATCTGGGCCTTGGAAAAATCCGGGGCCTGGGCGATGGCCGGCGATGCGGCAAGCGCCGCCCCGAAAACACAAGTCATCAAAATCGCGCGTGTGTGCATGGCGGTCTCCCCCAAGAAGCGTTGAATCTGTGGGGGTAAGCGTCCCCCTGCCGGGAGCATACAGGGCCGGGCAGCGCGGAACCAGAGCTATGGAACCGGGAAATGGCCGTAGCCGGGCTGGGTTTTGCGGCTACTTCTTCAATTCGCCGCCATTGGTGACGGCGGAATTGGGCGCGCCCTTGTCGTCCACGCCGGCGTCGGGGTCGGCGAGTTTGCTTTTGTTCGCATCGGTTTTGACCGTCTGATTTCGGGCGGTCTCATCGGTGACTTTCACGTCTGTCTTGGCGGGCTGGGTCGCCGGTGTGCTGGAGCTCGGATCCGACGGCGTTGTTGCCGCGATGGCGGGACCGGCTGCCAGGATGAGCAGGGATGCAATGGCCAAATAGCGCATGGGATTCTCCTTTTTAAGGCAACGCCATTGGGTGGGGGCGGTTCCTGATGGAACGGGCGCGCATGGCCGGCAGATGAGCGGCAATTCATGGCGGAACTTTTGATATTCATTCCCGATTCATGGGCCGGCACCTTAGGGTGGGGTGAACACATCACCCGAGGCCTCCGTGCAGAAAACCAAAGCCGTCATCGCCATTCTTTTGACCGGCGCCTTTGTCGCGCTGTCCGCTTCCGATGCGTCGGCGCGCGGCTGGGGTCGCCACCGGGGGCCCGGCCCGGTGCTGGGGATCGTCGGCGGCGTGCTGGCGGGGGCGGTGGCGATTGCCACCTTGCCCTTTGCCGTGGTCGGCGCCGTGGTCGATCCGGGGCCGCGCTATTATGCGCGGAATGACGGCTATTATGGCGGCGACTATCCCCCGCCTCCGCCGCCGCGCGGCTATTACGGGCGCGGCTATTATGACCGCGGCTATTATGGCGATGATTATGGGTATGGCCGCCGCTGAAATTATTGCGGGACGCGCGTGGCTTTCATCAGGGCGTTGGCGACGGCGTCCTGGTAGGCATAGCTGGAGTTGGTTGCCGAGGAGACAATGTCCACCTTGGCCTGCTGGGTCTTGATCACTTCATTGTTCAGGATCGGATCGGCCAGCTGAATCAGGTAGAGCGATGTCGAGCGGTGGTCAGGATACGACATGATCTGCACGGCATTGATCTTGCCGGACGCGACCACGATGCGCACCCGCAGATCGCCCCACTCAAACTGCATCTTGTCGCTGGTGTATTCGCCGTCTTCCAGATGGGCGCCGGCGGGAATGGGCGGCGTTGCGCCGGGACCCGGTATGCCCGTGGTGGTGGGCAGCGGCGGCGAGACGCCTTCGGTGGGAATATAGGCCTGGATCGCGGCCATGCCGGTGAGGCCGGGTGGCGGCGCGGTCACGGGGGCGGCGGGCAGCAGCACATTCTGCTGGGCTTGCGACGTTGCGGGCGCTGCCGCTTGCGGTGCGGCCATGGCCAGAGTGGTGGATTTTGGCGCGGCGGTGTTTGGCGCGGCATCGGTCTGGACCGGCGCATCGGTCGCTGAGGGCAGTGATGCGGAAGATGGCGGGGGCGCCGGAATGGCGGCGGCCTGTGGCGCCGGTGCTGCCGCCTGGGCGGCCTGCATCGCGGCGATCACGGCGGCCTGTTGCGCGGTGACGACGCCGTGCTGCATCCAGGCGTAACCGATGGACAGGGCCACCAAGGCGCTGGAGAGCAGCAGCTTGGGGACGAGACGTTCGTCTTTGCTGAAGGAACTCGACACGGCAGGCGACTCCCCAAATCCGATGGTCACGCTGCGGTGACCTTATGGCGGGGACATATAGCGGCATTCGGGGAGCGTTTGAAGCCCCGAACGAAAACAGCCGGGCCTGCGCCCGGCTGCTGGTTTCATGCAAAACTACTTGGCGATGCCGCCGGCGCTGGCGACCTGCTGGTTCAGCTGCTGGGTGGTCGCGGCTTCCTTTTCGAAGTCGGCTGCGCGGCTGGAAGCCTTGTACTTTTTCTGCGTATCGGGGACCGAGGACAGGGCCGAGGCCGCAGCGGCGTCGGTGGCGCTGCTGTTCGACATGCTGTTGTTCATGGCGCTGCTTTTGGCACCGGTCATGGCGCCGGTGGTGGGTGCTGCGCTCTGGGCCAAAGCGGGCGTGGCCAGGACGGCAACGCCCAGGATCAGGATGGTGGTCGGTTTCATGGTTGTTCTCCGGGGGAAAGGTTGCCCTTCGCGCAAGGTAACGGGCGGCGCAGCGATACGGTCCCTTCTTGAGTAATTAAGCGTGCCGCGGGTTCCGGGCCTAAAACAGGCCTTTGGGGTCGGACACGGTGGGGCGAGCGCGCTTTTGTGTGGCGGCGCGGGTTTCGCGGGTCATGGTCCAGGCCGCGCCCTCTACGGTTTTGAGGCAGGCTTTTGCCTGGGCCGGGGTGGCGGGTGCCTCGCCCAGCCATGTGGCCCAGTCGGGTTCCGCCAACACCGCAGGCATGCGGTCGGTCGGCAGGGCGGTGATCAGGGCGTTGGCGGGGACGGTGGCCATGACACAGGCGTTCAGTGGTGCGGGTCCGCCCAGATCGAAGCTGCGAAAAAGAAACGCGATGCCGGCGGCGGCGGCATCCCCCAGCGCGATGGTGTGTTGTTCGGTCTTGCCGTTTTCCAGCTCCCTGCCCTCATTGAAGTCGCGCACCAGCACGATGCCGCGCTGGCCCTGCGCGAAGGCGTCGGCGAAGGCCGGGGTGGTGTCTATGGTCTCAGCGCGGGCGTGGATGGGCTGGGGGATGTTCGGGCTTTTCGGATGCGGAAAGCCCCAGCGCATCGGCACGATGCGGCGTTTTTTCTGCGCTGTGTCCCAGACGATGACGGGCAGCACGCTCATCACGCGGTAGGTGATGGATTGGTCGTTGGTGTTTTCGCCGGGACGCACGGTGTTCAATGGCTGGGAAAAGGCCACCACCTCGGCCCAGGACGCCATCGCTGTGAACTTGCCGCACATAAGATTCTCCAGGCGCGATTGGGGCCGCGCCGGAGAGTTGGGTCAAGCCCGTGCGTGGTCAGAACGAGTATTGGGCGTAGAGGCCGATTGTGGGGCCGTAGCCCGTGCGGCGGTCTTCCTGATGGTCGAAGGCGGTGGTGCCACGATCGCCAAACCAGATGAAGCGGTCGCGCTTGTTGTGGATATCCAGCACGTTGCGGGCATAGCCGCGGATCAGCCATTCCGGGGTGGGTTTGTATTCCGCGAAGATTTCGGTCTGCGGGTCCAGAGAATGCTGCGCCTGAAATTCGTTGAAGCGCCAGGTGTTGTTGCCCTTGGGCCAGGTATAGCTGGCGCCCAGGCGCATTTTCCATGCTGGCAGATCCTGGGTCAGCGCGACCTTGCTGTCCCATTCCAGCGGCCCCGAAAGCGAACGCTTCACATGGGTTTGCGGATCGGTCACGGCGCTGTAGCGATAGAGCCCGCTGGCCTGGAAGGTGAGGCCGGACCAGGGCCAGTTGGACGGATAGATCAGGCTGACCTGGAATTCGGTGTTGCGGCCGCCGCCGACATTGCCCAGGGCGTCGAAATCGCCGGCCACGCCCTTGATGGCAATATGGTCCTGGGCGTGGCTGAGAATCTGGTGGCGGGCGGCGAAGACGACGGAGCCGCCAGGGAGCGCATGTTCCCAGTCCACTTCGCCCTGCCACAGGGTCTGGGGCACCAGATCCTTGTTGCCGCCATTGACGGAATTGACCTTGACCTCGACCGTGGTGACGAAATTGGTGAAATTGAGCTGGCCGGCTTCGCGCTCGATCAACAGGCGCACGGTATCGCTTTTGGTCAGCTTGTAGCTGGCCTTGAAGCGCGGCTTGAGATAGCCGAACGACCGCGTCAACTGGCTGTCGCCCATCTGCTTCATGCGCGAATATTCGTAGCGGATGCCCGCTTCTATCGTCAGCCGGGGCGAGGCCTGCCAGGTGCCGGTGGCGGTGCCTTCGGCGCGCTGCTCGGTGATGCGGACAGAAGCGGCGGGCAGCGGAATATTGACGCCGTTCTTGGCCAGCCCGACCTGGTTTTGCAGCTGGTTCAACGTCGCGTCAACGCCGCCTTCAAACGAGAAATTGCCGGCCTGCTGACGCAGGACATTGTGCGAGATGGTTTCGCTGGAATGCAGATGCGTGACCGAGACATCTTCTTCCGGGCCGACAAAGGCGGTCTGGAAATGATGGTCGAGTTCGGCGCGGCGCAGCAGGGCGACTTCGAGTTCGGAAGCCGTCCAGAGCGGGCGGTTATACTGAATGCCCACTTCGCTGTCGGTCTTGAATTCGGTGTCGCCGCCGGGCGCGACACTGACCACGGGAAAATATTCGGAATCCAGCAAGGGCGCGAAGCTGCGCAGTTCATTGTAGAGGCCGGTGATGTGCACCGTGCCGCCCAGCAAAGGCTGACGATAACCGCCGGTGAGATTCCACACATCGTCTTCGCGTTTGATGAGGTATTTGTCCTTGCGCAGGAGGATGGTGGGGTCGAGCGCGTAATTGTTGCGATAGCCATAGCCGGCGCCGGCATCGGGCACCTTGCGCGACGCGGTGAAGGTCGCGTCCAGCACGCTGGTGGAGCCCCAGGTCACGCGCGCGGTGCCGGATTCATTGCTGGCGCCGTGGCGCATGAAGGCATCTTCCAAGGCCACCTGGGCGCGCGGCGCGTTGTTGGGCTTCAGCACCACATTGGCCAGCAGCGGATAGCCCTGGAAGTCGTAGCCGGATGCGCCCGAGCGCAAGATTTCCACGCGCTCGACGGACTCAGGCGTGATGCGGCGCAGGATGGTTTCCAGGGTTTCCTGCTTGCTGGTGGGCGGGCGGCCGTCAATCAGCACATTGCCGATGGCGCCGGCATAGCCGCGCACCTTGGCGTCGCCTTCGACCAGCTGGAAGCTGGGCAGCAGGCCGACCATCTCGTAGGCGGAGGAGGGATGCGAGCTGGTGAAAAAATCCGAGCGGTAGGACGTGATGAAAGGCGTGACCACGGTCTGGGCTTGGACGGTCAAAATGGAGGCCGTCCAGATGGACAGTGTAAACAGACCAGCCGTCAGCGCCCCGTAACCGCGATATTTCATGTCAGTATTTCCCCCACGTATGAGGGCACCATGCCTGAAAATTACGCGTAGGCAATGCTTTGGTTATGTTTCCTATGTCTCAGTTCATGTTTATGCTGGCTAGAAATCGGGAAATGCCTGACAATTCATCAGCTTGGGAGTGGGCCAAGCCCGGTTGCGCACAGGCGGCATGGTCGGCAGCGCCGCTTTGCGTGTATCAGAAAGCGGGTTTTTGGGCAGGATCAGGGACATGCGGCAGACATGTGCGCGCGTTTGCCTTGTCTTCGTTCTCGGCGGAACGGGCGGCGCGCTGGCGCAGACCGCATCCTCTGACCAAAGCGCTTTTACCCAGGATCAAGTGACGCAAGGGCACAAGGACTATTACACCTTTTGCGGCGAGTGCCATGGCGACGGGCTGACAGGCAATGGCGAAGCGCCGCCGCTGACCGGCGACAGTTTCGTCGGCAACTGGTCGGGCAAGAGCATTCATGATTTTTATGCGTTTGTTTCCAGCGCCATGCCGCAAGGGTTGGCGGGCGATCTGTCGGCCGATCAATACAGCAACATCATCGCCTATATCCTAGCGGCCAATGGCGCAAAGCCGGGCGCTGTGGCGTTCGACAAGAACAGCGGCGTCAAGATTGGCGCCGTCGCCGATGGCCGGATCGTGCCGGCGGTGACGGGCCCGTGATGGCGGATGATCTGCAAAGCCTGTTGCAGCAGGCGGTGGCATTGCACCAGGCCGGGCGGCTGATGGAAGCGCGCGCGGTGTATCAGAAAATTCTGATGGCGCAGCCGCGCCATGCCGATGCGCTGCATCTGCTGGGCGTGATCGCGTTCCAGACCGGCGAGCATGCCCAGGCGGTAACGTTGATCAACCGCGCCATCGCGATCAATCCGAACAATCCGGCGCAATATCAGAATATCGCGCTGGCTTACCGCGACCTGAAGCAGCCGCAGGAGGCGCTGGTGCATTACGCCAGGGCCATCGCGCTCAATCCCGCCTATGCCGATGCCTATAGCAATCGCGGCGCGCTGCTGCAGGAGATGGGGCAATGGCAGGCGGCGCTGGCGGATTACGACGCGGCGCTACAGCACAATCCGCGCCTGGCCGAAGGCTGGAGCAATCGCGGCGCGGTGCTGCGCTATCTGAAGCGGCTGGAGGAAGCGGTGGCGAGCTGCGACCAGGCGCTGGCGCTCGCCCCGGAATTCGCGGCGGCGTATAACAATCGCGGCGCGGCGCTGCACGAGCTCAAACAGAACCAAGAGGCGCTCGCCGCTTATGGCCGGGCGATTGCGCTGCAGCCGGGTTATGCCGACGCCTATAACAATCGCGGCGCCTTGCTGCGGGACATGCGGCAACTGGATGCGGCGCTGGCGGATTTTGCCAGGGCGGTGGAACTGCAGCCGGGTTCGGCGGATGCCTATCTCAATCGCGCCCCGGCCTTGCGCGATTTGAGGCGGCTGGACGAAGCACTGGCCAGTTACGGCAAGGCGCTTGAGATCAATCCCGGCGGCGACTATCTGGCGGGTTATTATCTGCATACCAAGATGATGCTGTGCGACTGGACCGGGCTGGACGACGCCATCGCGGCCTGCGTAACGCAGATAAAGGCGGGGCGGCCGGTCATCACACCCTTCCCCTTGCTGGGACTGGTGGACGATCCGGGCTTGCAGAAAATGGCGGCGCAGAATTACACCGCCGCCAAATGGCCGCGCAGCGCGGAAGCGGTTTCCTGGCGCGCACCGGGAGAAAAAATCCGCGTCGGCTATTACTCGGCGGATTTTCACGATCACGCCACGTCTTACCTGATTGTGGAATTGCTGGAGAGCCATGATGCGGCGCGGTTCGAGCGGATCGGCTTTTCCTTTGGTCCCGCCAGGGACGATACCATGCGCCGGCGCATAGAAGCCGCCTTCGATATTTTTGTGGATGTGCAGGGGAGCAGTGACCGGCAGATCGCCTTGCTGTCGCGCAAATATGGCATTGATATCGCGGTGGACCTCAAGGGCCATACCCAGGATTCGCGGCCGGGGATTTTCGCTGGGCGCTGCGCGCCCATCCAGGTGCAGTATCTGGGCTATCCCGGCACGATGGGCGCCGATTACATGGATTATCTGATCGGCGACGGCATAGTAACCCCGGCAGCGCGCGCCAGCGATCATGTGGAAAAACTTGTGCGGCTGCCGCACAGCTATCAGGCCAATGACTCGCAGCGGGAAATTTCTTCCCGAATTTTCACGCGGCAGGAAATGGGATTGCCGCAAAGCGGTTTTGTCTTTTGCTGCTTCAACAACAATTACAAGATTCTGCCCGCCGTCTTTGCCAGCTGGATGCGGATCCTGAAGGCGGTAGAGGGCAGCGTGTTGTGGCTGCTGGCGGATCATCCACTGGCGGCGGAAAATCTGCGCGCGCAGGCAGTGGCGCAGGGCGTGGCGGCGGAGCGGCTGGTGTTTGCCGGGCGGCTGCCCTTGGCAGAACATTTGGCGCGGCAGAGATTGGCGGATCTGGTGCTCGACACCCTGCCCTATAACGCCCACACCACGGCCAGCGATGCGCTATGGGCTGGCGTGCCGATCCTCACTTGCATGGGCAAAGCTTTTGCCGGGCGGGTGGCCGCGAGTTTGCTGCAGGCGGTGGATTTGCCCGAGCTGATTGCCGGCACCGCAGAAGATTATGAATTGCTGGCGATCGCGTTGGCGCGGGACGGCGCGAAGCTGGACGTCCTTCGCGCCAAGCTGGCGCGCAGCAGATTATCGGCGCCCTTGTTCAACGCCAAACTGCTCGCCCGGCATCTGGAATCCGCTTTCACGGCGATGCAGGCGCGGCGCGTGGCCGGATTGGCGCCCGACCACATGGATATTCCAGCCTAACTGTTCAGAGCAGCACGGAGAGAACGTAGGCCAGCACCAGAACGCCGATGAACACCAGACTGACATTGCAGACGGCGAGATAGCCGTTCAGCTCTTTGGGGGCGGGATTGTCGTGATGATCCAAGACTGCCATTGGCGAAGCTCCCTGATCTATCGTTAGGGGAAGCGTGTCACCCGCTGCACCCTGCGGAAAGACAATTCGACCTTGCAGTGCGCCATATCGATCTTGCAGTGCGGCATAAATTGACGCTTCAGGGGCGTTTCAAGGCACGCTGAAAGAGGGCTTGCGGCTGCAAAACACGATGGGCTGGCGGCTGGGCGGGCAGAAATCGGCCAGCGGCGTCCTGCTGATGGAGGTGCGGCCATCGGTGACCAGGGTTGTCGTCATGAAGCCGTCGGACACCACTTCGCTGGCGGTCAGCTGCAGCGCCGAGCCGGGACGCAGCGAAAAACAATGATGCTGGAACTGGCCGGCGGAAATATCGCCGAACAAAGCATCACTAAAGCGCCCGCCATTGATCGTCACATCTTCGCCCAGCCGGATGCAGCGGGAGATGGGCGCATCCGGATTGATCGCATCTTCGGTGGCGCTGAAAGTGCGCAGGCCCTGGCCGCCATGCTCGATGATCTTCTGGCCGCCGGGCGGGATCGCCAAGCCGATGAAATCATGGCCCGTATCGGTGGGGAAACGCACATTGGTGATGATGTGGGGCGAGGTGAAGATCACCGCGCCCAGCCAATTGGCGCTGCCCATGGCATCGAGCTGGTCAAGCGCCGCATGCATCGAGTTGACGCCGGGTTGCAGAGCGTGGTCCTGCGGGCCGCTGTCGGGCAAATGGAAATCCTGGCCGCCCAGCCAGTCGAGCAGGAACTGCACCCCCACCAGGCCGCGGCGCTGTTCATCGGGATTGAATTTGGCGGCGATGACATCGTTGATCTGGCCCACCCGCGCGAAGCGGCCCTGGGTGTCGGCGCGGTGATAGCAGGACAGATTGAGCTTGTCGCACACTGCGCTGAGATAAAGATCGGCAAAATCATCGTCATGCTGTTTGGCGCTTTGCGCGGGCCGCGCGCCTTGCATGAATTCCAGCACCATCACGCGCAGGACAGCGGTGGCCGCGGTGACGGTGTCGGGGTCGGTGATGGATTTCAGGTCGCGCGCCTTTTTGGTGACCAGCACCGCTGTCGCTTCGCCATCCTTGGGATGGGCCACCAGGAATGCGTTTTGCCCGGGATCGATGCTGCCAAAATCTTCGGCCGAGGGAATCCCGGCGGAGAAACTCGGATGGGTGTGCATCTCGCCGCTGGCGGCACTGGCGTCATGACCGCATTTCAGGCGCATGCCTGTCTGCTCGCCGCGCGCCAGGGCGAAGACATTGATGTCGGTGCCGGTCTTGTCACTCGCCGTCTTGCCGGGGTCTGTCTTGTCATCGCCCGCTTTGCCGTCATCGGCGTGCGCGATACAGAACCCATGTTCGCGATTGTCGGACAGGGTTTCGGCGCTGACTTCTTCCAGCGCGCCTGACAATACCGGACCCAAAGTGAGTTCGCCTGGCGCGAAGCGGGCATCGTCAGGCAGCTTGCCGCTGACCAGCATCTCATCCAGGCTTTGCGCCAGCGCCGGCAGAGACAGCAATAAGGGAAGGCACAATAGGCCAGCGGCAAGCGGGGCAAGGCGCCTGAGCATCACGGAATCGTCCTCGATTCACGGCAAGGCTACAACGCAATTGCAGCACGACTGGTTCAAGGCTGCAAGGAAGGGATTGCCCAGCCGGGCATCGTCCCAGTCGGTGTCCAAGCCCGGCCGCCTAGAAAAGCTGGCGAAACCAGAACAGCGACAGCAGGGTGGCGGCCAGGAAGAAGCCCACTGCGGCGGCCACAAAGAAGGCCGAGATTTCGGTCTCCTGCTTTTCGGTCTGCAATTTGGTGGTGAGAAGCTGATAGATTTTGGTCAGCTCCTGGGAGCTCGTGGCATGGAAATATTGCCCTTTCGTCATGGTCGCCATGGTCTTGAGGGTGGGCTCGTCCAGCATCGCCTTGATCGAGCGGCCATAGAAACTGAGCATCTGGCCGTTGGCGGTGCCAAAGCCGATGGTGAAAATCCGCACCCCCATATTGGCCGCGATCCGCGCCGCATCCAAAGGATCAGGTCCGTTGGTGTTGCGGCCATCGGTCATCAGCACAATGGCGGCGGAGCGGTAAGAGCCGGGCTCGACCGGGGCCGGCGGGGCTGCGGGCTTGGCCGCCGGATGAGACATGTCATTGGGGCTGCTGCTGGTGAACTGCTCGCCGCCAAAGCCCTGGATCATGTTGCTGACCTCTACCTGCGGAAAAATCGTCTGCAGCGACGTCACCACGGCGGACCCGATGGCGGTGGTGAATTGGGGTCTGAGGCCTTCAATCGCCCGGTCCAGCGCGTCCGTGTCGGTGGTGGGCGGCTGCACCAGAAAGGCGGCGCCGGAAAATCCCACCACGCCGACCTTGATCGGCTTGGCGCGGTGATCCACAAAATCCTTGGCGGCGACCTGCGCCGCGCTGATGCGGTCGGGCAATACGTCGGCGGCGCGCATGCTGCCGGATACATCCATCGCCATGATGATGGTGCCGCCTTGCGAGGCCAAAGTCACAACGGCGGTGGGGCGCGCCATCGCCAGCACCAGCAGGCAGAAAGACACCAGCAGCAGCGCCGGGGGAACATGGCGGCGCCAGCGCGTGCGCCCGCTCATCGACAGCTTGATGGTCGCCAGATGGGGGACATTGACCGCCGCCTTGCGCCGGCGGCGCAGCACATAAATGTAAGCACCCACCAGCAGCGGCGCGGCCAGCAGCAACCCCAACATATCTGGCCACAGGAAAGTCATGGCATCCGCCCCAAGCGCAGCAGCATTACAGCGCTGATCCTGCAATCACTATAAACGTGCTAGGGCGCCGGTGACCATGCATCGGCCTTGGCCTGCGCCTGCGCCCAGTGGCCTGCATCCAGCACCTTGTCCAGCCGCGCCTGCAAGGCGGGCGCAACATCGGGCAGGCCATACATGCGGCGCGCGGCATTGCTGTGATAAAGCAGCGACCATTTTCCAGCCTCGACCGGATCGGCGGCGACGCCTTCCCCGTCCAGATACAGGGCGATCAGCCCGTTCTGGGCATTGGGCAAAGAGCTGTTGGCGGCTTTCAGGGTCCAGGCGGCGGCTTCCCGTCTTTGGGCCTCGGCGGTAGCCGGATCTGGCGCTTTCCTGGCGGTTTCCAGCAGGCAGCGGCCCAGATTGAATTCCGACAATTCATAGCCGGTGCCCTGATTGACCAGGGCGCGATAGATGGGGATCGCCACATCGCAGCGGCCTTGCAGCCGGTAGCCATCGGCCCGGGCCTGGGGCTCGGGCGGCGCATTCTTGCCGGTGTTGCTGTAGTCATGGATGTCGGGAAGCGTCATGGGCGGCGGCATTTGCTGGGCCAGAGCCTGGCCCGGCCCACCCATAATGGCGAAAACGGCCAGAAACAGGCCAATATGGGCCAATCTTGCTGGTGTCACCCCGTCTGCCAGGGTTGCAATCGCGGTTTGGCGCGTCATGGGGATGCCCGGAAGGGGGGTTTTGGGCTTTATACCTAGCGCGGCCCACGGGTTAAGGCAATTTTTTGCCTTTCGGCAGTAGGGCTGCGCCCCCGCATGAAGTAACATGCGTCCCTGTTTCACAAAGGATTCTCGTATTGGAAAACCGCCCCAGCGTTGTCGAGCGCGCTTTCCAGATTGCCAAAAGCGGCAAAGTGGCCAACATCGCGGCCCTCAGAAAGCAATTGGCGGAAGAAGGTTATTCCAACGCCGTCCAAGCCCTGGCCGGCCGTTCGCTGGCCAACCAGCTCACGCGCATGATCACCGACGCGCGTACACCCCGCACACCGTAACAATCTTCATCCTACGGTTTTGAACCAGGCGCCGAGGCCGAAGGCTTCGCCCTGTTCGTCCAGCAGCCGCCAGATGATGCCGTCTTCAATGAAGAACAGGCGGCCCTTGCGGCTGATGCGCCGGCCGCTATAGCCGCGCACGAAATTGTCCTGCGCCACCTTTTGCATCGCGACGGCGCGGGCGGGGCGATCTTCCGGCGGCGCGGTGATGACGGAGGGATGGCCGATAAAGTCGTCCCAGCCGCATTCCCACAGATTGAGCGCGAAGGCGTTGGCGTAATTGAGGGTGCCATCCGCATCGCCGCGATGGGTGAGCAGCGCGTAATCGCCCTGCCAGGCATCGCGTCCCGGTGTTTGCGACGGCAGCAATAGCGGCGCGCCGGTGACACGCGCGAAAGACGCGGCGACGCGCTGGATATAGGCGTCCTGATAGTCATTGGCGTCATCGGGACGCGCAAGGATGGGACCGGGATTCTGCGTCATGGATGTTGAGTCAATAATTGGCGCAGGTCCAGGCTTCGATCTGGCAGCCTTTCCCAGGGGCGCTGGTGCAGACGGCCATGGCACTGGACTGGCTTTGCGCTTTGGTCTTGCCCTGCCCCACCGAATACACGTTCTTGCTTTCCACCGCCGCCACGGCGGCGCAGCTATTGGAAAAACTGGCGACGATCTTGCAGTCATCGCCATGCTGCTGGCAGTTGCTGATGGCGGTCTGGATGGCTGCCTTCATGTTGCTCTTGCCATAGGCATAGCCATTGGCGGTGCTGCGCGCGCCATAGGCGATGGCGCCGAACGCCACCGAGGGGGCTTTGCATTGCTGCAAACATTCGTTGCGCAGTTCGGTCGAGCCGCCCATCTGTGACGGCGAGAAATTACTGAAGCAGCGGTCGATGCAGGCATTGACGTCCTGCGCCCGGGCCGGAAGGGCCAAGCCGCCGTACAAAAGCAACGCGAAGACAATGCGAAGCATCATGGCAATAATTTCCACGGGCTGCCGGGCGAAACATGCCACCCAGGCCAAGCCGCGACAAGCATGCCAAGCCGCTACGGGCATGTTAAGGAGACCGCCGCAAACCGGAGCCGGTCCATGAAACAGCGCAAATTGGGGTCTTTCACCGTCAGCCAGATCGGCCTGGGCTGCATGAGCCTGTCGAACGCCTATGGCCCGGCGCCGTCGCGGGCTGAAGCGGAAAAGGTTCTGCTGGGCGCGCTGGATGCGGGTTACACATTTTTCGACACCGCCGCGGTTTATGGGTTGGGTCACAATGAACGACTGGTGGGCGAGGTGCTGGGGCCGCACCGGGACAAATTCGTGCTGGCGTCCAAATGCGGCATGACCAATGGCGAAGAGCGCGATCTCAACGGCACGCCGGAGCGGCTGAAAAAGACCTGCGAGGAAAGCCTAAAGCGTCTGAAGGTGGATGTGATTGATCTTTACTACCTGCATCGCTGGGACAAGAAAGTGCCGATTGAAGACAGTGTCGGAGCGCTGTCCGAGCTGGTGGCGGCGGGCAAGATCAAAAGCATCGGCCTGTCGGAAGTCTCGGCGCCGATTCTGCGCCGGGCGCATGCGGTGCATCCCATCACGGCGCTGCAGACCGAATATTCGCCCTGGACGCGCAATCCGGAAATCGCCGTGCTGGCGGCGTGCCGTGAGTTGGGCGTGACGTTCGTGGCGTTCAGCCCGGTGGGACGCGGTTTTCTGGCAGGCGGCTATCATGGCGCGGCGCTGCCCGGCGATTTTCGCAATGACATGCCGCGCTTCCAGGGCGAGGCGCTGGCCGCCAATCTGAAATTGCTGGAGAAATTCACTGCCCTGGCGGGGTCGCTGGGCTGCACCCCGGCGCAGCTTTGCTTGGCGTGGCTGCTGCACAAGGACCCGGACCTGATCCCCATTCCCGGCACCTCCAGGCCGGACCATATGGTGGAAAATGCCAAGGCCGATGCCATCCGCCTGACGCCTGAAGCGATGGCGGCGGTGGAAACGCTGGTGAATGACCGCACCGTGACAGGTCCGCGCTATGGCGCGGCGATGCAGGCCTGGGTTGATACGGAAATGTGAGCCGTCCTGCGCCCAAAAAAGAGGCGCGGGAAATGGCGAAATTTCGTTGCCGGGAAATTGTCCTAAATCCGGCTTTGCTCATATCGCATTGCAGCATAAAAGCCTTATGCCGCAGGCTTAAAAGCTGTGGTTGCAAACGCCGCGCCCTTGCCAGTTTTGGCCTGATATGGAAGGCTGATCGCATAAATATGGAGGGGACGAGGGCCGTTCCTTTTCCCCCCTGTTCACAGGGGAAACACATGTCAAAAACCAAAATTCTGATCAAGTCATCGGTCGCGGCGATTGCGCTTGCGCCATTCATTATTGCCAGCCAGGCCGGCGCCCAGACGGCGCCCTATGGCCAGCCCTCGACCGCCAAGGGCGACTGGCCCTTGTATTTCGCCGACACGAACGGCTCACGCTATCTGCCCTTCGACCAGATCAATGCGTCGAACTTCAACAAGCTGGAAGTCGCCTGGCACTTCAAGACCGACCAGATGGGCGCCCATCCCGAGTACAAACTCGAAGGCACCCCGATCGAAATCAACGGCACCGTCTATACCACCGCCGGTTCGCGCCGCGACGTGGTGGCGCTGGATGCCAAGACCGGCGAACTGAAGTGGGTCTATTCGATGAATGAAGGCCTGCGCGCCGCTGTTGCGCCGCGCCAGCTTTCGGGCCGCGGCGTGTCCTATTGGACCGACGGCAAGGGCGATGACCGCGTGATCTACATCACCACCGGCTATCGCCTGGTGTCGCTGAACGCCCATACCGGCCAGCCCATCGCGGGCTTCGGCGACAAGGGCATCGTGGATCTGAAAGTCGGCGCCTATCACGGCGTCATCGGCCAGCCCGGCAAGTATGAGCAGATTGACCTGGTGACGGGTGAAATCGGCCTGCACACCACGCCGACCGTGATTGGCAACACCATCCTGGTGGGTTCGTCCTTCAAGGAAGGCTCGCAGCCCCTTGAACAGAACAACACCAAGGGCCTGACCCGCGCCTTCGACGCTGTTACCGGCAAGCTGATCTGGACCTTCCACAACATCCCGCAGCAGGGCGAGCCCGGCTATGAAACCTGGGAAAAGAACTCGGCGGACTTCAACGGCAACACCGGCACCTGGACCGGCATCACCGCCGATGCGGCGCTGAATACCGCCTATCTGCCGATCGAAGACCCCACCGACGACGCCTATGGCGGCGGTCGTCCGGGCAACGATCTGTATGGCGACAGCCTGGTCGCGGTGGATCTGACCACCGGCAAGCTGAAATGGTATTTCCAGGTCGCCCATCACCCGATCTGGGACTACGACATGTCCTCGCCGCCGTTGCTGATGGATGTGAACATTGATGGCAAGCCGCGCAAGATCGTGGCCGTGCCGTCGAAGGAAGCGTTCCTCTATACGTTTGACCGCGAGACCGGCAAGCCGATCTGGCCGATCAACGAAAAACCCGTGCCGCAGACCAACGTGCCGGGCGAGAAGACTGCCAAGACGCAGCCCTTCCCGACCAAGCCCGCGCCCTATGCGCTGCAGCAGATCGGCACCAACGACCTGATCGACTTCACCCCGGCGCTGCGCGCGCAGGCGGTGGATATCGTGAAGAAGTACTGGAAGATGAGCCCCATGTTCGGGCCCGCAGTGGTCTCCAAGGTCGGCGGCCCCTATGGCACGATGGACATCGGCACACTGGGCGGCGGCACGAACTGGCCGGGCGCCAGCTTCAACCCGGAAACCCACACCGTCTTCGCCCCCGCGGCGAGCAACGGCGTGTCGATGATGGGCCTGGTCGAGCCGCCGGCCGGCCTGACCGATCTGAAGTATCTGGAAGGCATTGGTGGCCAGCCCTTCCGCATCAATGGCGGTCCGGGCTTCGGCTCGTCGTCGGATGCGCCGAAGGTCAGCGATGACGACCGCCGTCTGGCGGCCGCCCTTGCCGCCCATCCCCAGACCGCCGTCGAAGCGCCCCCGCCGCGCAATGTCGGTGGCCTGCCTTTGACCAAGCCGCCATACGGTACGCTCACCGCCATCAACATGGATACCGGTGACACCGTCTGGCAGGTGCCCAATGGCGACACGCCCGATGAGATCCGGAACAATCCGCAGCTCAAGGGCATGACCATCCCGCGCACCGGCCAAGGCGCCCAGGACGGCGTTGCCCTCACCAAGTCTTTGGTGATCGAGGGTGACGGCCAGTATGTGACGTCGGGCGGCAAGCCCCGCGGCGCCTATCTGCGTGCCTATGACCAGAAGACCGGTCAGGAAGTGGGCGCCGTGTGGATGCCCGCACCGCAAAGCGGTTCGCCCATGACCTACAGCTATGATGGCAAGCAGTACATCATCGTGGCTGTCTCGGGCGGCAACTACTCGGGCGACTATCTGGCCTTCAGCCTGCCCGGCGGCAACTAGCCCCGGTCAGTAAGACGTGAGAACCACAGGCCGCCCCTTAAACGGGGGCGGCCTGTGGTGTTTTTGGCCTTCGGCGGCGCTGCCGGCCAGCAATGGGCGCGCAAGGCTGACCGGCTTCGCCACTTTCCCGTCACGATCCGTTCAGCCCCGCTTCAGCTTGGCCCTGTCATGGTCGAGCCTGGAGCAAGTGAGGGTTTTCGTGATGACCAAGCGCATTGCCGTTCTGACCATCGCCGTCCTGTTGGGCGGTTCGACGCTTTTATACGCGCAAAGCGCGCCGCCGCTGCGCTCGGCCTGGAGCGGGGTCTATAGTGCCGCGCAGGCTGACAAGGGCAAAACGCTGTTCGAGGACAATTGCGCCAAATGTCATGGCGGCACGTTGGACGGCAATGACGAGATTCCGCCGCTGAAAGGTTCGCACTTCATGGCGGATTGGGAATCCCAGACCGTGGCGGAACTGATCCAGCGCGTGCACGGCACCATGCCGATGGACAATCCCGGCAAGCTGAACACCGAAAGCAGCACGGCGGTGGTGGCCTATCTGCTGCAGCAGAACGGCATGGCGGCCGGAGCGACGCCCCTCACCGACGGCACCGCCGCGCAGAGCCGCATTGATGCGGTGCGCCCCGCGAACATCCCTGCCCCGCCGACCGTGACCGTCAAGCCGGTGGTTCAGGCCAAGGCTGTGGTGAAGCCTGCCGTGAAAGCTGTGGCGAAAGCAAAACCGAAAGCCAAGCCCGCGAACTGAAGCGGGCGGCGGCTTACTTCTCCCACACATAAACCGGCGTACCGGGAGTGCAACTGTCCGGGCTGGCGCAAGTGTCGAGGCGGGCGGTGAAGTTCTGCGCGCCCGCGGAATAATTGAGGATGAGCTTCACGCCGGCGCCCGCGATCTCGATATGCGGGTTGCCATAGTCCAGCGAATATTTTCCCGTCACCGCGCCCGAGGCCGTGCCGTTCACCGCCTGGCCGTTGCCGTTGGAATCGTCGATGTCGATTGCGCCGGTGAGCTGCACGGCGCCCACCGCCATGTTGAAAGGCGTGTCTGAGGCGTTTGCCGGGATGGATAACAGGCCGGGGGAAAAAGCGGCGGCCAGGCTGAGGCGCAAAAGCGTTTTGATGGGACACTCCACCGCTGGATATCGCGGCAAGTGTGGGCTTGAGGCTGGCGGGCCGTCAAGAATTGCGCGATGCGCCCAAAAGAAAACGGGCCGCCCTGTGAGGGGCGGCCCGTTCTTTAGTTTTATATCAGACGCGTGGCTTACGTACCGCCCGGCAGGGAGAAGGCCAGATAGGTGCCCGAGATGTTGCCGCCCGAGACAGACACGATGATGTACTGCTTGCCATCATAGCTGTAGGACATCGGCGAACCCGACTGCGGCGCCGGCATCCAGACCGCACCGACTTCGTTGCCGGTCTTCTGGTCATAGGCGCGGAGGTAGGCACCACGCGGCTTGCCGTGGCCGGTCGAGAACTCCGGATCGCCCATCACGACAATGGACTTCAGGACGGCTTCGCCGACGTTGCCCGGCTGGCCGGTCTTGGGAATGGTCAAGCCCTTCAGAGCCGGGTTGTTCTTGATCTCATCGGGCGTGTCGCCATGAGCGACCTGCCAGCTGATCTCACCCTTGTCCATGTCGATGGCGGTAAGCGTGCCATACGGCGGCTTGACGAAGGGAAGACCGTCAACCGAACGGGGCGGCGGGGTGCCGACGGCGGCCTGCGGATGGGCAGCCAAAGCGGCAGCCAGACGCTGATCGTCAACCGAAACCTTGGGGGCATCCGAACCCGAACCGAAGCCGGGACCGGCGCCGATACGGAAGGGCTGACCACCAACGCCTTCGAGATACTTAAGGTCCGTCAGGCCTTCCGGCGGAGCAACCAGGCCGAACAGCGAGATGCCGGCATTGAGGGCCGGCAGGAACGCGACATGCGTTTCCGGGTTGAAACCGGCGCCCGGCCAGTTGGTGCCACCGGCGAGGCCGCCGATGTCGAGCGAGGCATAGGGACCACCAACCTTCGAAACCGTCGCGGGCCCGAACATCTGGGGCTGCATGCGATAGTTCTTCTTGATGATGTCCACCGCCTTGGCACGCAGTTCCGGCGTGAAGTCGATCAGGTCTTCGGTGTTGATCGCCTGGCGCGAATAAGCGGCGGGCTTGGTCGGGAAGGGCTGCGTCTTGGCAGTCTTCTCGCCCGGCACGTCGGACTGGGCGACGGGCTTTTCAACGATCGGCCAGATCGGCTTGCCGGTCAGGCGGTCGAACATATAGAGGAACGCCTGCTTGGACGGCACGGCAACGGCCTTGATCGCCTTGCCGTCGACATTGATGTCGGCCAGCAGCGGCGGCGAGGACATGTCATAGTCCCAGATCGGGTGATGGGTGACCTGGAAATACCACTTCAGCTTGCCGGTGTTGATGTCCAGGCAAACGATGCTGTCGCCATAGAGATCGTTGCCGGGACGGGCGCCGCCGTAAGCGTCGTCGGTCGGATCTTCGACGGGCACATAAACCAGGCCCGCTTCGCGGTCCACGGTCATGGACGCCCAGGTGCCGGTGTTGCCGTTGAAGTCAGCCGAGTTCTTTTCCCAGCTTTCATAGCCGGGCTCGCCCTTCTGCGGAATGTTGTGGAAGACCCACAGCATCTTGCCGGTCTTGGCATCGAACGCACGGGTCAGGCCCTTGGTGTTGTTCTGTTCAAGGGGCTGCGAGCCTTCCTTGAAGGACGAACCGACCAGGATGACATTGTCCACCACGGTGGGGGTGGAGTGCAGGCCGATTTCGCCCGTCACCAGGTCAATCTGCTCATACTTGCCGGGCTGGCCGATGACGCCGTGATAGGCGCCGACCTTCAGATCGACAACACCCTTTTCGCCGAAGCCTTCGACCGGCTGGCCGGTATGGGCGTTCAGTTCCACCAGGCGATAGCCGGTGGTGACATAGACGATACGGTCATCGCCCTTGCCGTCGGTCCAGTAGGACACGCCGCGGCCGGACAGCTGGCGCGGCGCAATGGCGGCGCGCAGGCCTTCGTTCATCGAATAGACCCACTTCAGTTCGCCGGTCTTGGCATCCAGCGCAACCACGTCGCGGCGCGAGCCGGCGGTGGTATAGACGGTGCCATTCACTTCGATCGGGGTGCCTTCGAGCTTATACTCGGGATGGGCGCCCATCTGGTCGGTCTTGAACTGCCAAGCCACTTCCAGCTTGTTGAAGTTGGAGCCGTTGATCTGGTCGAACGGCAGATAACGCGATCCCGACGGATCCGCGAAATACATGGGCCAGTCGCCCTTGGCGGTGGAAGGCTGACCATACGGCGCGGTCTGCGCCCCGGCCGGAGCGGCCATCACGCTGATCAACAGCGCCACCGGCGCCGTGCACAGCAACCCGCGCTTCAACAACTTGTTACCCGACATGCGTTTCATCCTTGATTTGATTTTTTAGACAGCTTGCCAACCCCGGACGTTTTTTCAGGGATTCCCGGCGGGTGTTTTAGTATCATTTCTGTAAGCTGGATAGACACCTGGAAACATTATTCCAGCAGCTTATGCTGCACTGCACCAAAGTGTCAGCCGGCCTTGGCGGAAGAAAGTGGACCTTTCAGACCCAGGGCGGAGGTCCAGCGCTGCAGGCGGCGGCGGTTTGAAACAAAATTGAAGAGGTTGCCCACCAGCAGCGCCACTTCCGGGGTGAAATAATAATCGCCCAGATGGGTATAGGGATACCAAAGCCCCCCGATCAGCGCGCCATAGACGATCTGGCGCCAGCGCCCAATCGGCACGGTGCGCGGTTCGGTCAGCATCACGAACAGGAAGAAGCAGAAGGCGGAATGGATCGCCATGGTGGTCTCGGATGTGCCCAGCCGCGCCAAAGGCGTGTTGATCAGGGTCAGGCCCAGCACAACAGCGGCGAAGCTGGCGGCCAACTCATAATAATGCAGCCGGGTCAGCACCAGGATGCCGCCCACGATAACCAATGGAAGAATGGCGGCATTGTCGCCGATCCACCAGCTGGCCGAGCCCTTGAGCACCAGCCCGCCCAGCGCCACGCCAAAAGCCGCCGGATTGAAGATGTGCTTCTTGTTGGTGGCAACAATGTATTTGGAGCCCATCGCCCAGGCGCAGCAGAACACCAGAAAACCGATAGCCGTATAATCACTCGGCACCGCCGGACTGACGATCAAGGTCAGGATCAATGCGCTGATGCAAACCGATTCCCAGTTGGAACGGGCGCCGAAGATGCGGGCGAAGAGCGCATTGACGGCAAAGCAGCTCGCCAGCGACACCGCGACGGAAAAGACGATGTTGAGGGGTAGCGGACGGATGATGCCGTACCAGGCCAGGCCGATGGAGACGAGCACCAGCGCGGCCAGGTAATACAAAGTGAGCCGGTAGGTCAGGATACGGCGAAACCAGTTCACTGCTGTTCTCACTGACGTGTCGCCCGCGTAATTGCAGAAAGCGCAATGGCCGTAAAGGCGAAACGCTTGCGGCAACAAATGACCGCAAGCGTTTTACCGAGTCAACGGGGCGTGAAGCCCTTGCTTACTGGGGCGTGACGACGACGCGGCCGATCGCGCCGTTGTTCACGGCCATATTGACCTTGGCGCCGGCTTTGAGGACCGAAGCGTCGCTGGGAACCCAGGCCACAACCTTAACATTGGCGGGAACGTCGAATTCCGTCTCGCCCGTGCAACCGGTGGCCTTGCCGTCCGTGGCGAGGGTGGCGTGGCCGGTGCAGTTGGCGCTGCCCGGCGCGCCCGAGCCATGGAAGCTGAGCTTGATCAGCGGCACGCCGCCGGCACTGCCCACCTGCTTCACGGTGGCGTCGGTCATCACCTGTTTCACGGTGGCGTTGGTCATCACCTGGCCCGGCTGCGCCATGGGATACTGGCCTTCGCCGCCCGGTGCGCTGAAGATGCGAATCTCATTGGCGTGGATTTTTCCGTCGGGACCCTTGGTGCCGCCCGAGGCGATAAAGGAGCCGGGCTTGATGTCGGCAAGGGTCCGGGGCTCAACCTTGAGGATGCGGCTGTCCGCAGCCACGGCGGCGGTGACCGTTTGGCCGTCATTGCCCTTCACGGTGAGGGTTTTGCCATCGAAGGACTGAATCACGCCAGCCACTGGCGCGGGCGGGGCCGTCTGGGCCGATGCCTGCGAAACAAGCAGGGCCGAGGTGGTGAGCAAAAATAGGGCTGTGGAAATGCGCATCGTGAAGTCTCTCCCATTCGCGCGGTCCATGCCGCGGTTCGCTCAAAGTGTAGCGCCTGTGCGTCTCGGACGGAAGGGGTGGGCGGACGGGCTGGGCCAAACCCGGCGATTCGGCAAGAAAAAGAGCCCGGCTTGCGCCGGGCTCCAGATCGAAGAACAGGTGGATTGGCCTTACTGCGAAACCGTCACACGTGCCGCGGCGCTGCTGCCATCCGGCGCCTTGGTGACCGTCATGCTGGCCTTGGCGCCGGGCTTCAAAGCGGAAGCGTCGGCGGGCAGCATCGCCACCACAGGAATATTGGCGGGAACATCGAACTGTGTCTCGCCGATGCAGCCCTTGCCGTCGCCGCCCGGCGCTTCGGACGCACGGCCGGTGCAGTTGGCGCTGCCCGGTGCGCCCGCGCCGTGATAGGTGAGCCGGATCACCGGCACGCCGCCGGCGCTGCCAACCTGTTTCACGGTGGCGTCGGTCATGACTTCTTTCACGGTGGCGTTGGTCATCACCTGGCCGGGCGCGGTCATGGGAAACTGACCCTCGCCGCCCGGCGCGGTGAAGATGCGGATTTCATTGGCGTGGATTTTGCCGTCGGGGCCGCGCGTGCCGCCCGAGGCGATAAAGTCGCCCGGCTTGATGTCGGCCAGGGTTTTCTTGACGCTCGCCTGGATCCGCACATTGGGCGCCAGCGCGGCCGCGACCACGCTGCCGTCCGCTGCCTTGATTGTCAGCGTCTTGCCGTCAAAGGACTGGATGACGCCGGACACCGGCGGTGGCGGCGCCGTCTGGGCCATTGCCTGTGAAACAAGCAGGGGCGCCGTGGTGAGCAAAAACAGGGCGGTGGAAATGCGCATTGTGAAATCTCCCGTTTGCACGATTCAATGCCGCGCTTCTGCGCCAGCCTAGTCCTTGCGCAGCCCGGACGGAAGCTGTGTTCCCAAGTCTGACAACCCCGCAATGAAAAAGAGCCCGGCTTGCGCCGGGCTCCGGACCGAAGAACAGGCGGTTTAGCGCTTGTGGTTCTGGTCCTTGTTCAGATTGTTCTTTTCCGGGTTGGAACTGGAACTGCGATTGGCGTCCTGACCTTGTGAGGGCTTTGAATCCTGCTGCGCCTGCTGGCCCTGCTGCTGCTTGGTCTGCTGGCTGCTTTTCGGCTGATTCTGCTGACCCGACTGATTCTTGCTCTGATCGTTGCTCGTCATGCAAAAAGTTCCTTCACGTTGGTGATCCCAGCCACCCTGCGATAACCCACGCCGCGGTGACGCGTTCCGATGAAACTTTCATCGCGTCTCGCGATGGAACAACGCGCGCGAAACGGAACTTGCGGCAAAAAAACGCGCAAGGAACGAAGCGCGCCGTGCTGCCGTTATGGCATTGCACCCCAACCAAGGAGAAGATGATGACGACCAGCAGCGGCCACGCCACCCCCATTCTCGCTTCGCGCGTGAAAGGCACCAGCGTTTACAATGACAAGGGCGACAAGATCGGAACCGTCGAGGACATCGTGCTGGACAAACAGTCCAACCAGATCATGTTCGCGGCGCTGGGCTTTGGCGGCTTTGTCGGCATCGGCGAGAAATATTATCTCGTGCCCTGGTCAATGCTCGATTACAGCGAAGACAAGGGCGGCTATGTCGTGCCGCTGAGCAAGGACCGGTTGGAGAATGCGCCCAGCTATGATCTGAAGGACCTCACCAAGCATCACGGCAGCTTGGGCGACATCCGCGCGGAAAGTTATTCCTATTACAAAGTGAATCGCGACTGGCAGTAGCCGTCGCTGTTAAAAAAAGCGCCGCTCTCAGGAATGGGGCGGCGCTTTTTGTTTTGGCTATGGACCCGGTATTGAGGCCTGGGTTCCCTTCCCGCGCACCGCCTCTGACGATGCGGTGCGCGGGAAGGGAATGACCTATGGCTATTCAATATCAATCAGCGCCAGGCCGAGTTCCGGTTTCTTCTTGCGGACAAGATGGGCCGGGGTTTCGGTGACTGTCACTTCCAAGGTGGGGCGCACATGGCCTTCGATCAGATGGCCGCCGCGTGTGTGGCCGTCGGGTAATCCCAGCACCGTATGAGCATGCAGGCTGGGCGCGCCTTTTTCGTCTTCCACGATATCGCCCACCAAAGTGATGACTTCGACCTGCTCATGGATCGGGATGGGCATGTATTTTTTCTTCTCCCAGTCGAAATAACCCACCACGGCGCGCTCAAAGGCACCCAGCGCGACAAAGGACGCGGCCTTGATATTTTCCTGTTTGGCGAAGGCGGTGATCTGTTCCTTGGCTTCCTCGCCGGATGCCAGCACCAGCACCCACAGGCGCTGGCCCTTGTCGTGACTGACCTGTTTGCTTTTCATCTGCGCGCCTTGGCTGGGATGCGCGAAGGAAACCACGCCGCCGGGGCATGGTTCCGGGAACCCTGAAACTTCAACTCAGAGAATGCGCCCGAACCAGGCTAGGGACAGGCCGGCGGAGACCATCATCAGCAGGGCCGCGGCGGCGGCGAAGAAAGAGGTGATCTCCATCTCCTGTGTCTCGATGATCAACTGCTTGGACAGGACGCTGTAAACCGCCTTGAGTTCGTCGGCGCTGGCGGCGTGGAAATAGCGGCCGCGCGTCTGGTCGGCGATTTTCTTGAGCGCCTCTTCATCGATCTGGGCGCGCATCTGGAAGCCGCCAAAGCCGACAATCGCGCCGCGCGTGCTGCCAAAGCCCACGGTATAGACCTTGACGCCATATTCCGACGCGATGCGCGCCGCCTGGATCGGATCATAACCGGCATTGGTGGCGCCGTCGGTGAGCAGGATGATGACGGCATTCTTGTAGGAGCCCGGTTCGACCGGAACATGCTTGGCCTTGTCGGCGGGGCCGCGCCTGTCGCCCAGCGCGCGCCCGCCGAAGCGGTTGCCGAAATCATTGTTGCCGCCGCCAAAGCCCGCACCGCCATTGCCGCGCCCGAAGCCGCCGCCGGCAAAGGTGCTGATGGGAAAGTCATCCTGCGGGAACAAGGTGGAGAGCGACACCAAAATACCGCTGCCCACGGCGGTGCCGCGTTGCAGTTCAAAACGGTCAATCGCCGCATTCAGGGCGGTGCGATCGGTGGTGGGATTTTGCACCAGAAGGGCGGTGGCGGCGAAGGCGACGATGCCGATCTGCACATCCTTGGGCTGGTCTTTGACATATTGCTTGGCGGCGGCCTGGGCCGCTTCGATGCGCGACGGATTGACGTCGGCGGCGCGCATGGAGCCGGACACGTCCATCGCCAGCATCACGGTGGCGCGGGTGGATGGCAGGCTGACTTCGGCGGTGGGCCGGGCGATGGCGATCATCAGCAGGGTCAGCGCCCCCAGCATCAGCATGGGCGGCACATGGCGGCGCCAGCCACTGACGCCGACGGCGCGCTTGACGATGGCAACGCTGGCATAATTCAGCGTGCCGCGTTTGCGCCGCCGCAGCAGCAGGACATAGACAATCGCGATCACCGGCACCAGCAACAGGCCCCACAGAAAACTGGGCCACAAAAAGCCGATCTTGGGGAACAGGCCGGTCAGCACATGCCAATCGGGATGGGCCAGGAAGGCGTTGATCGCGCTCATGCCGGCACCGCCCCTGTTCCGGACGTTGGGCTGGCGAAGCGATGCTTGCGCATGTCGGCGAAGCGCAGCACCGCGTCGGTGATGTCGTCTTCGGTGGAAAGCTCCAGCGTATCCACGCCGGCGCGCTGGAAGGCGCCGCGCAATTGTTCTTCCCGCGCCTCGGCCGCCGCAGCAAAGCGTTTGCGAAAGCCGCGATCCGTGGTGTCCACGAAAAGCTGCTCGCCGCTTTCGGCGTCCTGGAAGGTGAGCAGGCCCAGATCGGGCATCAGCATTTCCATGGGATCGCTGAGGCGCACCGCGATTACGTCATGGCGGCTGGCAAGCTGGCCCATGGGCTTTTCCCAGCCCGAAGCGGCGATGAAGTCGGAAACAATAAAGACCAGCGAACGCCGCTTGATCAGCCCCGCCGCATCGGCCAACACCTGTTTCAAGTCGGTGGCCTGCAGACGCCGGTTCTTGCGCGCCAACGAGCGGTGACGGCTGAGCGCGTCAAGCAGCACCAGCAACTGGCGGCGGCCGCCGCGCGCCGGGATCATGCGCTCGATCTTTTCGGAAAACAGGATGGCGCCGGTGCGGTTGCCCTTGGCGGCCAGCAACCGGCAGACCAAAGCGGTGAATTCCGTCAGCACGGCGCGCTTGGAGACGCTGACCGATTCAAAATCAATCGAAGGGCTCATATCCAGCAGGAACCAGGCGGTGATTTCCCGGTCCTCCAGATATTCGCGCACATGGGGAATATCCAGCCGCGCCGTGACGTTCCAGTCCATATGGCGCACATCGTCGTGATACTGATATTCGCGCAGGTCGGCCAGATCGAGCCCCTGCCCCCGGAACGCACTTTTGTGGTCGCCCTGCAGCAGGCCTTCCAGCCTGCGCGCAACCTTCAGATCCAGACGGGCCAGGACGCTTTCAGCCGTTCGCAGCGACACGGGTTTCCAGCACTTTCTCGGGCGCGGGGACGGCCCGCATGATGTCGGAAACCAGCTTGTCGGCAGTGATGCCGTCAGCCAGCGCCTCGTAAGACGGCACCACGCGGTGGCGCAGCACATCGGGCGCGATATCCACCACATCGGCGGGGAGCACATAATCGCGGCCACGCAGGAAGGCCAAGGCGCGGCCCGCCTCGATCATGCCGATGGTGGCGCGCGGCGACGCGCCGTAGAGGATAAAGCGGCTGTGATCGGACAGCCCGGCCTTGCGCGGATCGCGGGTGGCGGCCACCAGCTTGACGGCATAGGTGACCAGCGAAGGATCCACATAGACCTTGCGGGCCTGCTGCTGCATCGCCAGCAGATTTTCCGTGTTGGTAACGGCGCCAATGCCGATCGGACTGCCGGTGACGCGCTGGACGATGACGAATTCTTCGTCCTCGGTGGGATAATCCACCAGCACCTTCATCATGAAACGGTCCACCTGCGCTTCCGGCAGGGCATAGGTGCCCTCGGTCTCAATCGGGTTCTGCGTCGCCATCACGACAAAAGGCGACGGCACCTTGTGCGACTCGCCGGCAATGGTGACCTGGCGTTCCTGCATCACTTCCAGCAGCGCGCTCTGCACCTTGGCGGGCGCGCGGTTGATTTCGTCGGCCAGCACCAGGTTGGCGAACACCGGGCCCAGCACGGTGGCAAATTCGCCGCTGCGCTGATTATAGACGCGGGTACCGACCAGATCGGCGGGCACCAGATCGGGGGTGAACTGGATGCGCTTGAAGCTGCCGCTCATGGCGCGCGCCAAAGTGGAGACCGTGAGGGTCTTGGCCAGGCCCGGCACGCCTTCGACCAGCAGATGACCGCCGGCCAGAAGCGCGATCATGACCCGTTCCAGGAAATGATCCTGGCCGACCACGATCTTCTTCACTTCATATAAAAGATGCTCAAGCCCTTCATGCGTGCCGCTGGCCATCGTCCCCATACCTTTTTTGTTATAACGGATTGTCACCCACCGCATTGGCGGCATTTTCAATTGGCACCGCAAACGCCATGCCGGCAAAGACATGTTGCCCGGTGGGATTGTAGATCGCCGTGACAATGCCCACGACCTCACCGTCGCGATTGATCAGCGGGCCGCCGGAATTGCCCGGATTCACCGCCGCGTCGAACTGGATCATGTTGGTCATGGTCGATTTGTTCTTGTCGCTGGGGTCGGCGAAATCGCGTTTGAGGCCGGCCACCACGCCCGAGGACACCGACGGGCCGATGCCGAAGGGAAAGCCCACCGCCACCACCGTGTCGCCGGGATTGAGATCGCGGGTCGAGGCCAAAGTGGCGGGCTTGAGATCGTCGGGCTGAACCTTGGCGCGGATCACCGCCAGGTCATTTTCGGGCTGCGACGACACCATGGTCGCGTCCGATTTGGAACCATCGGCGAAGGTCACAACCCAGCGATCCGTGGCGCTGATCACATGCAGGTTGGTCATGATGTCGCCCTTCTCATCAATGACCACGCCGCTGCCGGTCGTATCGGGATGCTGTTCCGGCGGCTTGCCGTCGGGTGTCTTGGTGGAATTGTCCGGCGCGGGTTTGGCGCCCGGCGCGGTGTTCTGTGCTTGCTTGTTGCCGTCGGGATAATGGGGCAGCACCGGCGCCTTGCTGTCCGGCTTGGCGGCTGAGGGGGGCGGCGATGCCTTGGCAATCTCCTTGGGCGGCAGTTTGAGATGCAGCTTCTTGGCTTCGGCTTCTTCGTCCTTGGCGATTTGGGCTGCATGTTCGGGCGAGTAATAGCCATCCACCCGCACCACAGAGGGCATCACTGTCGCGGCGGCGATGGTGGTGTTGTCGGGCGGCTGCGGCGTGTGGCCCAAGGTGAATTTCACGGCATTGTCGATATCGAACTGGGTCAGCGCCTTGGGACCGGGAAAGGCCAGATTCCAGCCACCGATCAAGATCAGCATCACCAGCAGCGACAAAGCGGCGGGCACGCTGCGATCATGCCTGGCCGAAAAGGCTTTGATTTTCTGCCACGCCAAGGTGCCCAGGCGCGGGCTTTCCGGCTCAGGCTGCCACAGCAGGGCATCATCATTGTCGAATCCGGAATCGCCGGGCATCGTCGAGCGCCGCCGCGTGGCGCGGCTGTATAGGGCCTTGCGCTTCATGCCAAAATCCGCCGAAAGACAGCGAAAGCCTACGCCAGCTTTTCGCGATAGGCAAAAGCCCCGCAAGCCTTAGATTCCTGCGCCCATTTTCATGAAATCCGCAGGCCCCAGGGGCCGGGGATGGCGCCGGAACCGAAAATCCCGCGCGCCGAAATCGCCGGGCCGGTGCTAGGGTCGGGCATGACCCTAGCGCAGCCAAATATCAGTGAAGACCGCGCCGCCATCCGCCTGCTGGGCCGGCTGCTCGGCGAAGTGATCCGCGAACAGCATGGCGCAAGGGCCTATGATCTGGTGGAGGATGTGCGCCGTCAGTCGGTGGGCGATTACCGCGCCGGCTCGGGCGAGATTGCGCTGGACCGGCTGCTGCTGGACCTGCCCAGGCCGGACATGATCCTGCTGATCCGCGCCTTCACCATTTTCTCGCAGCTGGCGAACACCGCCGACGATCATATCCTGCGCCGCCAGACCAAGGCGCTGGGCTCAGGCTCGGTGCAGCGGATGGAATTGTCGGCGGGGCTTTCCGCCCGGCGGGTCAAGGCGTTTCTGGAAAACGCCTTGTTCGTGCCGGTGATCACCGCCCATCCCACCGAAGTGCGGCGCAAATCCATTCTCGACCGCGAGACCGAGATCGGCGATCTGCTGGAATATCGCGACAGCGCCAGCGCCCAGACCGGAGCTGAGAGCGAAACCGACGCGCAATTGAAGCGCGCCATCCGCATTCTGTGGCAGACCCGCATGCTGCGCGACACCCGCATCCAGGTCAGCGACGAGATTGACAACAATCTGTCGGTATTTGCACGCACCTTCCTGACCCAGGTTCCGGCCGTGAAGCGGCGGCTGGCGCGGCTGTTTCAACTGGACAGTGCGGTGTTGCCGTTCCTGCGCCCCGGTTCCTGGGTGGGCGGCGACCGCGACGGCAATCCCAATGTCTCGCCGGAGACATTGGATTATGCCGTGCGCCACCAGGCCGAGCTGGCGATCAATCATTACCTGAGCGAGATTCATGCGCTGGGGGCGGAACTCTCCTTGTCGGACACGCTGGTTTCCACCAGCGAGGCGTTGAAAAAGCTGGCGGCGAGCCCCGCCGATATCTCCGTGCATCAGGGCGATGAGCCGTATCGGCGGGCGCTGGTGGCCTGTTATGCCCGCATGGCGGCGACGCGCACCGCCTTGTTGGGGCGCGGGCCGTCGCGGCCGCCGCGCTATATCGCTGATGCCTATGCCACGCCGGAGGAATTTTCCGCCGACCTGGACATCATCGCCGCGTCGCTGCGGGATAATGGTGATGCCGATTTGGCCGATGGCCGCCTGCAGAATCTGCGCGAAGCGGTGGGGGCGTTCGGCTTTCATCTGGCCACCATGGATATGCGTCAGAATTCCGATGTCCATGAACGGGCTGTGGCCGAACTGCTGAACGTGGCGGGTGTCGAAGCGGATTATCTGAAGCTGGAGGAAGCGGCGCGCAGCAAACTTCTGCTGGGAGAATTGTCCCATGCCAGGCCGCTGCGTTCGCCCTATACGCAATATTCCCAGGAGACGGCGCGGGAGCTGGCGATTGCCGACCGCGCCGCCGCGCTGAAGAAAAGTTTCGGCAAAGGCGCGGTGGCCAATTACATCATCTCCAAAGCCGCCAGCGTTTCGGATTTGCTGGAAACCGGGCTGCTGATGAAAGAGGCGGGCTTGCTCTTGCCCGGCGCAGCGCCGAAAGCGCAGCTACGCATCGTGCCGCTGTTCGAGACCATTGACGATCTTCGCCGCAGCGCCGACGTGATGGCGGAGTATTTCGACCAGCCCGCCATGCGCGCCATGATCGAAGCGCAGAACAATCTACAGGAAGTAATGATCGGCTATTCCGACAGCAACAAGGATGGCGGCTATGTCACCTCCAACTGGGAGATTCGCGCCGGTGTTGCGCGCCTGGTGGCGCTGGGGCAGCAACGCGGCATCCGCATGCGCTTTTTCCATGGCCGGGGCGGTGCGGTGGGACGCGGCGGCGGTTCCAGCTTTGACGCCATTCGCGCCTTGCCCACCGGCGCCTCGCATACCGGCATCCGCATCACCGAACAGGGCGAAGTCGTGGCGTCAAAATATGGCGACCCGGAAATCGGCCGCGCCAGTCTTGAGACCATTGTCGCCGCCTCACTGCTGGCAGAATTGTCGCCGGAAACAGATAGCGCGGACGGCGAAGCTGGCGCTTTGCTGGCCGCATTCAGCGCGGCGGCGTTCAAGGCCTATCGGGGGCTGGTGTATGAGACGCCGAAATTCGAAGTCTATTTCCGCGAAGCGACGCCGCTTTTGGAAATCGCCGACCTGAAGATCGGCAGCCGCCCGGCGGCGCGCAAGCAATCGGGCCGCATTGAAGACCTTCGCGCCATTCCCTGGGTGTTCAGCTGGTCGCAGGCGCGCGTCATGCTGCCGGGCTGGTTCGGTTTTGGCAGCGCCGCGGGCGTGATCGGTGTCGAGAAATTGAAGCCGCTTTACAAAACATCGGCGTCGTTCCGCACCACCATCGCCAATATGGAAATGGTGCTGGCGAAATCCTCCATGCCCATCGCCCGGCGTTATGCCGCGCTGGTGGAGGATCGTGCTTTGGCGGACAAGGTCACCGCCCGGATCGAACAGGAATGGCAGGCGACGGTGGATGCCGTGCTGGCGATCAGCGGGCAGAAGAGCCTGCTGGAAGCGGACCCGCGCCTCAAAGCGTCAATCGAAAGCCGGTTGCCCTATGTGGATGCGCTCAATTACCTGCAGGTGGATTTGCTGCGGCGGCGGCGCGCCGGGGATGCCAATGAAGAGATTCATCACGGCATTCACATGTCTATCAACGGTGTGTCCGCTGGTCTCAGAAATAGCGGCTGAATTGGTGGGTTTTTCCGCTGTGCCAAAGCCGCGCACCGCCACTTTGCCGCACTGATAAGTAAGGTGTGCGGGCTTATATTTGCTTCATGGAAAGCGAGGTTCTCATGAATCAAGTTTCTATGAAGCTGGCGGCGCGTCGCGGGATTTTGGGACGCTGCCCCTGCTGCGGCGAAGGCAAGCTGTTTCGCGCTTATCTCAAGCAGGTCGATAATTGTTCGGTGTGCGGCGAAGCCTTTGGCCATATCCGCGCCGATGACGCCGCGCCCTGGCTCACCATCATCCTGGTCGGTCATATCTTCGTGCCGCTGATGCTGGTCTTCGTGGCCTTCAGCACCATGCCGAGCTGGGAATCCGCGGTGTTGTGGTCGATCATCTTTGTCGGCCTGTCGCTGGCAATCCTGCCGCGCGCCAAGGGGCTGTTCATCGCCATCCTGAAGCTCACGGGCGCCGGCGAAGGCAAGCAGAAACTCGCCTAGGTTTCTTTCTCCAGCAGCTTTTCCAAAGTGGATAGCTCGTCCGCTTCGCGGGCGGGTTTGTCCCAGCGGATGCGATGGACGCGCGGGAAGCGCATCGCGACGCCGGATTTGTGGCGGGCGGAACGCTGCAGGCCTTCAAAGGCGATTTCCAGCACCAGACCGAAATCGGCATTGGCACGCACCGAGCGCACCGGGCCGAAGCGTTCAATGGTGTTGTCGCGGACAAATTTGTCCAGCCGCGCCAGTTCTTCGTCCGTGAAGCCGAAATAGGCTTTGCCCACCGGGGTGAGCGCGCGGCTGCCGTCAGCTTCGGTGCGCCAGACGCCGAAGGTATAGTCGGAATAAAAGCCGCTGCGTTTGCCATGACCGCGCTGGGCATACATCAGCACCGCATCCACCAGGTGCGGATCGCGCTTCCATTTGAACCAGGGGCCTTTGGGGCGACCTGCTTCGTAAATGGAATCCCAGCGCTTGAGCATCAGGCCTTCGGCCTTTTGCGCGTCGCCTTGCGGCGGATGGGCGCGTAAATGGGTGAGCGCTTCCCAATCTGCGAAAGGCTGTAGCGGCGACAGATCAATGCGGGGGTCGTTCAGCTTTGCGACAAAGGCTTCCAGTCGCTTGCGGCGTTCCGCAAAAGGCGCGCGCCGAAGATCGTCCGTGCCGTCCAGCAGCAGGTCATAGGCGCGGATGCCGGCGGGGAATTTGCGCATCAGGTCGGCACTGGCGGTTTTGCGGTTCAACCGTTGCTGCAGATCGCCGAAGCTTTCGATATGGCCCTTTTCCAGCACCAGCAATTCGCTGTCCAGCACGCCTTCAAAATTGAGCGCTTCCAGCACATCGGGGAAGCTTTTGCCGATGTCATCGCCGGTGCGGCTGTAGAGGCGGCGCTGGCCGCCTTCATGGACGGCCTGGACGCGGATGCCGTCCCATTTCCATTCGGCGGCGTAGTCTGCGGCTTGGTATTTCTCGAAATCGCCGGGCGCATCCAGCGCCTGGGCCAGCATCACGGGACGAAAGCGCCCCGGCGTGTCAGCGCTGGGTTTTTCGCCCCGGCCCGCCAGCCAAGCGAACAGGTCTTCATAGGGTGGCGTCTGGCCGTGCCATAATTCTTCGATGTCGGCGGCGGGCACATTGCCCAACTGCGCCAGCGCCTGTTTGGCGAGGCGGGCAGAAACACCCACGCGCAAACCGCCGGTCAGAAGTTTCAGCAGCGCCCATCGGCCATCGGCATCCAGTGCATCCAGCCAGTGTTCCAGAATTTGCGGCACTTCGCGGCGCGCGGCGCTGCGCAGGGCGTCCACCACTTCGGGGAGTTCGGGCTCGGCGTTGGCGCCCGGCTTTCTGGGCCAGACCAGCGCCACGGTTTCGGCCAGGTCGCCGACGAAATCATAGGACAGCGCGAAAAGCTGGGGATCGAGGCGCGCCTGCACCACCTTGCGGATCATCGCGGGCTTGGCGGCGTCGAACGACAGATCGCCGGTCAGGCTGGCCAGGGCCCAGCCGCGTTCGGGGTCGGGCGCGTCCCGCAGATAATCGCGCAGCAAAGTGAGCTTGCCGTTGCGCGCGGGGGTGAAGGAGAGCCGGTCGAGCAGCAGGGCGAAGGCTTTCATGCCTCTTCGTCCTCATAGCCCACCAGCGACAAAGCTTTGGCCTCGATGCCGTTCAAAGCCGACCAGCGCAGCAGCGCCTCTTCATTGCCATGGGTGAGCCACACTTCCCGCGGCTTTAATTCTTCAAAGGTGTTGGTGAGTTCATCCCAGTCCCCATGGTCGGACAGGATCAGCGGCAGTTCGACATGGCGCTGGCGGGCCCGGGCCCGCACCCGCATCCAGCCGGAGGCGAAGGCGGGCAGCGGATCGGCGAAACGGCGCGACCATTTGTCGGCGATGGCGGCAGGCGGGGCGATGACGATGCGCCCCTCGAACTTGTCTTTTGTATCGGTGGTGGCGGGGGCCAGCGAGCCCAGGGCCACGCCGAAGCTTTCATAGAGCGCGTTCAGGTTCATCAGCGCGCCATGAACGTAGATGGTTTCGTCATAGCCGGCTTCGCGCAGCAGGCAGATGACCCGCTGCGCCTTGCCCAGGGCGTAAGCACCGACCAGGTGACTGCGTTCTGGAAACTGCTTCAGGGATTTGAGCAGCTTCTGGATTTCGCCCGCGTCCGGCGGATGGCGGAAGACCGGCAGGCCGAACGTGGCTTCGCTGACAAAGACATCGCAGGGCACCGGCTCGAACAGTGTGCAGGTGGGATCGCGGCGGCGCTTGTAATCGCCGGAGACGACGATCGTCATGCCTTTCCAGGACAAAGCGCATTGCGCCGAGCCCAATATGTGCCCGGCAGGATAAAGCATGACTTTGACCTCGCCGCGCGTGAGCGTCGTACCATAGGCGGCGGTTTCGGTGGCAGCGGCAAAATCCGCGCCATAGCGCACGGCCATGATCGCCAATGTTTCCCTTGTCGCCAGCACCGCGCCATGGCCGCTGCGGGCATGGTCGCCATGGCCATGGGTGATGACGGCGCGGTCCACCGGGCTGACGGGATCAATATAGAAATCGCCGGGCGGGCAATAAAGCCCGGCTGGTGTGGGCCGCAGCAGGTCGGAGAATTTCACGGCAGGATATGCTCAGGGGCAGATTGGCATTATCGCCAGCGGGCCATCTTTGTCACGAAGGGAACGCGGGCGCCTGCTGCCGGTTCCTCTACTCAGCAGGCTGCGGCGCCGCGCCTGTCGGCGGGCGCTTTTTCCGCGCCGCGTTGCCGGTGCCGCGCGAAGTCGATCATCAAATGTTGCCGCTGACCCTGGAATTCCTATACAAAGTTCCCGTCTCGTTTTGGCTATAACGTGTGAGAGCGCCATGTTCCTGGAGCAGCCGGACTTTCTGAATCCCGCCGAAGTGGCGCGGCTGACCCAATTGGCTGCCAGCATCAAATTCGTGGATGGCCGGATCTCAAATCCGCACAACACCGCCAAGTCAAACCTGCAGGCCGATGTGACGGACGCCGGCCATGCCGAGGCCAGCGCGTTGGTGCTGGCGGCTTTTGCCCGCTCCCGCCCCTTCCAGGATTTCGCCATGCCGCGCAAGATCGCGCCGCCGTTGCTCAGCCGCTATGAGCCGGGCATGAAATATGGGCCGCATGCCGATGTCGCTTTCATGTCGGCGCAGCAGAATGGCGGCACGCTGCATTTCCGCTCCGATCTGTCCTGCACGATTTTCTTAGGCGATCCGCGCAGCTATGAAGGCGGCGAATTGCTGCTGCATGTCGGCACGCGGCCCGTGCCCATCAAGGGCCGGCCCGGCGAAGCCTTTGTCTATCCCTCGACTCTTTTGCACGAAGTGCGGCCAGTGACCGCCGGCCAGCGGCTGTGCGCCATCACATTCATCGAAAGCCTGGTGCCGGACGAGACCGACCGCAACACACTGTTCGAACTGAAGGACGTATTGTCGCTGGAAGGCCTGAAAATGGACTGGATCAGCCGGGTGCGGATGGAAGTGGCTGTGCAGAATCTGACGCGGCGCTGGTCCAAATCCTGACGTGAAGTCCTGCCACTCTTGCGCTGCGCCCGCAGACACGTAATCGTCGCTTACATCCCTCTTCGCTTAATCATCCGGGAATGACATGGAAGACAGTTTCCGCAAAGCGGCTCTTGATTATCACCGCCTCCCCCAGCCTGGAAAATTGTCGGTGCAGCCGACCAAGCGCATGGCGACACAGCGCGACCTGGCGCTGGCCTATTCGCCTGGCGTCGCCGCCGCCTGTGAAGCCATCGCCGCCGATCCTGCCACCGCCCGTGACCTGACCGCCCGCGCCAATCTGGTGGCGGTGATCACCAACGGCACCGCTGTGCTGGGGCTGGGCAATATCGGGCCGCTGGCCGCCAAGCCGGTGATGGAAGGCAAGGCGGTGCTGTTCAAGAAATTCGCCGGTATTGACGTCTTCGACCTGGAAGTGGATTGCAACGACATCGACAAATTCGTGGATATCGTGGCGTCGCTGGAGCCCACCTTCGGCGGCATCAATCTGGAAGACATCAAGGCGCCGGAATGTTTCATCATCGAGCAGAAATTGCGCGAACGGATGAAGATTCCCGTTTTCCATGACGACCAGCATGGCACCGCCATTGTCTGCGCCGCCGCCATCCGCAACGGATTGGTGCTGCAGGGCAAGAGCCTGCCCGATGTGAAACTGGTGACATCGGGCGCGGGCGCCGCGGCGCTGGCCTGTGTGGATCTGCTGGTGGCGATGGGCCTGCCGGTGGACAATGTCACCCTCACCGACATCAAGGGCGTGGTCTATGCGGGACGCGACAAGGACATGCCCGCCAACATGGCGCGCTATGCCCGCAAGACGGACGCCCGCACCCTGAGCGAAGTGTTGACCGGCGCCGATGTGTTTCTGGGCCTGTCGGCGCCCAATGTGCTGAAACAGGAATGGCTGCCGCAAATGGCGGCCAAGCCGCTGATCCTGGCGCTGGCCAATCCCGATCCGGAAATCCTGCCCGAATTGGTGAAGGCGTCGCGGCCCGACGCCATCATGGCCACGGGCCGCTCCGATTACGTCAACCAGGTCAACAATGTCCTGTGCTTTCCCTTCGTGTTTCGCGGGGCGCTGGATGTGGATGCCACCACCATCAATGAGCCGATGAAAGTGGCCGCGGTGGAAGCGATTGCCGCTTTGGCCCGCGCCGAAGGCAGCGATGTGGTGGCCCAGGCCTATGGCGGCGCCATGAGCGGCTTTGGGCCCGAGCATATTATTCCCAAGCCTTTCGATCCGCGCCTGATCCTGTCCATCGCGCCGGCTGTGGCGCGGGCGGCGATGGAATCGGGTGTGGCGCGGCGGCCGATCACCGATTTCCACGCCTATGAAACGGAGCTGGAGAAATTCGTCTATCGCTCCGGCCAGTTGATGCGGCCTGTGTTCGAGATCGCGCGCCGCGCGCTCAAACGCGTCGCTTATGCCGAAGGCGAAGAAGAACGCGTGCTGCGCGCGGTGCAGACCGTTGTGGATGAAGGACTGGCGCAGCCCATCCTGGTGGGGCGCAAATCCGTCATCCAGGACAAGATCGCCAAACTGGGCCTGCGGCTGGATTTGACCAAGCAAGTGATTGTGCTGGACCCCGATGCGGATGAGGAAATTTTCGCGCCGCTGCGCGTGCGCTACCAGCAGATCGTGGACCGGCGCGGCATCACGCCGGATGCCGCCGCACGCTGGCTGCGCACACGGCGCGCCACCGCCGCGGCGATTCTTTTGGAGACCGGTTATGCCGATGCCGCTTTGGTCGGCGGCGTGGGCGACTGGCTGCGCCAGTATCGCCAGATCGCGCCCATCATCCCGCATACCGGCGTCAGCCGCACCTATTCGCTGTCGAGCCTGATCCTGCCCAATGGCGTGCTGTTCCTGTGCGACACCCATCTCAACATGGATCCCAATGCCGAACAGATCGCCGAGATGACAGTGCTGGCGGCGCAGGCGGTGCGGCGCTTCGGGCTGGTGCCCAAGGCGGCGTTGCTGTCGCATTCCACCTTCGGCGCTTCGGCGGCGCCGTCGGCGCGCAAGATGCGCGAAGCCCTGCCCTTGATCCATGCCCGCGCGCCCGAACTGGAAGTGGACGGCGAAATGCACGCCGATGCGGCCCTGAGCGAAGCGCTGCGCGGGCGGCTGGTGATGGCCAGCCCGCTCAAGGGCTCCGCCAATCTGCTGGTGATGCCCAACCTGGATGCCGCCAATATCGCGCTGACCTTGTTGTCGGCGGCGACCGAAGCCCTGCTGGTGGGACCGATGCTGCTGGGCATGTCCCGGCCCATTCACGTGCTGGTGCCATCGGTGACGGCGCGCGGCGTCGTCAACATGACGGCGCTGGCGGCGTCACAAGCAGCGCAGGCGAACTGACAAAGAGGCGAATTAAGCGCGCGGCAGGCGGTAGGCCAGCAACTCTGCGGTGACATTGCCGCCGCCCGTGGCCACAACCAGATATTGGTGGCCGCCCAGCATATACGTCATCGGACATCCGGTTTGGGGCGCAGACATATAAACCGCACCCTTTTCTTCGCCCGTGGCCTTGTCATAGGCGCGCAGCATGGCGCCGCGTTGCCCGTTGGGGGTGATGTTGAAACCGGCTTCGCCGCAGATCACCAGCGCTTTGGTGACGAGCGGCCCCAGCAATCCCGGGCGACCGGTACGCGGAATCGTCAGACCTTTCAGCGCCGGATGACGCTTGATGAAATCGGGCGTATCGCCATGCGCGACCTTCCAGGCAAGCTCGCCCTTGCTCAGATCAATGGCGGAGATGCTGCCATAGGGCGGCTTGAGCAAAGGCAGGCCCTGCACCGTTGCGCCGGGACCACCTTCTTCGCCGCCGCCACCTCCACCCCCTGCAGGCGCGGCAGCAGCGGCCGGAGCCGCCGCAGGACGCGCCGGGGCCGCAGCACGCGCCACGGGCGAGCCGCCCATCGGTTCGGTGGCGCGCGGCGCCCGGCCCGGTGTGCCCTGGATATAATCAAAGTCCGAAACGCCGTGATCCGGATTCTTGATGATGCCGAGATTGGAAACCACGCGCTGTGAGAAGATATAGACAGTATGGGTTTCCGGGTCATAAGCCCCGCCTGGCCAGTCGGTACCGCCTTGCGATCCCGGCGTATGCAAGGTGCCGCGATTGCCGCCCGCCACCGCCATGCTGGGCGGCGTGAAAAGCGGACCGACGGTGTAATTCTTGATTAGCGCAACGGCCTCGGCGCGCAGCTCGGGCGTGAAATCGATCAGATCGTCAACCGCCACGCCTTGCACTTCGTAAGCCGGCGGCTTGGACGGAATGGGCTGGGTGGGGGAATACCATTCTTCCGGCACATTGCCGGACGGCACCGGCTGCTCAACGATGGGCCAGACCGGCTCGCCCGTCTCGCGGTTCAGCACATAGAGGAAACATTGCTTGGTCGGCTGGGCCAGAGCCTTGACGATCTTGCCGTTCACCGGGATGTCGCAAAGGATCGGGGCGCAGGGAATATCCATGTCCCACAGACCGTGATGCACCGTCTGGTAATGCCATTTGCGCTTGCCGGTATGGACATCCACCGCGACGATGCTTTCGCCGAACAGCGCGTTGCCGGCGCGGTACTGGCCGTTATAGTCGCCGGTGGGCAGTTCGACGGGCAGATAAACCAGCCCCAATTCCGGATCGGCCGAAATCTGCGCCCAGACGCCGGTGTTGCCGCCATTGTCCGCCTGGCCGGGCACGGTCCAGCTGTCATAGCCGAATTCGCCCTTGCGCGGGATGGTGTGGAAAATCCATTTGCGCTTGCCGGTGCGTACGTCGAAGCCGCGCGCAAAGCCTTTGGCGTTCTTGCTGGTCTTGGGCGCACCACCCGACAGATGCGCGGCGCCGACCACAATCGTATCGCCCATCACCAAGGGCGTGGAGTGCAGACCGATTTCGCCGGTTACAGGATCGAGTTCCTGGTCGTCATTCGCCTTCAGGTCTACCATGCCATCGACGCCGAAGCCTTTGACCGGAATGCCGGTGCGCGCGTCCAGCGCGATCATGCGGTAGCCGGGCGTGACATAGATGATGCGCGCCTCCTTGCCGTCACTCCAATAGGCGACGCCATGGCCGGAGAATTGGCGCGGCGCGTAATGGCCGCGGTCTCCTTCATTGAGGCCGTGCATCCAGATCATTTCGCCGTTGCTGGCGTCCAGCGCGATGACATCGCGGCGCGATCCGGCGGTGGTGTAGAGAATGCCGTTGATCAGCAGGGGCGTGGTTTCCCAGACATATTCCGGGCGCGCGCCCAGCGCGTCGGCCTTGAAACGCCAGGCCACTTCCAGATTGCTGAAATTGCCGGCATTGATCTGGTCGAGCGGGGCATAACGGTTGCTGGCAAGATTGCCCGCATAGTTGCGCCATTCGGTGTCGGCAGGGGTTGCGCCCTGCGCCAAGGCGGCGCTGCCGGTGACGGCGCCCACAAAGGGGGCGAGCAGCGGCGCCTGCAACCAAGACAGAATCATTCGGCGGGAAAAGTCGCGCATATCACCCCTGTATGTTGCGGGCGGCGCTGTATCCGCGCCGTCCCGGTGCGCCGACTATATAGCGGCGGCGGGCGGCGTCGAGGCTTGTGGCAGTTGCGAAGGCGGCCAATGTTGGCAGCCAATTGCGGCCGTTAATGCTTGATGTCGTCGGGCCCGGGGCTGAGCGTAACCTCCGCTTCGGCCTTGTTTCTCAAGGCCTGGGGATGGTCGGGGTTCAGCTTGAGGGCGCGCTGGAAGCTGGCCAGCGCCTCCTCGGTCCTGCCGGCATTGCGCAGCACGGTGCCGCGATTATTCCAGCCATCGGGGAAATCAGGCGCCAATTTCACGGCCTGGTCATAGGCTTCCAGCGCCTCCGTGTCGCGGCGCATGTCCTGCAGGGCGACGCCGCGATTGTACCAGACATCGCCGCTGCGGGGCGCCAGCGCCTGGGCCCGGTCATAGCTGGCCAAGGCCTCGTCGCCGCGGCCGGTTTCCGCCAGCAGCGCGCCGCGATGCATCCAGCCTTCCAGGAAATTGGGCGCTATGCTGAGTGCTGATTCATAATCGGCCAAGGCGCCGGCGGCATCGCCGGACTGGCGCAGCAGATCGCCGCGCATCAACAAGGCATTGGGCACATCGCCGCGCAAAGCGATAAAGCGGTTGAGACTTTCCAGCGCAGCCCTGAAGCGGCCATCATCCTTCTGGGTCACGGCCATGCAAAAGATCGCTTCAGCAAAATCGGGCTTGAAGCTGAGGGCGCGGGTGTAGCTGTCAATCGCCTCATCGGGCATGCCCAGATGCTGCTGCGCCATGCCGTAATGCAGCCAAGCTTCGGCATTTTCGGGCTGCGCGGCAAGCGCGCCAAAAAGCAACTGGCAGGCTTCGTCGTGCTTGCCCAGATGAATCGCCGCCTGGGCCATGCCGTGGGTCGCGCCGAAATCACCCTTCACCACTTCCAGGATGGCGCGGTAGGCCATGATGGCTTCGTTATATTTGCCACCCTGTAGCAGCTTGCTGGCGTGGGTGCGCATGTCATCGAGGACGGTCATGCGGACACTTGGTCCAGCGCCTTGAGGATGACGTCGGTCATGCCCTTGGTGCCGAGTTTGTTCATGCCCGGCTGCATGATGTCGCCGGTGCGGTAGCCATCGGCCAGCACCCGGTCCACCGCCTTGTCGAGCAAAGTTGCGTTGCCGGGAAGGCCGAAGGAATAGCGGAAGGCCATGCCCAGCGACAGGATCGAGGCGATGGGATTGGCCAGGTCCTTGCCGGCAATGTCGGGGGCGCTGCCATGGATGGGTTCATAAAGCGCCGACTGCTTGCCGTTTGCCTGCTTGGCGCCCAGCGAGGCGGAGGGCAGCATGCCGATGGAGCCGGTGAGCTGGGCAGCTTCGTCCGACAGCACATCGCCGAACAGATTGTCGGTCACCAGCACGTCGAACTGCTTGGGATTGCGCACCAGCTGCATGGCGGCATTGTCAGCCAGAATGTGCGTCAACTGCACATCGGGATAATCCTTGGCCACCTGCGTCACCACCTGGCGCCACAGCACGCCCGTCACCATGACATTGGATTTTTCCGCCGAGGCCAGCTTCTTGCTGCGCACCCGCGCCAGTTCGAAAGCGACGCGGCAGATACGGTCAATTTCGCTGGTGGTATAGACCTGGGTATCCACGGCGCGCTTCTGGCCGTCGGGCAGATCGGTGGTTTCCTTGGGCTCGCCGAAATAAACCCCGCCCATCAATTCGCGCACGATCAGGATGTCGAGGCCCGAAACGATTTCCGGCTTGAGGCTGGAGGCATCTTTCAGCGCATCGAAGCACAAGGCCGGGCGCAGATTGGCGAATACCTGCATGTCCTGGCGGGCGCGCAGCAGGCCGCGCTCGGGCTTTTGCAGGAAGGGCAGATTATCCCATTGCGGGCCGCCCACGGCGCCCAGCAGCACGACATCGGCGGCCTTGGCCTTGGCCATGGTCTCATCGGGATCGGAACGGCCCAGTTTTTCATAGGCGATGCCGCCGACCAGGGCTTCTTCGGTTTCGTATTGGAAGCCGCGCTTGCCGAACCAGCCCAGCACGCGAAGGGTCGCGTCCATCACTTCGGGGCCGATGCCGTCACCGGGCAAAGTCAGAATCTTGTACATGGTCAAACCCAGGGCGCCTGTGTCTTGTGATTTTGTTCGTAAGCGGAAATCTTTTCCTCGCTGCGCAGGGTCAGGCCGATATCGTCCCAGCCATTGAGCAGGCACTGCTTGCGGAAGGCATCGATCTCGAACTTGATCACACCGCCATCGGGGCCGCGGATTTCCTGGCTCTCCAGATCAACGCTGATGCGGGCATTGGCGCCGCGCTCGGCATCGTCCATCAACTTGTCCACGTCAGACTGCGGCAGCCGGATCGGCAGAATGCCGTTCTTGAAGCAATTGTTGTAGAAAATATCGGCGAAGCTGGTCGAGATGACGCAGCGTATGCCGAAATCCAGCAGCGCCCAGGGCGCATGTTCGCGCGACGAGCCGCAGCCGAAATTGTCGCCGGCCACCAGGATCTGCGCCTTGCGGTAGGCGGGTTTGTTCAGCACGAAATCCGGCTTCTCGCTGCCGTCCGGGTTGAAGCGCATTTCGTCGAACAGGGCCTTGCCCAGCCCGGTGCGATGAATGGTCTTCAGGAATTGCTTGGGGATGATCATGTCGGTGTCGACATTGATCATGTTGAGGGGGGCGGCGATGCCGTCCAGATGTTTGAATGGTTCCATGGCGGCGGGACCATAATCGACCGCTGGCCCCGGTGCCACCCCGTTTTTAGGGCGGAAAGCCGCGCTTTAAGACGAGCAGGAGACGCAAAGCCCGCCAAATTCGGGAACGGGCGGTGCGGCAAAGGCCTCGTCGTCAGGATGCGAGTCATAGGGGCTTTGCAGCAGGCGCAGGATGCGATCCAGCGGGGCGCTGTCGCCCTCGTCTTCCACCGCCCGGATCGCCACTTCCGCCACCCAGTTGCGCAGGACATATTTGGGATTGACCGCGGCCATCGCGGCGCTGCGGTCGCCCTCTTGCGCCATGCGGGCGCGGTAGCGGGCCAGCCAGGCCACCGCGGGAACATGCTCAGCCGCGAACAGGATGGGCCAGCCCTCACCGGCGTCTGACAGGTTGCGGAAGGCAAGCGTGTAATCGGCGCGCGCCTTGTCCATCAGGGTGAGGAGTTCGGCGATCAGCTTGTCATCGTCGCGGCCATGATCATGCACCAATCCCAGCTTGGCGCGCATCAAAGCGCGATAACGACTGCGGAAGATGGCTTCATACGTGTCCAACGCCTGGATCAGCACTTCGGTGGGAATGAGGCTGGACAGCGCCAGCGCCAGGGCGCGCAGATTCCAATGGGCGATGGCGGGCTGCATGTCGAAGGCATAGCGGCCGGTATCGTCGGAATGGTTGCAGATCAGGCCCGGCTCATAGGCATCGAGAAACCCGAAGGGGCCGTAGTCCAGAGTCAGGCCCAAGATGGACATATTGTCGGTGTTCATCACGCCATGGGCGAAACCCACCGCTTGCCAGCCCGCAATCAGGTGCGCGGTGCGCGTGACAATCTCGCTGAACCAGGCGGCATGATCGTCTTTATACTGGGGCATATATTCGGCGATGACATGATCGGCCAGCAGGCGCACCAGATCGTGTTTGCCATTGTGATGGAAATGCTCGAAATGGCCGAAGCGGATATGGCTGCGCGCCAGCCGCGTGATCACAGCGCCCGGCTCCGGAGTTTCGCGGTGCACCTGTTCGTTGGTGGCGATGATCGCGAGCGCCCGCGTGGTGGGAATGCCGAGCCCGGCCATCGCTTCGCTGCAGAGATATTCGCGGATGGAGGAGCGCATCACGGCGCGGCCATCGCCGAAGCGTGAATAAGGTGTCTTGCCGGAGCCTTTGAGCTGCACATCCCACAATTCGCCAGATGCGTTACGCACCTGCGCCAGCAACAGCGCGCGGCCATCGCCAAGCTGCCCGGCCCAGGCGCCGAACTGGTGGCCGGAATAGACCATCGCCAGCGGTTCGCCGCCGGGATAAGGCCGGTGGCCGGAGAAGATTTCGGTGAAAGCGGGGTCGTTGAAACTTTTGGGATCGAGCCCGATCAGCGCCGCCGCTTTTGGATTAGCGTGGATCAGGCGGGGCTGTGTGCCCACCGCTTCGGGCGGCATTTTGGTGTAAAAATCGTCGGGCAATTGCGCAAAGGCGTTTTCTGGCGCGGCGGCGAAGGGTCTCGTATCCATGGCGCTATTTTCCCCGTTTCAGCGCCTGGATGCAATTTTCCAGTTCGTTCAGGAAACGGGAGCGGTCCTGCTTGCCGAAGCCGGCATTATAAGTCTGGCCGCCGCTGACTTCGCGTAAGTGACGGGAGAGTTCGCGCATCCCCAGCGCCATGCCGATGCCTTCCGGCGTAAACGGTTTCCCGGTGGGGCCAAGCACCTTGGCGCCTTTATCAAGACAGCGCGCCGCCAGGGGAATATCGGCGGTGACGCAGATATCCCCGGCGGCGATATGGTCCACAATCCAGTCATCGGCAGCATCGGCGCCTTCGGCCACCGTCACATGCCGCAGCATGGGATTGGCCGAGGGGCGCAGGCCGCCATTGGAGACGATGGTGACGGCGAGGCCATGCCGCGCCGCCACCTTTTCGACTTCCGCTTTTACGGGACAGGCATCCCCATCCACGTAGAGCTGCATTAGGCCGCAGCGCCGCGCTTCTTGTCACGATCACGCGCCCAATGCGGACGCGAACCGTTCTTCTTCTTGGGCGCATGCGGATTGCCGCCATCATTGCGCCCACCCTTGCCATGACGATGGCCCTGGGGACGGCGCGGTTCTTCCGCGGTGGCCTTCTGGGCTTCGGTCATCGGCGGCAAATCATGGGCCACGGCTTCGATCTTGAGGCGGGTGAGCTTTTCGATGTCGCGCAGGTAATTGCGTTCCGACTGGTCGCAGAAGCTGATCGCCGCGCCGCCGGCGCCGGCGCGCGCGGTGCGGCCGATGCGGTGGACATAGCTTTCCGGCTCGTTGGGCAGTTCGAAATTCACCACATGGCTGACGTCATCCACATCGATGCCGCGGGCGGCGATGTCGGTGGCGACCAGCACGCGCAGCTTGCCGGCCTTGAAGCCGTCGAGCGCCCGCTGGCGGGCGTTCTGCGACTTGTTGCCATGAATGGCGTCGGATTCGATGCCATGCTTGCTGAGATGCTCGGCCACCTTGTTGGCGCCGTGCTTGGTGCGGGTAAAGACGATGACGCGGTTGAGCGCCAGATCTTCCAGCAAATGGAGCAGCAGCTGGCGCTTCTGCATCGCCGGCACATAGTAAAGAGTCTGGGTGACACGGTCGGCGGTGCGGCCCTGCGGCGCCACTTCGATGCGTTCCGGCTGGTTGAGCATGTCGCCCACCAGCTTGACCACGTCATCGGGCATGGTGGCCGAGAACAGCATGGACTGGCGCTGGCGCGGCAGCATCGCCACGATCTTGCGCACGTCGCGGATGAAGCCCATGTCGAGCATGCGGTCGGCTTCATCGACGATGAAGGTGGTGACCGTGTCCAGCTTGATATGACGCTGGTTGACCAGATCGAGCAGACGGCCCGGCGTCGCCACCAGAATGTCCACGCCATGCTTGGTGGCGTTGATCTGGGAGTTCTGCGAAACGCCGCCCAGGATCACCGCCATTTTGAGATTCAAAAAGCGGCCATAGGTGCGAAGGCTTTGTTCGATCTGCACCGCCAGTTCGCGGGTCGGCGCCAGGATCAGGCTTTTGGCTTCGCGGGGCTTGGGCGGCACATGGCCGATGGAAAGCTTTTGCAGCAGCGGAATGCCGAAGGCGGCCGTCTTGCCGGTGCCGGTCTGGGCGATGCCCAGCAGGTCGCGGCCCGACAGCAAAGCCGGGATGGCCTTGGTCTGGATCGGGGTGGGGATGGTGTAATTTTCCTGAGCGAGAGCGCGCAGGATCGGCTCGGCAATGCCAAGCGTCGTAAAGGTAGTGTCAGTCACGATAGTCCTAAAAACCGGGAGAACGCGCCCTCACCCCTTCCACGGGGCAGACACGGAGCAACGGCTGTTGCCGTCTTCCACGCACACTGGAGGGAACGGAGGTTTGCAATGAAATCCGGCGATGACGGCCCAAAGGGCCTTCGTGCGGTCGCAGCGGATGGGCGGCTTATCCGCGTGTTCGGCCCCGAAGTCAACCACCGCGCGGCAAGCCCAGGCCCTTGATTGCACGGGATTTTCGCTAAGCGCCTGCCGTCAAACAGATAAACCTGCTGCATTGCAGCATGATTTATTGGCTTTTTTGAAACATTAACCCCCGTTGCGAGTCTGGTGTTTCTGTAGTCATCATATTCAAGGCGCCAGCACACAGCCGGAGGTGGGGCGTTCTGGGAACAAAACCGGCTTGGGGTATGGCGTCGGTTCATGGGACATTTCGAGGGTGACAAATCCCTTTCGCAGGCTTCTGCGAGAGGCAAGATCAAATGGTTTAACGGTACCAAGGGCTACGGCTTCGTGACCCTGGACAATGGCGGCGATGCCTTCTGTCACGCCTCCGTGCTGGCCACAGCCGGACATCAGGAATTGCCGCCGGGCGCCAGCATCATCTGCGATCTGGCGGATTCCCAGCGCGGCATGCAGGTGGTGGCGGTTCACAGCGTCGATCTTTCCACCGCCGAAGCCCCGGCGCGCGCACCGCGGCGCGATTTCCAGGATGGCGGTGATCGTTTCGGTGGTGACCGCTTTGGCGGCGGGGACCGTTTCGGTGGCGGCGGCCATCATAACAGCCACGCGGCCTCCGGCCCGATGACCGAAGGCAAGGTCAAGTTCTTCAACGACCAGAAAGGCTTTGGGTTTGTGATGCCCGATGCCGGCAATGGCGACATCTATCTGCATGCCAGCGCGCTGCGGCGTTCCGGCGTACCGGCGGTTGAACCGGACCAGCGGATTCGCTTCTCCACGCGCCAGGGAAACAAGGGCGTCGAGGTGGATAGGGTCGAGTTGCTTTAAGTCGCGCGGGCGAGGCCCGGGACAACGTCCGGATCGGCTTCGACTTCTTTCAGCTTTTCGCGGGCAGCGGCGGCTTCGCGCTGCTTGTTCCACATCGAGGCGTAATGACCGTTCATGGCGAGCAGCTCGCCATGGCGGCCGCGCTCGATAATCTGACCGTGATCCAACACCAATATCTCATCGGCATCAATCACCGTGGAAAGACGGTGCGCGATCACCAAGGTGGTGCGGCCCTGACTGACCTGGTTGAGCGCGCCCTGGATTTCGCGCTCGGTGCCGGTGTCCAGCGCGCTGGTCGCTTCGTCCAGCAGCAGGATGGGCGGGTTCTTGAGGATGGTGCGGGCGATGGCGACGCGCTGTTTTTCGCCGCCGGACAGTTTCAAGCCGCGCTCACCCACCATGGATTCATAGCCCAGCGGCAGTTCGACGATGAATTTGTCGATCTGCGCCAGACGGGCGGCTTCCTTGATCTCATTCTCATTGGCACCGATGCGGCCATAGGCGATGTTGTATTTGACGGTGTCATTGAACAGCACCGTATCCTGCGGCACGATGCCGATGGCGGCGCGCAAGCTCGCCTGGGTGATGTCGCGGATATCCTGGCCGTCAATCGTCACCGTGCCGCTTTTGATGTCGTAGAAGCGATAGAGAATGCGGCTGATGGTGGATTTTCCCGCGCCCGATGGCCCCACCACGGCCACCGTCTTGCCGGCGGGCACGGTGAAGCTGATGCCTTTCAGGACAATGCGTTCCGGGTCGTAAGAAAACACCACATTGTCAAATTTTATCGCGCCGCCGCTCACAGCCAATGGCAAGGCGCCGGGCTTGTCGGTAACTTCCTGCGGCCGGCGCAGCAGGCGGAACATGGCGTCCATGTCCACCAGCCCTTGCGTGATTTCGCGGTAAACCGTGCCCAGCAAATTCAGCGGCTGGTACAGCTGCATCAGGATGGCGTTGGCCGTCACGAAATCACCCACGGTGAAGCGGCCATCCTTGATGCCCAGCGCCGTCAGGATCATCACCGCGCCCATGCCAACCGCCATGATCGCGGCCTGGCCGGTATTCAGCAAGGACAGGGAAATCTGCGACTGGATGGAGGCAGCGGAGTATTTCTCCATGCTTTTGTCGAAGCGGCGCGCTTCATGCGCTTCGTTGTTGAAATACTTCACCGTCTCGAAATTCAGCAGGCTGTCCACCGCCTTGGTGTTGGCGTCGGTGTCGCTCTGGTTCATGTCGCGGCGGAAGGCGATGCGCCAGCGGGTGATGGCGAAGGTGAACCAGGTATAGGCCACCACCATCGTCAAGGTGACCGCCGCGATCACCCAGTCCAGCTTCACCACCATATAGACGGTGAAGATCAGCAGCTGGAAGATGGTGGGAAAAATGCTGAACAGGGCGAAGGACAACAAATTGTCGATGCCCTTGATGCCGCGATCAATCACCCGCGACAGGCCGCCGGTCTTGCGTTCCAGGTGAAAGCGCAGCGACAGGGTGTGGATGTGCGAGAAAGTCTGCACCGCCACTTCGCGCATCGCGTGATAGAGCACCTTGGCGAAAATGCCGTCGCGCAGCTGGCCGAATGCCTGCATCAGGATGCGCGCCATCACATAGGCGCCCACCAAAGCCAGGGTCAGGCCGATAGCGATGGCGGAAAGGGGCTTGACCGCCAGCCGGTCAGTGATCTGTCCCATCAGCGGCGGAAAATAGGTGGTCGCCACGATGCCCAGCATCATGCAGAGCAGCGACAGCACGACCCGCAGGCGCAGGCCGAAATCCCTGGGCCACAGATACGGCATCAAGGTCCAGAGCGGCCGCAGGGACGGACCGCCGTCACCTTCCTCGACAGGATGCGCCATGCGCTAGTGCCCCATATCGGCGCCGCCGAAGGTGAGGTAGCCGGCAGCAAGGGCAATCAGCGCTATGACGAAAAAAACAACCAGCCAGCGGCGCACGATTTAGTCCTTTGCCAGAATGCCGAACCTGTTTAGGAAGATGCCGCAATTCGTGCAACCCTTCAGGCGCCATGGACAAGAATAAGCCCGCAATCTGCGTCTTTTGCGGGTCTTCCTACGGCACCAATCCGCGCTTTCGCGACGCCGCCCGTGCCATTGGCGACGGCATTGCCAAATTGGGATTCAGCCTGGTGTTCGGCGGCGGCGGCGCGGGCCTGATGGGCGATGTGGCCGCGGCGGCATCGGCAGGCGGCGCCCCGGTCCAGGGCATCATCCCGGCATATCTGCAGGATCTGGTGCCGCCGGCGTCCGCCGAAGAAAAACTGATCGTCACGCCGCGCATCCAGGAGCGCAAGGCGCTGATGCTGGAAATGTCGGATGCTTTCATCGTGCTGCCCGGCGGACTTGGCACCTTTGACGAATTTTTCGAAGTGGCGACGGAGGCGCAGCTTGGCGTGCATGCCAAGCCCATCATCGTGGTCAATGTGGAGGGCTATTTCACCGGGCTGGACGCCATTCTGCACGCCACCATCGCAGCGGGCTTCGCACGGGACATGGTGCTGAAGCTCTATTACCTGGCTGATGGGCCGGAGGCGGCGCTGCAGATTCTTGAGGGCAAACTCAAGCCCTGACGCCATCGCGGTAGAGCTTGTAGATGATGGAATCCGTCAGCGCCTCGAAGGAGGCATCCACGATATTGGCGGAGACGCCCACGGTGGACCAGCGATTGCCCTTGCCATCGGCGCTTTCCACCATGACGCGGGTCACGGCTTCGGTGCCGCTGGTGAGGATGCGCACTTTATAATCCACCAGCTTGAGATCGGCGAGCAGGTCTGAATATTTTCCAAGATCCTTGCGCAGCGCGGCATCCAGCGCATCCACCGGGCCGGTGCCGCTGCCGACATTGTGCAGCTTCTGGCCAGCGACATTCAAATCCACCACGCCGTCCGAGACGGTGACGGCGCGGCCTTCGGCATTTGTCCTGCGTTCCACCGTGACCTTGAAGCTTTCCACCACGAAATAATCGGGCACCTGCCCCAGGGCGCGGCGGGCCAGCAGCTCGAACGAGGCTTCGGCGCCGTCATAGGCGTAACCCAGATATTCGCGCTGTTTGACGTCTTCCAGCAGGCGCGACACGCGCGCATCCTTGGCGTCGATATCAATGCCGGCTTCCGCCAACCGCACCATCAGACTGGAACGGCCCGACTGATCCGAGACGGGAATGACGCGCTTGTTGCCCACCGCTTCGGGCGGCACATGCTCATAGGTCTGCGGGTTTTTCACCACGGCGGAGACATGCAGGCCGCCCTTGTGGGTGAAAGCCGAAGCGCCGACATAGGCGGCATAGCGGTTGGGCGCGCGATTGAGGATTTCATCCAGCATGCGGGAAATCTGGGTGATGCGGGCCAAATTCGCCGCCGTGATGCCGGTTTCGAAGCGGCTGGCGAAAGGCTCTTTCAACATCAGATTGGGGATCAGGGACGAAAGATTGGCATTGCCGCAGCGTTCGCCCAGGCCATTGAGCGTGCCCTGAACCTGACGCACACCGCCGCGCACGGCGGCCAGGCTGACGGCAACCGCCTGTTCGGTATCGTTATGGGCGTGGATGCCCAGCGCCGCGCCGGGCAGTTTGGCTTTGACTTCACTGACGATGCGATAGGCATCTTCCGGCATGGTGCCGCCATTGGTGTCGCACAGCACCACCCAGCTTGCGCCCGCCTGATGCGCCGCCGTGATGCAGGCAAGCGCGTAATCGGGATTGGCCTTGTAGCCGTCAAAGAAATGCTCGGCATCCAGCAGGGCTTCGCGCTTCTTCGCCACCACCGCCTCAATCGAGCGGGCAATGTTTTCGACATTCTCGTCCAGCGGAATTTCCAGCGCGGTACGCACCTGGTAATCCGACGTCTTGCCGACAAGACAGATGGACTCCGCCGTGCTGTCCAGCACCATCGCCAGCGCCGGATCATTGCCGGCGCTGCGACCGGAACGCTTGGTCATGCCGAACGCGGTAAAGCGCGCGGTTTTCAGTGGCGGGCGTTCGGCGAAAAAAGCCGTGTCGGTGGGATTGGCGCCGGGCCAGCCGCCTTCGACATAATCCAGGCCGAGGCCGTCCAGCGCCAGCGCGATCTGGCGCTTGTCTTCCACGGAGAAATCCACGCCCTGGGTCTGTGCCCCGTCGCGCAGAGTGGTGTCGAAGAGATAAAGCCGTTCTTTTTTGCCTTCTTTTTGGGGGCTCACCGCTTGATCTCCCATGTCGTGCCGTCCGGCCCGTCCTTCAACACGATGCCCTGCGCCAGCAGATCGTCACGGATGCGGTCGCTTTCAGCGAAGTTCTTGGCCTTGCGCGCCGCCAACCGTGCGGCGATGGCGTCGGTAATGGCGGCATTGTCCACTTTGGTCTTAGTGGAGATTTTCATCTGCACATTGGAGAAGCCCAGAAAGCCCAACCCACCCGCCAGCGCCAGATCATCCGCCTGGTGCAGGCTGGCGATGGCGGCGGGAGTGTTGAGGTCGTCGCCCAGCGCGGCGAAGAAAGCGGCATCGGGCGCCGGATCGGCCAGCGGCTCCGTCACGTCATACCAGCGCTCCAGGGTCTTCCAGCTTTCGCGCAAGCCGTCCAACGTAAAATCAATCGGCTGGCGGTAATGCGTCCGCAGCATGTTGAAGCGCAGCACTTCGCCCGGCCAGTCGGCCAGCAGGTCGCGGATGGTGAAGAAATTGCCCGCGCTCTTGGCCATCTTCTCGCCATTCACCTGCAGGAAGCCGTTATGCATCCAGACATTGGCGATGGGTGCACCATGATGGGCGCATTCGCTTTGGGCGATTTCGTTTTCGTGATGCGGGAACATCAGGTCTATGCCGCCGCCATGAATGTCGAAAGTCTGGCCCAGATATTGGCCCGCCATCGCGCTGCATTCGATATGCCAGCCGGGGCGGCCCCGGCCCCAGGGCGACTCCCAGCCGGGAATGGCCGCATCCGACGGTTTCCACAACACGAAATCCATCGGGTTCTTTTTGTAAGGCGCGACTTCTACCCGCGCGCCGGCGAGCATCTCGTCCAGCGAACGGCGCGCCAGCTTGCCGTAATCCGGCTTGGAGGAAACATCGAACAGCACATGGCCGTCCGCCGCATAGGCATGACCCTCCGCGACCAGCGCTTCGATCATGGCGATCATCTGGCCGATATGTTCGGTGGCGCGCGGGCTGATGCTGGGCGGCAGGCAGCCCAGCGCCGCGACGTCTTCGTTGTAGATGCGGGCCGTGTCTTCCGTCAGGTCGCGGATGGAGATGCCGCGTTCCGCCGCCCGCGCGTTGATCTTGTCATCCACGTCGGTGATGTTGCGGACATAGGTGACATGGGCGTCGCCATATTCATGGCGCAGCAGCCGGAACAGCACATCGAACACGATGGCCGGGCGGGCATTGCCGATATGGGCGAAGTCGTAAACCGTGGGGCCGCAGACATACATGCCGACATTCTTCGCATCGCGCGGGACGAAGGCGTCCTTGCTCTTGGTCAGGCTGTTGTAGAAGCGCAAAGTCATGACAAATCACCGGAAGGCGATGGGAAGGTGGCAAATATTGGGGGCGAGCAGAAGGGTTTTTGCGGGCTTAGCCGCAAATCGAAATCCGAATAATGACGGCAGAGAGCGTCACGCGGTTTTTCCTTCCAACCGGGCCAAGGCTTTGACCCGCCCGATCAGGGGTAGCAGTTTTTTGAGTTCCGGTCCATCGCCCCGCCCGGTCAGGGCCAGCCGCAAGGGGTGAAACAGCCCCCTGCCCTTGGCGCCGGTGCCGGCGGCAACTGCCTTGGTCCAGGCGCCCCAGGTTTCTTCATTCCAGGGTTCGGGCGGCAGCAACGCGGCGGCCTTGGCGGTGAGGCCGGCATCTTCGATCACCGGCGTTACCGGGCCGGTCACCAGTTGGGCGAGCGCTGCGGCATCCGACAATTTGGTGAGGTTGGGCTTGATCGCGTCCCACAGCGATTCAGAAATCGCCACGCGACCCGCCACCGCCGCATACGGCGTCAGATGCAAGGTCTTGGCATTCAGCACCGCCAATTCCTCGGGATCGAAATGCGCCGGGGCGCGGCCGATCTTGGCGAAGTCGAATTCCAGCGCCAGTTCTTCCAAGGTCAGGCGCGGTTCGATGGCATCGGAGGTGCCGATCTTGGCGAGATAGGCGGCGACGGCCACCGGCTCCATGCCGCTTTCGCGCAATTCCTGCAGCGACAAGGACCCAAGCCGCTTGGACAATGCCTCGCCGCCCGCGCCCACCAGCAACGGGAAATGCGCGAAGGCGGGGACGGCGGCGTCTAGCGCCTCGAAGATTTCGATCTGCGCCGCCGTGTTGGTGACATGGTCTTCGCCGCGCACCACATGGCTGATGGCGAAATCAATATCGTCGGCCACGGACGGCAGGGTATAAAGAAAAGCGCCGTCTTCGCGCACCAGCACCGGATCGGACATGGTGGCGGTATCAATCTCCACCGGGCCGCGCACCAGATCGTTCCAGCGGACTTTCTGGCGCGACAGCTTGAAACGCCAATGGGGATTGCGGCCTTCCGCCTCAAAAGCAGCGATCTGTTCGGCGGTGAGTTTGAGCGCGCCGCGCTCATAGATCGGCGGCAGCTTGCGCATTTTCAAAAGCGCGCGCTGGCGATCCAGTTCAGCTTCGGTTTCGTAACAGGGATAGACCCGGCCTGCGGCCTGCAACCGATAGAAAGCGGTGGAATAGATTTTGAGCCGCCCGAACTGGCGGTCGGTCATATCATGCTTCAGGCCCAGCCAGTCGAGATCGCGGTAGATGGCGGTTTCAAATTCCTTCGTCGAGCGGGCGGCATCCGTATCGTCAATCCGCAGCATGAATTTTCCGCCCAGTTTGCGGGCGAAGAGATAATTTAAAAGCGCGGTGCGGGCATTGCCGACATGCAGCAATCCAGTGGGCGACGGCGCGAAGCGGACAATAATGGGCATCAGCGTTTCTCCCATCGACATTCCGCCCTTCGCTTGCGCTCCGGGCATTTGTCGCTTGAAACGATCCTCTGGATCGTTTCATTCGCCTTTGGCGAACCGCTCCTCATCATCGGGCATCCCGGAAGGCATTGGTGATGGGATAGCGGCGGTCGCGGCCGAAATTGCGGGCGGAGATTTTCACGCCGGGCGGGGCCTGGCGGCGTTTATATTCCGAGACATAAAGAAGCTGTTCGATGCGCATCACCGTGGCGGGGTCGAAGCCGCGCGCCACGGTGGCGTCAAAGCCCAGATCCTGTTCGACCAGACATTCCAGAATGCCGTCGAGAATATCGTAAGGCGGCAGGGAATCCTGGTCGGTCTGGTTGGCCTTGAGTTCGGCGCTGGGCGGCTTGTCGATGATGCGTTCGGGAATGACCCGGCCCGCCGGGCCCAGCGCGCCTTCGGGGGAAAACTGGTTGCGCCAGCGCGCCAAGGCAAAGACCTCGGTCTTGTAGATGTTCTTCAGCACATTATAGCCGCCGCACATGTCGCCATAGAGGGTGGCGTAACCCACGCTCATCTCGCTCTTGTTGCCGGTGGTCAGAACCATGGGCCCGAATTTGTTGGACAGCGCCATCAGGATGACGCCGCGCAACCGCGACTGAAGATTTTCTTCCGTGGTGTCGGCTTTGGTGCCCGCGAAAGCCGGCGACAAAATCTCGCCCATCGCCGCCACGCCGCGCTCAATCGCGATTGTCTCGTATGGCACGCCCAGCGCCAGGGCGCAGGCATCGGCGTCGGTCAGGCTTTCTTCCGAGGTGTAACGCGACGGCAGCATCACGCAGCGCACGCGGTCCGCGCCCAGCGCATCCACCGCGACGGCGGCGGACAGCGCGGAATCAATCCCGCCGGACAGGCCCAGCACCACGCCTGGAAAACGGTTCTTGTTCACATAATCGCGCAGGCCCAGCATCATGGCGTGATAGACCTGCGAGCTGCGACTTTCGCTGCCGGCTTTTTCGCCCGGCGCGCAGGACCATTTGCCCTGGGCATCGCGCGTCCAATCCGTGATCACCAGTTTTTCGCGCCAGCCCGGCAGGCTGGCGGCGAGCGTGCCATCACTATTCAAAACAAAAGAAGCCCCGTCGAACACCAACTCGTCCTGCCCGCCCACCTGGTTGAGATAGATCAGCGGCAGGCCGGTTTCGCGTGCTCTGGCCGCCGCCAGTTCCAGCCGCACATCTTCCTTGCCCGCTTCAAAGGGCGAGCCGTTGGGCACCGCCAATATTTCCGCGCCCGCGTCCGCCAGATGGCGCGTCACCGCATCGGTCCAGATATCCTCGCATACCGGCACGCCGATCTTGACGCCCTTGATGCTGAAGGGCGCGGGAATGGGGCCGGCAGCGAAGACGCGCTTTTCGTCGAACACGCCGTAATTGGGCAGATCAACTTTGCGGGTGGCGCCCGCGATGCGCCCGCCTTCCAGCAGCAGCACGGCATTGAACAGCTTGCCGCGTTCGGCCAGCGGCATCCCCATCAGAATAGCGGGGCCGCCCATCGTGTCGGCGGCCAGAGCTTCCACGGCGGCGCGGGCGTCAGCCTGCAATGCCGGTTTCAACACCAAATCTTCGGGCGGATAGGCGGTGATGAAGAGCTCGGAAAACAGCACCAAATCGGCACCCGCCGCGTCTTTATAAGCGGCGCGGGCGCGCGCCAGATTGCCCGCGATGTCGCCCATCACGGGATTGAGCTGGGCCAGGGCAATACGAAGACGATCCGTCATTGCGGCTGTTTAGAGCATTTGGATGAGAAAAAGTATCGCCTAGGCGACAGCGCGGCCCTGCAAAGCGGGCTTGGCACCAAGAGGATTAACAACGCCCATGGCCGCTTCCACCGCTTCGTCAATGCGGATGGCGGTGTGCAGCGCCAGGCGGGCCTCTTCGGCCAGCACCAGCGGGGCGCTGCCTAACGCCACGGCAGCGACAAAGCTGGCCACGGATTCGCCCAGCGGATCGCCCATTTCCAGCGCCGCCAGGGGACGGGGCGTGGTGTTGGTCACGGTGCGGGTGAGGAAATCAATCTCGATCACGCCATCGGCATAAACGGCGCGCAGGCCCCGCTTGCGGGTTTCGGCGATTCGGCTGGTGTCCAGCCGGGCGACGGTGCCATTGGCGAATGTGACAACAGCGGATACTTCATCCGCATACGGACCATATTGGGTGATGCCGCGGGCCTCAACGTCCAGCGCCGGGCTGTCGACCAGGGTATGCACCAGGTCGAGATCGTGGATCATCAGATCGAGTACGGCGCTGACGTCATCGCCGCGCCCGGTCCAGGGACCACGGCGCCAGCACTGGATTTCCAGCGGGGTTTCGGATTGGTCCAAAAGGCCGGTGCGGGCGAAGACAAAGCGTTCCTGATGGCCAACCGTAAGGACCAACCCGGTCTTTTCGGCCAGGCTCACCAGGTCATTGGCTTCTTCAATGGTGGTGGCAATGGGCTTTTCCACCAGCACATGCGCGCCGGCATTCAGGAAAGCGCGGACGATTTCGGCATGGGTGACGGCGGGTGAGCAAATGCTGACCAGATCCACCTTGCCCAGAAGTTCGCGCCAGTCGGCCACGGCCAGCACGCCATCGGGGGCGGCGCGGCGCACATCCGCATTGGGATCGGCGATGGCGAAGAGTTCAATATTGTGACCGGCATTGGCCAGGGCACGGTATTTGGTGGCGTGGTGGCGGCCAAAGGCGCCAGCCCCGATCACGGCGGCCTTCAGAGGACCCTTTTCCGGCACGCGGCGGCGTAAAAACAAATCAGGCCCCTTGGAAAATCATGGCGAAAATCATGGCGGCGAATATCTGCGTTCCATAAAGGGCCGCAGCGCAGCAAAGGACCACTCATAAGATATTTCGGTCTGTTACCGGAACCAATAACCCGCTGAATTCAATCAGCTTTCCGGGGAGGCCGCCATCAGCGCGGTCAAGGCGGCCACAATCAGATAGGCCAGCATCAGGGGGAAGAGCCCGATCAGCAGCGCGCCGGTAATGTCGGTATAGGCGCTGCACTGAAACCAGGGATAGGCCGAGCCCACAAACAGGAACTGGATGCCCACCACCGCCGCGATGCCCAAAAGAAAGGCCCGCAGGGTGGGGCCCAGTATCTCGGGCCGCTTGGTGCGCTCCAGCCGCATCAGGCCCGCCATCAGCTTCAGCCGCGACACCGCCGAGCCCAGATAGATGATGGCCAGCAGCCAAGTGAAGGCGGCGGCGAAGATGCGCCCGCCATCCATGCTGCAGGCCGCCAGGGAATAGGTCAGCGCCCGCTGCCCCGGCACCACGAAATACATCGCCGATTCCAGCGCATCGCTGGCGCCGATGCCGATGCTGCCGCCATCCGCCGACAAGGGCGCGAACGCCACCTGGTTGGCGAAGCTGAGCACCAGGAAAATCATGAATATGATTTCGTTGAAGCCGGGAATGAAATTCTCCGGCTTCAGTTGCGCAAGGGTGCCGGGCCTGCCCGCCGCCCCGAAGCCGCCCGCGAACAACAGGCCCATGGCGGTGAACAGCACGACGCAGATGCCAATGGCGAAACCGGAGGCGGAAAAGGGCACGCCGCTGGTCATCTGGATGCGCAGGGCATGGGCGCCCGCGACAAGGCAGAACACCACCCAGCTTTTTGCCAACAGTCTTGCGAAGCCCATTTGCCTGTCCGCTATGCCGACGCGACCAAGGCGGCATCCTTCATGCGTTCCTCGCGAATGCCTTGCGCGATCAGGAAAGCAAGCTCCAGCGCCTGGCTGGCATTGAGGCGCGGATCGCAGGCGGTCTGATAGCGTGCTGCAAGATCCAGTTCCTTGATCGCCTGTGCCCCGCCCAGACATTCGGTGACGTCTTGTCCCGTCATCTCCAGATGCACGCCGCCGGCATGGGTGCCTTCGGCGCGGTGAATGGCGAAGAAGCTTTTGATTTCTTCCAGGATGCGGTCCACCGGGCGGGTCTTGTAGCCCGATTGCAGCTTGATGGTGTTGCCGTGCATGGGGTCGGAGGACCACACGACAGAGGCGCCTTCACGCTTCACCACCCGCACCAGGCCGGGCAGCTTTTCGGCGATCTTGTCGGCGCCGAAGCGGGCGATCAAGGTCAGGCGGCCGGGGATATTCTGCGGGTTCAGCGTGGCGATCAGGCGCAGCAGATCGTCTTCCGCCAAAGACGGGCCGCATTTCAAGCCGATGGGATTTTTGATGCCGCGCAGAAATTCGACATGGGCGCCGTCCAGCTGGCGGGTGCGGTCGCCGATCCACAGCATATGCGCGCTGGTGTCGTACCAATCGCCGCTGGTGGAATCCACCCGCGTCATCGCCTGTTCATAGGACAGCAGCAGCGCTTCATGCGACGTATAGAAATCGGTGGCGCGCAGTTGCGGCACCGAGTCAGAGGTAATGCCGCACGCCGCCATGAATTCCAAAGTTTCGGAAATGCGCTGGGCCAGGCCTTCATATTGTTCGCCGGCGGGCGAGTCCGAAATAAAGCCCAACATCCAGCGATGGACATTGTGCAGATCGGCATAGCCGCCTTGGGCGAAAGCGCGCAGAAGATTGAGCGTCGCCGCCGCCTGGGCCGTGGCCTGGATCAGGCGCTGCGGATCGGGAATGCGCGCTGCGGCGGTGAATTCGCTGCCGTTGATATTGTCACCGCGATAGGACGGCAGGGTGACGCCATCAATGGTTTCATTGTCATCGGAGCGCGGCTTGGCGAACTGGCCGGCGATACGCCCCACTTTCACCACCGGCACGCCGGCGGCGAAGGTCAGCACCACCGCCATCTGCAGCAGCACGCGGAACATGTCGCGGATATTGTCGGGGTGGAATTCGGCAAAGCTCTCGGCGCAGTCGCCGCCCTGCAGCAGGAAGGCTTTGCCCTGGGCGACCTGGCCCAGCGATGCCATCAGGTTGCGCGCCTCGCCTGCGAACACAAGCGGCGGATGGCTCTTGAGACGGCCCAGCACGGCCTCCAGCGCCGCCTGGTCCGGATAAACCGGAACCTGACGGATGGGCTTTTCCTGCCAGCTTTGCGGGGTCCAAGGGTGGGCCACCGTCTGCTCCTGTCTTGATAAGGGTCCCGGATATAGGGGAACGGGGCCCGTTTTACCAGAAGCCCGTAAGCCGGTGGTGAACAGCGGGGGGCCCGCTAAGACCGCGCCCCGCAAGGGTTTTTGGGCTAGGCTGGGGCCGGAGGGACGCCGCATGACCCGTTATGACCGCAAGGTGCAATTGCTGGCTGCCGGGCTGTCGGCCCTGGCGGGTTTTGTGGATGCGACCGGCTTCATCAAGCTGGGCGGCTTCTTTGTCTCTTTCATGAGCGGCAACACCACGCGGCTGGCCGTCGGCCTCGCCCAGGACCGCGCAGCCGGGCTGGAAGCGGGAGCGCTGATCGGCGGCTTTGTACTGGGCGTGATGCTGGGGACATGGGCGGGTCATCTGGCCAAGGCGCGGCGCACCGTCCGGTTGCTGTTGCTGATGGCCGGATTGCTGGCGCTTGCCGCGGCGCTGAACCAGACCGGTTTCGCCACCGGCGCCATCGCCGCCATGGTGCTGGCGATGGGCGTGGAGAACACGATTTTCGAACGCGATGGCGAAGTGCATATCGGCCTGACCTACATGACCGGCACCCTGGTGAAGTTCGGGCAGCGGCTGATGGGTGCGCTGCTGGGCGGCGACCGCCGCGCCTGGCGGCCCTACCTGCTGCTGTGGCTGGGACTGGCCGGCGGCGCCCTGGCTGGTGCGCTGGATTATCCCCTGCTCGGCATGGGCAATCTTTGGCTGGCGGCTGTGGCGGCGCTGCTGTTCGCGGCGCTGGCGGCGCGCATCGGGGCGGGTCAGTTCGGAGTCTTGGAATAACTCTTGGTCCGCATCGTCACCAATTCCTCGGCGGCGGTGGGATGCAGCGCCATGGTGTCGTCGAAATCCTTTTTGGTGGCGCCCATCTTTATCGCGATGGCCACGGCCTGGATGATCTCCGCGCCGTGATCGCCGAAAATGTGGCAGCCCAGCACCTTGCCGGTCTTCGCATCCACCACCAGCTTCATTGTGGTGCGCACTTCGCGCCCGCCCAATGTGTGCAGCAGGGGGCGGAAATTGGATTTGTAGATATCCACGCTATGGCCCATCGCCAGCGCCCTGTCTTCCGACAGGCCAACACTGCCGATTTCCGGCGTGGTGAAGACGGCGCTGGGCACATGCCGGTGATCGGGCTTGGTGGGATTGTTCTTGAAGACGGTTTCGACAAAGCACATGGCTTCGTGGATCGCCACGGGCGTCAGCTGCACCCGGTCGGTGACATCGCCCACGGCATAGATATTTTCGGCACTGGTGCGGGAATAATCATCCACCTTCACCTCTCCCTTCTTGCCCAGCTCGACACCAGCCTTTTCGACATGCAGCGCCGCTGTGTTGGGCTGGCGGCCGATGGCGAGCATGATCTGGTCGCATTCGATCACGGCGCCCTTGTTGGTTTCGGCGTGCAGGGCGCTTCCCCGCTTTTCCACCTTGGTGAATTCGCAGCCCAGCAGCACATCCAGCCCGCGCGTCTGCATCGAGGTCACCAGCGCGTCGCGCAAATCTTCGTCAAAGCCGCGCAGCGGCTTGTCCCCGCGATAGACCAGCGACACATGCGACCCCAGCCCGTGAAAAATATGGGCGAATTCCAGCGCGATATAACCGCCGCCGGCGATCAGGATGCGCTTGGGCAATTCCTTCAGATGAAATGCCTCGTCCGAAGTGATACACAGATCGCCGCCGGGGACGATATGGCTGGTGCCCATTTCGCGGGTGGGGCGGTTGCCGGTGGCGATCAAAATCTTGTCCGCCGTCACGGTCTTGTTGCTGTTGACCAGCCGCAAGGTATGCGCATCTTCGAACACAGCACGGTCCTGGATGATAGTGGCGCCCGTCGCCATCACATTCTTGGTGTAGAGGCCTTCCAGGCGCGCGATTTCCTTGTCCTTGTTGGCGATCAGGGTGGCCCAGTCGAAACGGGCTTCGCCGAAATCCCAGCCATAGCCCTTGGAGTCGAGGACATTCTCGGAAAACTGGCTGGCATAGACGAAGAGTTTCTTGGGAATGCAGCCGCGAATGACGCAGGTGCCGCCCATGCGATATTCTTCGGCCAGCGCCACTTTCGCGCCCGCCAGCGCCGCCATGCGGCTGGCGCGCACGCCGCCGGAGCCGCCGCCGATGACGAACAAGTCATAGTCAAACTTGGTCATGTGCGCTCGATCACTTCAATTTCGCCCGGACCCGCAATCAACAATGTGGTGGCGATGCCGATGAACAAGCCATGTTCCACCATGCCGGGCACGGTGGAGATCGCCGCCGCCAGCTTGGGCGCATTCTGGATGGCGCCAAAGGCGCAGTCGTAAATCAGATTGCCGCTGTCGGTCTTGAACGGCGCGCCGTCTTTCTGGCGCAGGGTCATCGGCACAGCGGCATAATCCAAGGCGGCGAATGTCTCGGACAAATGTCGCGCAGTGACCTTGTGGCCGAACTCGACCACCTCGATCGGCAGCGCGAATTTTCCCAGCCGCGGCACCAGCTTGGATTCATCGGCGATCACGATCATTTTCTTGGACGCAGCCGCGACGATTTTTTCCCGCAGCAGCATGCCGCCACCGCCCTTGATGACATCCAGATTGCGGTCTGCCTCATCGGCGCCGTCAATCGTCAAGTCCAGCGGCGCCAGATCGTCGAGGGTGGAGAGAGTCAGGCCCAGCTTGCGTGCTAAAGTGGCTGTGCGTTCCGAGGTGGGCACGCATAGCAGCTTGAAGCCGGAGCGGACCTTGGGCGCCAGCATCTCGACAAAAATTTCGGCCGTCGAGCCGGAGCCGAGCCCCAGCTTCATGCCGTCCTGGACATATTCCAGCGCCTTGGCGGCGACGGCGCGTTTGAGGGCGTTCTGATCGGTCATGACCGGACCATAGAGGGCCGTAATGCCCTACTCAACAGTGACAGATTTCGCGAGATTGCGTGGCTGGTCAACGTCGGTACCCTTCGCCAAAGCGGCGTAATAAGCCAGCAGCTGCACCGGTATGGCGTAGAGCAGCGGCGCGATGAAGGGATCGGTGTCGGGGACGGTGATGGAATTCCACACGGGGCCTGCTTGGGCGACGCCTTTGGCATCTGAGATCAGCAGCACCTTGCCGCCGCGCGCCATCACTTCCTGAGTGTTGGAAATGGTCTTTTCATACAACTCGTCATACGGCGCGATGACGATGATCGGCACCGTTTCGTCAATCAGCGCGATGGGGCCGTGCTTCATTTCGCCGGCGGCATAGCCTTCGGCATGGATGTAGGAAATTTCCTTCAGCTTCAGGGCGCCTTCCAGCGCCAGGGGGAAGCTGGGGCCGCGGCCCATGTAAAGCACGTCGCGGGCCTTGGCGATTTCCTCGCCCAGGCTTTTCATCTTGCTTTCCTGCTTGAGGAATTCAGCGATGTGGCGGGGCGTTTCCAAGAGGGCGGTGCAAAGGCGTTTCTCATCCGCCACATTCAGCACGCCGCGCGCCTCGCCCGCCGCGATGGCAAAGGCGGCCAGCGCCGCCAGCTGGCAAGTGAAGGCCTTGGTCGAGGCGACGCCGATTTCGGGGCCCGCATAAGTCGGCAGCACAATATCGGCTTCGCGGGCGATGGAGCTTTCCGCGACATTGACGATGGCGATGGTGGTCTGGCCCTGCGCCTTGGCATCGCGGAGCGCCGCCAAGGTGTCGGCGGTTTCGCCCGATTGCGAAACGAACAAAGCCGCGCCGCCCTTGGAATAGACGGGATTGCGATAACGCAGTTCCGAAGCGACATCGCTTTCCACCGGCAGGCGCGCCAGTTTTTCAAACCAGTATTTGCCCACCATGCCGGCATAATAGGCCGTGCCGCAGGCGCTGATGGTCAGGCGCGGTGCGTCTTTCAATGCTTCGCGCAGGCCCACGCCCAGCCGGCGCACCACCGGCCCGGCGGGGTCGAGATAATGCGCCAAGGTGTGCCCCACCACTTCGGGCTGCTCGTGGATTTCCTTGGCCATGAAGTGATTGTGACCGGCCTTGTCCACCAGCGCGGCACTGGCAGCGGTGGTCTTGATTTCGCGGTTGGCCGGGCGGTCCTGGGCATCGAAGATCGCCGCCTCCCCGTTCTTGATCACCGCGACATCGCCATCTTCCAGATAGGCAACCTTGTTGGTGAAAGGCGCCAGTGCGAAAGCGTCGGAGCCCAGATAGGCTTCTTTTTCCGCATAGCCCACGGCCAGCGGCGCGCCCTTGCGCGCGCCGATCAACAGGCCCTCATGATCCTTGAAGATCATGGCGATGGAATAGGCCCCGGTCAGGCGCGCCACGGCGGCCTTGGCGGCTGCTTCCGGCGCCATGCCCTTGTCCATATTGTCGGTGACCAGATGGGCGGCCACTTCGCTGTCGGTCTGGGATTCGAATTTGTGGCCCCGCGCCGTCAACTCGTCGCGCAGTTCGCGGAAATTTTCGATGATGCCGTTATGGACGATGGCGACCCGGGCCGTGGCATGGGGATGGGCGTTGGCTTCCGTCGGCGCGCCATGCGTCGCCCAGCGCGTATGGCCGATGCCGGTATGGCCGGAAAGCGGATCCTTCTGCAGTACCGCATCCAGCTTCGACAATTTGCCGGGCGAACGGCGGCGCTCAATCTTGCCATTCACCAGCGTTGCGATGCCCGCCGAGTCATAACCGCGATATTCCAGCCGCCGCAGCGCTTCGAGGATGATAGGCGCGACATCGCCGCTGCCCGCTATGCCGACAATGCCGCACATTACTTTTTCTCTTTCTGCTTGCGCTCCCGGAAGGCTTTCGCCCAGCCGGGTTTTTCCGTCAGCACGCCGCGCGCAATCGCCAGCGCGTCGGGCGCGACATCCTGGGTGATGACAGAACCTGCGCCGGTCATGGCGCCGGCGCCCACCGTCACCGGCGCAACCAGCGCGGTGTCGGAGCCGATAAAGGCGCCGTCGCCGATGGTGGTACGTGCCTTGTTGAAGCCATTGTAATTGCAGGTGATGGTGCCGGCGCCGATATTGGCGTTCATGCCGATATCGGCATCACCAAGATAGGCCAGGTGATTGGCCTTGGTGCCGCCGCCGACCGATGAATTCTTCACTTCCACGAAATTGCCGATATGGGCGCCGGCGCCGATCCTGGTGCCAGGCCGCAGGCGAGCAAATGGGCCAATGACGGCGCCGGAGGCGACTTCGGCATTTTCCAGATGGCAATGGCTGCGGATCAGTGCACCGCCGCGCAGCACCACGCCCGGGCCGAATACGACAAAGGGTTCGATTTCGACATCGGCTTCCGCCACCGTGTCATGCGAAAAGAACACCGTTTCCGGCGCGGTCATGGTGACGCCGTCCTTCAGCAGAATTATCCGGGCCCGTTCCTGGAATTTCTTTTCGGCTTCCACCAATTCGCCGCGGCTGTTGACGCCCAGCACCGAAACTTCATCGGCCAGCGCCACGGCGCATTTGACGCCATCGGTGCGCGCCAGGCTGGGAACATCGGTGAGGTAATATTCCTTTTGGGCATTGTCGTTCTTGAGGGCGGCGGTCCAGCGGAAGAATTTTTTTGCGTCGGCGGCATAGCAGCCGCCATTGCACAACCCGATGGCGCGTTCCGGCTCGCTGGCGTCCTTGTATTCGACAATGCGGTTCAAAAATCCGTCCGGCGTCAGCAGCACCCGGCCATATTGCGCCGGATCGGTGGCTTCGAAAGCCAGGATGGCCAGGCCCGTGCGCGTCTGCGCTTTCAGGGCTTCGGCAATAATCGCAGGCGTCACCAGCGGCATGTCGCCATTGGCGATCACAAGGGTGCCGTCGAAGCTGCCCAGCGCGCTTTGCGCCGCGCCCGCGGCATGGCCGGTGCCGAGCTGGCGGTCCTGAATCACGCTTTCGCAGTTCAGGCTGGCGGCATAGGCGCGCACGGCATCCCCGGACGGCGCCGTCACCACCACGATGCGTGTCACCCCGGCGCCGCGCATGGCGGCCACAACATGGCCCAGCAGCGGCAGGCCCGCGATCTTGTGCAGCACCTTGGGCAGCGCGGATTTCATCCGTGTCCCCTGGCCGGCGGCCAGGATTATTCCCGCTGTTGTCATGGCTTTCCGCTACGGCTCCGCAGGAAAAAGGTGAAGTGACGATTTGCGACTGTATATTGCGCTGATTCTAGCCGGGATTCCCTAATGCCGCCCGCCCTGATTTTCGACCTGGACGGCACCCTGGTGGACACCGCGCCCGACCTGCTGGGCGCCACCAACGCGGTGCTGGCGGCACAGGGGCGCGGGGCCATCGACCCGGCCTCGCTGCGCCATATGGTGGGGTTCGGCGCGGGCTCCCTGATCACCCAGGCTTTTGCCGCCACCGGCCCCGCCGTGACGCCAGAGGCCCTGCCCGCCCTGGTGGCGATTTTCATCGCCCATTACCGGGACCATATCGCCGATTTCAGCCGCCCCTTTGCCGGGGTGGAAGCAACGCTGAAAACGCTGAAGGCGGATGGTGCAAGACTGGGTGTTCTGACCAACAAGCCCGCCGAACTGACGGGGCCGCTGCTGGACCGGCTGGGCATGGCCGACCTGTTCGCCGCCATCTATGGCGCGGGCCGCAAAAGCTACACCAAGCCCGATCCGCGCATCTTTCACGATGTGGTGGCTGATTGTGGCGGTGGCCCGGCGGTGATGATCGGCGATTCCATCACCGATCTGGCGACGGCGCAGGCCGCCGGCGCGCCCTGCATCCTGATGTCCTATGGCTATACGCCCGTGCCGGCGCGCGAATTGGGCGCGGATAGGGTGCTGGATGATTTCGCACAATTGCCGGAGGCCCTGAAAAAACTCGGGCTCCTATAATTCCCACGTTGGCGCGGTCACAGCCGAAGCGGGCTTGGTCCAAACCATGGCGCTGGAGCGCACCAGCCGGTTGACCCGCTCCAAAAGGCGGTCGGGCTGGAACGGCTTGACCATGTAGTCGCCCGCGCCCGCGCCCATCGCCTGCATCACCATGCCGGTGTCGCGCTCGCCCGTCAGCATCATCACCGGCAGCTTGTCCGTCCGGGAATCGGCCTTGATCGCATCCAGCACGTCGATGCCGGCCTTGAGCGGCATCTGCATGTCCAGGATCGCGGCCACCGGCTCGGACTGGCGGATCAGCGCCAGGGCCTCTTCGCCATTGCTGGCCGAGAGCACTTCGTAATCGGCCATCTCCAGGCGCAGCGCCACGAGGCTGAGGATGATGGGATCATCATCGGCAATGACAATACGGCGTTTCATGGCGGCTCCGGCAGGATTGGCGGCAGACTGGGGCAAGGGGCTTAACATTTCACAAAAAGACAGCCGGGTGCCAGCGCCACCTGTGCGTGCAAGCCCCTGTCACTGCCCGCAGAATACCGTGTAAAATGTCTGCGATTCGTTATCTTTGCCGGGGTAAGACTGTAATGGCTTCTGTTCTTGCGCGCCGGGGCGCGGCGCGGCTGGCGCTGCTCGCCGCCATCACCTTCAGCGGCTTTTTCCTGCTGGGTTACGGCGGCATCTGGATTGCCGGCGGCAATACGCACCAATCTTCGCCAGTATGGCCGGCCACCGCCTTCGCCCTTTGCCTGCTGCTGCGCCTGTCGCGGTCGCGCGCCGATGATCTGGCGATGCTGGCCGCGATCCTGGCGGGCGGCTTGCTTGCCAACTGGATCGGCGGCGCAACCCTGCCGCTGGTGATCGGTTTCAGCGTCATCAATCTTCTGGATGTGCTGGCGGGGCTGGTTGCGATGCGCACCCTGGCCCAGCCGCGTTTTACCACCCTGAAATCGGCGCTGCGCTTCGGCGTGGCCGCCGCCATCAGCCCGTCGCTGTTTGGCGCCATCCTGTCTTATGGCCTGGTGCGTCTCACCGGCGGCAATGCCTGGCTGACGGGGGTGCAATGGTTTTCCTCGAATGTGCTGGGTGTCTGTATCCTGTTCCCCTTCGCCATGACGGTGTCGCTGCGCCAGTTCGCCAAGCTCAAGCTGGAAGATCGTTTCTTCGAGGCGCTAGCCGTATTCTCAATCGTGGCGGCGGTGTCTGTGGTGGGCTTTCGTGCATCGCCCTATCCGCTGCAATTCCTGATTTTGGCATCGGCGTTCCTGGCCACCGCCCGGTTCCGCCTGATGGGCGCGGGCGCCGCGATGATCATCATCACCGCCATCGCGCTGGCCTCGCCTGCGCCGTTCGATACTGTGCATCCGCTGGCGCGGCTCGAAATGCTGCAGCTGTTCCTGGCGATCACCAGCCTGATCTGCGTGCGCGCCGCCATGGTGCTGAATGAACGCGATGTGCATATCGCGGTGATCGGGCGGCGGCGGCGCCATGCCGTGCGCGCGTCGCGCTTCAAGAGCCAATTGCTGTCGCATGTCAGCCATGAAGTGCGCGGGCCGCTGTCGGCGATCATCGGATTTTCCGGCATGCTGGAATCGGGCACCCTGCCGCTGGACCGCGCGCATGAGTTCGCCCATGTCATCGGCCATAATGGCGAGTTGCTGCAGCGGCTGCATGATGATCTGCTGGACATGTCGCGAGCCGAGGCGGGGGCGTTGTCCATTCTGTCCCGGCGCGTGCCGGTTCGCAGCACTTTGGAAATGTGCATCAGCGGGCTGAAGCTGGAAACCGCGCTGGGCGGCAAGCTGGTGCTGCTGGAAGAGATGGAAGACAGTCTGGCGGTGAGTGCCGATCCCATGCGGCTGGCGCAGATCATCAACAATCTGATCGCCAATGCCTATAAATATGGCGACAATTTCTCGCCCATCCATGTACGCGCCCGCCGCCTGGCCGACGGCTTTGGCCGTATCGAAGTCGCCAATGCCGGCCCCGGCATCCAGAGCCATGAGCGCGAAAACCTGTTTCGCCCCTTTGCCCGGCTGGCCCAGGGCCGCAATGTGCCGGGAGCGGGCCTGGGGCTTTCCATCGCCAAGCTGCTGGTGGAAAAACAGGGCGGCCGGATCGATTTTGAGAGCATTCCGGGCCGCCAGACCTGCTTCTGGATCGACCTGCCCCTGGTCGCCTGAAGGCCAGCCCAGGGCCGAAAAGGGGCGTCTTGACGCCCCCTGCCCTAGCCCCCTATAGCCCTCGTCCGCCCACGGTTTTGCCGTTAAAAACCGGGTCAGGCGGGCGCGTAGCTCAGCGGGAGAGCACTCCCTTCACACGGGAGGGGTCACAGGTTCAATCCCTGTCGCGCCCACCACTTAACTGATTCATTTCACTAATAAAACTCAGACACGGGCCTATACGGCTGCGTTGGGCTGCTTTCGGGGGAAGCTGGGGGGAAGCACTGCTCAGAAATTTACGCACCATTCGGCCCTCAAAAGCCCCCTAAACCAGACCCACCCACCGGGTACCCCCCTAATCTGAGAATGGTACCTACGGTCACCCTACACACCAATCTGCTCATCCGATCCACGGTGTGGGGATCAAGCGCCCACCAGCCACCATCCAGCTAGCACCTAGTCTCACGACACCCCTAGGCCCTCCAAAATCCCGCTAGGTCAGACCCCACTACCCCGGCACACCCCTAAACCTGAGAATGGTACCTACGCTCCCCATACTTACGATTTTGCTCGGTCGATCCGGTATGCTGGGGGCGGGGTGGGCGTTTCGAACTCAGAGCGTCGATGGTGTATTCAGAGTCTGTCTACGGGCAGCCTGAGATAGACTTGGCCGTTTAGGTCTTTGGGCGGCATCTGTCCTGCTCTAATATTGACCTGGATGGAAGGCAGTAAAAGTAATGGCGCTGCAAGCGTCTTGTCTCGCGCAACGCGGGTTGCCACGAACTGCTCTTCGGAGATCGCATCATGAATGTGCACGTTGTGAGCCCGCTGTTCGCTGACAGTGGAGTGCCAAAGATAGCCATCACGGCTAGTTGGCTTGTAGTCGTGGCACATCCACAGATGCGTTTCGGGTGGGAGCGACAAGATGTGCTTAATTGAGTGATACAGCATGTGTGCATCACCCCCTGGAAAGTCTGTTCTGGCAGTGCCGTAGTCGGGCATGAACAGGGTGTCACCGACAAATACGTTGTCATCGATTTTGTAGCTAACACAGCCCGGAGTATGGCCGGGCGTGCTCATCACCTCGATTGCAAGTCCGCCGACGAGGACAACTTCGCCATCCTTCAGGAGACGGTCGAATTGAGCGCCATCTCCTTTTACGTCTTTCGCATCGAAGATCGGTGCGAAAATCTTTTGCACGTCCTTGATATGTTCGCCAATCGCGACCTTCGCGCCCGTGGCGGACTTGAGATAGACCGCTGCTGAAAGATGATCGGCATGAGCATGCGTTTCGAGGACCCAATCGATAGTCAGTCCGCCATTCTTCACGGCTGAGAGGACCTTGTCAGCAGAGCGCGTGGCCGTTCGCGCAGTTTTGGGATCAAAGTCCAGCACAGGGTCGATTATGACGGCGCGTCGCGTCGTCGGATCGCTCACCAAATAGGTGACCGTAAAGGTCTGCTCGTCGAAAAACGATTGAATCGAGGGTTTCATAGCTTTTACTCCCTTGCTGCTTGACTATATATCAGTAGTTACTAATATAACAAGGCTGAGGGTGCAGGACAGATGGACGCGATTTCGACCGAAGACTTGAAGGCGATGCGCAAACATGCGGGCGAGGCTGCTGCCATGATGGCCGCCCTGTCTCATGAGGCGCGGCTGCGGGTCTTATGCGATCTAGTAGGGGGTGAGCGCATGGCGGGCGAGCTGGTGCAGCGTTCCGGCCTTAGCCAGTCGGCCCTCTCGCAGCATCTGGCCAAGCTGCGCGCGGAAGGCTTGGTGACGACCCGCCGCGAAGGCCAGTCGATCTTCTATCGCATCGCCGATCCCAACGCGGCCCGCATCCTGGGCGTTCTACATGAAATCTATTGCAAGAGGTAATGAGCATGAGCCTTCCCACCATGAGCCCCGTCGAGGCCAAACGCCGTCTGGCAAGCGGCTCGGCCATTCTGGTCGATATCCGCGAGCCAATGGAGCACGCACGCGAGGCGATCCCAGGCGCGCAGCTGCATCCGCTATCCGCATTTGATGCTCAGGCTTTGTCGGCGCTAGGCAGCGCCAATGCGCGCGCACTGATCTTTCATTGTCAGGGAGGCAAGCGCACAGCCGACAATGCGGACCGTCTGCGTGGCTGCAGCGTGCCGGAAGCCTATATTCTGGAAGGCGGACTTTCGGGCTGGAAGGCTGCCGGCTATGCCACAAGCATTGACCGCACCAAGCCGATTGAACTTCAGCGGCAGGTCCAGATAACCGCAGGCCTTCTGGTCCTGACTGGCCTGCTGCTCGCATGGCTAGTGTCGCCGCTGTTCCTGGGCCTGTCAGCTTTTGTCGGCGGTGGCCTTGTATTTGCCGGAATCTCAGGCTGGTGCGGAATGGCCAGAATATTGGGCCTGATGCCATGGAACCGGCTGTCCGCGTGATAGGCGACCTGCTTACCTTCGGTTCAGGCTCCCTGGTGGGTTTCGCGCTCGGTTTGCTGGGCGGGGGTGGTTCGATTCTGGCGGTGCCGCTGCTGGTTTACGTGGTCGGTGTAAGGGACACCCATGTTGCCATCGGCACCAGCGCACTGGCCGTGTCGGTCAACGCCTTCGCCAACCTCATCTCGCACGCGCATGCGGGAACTGTGAAATGGCCATGCGCTATCGTGTTTGCCCTTGCGGGAATTGCGGGTGCAGCTCTGGGCGCATTCCTTGGCCGACATGTGGACGGCCAGCATCTCCTGTTCCTATTCGGGCTGGTGATGCTGGCGGTAGCCGCAGGCATGTTTGGGGGTCGCGCTGCTGCTGGCGATCCTCTGGTCCATATCGACCGCACCATTGCCCTCCGCCTCATGGGCACAGGGCTGATAGTGGGCTTCCTGTCGGGCTTTTTTGGCATTGGCGGGGGCTTCCTGATTGTGCCCGCGATCATGCTGGGTAGCGGCATGGCAACCATCAATGCCGTGGGATCGTCATTGGTCTCGGTCGGCGTCTTCGGGCTGACAACTGCCGCGACCTATGCTGCGGCCGGACTAGTCGACTGGCGGGTGGCCGGTATTTTTATCCTGGGCGGCATCGCAGGAGGCTTTGCGGGGGTAAAGCTTTCCGTCCAGCTGTCGGAAAAGCGCGGGGTACTTTCGAAAAGCTTTGCGGTGACAGTAATTTTTGTCGCTGCCTTCGTCTTGTGGAAGTCATCCGCTGGAATTCTGCGCTAAAACCAAGTGTGGGTGACAGACAGGTAATTGATCTCAAGCGGTCATTCGGCCTAACTTTTCCTCGCCCCCGGCTTCCTACCCCGCCACCTAGGCCCTTCCAGCACCCCAACCAGCGCCATCTCAGCCTCTAGGTCTCTAAGCTGCGCTAGCTTCGCACTGCGCTCGGCCTTGGCTGGGAGGGTCTCCTGACCCGGCCCTATCCACGTCGCCCCCTAGATTCACAGCGGTTGGGATGAGGGGTAATATTAGACTAGACGCTCAAACTGGGGCTTGAGAAGCCAAAATGACGAACAATCATCAGCCCCGCCGCGGCCCCTGGGAGAACGGCTATTGCGAAAGCTTCAACGGCAAGCTGCGGGACGAACTGCTCAACGGCGAAATCTTCTGTAGCCTCAAGGAAGCCAAGGTCCTCATCGAACAATGGCGCCACCACTACAACACCGTCAGACCCCATTCATCGCTGGGATATCGGCCGCCCGCGCCGCAGGCTTTTGTGCCTCAGCCACCCCATCTAGATGGAACGCCAGCTATGCAGTAGTCTCACTCACGCTGGTACAAAATATCCGGCAGGCCACGTCCATCCCATCGAGCTGCAGGGAAAATTTGAGCGAATCCCGCACCGCCTTATCATCATCGACAACGATAATCACATTTTCGCTCTTCGACATGTACCCAGTATGCCCGAAGCCGATCCAGCGTCTTTGATCCAGAACAACGGCTATGAGTTTCCTGCCAGCAGCGTCATGCGCACCAATTGCGAAAGGCTGGTGGCGCTCATTTTCTTCATGACGCTGGCCCGGTGAACCTCCACCGTGCGGGGACTGATCCCCAAGTCATAGGCAATGATCTTGTTTGGATGGCCGGCGAGCAGGCCATGCAGTACCTCCTTTTCCCGTTCGGAGAGGCTGCTGAGCCGGGACCGGACCTGTGCTGCCGCTTCGGAATCCTGCTGATGGGGATTACCTTGTTGCTTCAGCGCTTCGACGATAGCGGCAAGAAGGATGTCGTCAGAAAAAGGCTTTTCGATAAAATCCGCTGCCCCAGCCTTCATGGCCGCGACGGCCAACGCCACATCGGCGTGGCCGGTCATGATGATGACCGGCAGGGTTACGCCCCTGTTTTTCAGGTGCCGCAACAATTGAATACCATCAATGCCGGGCATGCGAACATCGCTGACGATGCAGCCGCGCTGCGAGGCGGCCAAGTTTTCCAGCAAGGCAGCGCCTGATTCATAGACCCGCACAGCGAGCCCCGCGGTGCCCAGCAGGAAGGCCAGCGCACGCCGGACATCCTCGTCATCGTCCACCAGATGGATGACCGCATTATCCGTCATTGTTTACATCCTCTGGATCTGCACTTTTGAGCGTGAGGCGAAAAACGGTTCCACCGCCGGGATTGGGTTCCGCGAACAGGCGGCCGCCATGAGCCTCGACGATCGTGCGCGAAATGGACAATCCCACCCCCATGCCATGCGCCTTGGTCGTGACGAAAGGCTGAAACAGCTTTGCCAGGACTTCAGGGGCCAAGCCCGGTCCGGTGTCGGTCACTGCAATCTCTGCGGTACTGGCGTCCAGCAACTGGGTCGAAAGCGTCAGATGGCGCGTGGTGACCTCCTGCATCGCCTCTACGGCATTGCGGATCAAGTTGAGCAAGACCTGCTGGATTTGAATCTTGTCGGCCAGCACAAAACGCGCTTGCGGGTCGAAGGCAAAGGAAACCCGCGTGCCGTTTTCCTTTGCGCCGACCAACGCCAGGCCGCTGGCCTCTTCCACCAGCTTTCGCAAATCCTCGATCTGGCGCTCACTTTCGCCGCGGGCGACGAATTCCCGCAGGCGCTTGATGATCTGGCCGGCGCGCAGTGCCTGGGCGGCGGCGCTGTCAATGGCGTCTCGTGCCATGACGGCATCACCCGGCCTTCCCGCATTCAACAGCCGCCGCGCACCATTGAGATAACTCGCGACCGCGGTGAGCGGCTGGTTCAATTCGTGCGCCAAGGTTGAGGCCATTTCCCCCAATGCGGTGAAGCGAGACATGAAGATCAGTTCAGATTGCAGGTCCTGAAGGCGCCGCTGAGTCGCTTGCCGGTCGGTCAAATCGCGCAAAAATCCGGTGAAGAAGCGCCGCTCGCCGGAGCGCATCTCACCAACAGACAGCTCCATCGGAAAGATTGTTCCGTCCTTGCGTTGCCCGACAACCACCCGGCCAATGCCGATGATGCGGCGTTCGCCGGTCGCCAAATAACGGCCAAGATAGCTATCATGCTGGGTGCGGTAGGGCTCCGGCATCAGCATGCTCACATTCCGCCCAGCAGCCTCGGCAGGGGTGTAGCCGAACAGTTTTTCGGCTGTGACGCTAAATGACTGCATGATGCCGCGCGTATCAATCACCACCATCGCATCGGGCACCGTATCGAGCACTGACTGCAGATGGGCTTCGCGTTCTTGAAGCACAGCCCGGGTGCGCTTGGCCGCGCTGATGTCCCGGGCTACTTTCGAGGCGCCAATCAGAACGCCGGCATTGTCCCAGACCGGCGATATGGTGACGGACACATCTATGAGTTCACCGTCTTTGCGGCGGCGGACAGTTTCAAAATGATCGACTCTTTTGCCTTGGCGGATCAACGTCAGGATTTCCTCTTCTTCTTTTTCTCTTCCGGGCGGGAAAAGGACAGTTAGCGGTTTGCCGATCATTTCCGCCGCTGAATAGCCAAAGATAGCCTCGGCTGCCCCATTCCAGTCCGTCACAATGCCATCAATTGTCTTTGCCAGGATGGCGTCATCCGAAGATGTGACAATCGCCGCCAGACGGCTATTGGTGGTAAACTCGGTGCGCGCGGCCGTATCCAGCAATATGCCGTGTGCCTTGCCCTGACCCGGTACGGCCCCTCCCCGCATGCGGCGCCATCGGCCGCTGTCGGCAAGCCGGAATTCAATATCGAGCATCAGACCCGCATCGAGGCATTCCACCAGCGATCGTTCCATGGTGGGGCGATCCCTGGAATCGACCAGCGCCAGGAACGCTTCGCGGGAGATGTCCTGCGACCCGGCGCCCAACAGGACACAAGCCCGATTGGAAAAATTGAAGGCTTCGGACTGGCTGTGCCATGTGCCGACTTCCGCCGCCGCTATGGCGGCGATCTGTTCCTCGGCTCCAAATTCCTGCATTCCAGGCGTACCCCTTCAACCCGATCCTTTTAGCGGCCTGCCCGCGGGACCGCCAGCAAGCTTGATCCGGGTCAATGCGACGCGTGTAAGAATTGCCATGTTGGCCGCGACTTGACGGAAATCGCATGTGAAAGCGGATATTTGCGGGGACTCATTTTCAGGACGCCTGCGAAACCTCAGGTCTTTAGCAGAGCGCTGAAAATGCCTGGTTTCAGCCTGACTACGTAAAGCTCCTTAGTATCAAACCGAATATTTTCGGCCAGCCCAGGTCCCTAGAAAGGTGAGGCAACCGGGATTTGGAGCTTCCGATGACAGCATTACAGATGGCCAGCAATCATCCCGCTCCCGCGCTCAACGCGCGTAGGGCCTGGATGGCAACCCAAAATGGTCCGGAGACCCTGCGTACCGCCGGATCAGTGGTTCAGGTTGCAGAGGGCCGTGAAATCTTTGCCGAGGGCGAAGATGCCGATGTGTTCTTCAAGGTTGTTTCCGGTGTGGTGCGGGTCTGCAAATTCCACAGCGATGGCCGCCGCCAGATCGAAGCTTTCCATGTCGCGGGTGATGTGTTCGGGTTTGAATTGAGCAGCGAACGGACTTTATCAGCAGAAGCCGTGAGCGACTGCGCGCTGATTTCCTACCGCCGCCGGGGTATCGAAACCCTGGCGCAAAAGGACGAAAGCATCACCCGCCAGCTTTTCCAATATGCCATGCAGAATCTCGCTCATGCCCAGTCGCACGCCCTGCTGCTGGGCCGGCGCGGTGCGGGCGAGAAAATGGCCTCCTTCCTGCTCAGCCAAGCAGAACGCTCGGCGGATGGACGCACAGTCCATCTTGCCATGACTCGCCAGGACATTGCCGACTATCTGGGTCTGACCATCGAAACTGTTTCGCGCAGCCTCTCGCTACTTGAGCGCCGAGGCATAATTGTCCTCACCAACATCCGTGAGGTCCTTCTGAAAAAAGTTGACGCCCTGGAAGACATGGCCGCCTGACTTCATGGCCAATGCGAGTAAACCGATTGTGATGTCCCCAGGATTTCGCCAAGCGGAGCAAGGAAAGCGCTCGTGAAAATGAGGTCGTGCATCGGTGCACTCGTTATCGCCGCCGCTTCCCTTGCTGCACCTTCGGTTGAAGCGCAGGACATAATGGCCGGCGAGCGGATCGCAAAAATCTGGTGCAGTGGATGTCACCAAGTTGACAATCGGGCGCCCAAGACGGGCAGCGACGCTGTGCCCTCGTTTCCATCCGTGGCACAAATGAATTCCACGACCGCGATGTCCCTAATGGCTTTTTTAAGCACGTCGCATGGCCGCATGCCCGATTATGCGCTGAGCCGTATAGAGTTACAGAACGTATCGGCGTATATTCTCAGCCTGCGCAAGCCGCCCCAATAGGCTACGCGATTTACGGCAGGCCTTATTGACTATAGGCATCTTCCACCGCCAAACCTCCCCGGCCGCATTGAGCCGCATCAATTGCGGTATTGATCCAAATCAACGCGCGCCACGGCGCCCTCCATCATATTTCAGCATCGCATATGGGAGGTTGGAATGACGGTTCAGGATATTATGCTTCTTGTCTTCTTCGTGTCCGTGTTTTTGGTATTCGGCATCACGCTGGCCTTTGCCTCATGGGATGAAACCCGTCGCATGCAGAAACTTGGCAGCGCCCTGCCTCGGGAGATGAACCCCGCCAGCCGCGAAAGGGTGCACAATTAATGGATGCAGCTCCCGCGCGCGCCGCAGCACTTCACGCTGCTGCCTTGCTGGCGGCCATAGCCGTTTTCGCCGTGATATTCACCTACACTGGTGACGCCGATCTGCTTTTCGCCATCGGTGGCGGATTGGGGACGGGGCTGCTGATCTATCTCACAGCCCATATCTTCCGTGACCCTTCGGGAGAAAAATAGGCGATGGAAATCCTGGATGCCATCCGCCGTCGCCGCGCGGTGCGTGACTACAAGCCAGAAAAAGTATCGCCAGACCTGTTGCGGCAGCTGATTGCAGCGGCGAGCTGGGCGCCCAGCGCCATGAACGAACAGCCTTGGCATTTCACGGTCGTGACGGACAGGAATCTGATGGGCGAGATCTCAATTCAGGCCAAGGCCTTCATTCTGAAAAGCCTGCCTGCCATGCCAAGGCCAGGGCACTTTCAGGATATCCTGGGTGATCCGCACTTCAATATTTTCTACAATGCACCGGCACTCCTGGTAATCTCGGCAGAGACACAAGGCCAATGGTGCGTCGAGGATTGCGCCATGGCGGCAGAAAACGCCATGTTGGCAGCACTCGATCTGGGACTGGGAAGCTGCTGGATCGGATTCGCACAAGCCTGGCTCAACAGCGAAAAAGGATTGCAAGCGCTGGGCTTGCCACAAAATTATCGCGCCGTAGCGCCTCTCATAATCGGTCACCCCAAGGCCGAGATGCCGCCGGTGGCGCGCAAAATCTCTCCCGTCAACTGGATCGGCGATGGCCTTCTGACGCAGGTGAGGTTTCCAATCCCCGCCACGATCGGCGCCCATGAGGCCGTTACCCATTCCTGAGGCGCGCATGGCCTCGCCGCAAGGAATATGAACATGGAACGTTTTGGCGCCTATCTGTGGGTTTGCCTGGTGTTTGTCGCCATCGCTGTTACCCTGAGCGCAATTCTGTATTTCGCCGCCCATACCTTGCGCTGAGGCGCGGTCATGTCTGATCTTGAACTCCTGCAGCGCGCCGCCCTGGCTGCCGCCATCGGACTGCTGGTCGGAATTGAACGCGGCTGGCAGGAACGAGAGGCGCGGGATGGCGCCCGTGTCGCCGGCATCCGCACCTTCACACTGATCGGGGCGCTGGGCGCAATCTGCGGCCTGTTTTCCGGCGCCGGATCGTTGGCACTGGGCCTCAGTTTTTTGGCTTTCGCCCTGCCTTTCGGATATTTCGAATGGCGACGCGCCGAGCAGGCGGACAGCGTTTCGGCCACCGATCTGGTGGCGGGCCTGCTCACTTTCGCGCTCGGCGCCTATGCGGTGCGGGGCAGCATGGCTGTGGCGGCGGCAGCCGGTGTGATTGCGGCCGCCATCCTGGCGGAACGCCGTACGCTGCACGGATTACTGCGTCATCTGAAATGGATAGAGCTGCGCGCCGCGATCATGCTGCTGGTGATGACGGCGGTACTGCTGCCGGCGCTGCCGGATCGCACTGTTGATCCTTGGGATGCGCTCAATCCCCATCAGATCTGGCTGATGACGGTCCTGGTCGCTGCGATTTCTTACGCGGGTTACATTGCGATCAGGATCGCGGGTGAGCGCAAGGGCCTTCTCACCGCCGGCCTGTTGGGCGGCATCGTAAGCTCGACGACCGTGACCTGGACCTATGCCCGTTTGGTGCGGCATGATGCTGGCGCCATGGCTGCCGTCATGGCCGCTATCCTGGCAGCCTGGATTGCGTCGCTGCTGCGGATGGCGGCGGTGGCTATTCTGATTCAACCCGCGCTGGCCGTGCTGCTGGCGCCGCCCGTCCTGGCGGCTGCCGGATTGCTCCTGGTCCCGGGCATCATGGCTTGGCGGGCCGCGGCAAAAGTCGAAAATCATATATTGCTCTTGCGAGACCCTTTCGATCTGGGGCTGATGCTGCGCCTAACCGCCCTGCTCGCTGTGATCATGCTGCTGGCGAAGATCTTGTCCTCGGCCCATTCGGAGTTGTTTGCACTGGGCGGTCTGTCGGGACTGCTCGATGTGGACCCGATTACGCTGTCCATGGCCAGGCTGACAGGCACCGGTGTGACGGCCGCTGTTGCGGCATCCACCATCCTGGTTGCCGCCGCCGCAAACGGCCTGGCAAAATCCGTATTGGCGCTGGTATTTGGCGGCCCAAGGCTGGGAACGATGCTGGCCGCATCGGCGCTGGCCGCCTTCGGTGCAGGCTTCGCCACCTATTCATATTGGCCGGCAGGTTAAGCCGGCGTCGCCACCTCGCTGGTGGATTGCTGCCTGTTACCAAGGCTCACGCAGATCATTGCCCCAGAGACCATAACACGACTGCGCCGCAATCGCGGGAAGAAACACGGGGCCTGCGCACTTCAGGAACACTCTACTGATTTGCGAGATACTCAGATACTTGCTGCATCTGCTCCGAAGTCATGTCCCAGGTATGATGGTTCATTGGAGTGCCAACACGGGTCGTCAGCATGAAGGCCTGGAGCTGCCTTGCAAGATAATCCTGATGCTGCCCTGCGATGCGCGGCGTACCACCCAACCCTTGTCCGTCCAGTCCATGACAGGTGGCACAGGCAGGAATGTCGGGGCCCGCGCCATTCCGGAAAATCTCGCGCCCCGCATCGGCCATCGCTCCGGCGCCCGCCCGCGGACTGGGCGCCTGCCGGCTGAAATAATCCGCCAGCGCCGCCGCGTCCTTGTCGCTGACCTTGGTGGCGTTTTCCCACATCATCTGATTGGCGTGCCGCGTGTCGGATCAAGGAATTCCCGCAACCTTGTGACCAGGTAGGCGCTTTCCTGCCCGTTCAGACGCGGCACATCGGACTTCTGACTGTTGCCCCCTTGGCCGTGACAGGCTTCGCAGCTGGCGATTTGCGCGGGTGCATTGCCCGGCTGCGCCAAGCCTGCACCGGAAGTGGCGCATAGCAAAGCGGCACAGACTGCAAGGACAGGAAGGCGAACTGTGCTCATGACAAGACCCCGAAGCAAGAACCTCAACCGGCGAAGCAGCCGATTGTTCGCAGAGTGGGTGATGACAGGCCGCCCGCCTTGATCGAGATCAAAGTCATCGACGAAAGGCTGGCGGGCCGATGCCATTTTCCAGTTTGAAGGCCGTATTTCATCAGGTTTAAGGCGCCTGGCCACTTTCCGGTATTCTTGAAAAAGAAACAGGTCAGGCCAACCTTGTCGAACGTGATGAATGAATTTGCGATCGGGCGCGACCGGCGTTGTGGAGACGGCGCCGCCGTTTTGGAGCACTGCCTCCACTTTCCCCGCATCAATCCGGGCGCACATCGGTGGCGGCACTCTTTTCCGGCTTGAATATGCCGGCATGAAAGCCGTAACCGGCCGCCGCGATGGCGCTGGCCCATGTCTCCATCGCCCCGGGCACCGCCGCAGACGTCAGCCAACTTGCTTCCGACATGGTGTTGCGCGGCGCCAGTTTGACGCCGCTGGTCGAGGCGGTGGATGTGGCGCACAAGGCCAGGCGGCTGGTACTGCAGAATTTTGCCCTGGCAGTGCTTTACAATTTAACCGCCATTCCCATGGCGGCGATGGGCTTTGTCACACCTCTGATTGCTGCCGCCACCATGGCGGGCTCCTCCCTGCTGGTCACGCTCAACGCCCTGCGGCTGATGGGCAAGCCATGAGCGGCGCCGCGCTGATTGTCGCGTCCGCGCTTGCCATCGGCCTGGCAGCGCTGGGTCTGCTGCTCTGGGCGCTGGGTTCCGGCCAGTATGACGATCCGGACGGCGATGCCGAGCGGGTTCTGCTGGACGAACCCGAACAGCCCCGCTGAACGGGCATGACCGGTCTGCTTGATCCGGATCAAAGGGACCATAGGTGGGAATGGCTATCATTGGCCGATGGCTCTATTTTCGACCCCAGCACATGTCCAGACCACTATTCGGCTGCCGGCGCCGGCCAAGACCAGCGACTGCGCGGTTTTTACGGCGCTGGAATACCGCAAGACCATTCGCGACATCAGTGCGTCCAAATTGCCCATCCAGATCATTTCCAACCTGCTTTGGGCAGCCTTCGGCATCAACCGCAGGGCCGGCCTGTTCGAAGGCTCCGGACGGACGGCCGCGTCCGCCAGCAATTCCCAGGAAATAGAAATCTATGCGGCGCTGCCGGACGGCGCTTACCGCTATGACGCCGTGGCCCATGCGCTGCTGCCGGTTACCCGCGAGGATCTTCGCGCCCTGGCGCTGACGCCCGGCCAGCACAGCGTTGACGCGGATGCACCCATCACGCTGATTTACGTCGCCGACACCGGCCGCCTGGCCAACAGCCGCGGCTATAAGGAGCCGGGGCTTCAGGATCCCGAAATCCGCAAGGCTTATTACTACGTGGACACCGGCATGATCGCGGGAAACGTCTATCTGTTCGCGGCGGCCGAAGGTCTGGCCGCCTGGTTTCACAATTGCGACAGGGATCGGCTGGCAGCAAAATTGGGGCTGCAAGCCAACCATCGCGTATTGTTCGCGCAATCCGTGGGATACCCGGACGGCGCCTAGGCGCAGCAGCTGCCCTGACCGCATGCTTCTGCGGATTGCTTGAGCCAGATCAATGCCGACGCGCTTCCCAAGGTCAATTTTCCTCCTGCATTTGGAATTTTGGAGCATGTTATGAAGAGGAATTTTGTTGTCAGCTGCCTTTTGCTGGCCGTCATTCTCGTGCCCGTCGCGGGTTCGGCGCAGCCTGCGCCCGAACAGCAACCCAGTGAGGAAATCACCGTATTTGCGCCCTACCTTGTCCAGAAAAGGGAGATCAAGTCCGATATCCGCACCCCCGTCCTCTATGTCTCCATCCGGCATCAGGTTAGCTACGCCGATCTCGATCTCACCCAGGTTGCGGACGCCGCCGAATTCCAATCCCGTATCCACGGCGCCGCCGACATGGTCTGCCGCCAGTTCGATGTCCTTTATCCGCCGCGGACCTTTGTCCCGCTCTCCAATGTCAAGGACTGCGTGAAGACGGCAAATGATCAGGCGATGATGGTGGCCCGGGATATCATCCTGTTCTGGCGCCAAGTACCGCGCTGACAAAGGGTGGCGATCCTGAGGGTTTGCGCCACTGGCCGGTATGGAAGGCATTGCGCTAGGCGCATAGAATTCGTGCCCCATTGAATAGCCGTTTGGCCCGTTAAAAAAATGCCCCGCCGGCATGATACCGGCGGGGCAATCGGCGGAACAGGTTGGGGGGAAGCTGGCATCGCCGGAAGTCGTGCTGTCAGTTGGCGGCCCGCCGGAATGCCTCAACCGAGGCCTGGTTGGCCCGGTCGAAGGTAGCGCGAGTTTCCGCAAGGCCTTCCATCATGGCGGACCAGGACTGGATGCTCGCATGGCAGAGTTGGCGCAGCTTTTTCTCGGCTTCGGCGGCGTCCGCATACATATCGCGTGCGCTGGCTTCGGCCTTATGCCGGTGCTCGGCCGTGAGTGTCATGGCGTCGCTTTTGAGCCGGTCTGCGACCGCGCGCCAATATTTCAGTTGGGCGTCAGCCTGGCGCCCGAAGGCCGCCTGCTGCTGCTCCATCTCTGCAAGGAAGGTCTCGACATATTGCTTGGCCCGCGCCTCGTAGTCGCGCCATCCAGCTTCCAATTCCGCTTTCGCGCGGTCCCAGGAGTCCTCGCCGGGCTCCATCTGTGTTCTTACGATTTGCCGGAATTGATCGCGCTTTTCGCGCAAGTCCGCCAGCATCTCGCCGGCTTTCGCGCGCGCGCCGGCCTCAACATCGTCCAGCCTGGATTCGAACGCGGCAAGGGCGGCGTCTGACCTGCATGGCTCTTTTTGTACCAAGCGAATTGATAGAAATTGGCTTGGAAAGGAGCTTGAACATGGCGAAGAAGAGACCGACGCCGGAGCAGATAGTGACGCTGCTTCGGCAGATTGAGGTG
>Ga0316220_1000231_pt1 | contig 88035 bp, 91 predicted proteins | sample TBH18005metaG_FD_203632 | JGI IMG/M metagenome (GOLD analysis project Ga0316220, IMG submission 203632) | Freshwater microbial communities from Trout Bog Lake, Wisconsin, USA - TBH18005 | ecosystem: Environmental > Aquatic > Freshwater > Lake > Hypolimnion/Profundal zone | place: USA: Wisconsin... | reverse complement strand
TCCATCCCTGGCTCCTGTTCTCCGGTTGCCTGGAGGCAGCGAATCGTACTCGCGTCGAGCCGGGCAAGGACTTTTTTCGGAGGTCAGGAGATGTGTGGGTACTTTAGGGACAAGCCGGGCCATGACGGCCGTGGAATCTCAGTACGTCATTGTCAATGGCCGCTGGTATGAGACGATCTCATTCAATGCCGCAACATCTCAATAATATAGTCGTGTTGTATTCTGGGATATGGCCGCAAATCGGATCGCCGTTAACCCGGACCCTGGACGGGTGAAAACCGATAGCCCATTTTGATCATGGAAGGCATCGTTCCATCGGTCAGGCAAACAGGGTTGAACGGAAAGCAATCAAATTGTCACCAAACGCGGGCAATCATTTCAGATTTGTCCTGTAACGCCGAAAGCGCGCCGATCAGCCGACACTTCACGAAAACGTGCGGCCGAATGACGGCCGGGCTAAATGAGTTGCATTGGTTTATCGTGATAGCCGGTCAATTCAATGATAGTAGTCATCTGAAATTTGATTGGTAGATCGCGGTTATGGATCGGACGCGGCTCTGACAATGACGGTTGAACGGATCACACCACATGTCCCCGCATCAGTGGTGACGTTGCGCCGGCTTAAAATCGCTTTGCTGGCTGCTGTTGTCGTGCCGCTTCTTCTGCTCGCCGCCTTCGCCTACGACGAGCGTCGGCAATTGCTGCTCGCGGCTCAGGATGAGGCGCTGGCCAGCGTCGCCACGCTGCGAGAGCAGGCACTGAAGACGATTGAGACCGACGAACTTCTGCTGCGTCAGGTCGATCGGCGTATTCAGGGCATGAACTGGGATGAAATCCGGGCGTCGTCCGAACAACTGTCCAATGATATCGGGGCGATGCATGCGGGTTTGACGCAGGTCTCGCTCATTCTGCTCACTGATGGCGAGGGCCGGGTGTGGGCCGGAACGCCGCCGCACCCGAAAGGTGGCTTCGCGTCGATCAGCCACCTCGATCTTTGGATGGCGCAGCGAGACGCCGATCAAGGCACGTATTTCAGCCGTCCGTATGTCGGGCGGATAACCGGACGGGTGAATTTCGGTATCAGCCGCCGGCGCACCACACCGGGCGGCGGATTCGACGGCACCATTCATGTTACCTGTGATTCCGCCTATTTTTCCGACTTCTGGTCGGCGTTTATCGGTCATAAGCAGGACGCTACGATCAGCCTGCTGCGCAGCGATGGCGAGGTATTGGCCCGCTATCCTGATCCGCATGGCATGCCGGTGAGCCAAATTCCGAAATCGAGCAGCCTTCTGACCCATCTCGCGACGCAACCGCTCAAGGGCGTCTATCGGACAACCTCCACGATCGATGGGATCGAGCGGATCTATGCCTATGCGCGCGTCGGGAATCATCCGCTCGTGGTGGGATATGGGCTGAGCGTCCATGCCGTGCTGGCGCCGTGGCGGCTGCATATCTTATTGCTCGCCGGATTCGGTGCGATCGCCGCGGCGGCCGTGGCGGTGTCGGTTCTGGCCGCCATGCGTCAGGTCCATCGGGTCATGAGCGAGCAAGCGCGCAGCGCGGCGATCGAGGCTGTCGCCGAACAGGGGCGGCGACTTGCATTACTGGGCCAGTTCGCGGCGGAAAGCGCGCACGACTTCGCCAACATTCTGCAGGCCATCAGCGCCGCGGCCACCCTGATGCGACGCGGGGCCACACATCCGGAGCGGGTCCGATCACTTGCCGATCGGTTGGATGAGGACGTGGAGCGTGGCGCGTCGCTGACCCGGACCATGCTCGATCTGGTCCGTTCGGGTGGCGATATACCCACCCGTTCGGTGCCCGGCAGCGACGCGGCGGTGGATCTGGCCGAGGCGATGACACGGGTGGGCGACAGGCTGCGGCGTCTGCTGGGCAAATCCTACAAGCTGCGATGGGAGATCGAACCGTCGGAGGACCCGGTGCGGCTGCGGGACGAACGGTCCGAATTGGAACTGGTGATCATGAATCTGGCGGTCAATGCGCGCGACGCCATGCCGAATGGTGGTGAGGTCTTGATCCAGGCGACTGCCGAGCAGGTTGGGTCGCCGGTGGCCGGCCGACAAGCGGATCGTGGTGTGTCCGGATTGAATCCGGGGCTGTATGTACGGCTGTCCGTGATCGATCGCGGGGTCGGTATGCCGCCGGATGTTCTTGCCCGCGCCGGGGAGACATTCTTCACGACCAAGGTAAATGGCAGAGGAACCGGACTTGGCCTGTCCAATGCGCGACGGTTCGCCGAACGCGCGGGTGGCCGTCTGACCATCGACAGCGAGGTCGGACGTGGCACGACGGTCACGCTCTGGCTGCCGGCGATCCCGAGTGAGCCGGTTGCTTCCTCCGCGGAACTGCAACCGGTCGGGTAAGCGGGCCGCTTACAGCGCGGCTTTGATCCTGGCCCAATCCTCGATGGCGGCCTCGTGGCCGGGGATAAGCTGGATGGTGAATTGCGTATAGCCGCCGTCGCGCAGTGCGGCGATGCGTTCCAGCAGGTCGGGTTCGGTGCCGGTGAACGTGGTGCGGCGGATCATCTCAGCGGTGACGAACGGCCGCTCGATGGCTTTCACCGCCATCAGATGGCCGCGATGGTTGGTCAGGTAGCGGGCATTCTCGGGCTTGAAGTTCTTCGCCAGTTCCACATAGCCGGCGATCGGTTCGGCCAGTTCGGAAGGAACGGGGGAGGTGTTGGGCAATCCCGACAACGCCTCATCGGCGGCACGATGCAACAGCACCGCGGCGCGCGGGCCGGCCTGTGCCATGGCACGATCGCCGTCCAGCGCCTCACCGGGTTGCAACACGCACCCAAGCGCGAAGGCCACGGCCGAGAGATCGACGATGTCGTTGCCGGCGCGGTCCCAGCTTGCCTTCATTTCCTGCATGGCCGCGACCCCGGTCTGCACGTCACCGACGAAATTCAGCCAGCCGGCGCCGAACCGGGCGGTCAGCGCCCGGCCGCGCGGGCCGTAGGCGGAGATGTGCAATTTCACCTCGTCGCGCAGATTGATCAGCTTCAGTTCCGGGTTGAGGAAGGTGATCTTTTGCTTTTTGCCCTCGACCTCGAACTCCGGAGTCTCGCCGTCCAGCAGCGCCATGACGACGCGGATATATTCCTCCATGTCGGACTGCTTCATGGCGCCCAGGCCCATCGTCCGCCGGCCGGTGAAGCCGGTGCCGACGCCGAAATCGATGCGTCCGGGGGCCAGTTGGTTCAACGATGCGAACGCGTTGGCTGTGACGGGGGCGATGCGGTTGGTCGGGATCAGCACGCCGGTGCCGAGACGGATGCGCGAGGTTTGCACCGCGGCGGCGCCCATGGCGACGAAACAGTCGGCACACAGCATTTGCGTGTCGTAGAACCAGGCGTGCGAGAACCCCAGTTCCTCGGCCCGTTTGACCGTCTTCCAGCTATCCGCCGCGGTGGCGAGGGCAATACCGAAATCCATGACAAACTCCTTTGGAACGAGCCGCTTGGGGCCTTATTCGATCACGCCGCAGGCGACGCGGACACCGACACTGCCGCCCCGGTTGGGCACGTCGGTGTAGGTGTCGCCGCCAGCTTGAATGATCAGGCTGCGCTGCTTTAGCACTTCGACGTCCTTGATGCGCGGGGCGGTCAGGGTTTGGGTCGCGGTGCCGTCGGGTGCGACGACGATCAGTGGCAGGTCGCCGAGATGGCCTTCGCCCTCCGGACCGAGGTGCTTATAAGTGCGGTCAGGATCGAAATGGTTGCCGGCGGCGCCGCCGGGGATACGGACGCCGTTGATGAAGATCGGGCTGCAATTGTCGTTTTCATGCACATGGAAGCCGTGCTGGCCCGGGGGCAGGCCGTGCAGATCGAGCTTGAATGTGGCGCCAGCTTCGGTGCTGGCGATGACGATCGTGCCGACCGCGTCGCCGGTTCCGTTCTGAGTCACCTTATTCATGCTAACAGTCACGTCATCGGCCCGCGCCGGCAGTGCCATGGCGATCGTCGCGAGCAGCGAGACACAGAGTGCGGTGCGGGTCGGGTACTTCATGGTTGGCCTTTGCTTGCCTTCAGTGCGACGCTGAGTCGCATGCTTTGGCAGTCGATGGCAACCTGAACCGAACGGCCGCTGTCACGGGCCGGACTCGTTGAAAACCGCCTGCAACGACAACAAGGGAAGCCGCCCATGTCTGACTCCGTCCACGCCAGTTTCACATTTTCCGACCTGCCCCTGCGCGGCGGCGGTCATCTGCCGGAGGTGACCCTGGCCTATGTCACGCGCGGCCGTCTGGCGGCGGATGGGCGCAACGCGATCCTGGTGACGCACGGCTACACCAGCGGGCCGCGGATGATCGAACCCGGTGTTGCCTCATCCGAAGGCGCCTGGAGCACACTGGTCGGACCCGGCGCGCCGATCGACACCGATCGCTACTTCGTCGTGTGTTCCAACATGCTCGGCTCGAGTTACGGCTCGACCAACGCCGCGTCGATCAACCCGGCCACGGGGAAACCGTATGGATCGGCGTTCCCGGCGATCGCCGTGGCGGACATCGTCACCGCGCAGAAGCGGTTGCTGGACCATCTGGGAGTCACCCATCTGCGCGCCGTGGTCGGGCCGTCGTATGGCGGGTTTCAGGCTTTCCAATGGGCGGTGACGTTTCCGGACTTCATGGACGGTGTGGCGCCGGTGGTGACCTCGCCGTTGCCGCCGCAATCCGACCGGGTGGAGGGGCTGCTGCAATGGTTCGAGAAGGACCCGAACTGGAACGGCGGCGACTATTATGATCGGGGCGGCGTGCAGGGCACGCTGACCGACCTGCGGGTGGACACGCTGACCCGCTATGGTCTGCGGACCAGCCTGGCCGAACGGTTCGCGGACCCGGATGCGGAGTTGCGGCGGATCGCCTCGGGTTGGGCGGAGGTGTTCGACGCGAATTCGCTGTTCATCCTGGGGCAGGCGATGGCGACGTACGATATCACCCGCGATTACGGGCGGATCAGGGTGCCGGTACTCTATGTTCTGTCGCGCACCGACGCGCTGTTCCCGCCAAGCCTGGCGCCGGGCGTGATGGCGGATTTGCGCGCGGCAGGGGTGCGGGCCGAGTACGTGGAAATCGACAGCGAGCATGGCCACTTGGCATCCGGCGCGGATGCCGACAAATGGGCGCCGGCGCTGCGCGCGTTTATCTCGAAACTGGAAGCTGCTGCATGACCCTCGTTGACGACGCGATCACCTCCCGCCGCTCTATCCGGCGTTTCCTGCCAACGCCGGTGCCGGCCGAGACGGTGGAGGCGATCCTGGATGCCGCCGCGCGGGCACCGAGTGGGACGAACATGCAGCCGTGGCGGGGCTATGCGCTGGCGGGGGCCGCGAAGGACGCGCTGGTCGATGCCGTCCAGGCCGCGTTCGACGCCGGCGAGCCGGGGCACGAGCAGGAGGTCCAGTACTATCCGGACAACTTCTTCGAACCCTATCTGTCGCGTCGTCGCGCGGTGGGCTGGGACATGTACGGGTTGCTGGGCATCGCCAAGGGCGAGGCGGTGAAGATGAAGGCGCAACATCGCCGCAATTTTCAATTTTTCGACGCGCCGGTCGGGCTGATGTTCACCATCGACCGGCGGTTGGCGACCGGGTCATGGTTGGACTACGGCATGTTTCTCCAAAACGTCATGATCGCGGCGCGGGCGCGCGGGCTGGATACCTGCGCCCAGGCCGCGTGGACCCACTACCATCGGGCCATCCGTCCGGTTCTGGAGTTGGCGGACGAGGAAACCATCGTCTGCGGTATGGCGCTGGGCTACGCGGACCCGGACGCACCGGAGAATGGCCTGGTGACCAACCGGACCCCGGCTCGGTCATTTATGCGATTCGACGGATTCGCTTGAACCTTGTCCCCAACCTGTGGAACATGGGGAGAACGTCTCGCAGAGGTAAATGTCTAGTGGGATGAGAGATGTTTAACCGCTAGAGTCATGGTTTGGTTTTCCGATCCGCCGGCGTGGTATTCGGGCCACAAATGCTCCATATTGTGTGTGGATCGTTCGATTGGCCCATATATAGTTTGCTTCGAATCCGGCTTCCTGTGGAGAAGGGTCTTTCGCGAATGAATACGCCAAGGGAGTCAGCCGTGCTCGATGCAGTCCAGATGCCAGGTCGCTATCAGGTTCGAGTGGACCGGAGTCGTGACTCTCTGCTGACGGATTTCGGGCGGGCGACTCTGACCGACCGGTATCTGATGCCGGGCGAGGATTTCCAGGATCTGTTCGCGCGCGTCGCCTCGCAATACGGCGACAACCAGGCGCACGCGCAGCGGCTGTATGACTACATGAGCAAGCTGTGGTTCATGCCCTCCACCCCCATCCTGTCGAATGGCGGCACCAATCGCGGCCTGCCGATCTCCTGCTTCCTGAATGAGGCGAATGACAGCCTGGACGGGATTCTGGGTCTGTGGACCGAGAACGTCTGGCTGGCGTCGAAGGGCGGCGGCATCGGGTCGTACTGGGGCAATCTGCGCTCGATCGGTGAGAAGGTCGGTGCGGTCGGCAAGACGTCGGGCGTTATTCCGTTCATCCGGGTCATGGACAGTTTGACGCTGGCGATTTCCCAGGGCTCGCTGCGGCGTGGGTCGGCTGCGGTGTATCTGCCGGTCTGGCATCCCGAGATCGAGGAATTCATCGAAATCCGCCGCCCGACCGGTGGCGATCCGAACCGCAAGGCGCCCAACCTGCATCACGGCATCCAGATCCCCGACGCCTTCATGCGCGCGGTGGAGAATGATGAGCAGTGGTCGCTGCTGTCGCCTAAGGACAAGTCGGTGGTGCGGTCGATCTCGGCCCGCGCCCTGTGGGTGCGCATCCTGACCGCCCGGATTGAAACCGGCGAGCCGTACCTGGTGTTCTCCGACCACGTCAACAACGCTCGGCCGGAGCACCACAAGCTGGCGGGGCTGGAGGTGAAGACCTCTAACCTGTGCAGTGAGATCACCCTGCCGACCGGCGAGGATCACCTGGGCAATCAGCGCACCGCGGTGTGTTGCCTGTGCAGCCTGAACCTGGAGAACTGGTTCGAATGGGAAGACGCGCCGATGTTCATCGAGGACATCATGCGCTTCCTGGACAACGTGCTGCAGGATTTCATCGATCGCGCGCCGCCGGGCATGGAGAAGGCGAAATACGCCGCGATGCGCGAGCGGTCGGTCGGTCTGGGCGTGATGGGATTCCACTCGTTTCTGCAGGCGCTGAATGTGCCGTGGGAGAGTGTGATCGCGAAGGTCTGGAATAAGAAGATCTTCAAGCATATCCGAGCGCAGGCGAACGATGCTTCGGTGAAGCTGGCGCATGAGCGGGGGGCTTGCCCGGACGCGCACGAATACGGGTTTATGGAGCGGTTCTCGCACAAGCTGTCGATCGCGCCGACGGCGTCGATTTCGATCATCGCGGGCAATTCCTCGCCGGGGATTGAGCCGATTGCCGCCAACGTGTTCCTGCAGAAGACGCTGTCGGGCAGTTTTTCGGTGCGCAACCGGCATCTGCAGAAGCTGCTGGCGTTGAAGGGTTTTGATAACGACGAGGTCTGGTCGTCGATCACCACGACCAAAGGCAGCGTGCAGCATCTGGACTTCCTGGATGAGCAGGAGAAGGCGGTTTACAAGACCGCGTTCGAACTGGATCAGCGCTGGATTGTCGAGCACGCGGCGGATCGCGCGCCGTTCATCTGCCAGAGTCAGTCGGTGAATGTGTTCCTGCCGGCGAATGTGCATAAGCGGGATTTGCATCAGATCCACTTCATGGCGTGGAAGAAGGGCGTCAAGTCGCTGTACTACTGCCGCAGCCTGTCCATTGCTCGGGCGGATAATGTCAGCACGAAGGGTGTGGCTCCGGCTGCGTTCACGGGGCTGATGCTGGGGGCGACATTGCCGGCGAACGATGAGCAGGGGCAGTTGCCGCTGGCGTTGATGAGCGGGAACGCGACGGATTATGAGGAGTGTTTGGCCTGTCAGTAGGGGGATCGGGCTGAACGCCAGGACAGTCAAAAAGGGGAAATCATTTGGCGCTAATCCCGAGGAGGACTGTTCTTAGTGCTTCACTACTAGCGGCGTCATCATGTGCATTGCCAGTCTTTGCTGAGGATCGGTTGCCCGGCTTAAGTGAGGCCCAACCTAGGTCCCCTATTGCCGGAGATCCTCCGATGTTACCCACCGAGCTTATGATGCATGCGACCGCTAGAATCGAATGCACCACGGCGGGGGGAGCAACATCGACAGGCACCGGGTTCTTTTTCAATCTATTCCCCCAGGGCGAGCAAAGCGTTCCGGTACTAATAACGAACAAGCATGTAATCCGAGGCGCAGTTAGTGGCATTATTAATCTGACTTTGGAGAAAGCCGGTGGTGGTCCTCATGAAAGCGGACGGGTTCAGGTCCGTTTGAATTTTGACAACGGCTGGATCGAACATCCTGACCCAAATGTCGATCTCGTGATGCTCTTATGCGCACAGTTCTTGAATGAAGCTTTACAGCAAAACAGGAAAATATTTGCGATTTTTCTTGATGGCGGATTGATTTGGGACGACGCGACGAACAAAGCTAATCTGACCCCCGTTGAAGACGTTCTTGTGGTTGGCTACCCTGACGGTATCTGGGATGAAGTGCATAACGCACCAATCTTCCGAAAGGGCATAACTGCAACATCACCCATTTTGGATTTTAACAATCGAAGAGAGTTCCTAGTCGATTGCGCGATCTTTCCCGGTTCCAGCGGATCTCCTGTGTTTCTGTATAACCCGAGCGGATGGGCGGGGAGAAATGGCTCAGTCAACGTAGGAAACCCTCGCGTCAGTCTTCTCGGGATTATATATGCTGTCGCTTTACATATGGTTACCGGCGAAATAAAGATAATTCAAGCGCCAACATCAGCGCAACCGATTGCTTTTTCAGGAGTGCCAAATAACCTGGGTATTTGTATAAAATCGTCTCGAATTCTGGAATTCGAGTTGGAATTAGTCACAAGGGGATTTACCCCACCTGCGGGCTACAAGATACGGAGCTCATTGCCGCGTTTTTGAGACAGGCGGTTGGTCCGGTTGCCCGCAGCCCGTGATTGCCGCGTTTAAATTCGACTTTAACTGCGGTCACAGGTGACCCAATAATCCCAAATGTGCTGACCCGGAAATGGCGGTTTTCGCCGAAATCATTGGCATTATATACGATGACAGATTCGGCATTTTTGATCAATTATCAAAATTTTTCCGCCAAATATAGCCCTTTGTCATCACAAGCTTCAATGATGGGAACAAGAACCCTATTCTCGAAAAATTCGACTAATGTACTCAATTTAATAACGATGAGGCCGCTCTTATCTGATTGTAATGATACCAGCGGAGGATAAGATGATCTTCCGGCCGCGAGATGCCGCTTGTAAAAATCGAGAAAATCAGCGTCTGAACGTAAACTTATCATGTCCCGCTTAAATCTTACGATATCGAGATGTTTATGGTGAACTGCTATGTTCATAATTCGAGTTATGGCCAGTTCCTTTTCAGTCGGCGTCTTGGTCACCTCGTCAAAGATACCAACCGTTAGTTTAACCTCCGCAAAATCGGCTAGAGTAGCAGTACTCTCCATAAGGCGCCGCGCATTGATAGCGAAGATTAATATGTCATCGACGGCAAGAATGGCCTGTCTATCGTTTATGAGACTATCCGAAGAATCAATAGGTTGGCATGTTGCAAAAGCCGCCAGCCTAGCGCTAGCCGTCAGAACGTTTTCATAGGCGTGTCGGATGATTTTCTCATTTTCGACCATTGTAGTCCCTCGTTGGCATGATTCCACAGAACGTTACACGAGTTGGTCAACCCATACCACCTATAATAGACCGTCCGTGCTCGTGCATTTTATGCACTTTTGATTTGTGCAACATCCTGCCAGCCGACTTCGTCGTCGTCGATGACTATGTCGGGTTCGGCGGTACCCTCGTCAATTTGTGCAGGTTCACCGAGCAAAATGGCGGAGCCGTCCTCGTCATGACGACGCGGGCCGAGACGCCCGAGGCTCGGCAAATCGCCATTCGCAGTCAGACGCTGAATATGCTACATGAGAAACATGGATCAAAACTTGCAGACTTCTGGAACCCAGAGTTTGGACACGGACTTGACTGCCTCCCCAATATCGAAGGCGAGTATCTATGTCGCGTTGAATCTATTGCCGCCATCAAGACAAGAATGGCTCAGACAGTAGAGCTCGCACGTGGCCGAGGTCTGTCGCCGGTTAGCCTCGACGGCGGACCATAAATAGGTTCGGCCGAGCAGCGGGGCGCCGACCAACAGTATCAAGGAAACCACCCGCCCACGATCCGCTTCACCGCAGAACCTAACCCTCGAAATCACATGCGGCACCGTCACCTTGACCTAGCATCCTCGTTGTGGCTACATTAGGGCCACAAATTGATCGAGGCCGCCATGACAGCCGATACCATCGTCCGCGCCCGCATTGACCAAGACACCAAGGACCGAGCCGCTGCCGCGCTCGAGGCCATGGGGTTGTCGATCTCCGATGCGATCCGTCTGTTCATGCTTCGGATCGCCGACGAAAAGCGCCTGCCCTTTGAGGTGAAGGTGCCAAACGCCGAGACCTTGCGCGCGATGCAACAACTGGAATCCGGGAAGGGCAAGCGTGTCGCCAATGCGGCAGCCTTATTCAAGGAGCTAGGCATCTGAGCCGGTGCTGGTCCCTGTCTTTTCGACCCGGTTCAAACGAGACATCAAACACGCCGAGAAGCGCGGAAAGGACATGGCAAAACTAAAGATTGCCGTGGAACGCCTCATCGAACAAATTCCGTTGCCTGCCGAGTATCGCGACCATCCGCTACGGGGTAATTGGAAGGGCTACCGCGATCTCCATATTGAGCCCGACTGGCTGATACTTTACCGGGTAGAAGCCGACGAACTGTTTCTTACACGAACGGGGCGCCATACGGACCTTTTCGACGAGTGATCTCAATGATCGAGATGCCGCCTATCGAGCAACATCCGCAAGGTAAAAATGGCCCGGGCCGCAGGGTGCCTGGACCATCACTGCATAATTGGCGCGAGTATGATACTGTCGGGACCATGAGCAAGGGCGCCAGGCAACCCGCGGAGACAAATGAAGCATGGGAAGCCGTGCTGGAATCGCTGTGCCGGTTGCAAACCGTGTTGCCGGATGCCGTTCTGGTGGGCGGCACGGCGTCGGCCCTTTACGCCGGACATCGGCATTCGTTTGACCACGATCATGTCCTGCCCGACCTACGTGGCCGTTTTGACACCGTCCTTGAACAGTTAGAATCCATTTGCGGCTGGGAAACTGCCCGTATCAGGCGGCCGGTTCTGATCCTCGGGTCGCTGGACGGTGTCGAAACCGGGGTGCGCCAACTCCGTCGGACTCAACCGCTCGAAACCACGGTCATGCGCGTCGGCGAACACGACGCAACCCTGCCGACCCTGCCGGAGGTCCTGCGTATCAAGGCGTTCCTCTGCCTGGACCGGAACGCCACGCGGGATTACCTCGATCTGGCGGCGTTGGCCGCTCATATGGGAATCGAGGCCGCCGGACAGGCCCTCTGGCGTATGGACGAACTGTATCCACAGAAGAACGGCGACACCTGGGCAGTGCGCACGCAATTGATCATGCAACTCGCCGCGCCACCGCCGTATGACCTGGATCGCGTCAACCTCGCCGAATACAAAGGCGTAAAACCGCCATTCGACCAGTGGAGCCACGTGGTGGCCGTGTGCGGAGACCTGTCGGATTGGCTTTTGAACGCCTGCGAGCATGCCTTAGCAACCGATGCGTCAGCCGAGCTGGCAAAAGCAAGGATCGACGCCTGGAGGGATGCAAAAGCCGCGGGCAACACGCCTCCATTAGGCAAACTGCCGGGCCTGAAGTCATGAAACACCGTCACCTGACGCACGAGGACTTCACGACCGCTGCCATCGAGGACATCTTGGCGAGAGGCCGCATGCCCGACTGGGTGCCGCTGATCACTGCGATCCGCGCCGATCCGTACGGGGAGGTCACTGAGAAGACGAAGATGTTGTGCGAGATGCCTTTATATGGCGCTCCGGTTTTTCGCCGTGTGATCGCGGCGGCGCGGGCCGCCCGCACATAAATCCGGACAGCACGATCACCTTTCCAGGCGGGATGCCTGATCCGGCCAGTATGTCCAGCATCTGACGTCTGCTATACTCAAAACATGGAAGACAATCCGAAAACTTCGGGACCACAGAGTTCAGACACGGCCTCGACGTTGGCGGAGAGTCGCTATGTGGTCATCAATCGGTTGCCGCCAGAAAGACTCGAATGGCTCAGGCAGCAGAGCCTGCACGTCGCCGAGGTCTGTCGGCGCGCAGCGGAAGCTGAAGACGAAGCCAAGCGGCAATCGTCTGCCAATGTCGCCGGCGCGAGAGACCCGGACACCGGCGAGGGCGCGGATAACGGGAAGGTATGATGCATCGCGATGGACCGAACCCAAGGATTTCCGATCCGGCGGTTCACGTCGTTCGACGCGATGAAGGCCGACGAATATCAATACTGGCAAAGCCGCCCGCCCCGGGAACGCCTTGCGGAGACCTCGGCGCTTTCGACTGAGGCCTACGGCACGAAAGACCCTACCACGGATGTTCCTCGGCTTCGAAGAACGATCAGCCGCATTCAGTGCCCATAAAACATCCACTGGCCGGATGTGACGCCGTCCCCATCGTGATCACACCGAACGTCCATCCCACGTAATCCGGGTTCTGTTCGATCGCGACCGTGCTGCTCGGTGCCGGGATAGGTGTGCCCGCGTCAAGGGCAGCATCGATCCACGCGGCCACGGCTTCCCCGGCGCCTGCCATGGCCTCGTCCAATGTATCGCCCGCCGAGAAACAGCCGGGCAGATCGGGCACAACGATCCCGAACGCAGTCGTCTCAGTGCCGGGTTCAATCGCGATGGGATAACGCATATCGTTTCCCTACGACCAGATTGCCTGCCAATTGCGGTGTCCGAACGGCTACCGAGGTATTCTTGGGGGCGGCACACCGACCACGTCAAGAAACTACCACTGGTTATGCCCGGACGGATCAATCGGTCCGATTCCACATCGGTTACCATCGGCCCCAAGTTTCGACCGGACGGCCCAAACCCGTCACGGCCGGCAAAGGCGCTGCCATTCCATGCCTTTTCTGGCCCACAGCAAGACGTGGATGGCGGGCCTGCGCCCGCCATGACGGCGAGGAGATGGCCGGACGATCAGCAACAAAACTTGACTTATTTCCTAAATCGTCCTACCATAAAGGAATGGAACCCTCCTCCCCGCCGCGTCCGGCCGTCGCTCTCGCCAGGCCGTTGTATTATCAGCTCATCCATACCCTGAACGACCTGTTGCCGCCGCCGCTGGATGGCTCACCCGAAGCGCTCTGCGCCAGAAACCATGCCGCCATCGCCAGGGCGGCGGCGCTGCTGCCGGCCGACGCGACGGAGGTCGATCTCGCCGCCCGGTGCATCGCCGCTCGTGCCCAGGCCGAGGATGTATTGCGACAAGTGCGCCAGCACCCGGGCGACATCCGATCGGTCTTGCGGCTGAACGCGCAGTATGGATCGATGGTGCGGACGTCCCTTGCCGAACACGGACGCCTGATGCGGATGCAGGCTGCGCGTCAGAAGCAGGAGGCGATCGAGGGCGTGGCGGCCCAGGATGCGCGGACTGCGCGTGTGGCCGAGCGGTCTATGCTGCGTGTGGCTGATCCGGATGCCGAACCGCTGGAGGCGTCGGGACCCGCAGCGGCACCGGTCGAGGTGACGCGTGTCGAGGAGCCGGGGGCTTGTGTGGACCAGAGGACTGAGAAAAATATCTCAGAAAATGAGACGAATTCTCATGACGCGGCTTTTGAGACGTGGTTGAGAGAGCAACTCTGGAACCGGGGGAAGAAAGGATCGGGTAAAGCGGGTCGGCGCATATCCTCTTCCGAGCGTGTCCCTAAGCACAGAACGCCCGCCGATGACGGTGTCCGAACGGCTACCGAGGTGTTCTTGGGCGCGGCACAACGACCCCTTCATGACACGACAACCTGCTCGGCGAAATGAACCACAAAGCGTTTCGCCGTCGCCAACGCTTCGACCGCCTCCTCGGCCGACGTCACGGCATCCGGTCCAGTCAGATAATCGGCGACCGACTTGAATTCATAGGCCTGTGACAGAAACGGCCGCAATGCCTGATCGGTCCGCTCGTCCAAGCGGGTCAGCCGAAAGAACTCCGTTTGAACGCCCTTGTGGGTCTTCGATGTCTTCCCGGTACGCTCAAATATATAAGCCTGAGCGACATGGAAGCACGCGAGGTAGGCCGCACGGGCAGCATCCTCATTGAGACCGGCCTCCAGCATGCGATCGGCGCGGCCCAACACGATGTGCGCCTGATCGACGAAAGTGGCGGATAGCGGCGTCATACGTCCAGACCGTCGCGCCTGATCTCATGCATCAGTGGCGTCTGGTCGCGATAAGCCCCAACCGGAAACGGTTTCGTGTCGAAGAACGCCCCGGTATCGTCCAGGAACCGAACCCGCAAATCGGCCAGCCGGCGGCGCTCCCTCGGTCGATCGGGGAGAGACTTCAAGAACACCGCCACGTCGTAGTCCGAATCGTCATGCGCATCGCCGCGCGCGCGGGAGCCGAACAGCACCACGCGGTCGATCTGCTCGCCATACATCTCAGCCAGCGCGGATCTGAATCGCTGCAGAATGGGATCGTCGCCGGGTTTCATCATCACCGAAGTACCTTGGCACCAGCCCAGGATACCACAAACGTCCAACCCATAACGACCCTACCTCCGTCCCCGCCCCAACCACGTCACCGCCACATCTGACAGCGGCTTGGCGCGACAGGCCAGGATCTTGCCGTCGGCAAGCTGGGCGACGGACAGCGCGTTATCGCTGTAGGACATCATCGCAACCTCCCCCGATGTCAGGTCGGAGATACACGCCGCGCAGTTGCCCGTCGCGCAGCCATACGGATAATCCACTCCGGCCCCGACCGCCGCATGCAGGATCCGCTGGTTCGCATCGCAATCCACAACCGCCCCGGTATTCGCGATCGTGACTTTGAACGCCGCCATTACGTTGCCTCCGCCCGGCGGCTGGGCATCGCCCGCACGCTGGAAAATTCCGGATGGAACCATACCACTGAGGGAAACCGAGCCAGCGCGTAGCCATACAAGGCCAGTTCGATCGAGGGCTCGTCACTGACCACCATGGTCTCATGGATCGCATGATCCGCCATCGCCATGCCGTGACCGGGTTCAACCATGACCTCACCGATCGGCTCGATCGTCGCATATCCGGCGCGCGAGCCGTCATCCGTGCGGCGATAAAACCGGTTCACTTCCCGGCCAGAGATCGCGGCGTTCACGCACCAGATCCCGTGGTCGTGCGGCGCGGCTTCCTTGCCCGGCATGTTGATCGTTAGATACAGCCCCATGCCGTCGCCGTCCTCCAGCGCCAGGATGTGATTGCGGCCCTGCGCGTTTGGCATCGCGAAATCGCTCAACGGGAACAGCGCCTCGCCTCGATCGGCCAGCGCAACCAGCAGCGTCTTGATCTTCTCCAGGCCCGCTTCGCCGGTGCCGTCAGTATCGATGACCGCGCGTGCCTGCTTCAGCAGCGCCGCACAGGCCTGTGTCCGTTCCTCGCTCATGGTTTCAGCCTCCCTTACCAAACCCGACATTGCGCGTTCCCGCCGCGGGGCGCTACTCCACCAGCATGAGCAAACGGTCGCAACAGATCGACGCCTTTTTCCGGCAGGGCCAACAGCTTCACATGGCTGGCCGGTTGGCGGAGGCCGAACACATTTACCGTCAGGTGCTGGCAACGATGCCGCGTCATGCGGAGGCGCTGCACGCCCTGGGCGCGCTGGCGCTGCAATCCGGCCAGCCGGCCATGGCGGAATCGCTGCTGAAGCAGGCGATCGCGGTGAAGCCATCCGCCGATTACCAAATAACCCTGGCCAACGCTCTGCTTGCACTGCATCGGCCGGAGGAGGCCGCGCGGACCACTGTCGAAATCCTGCGCGTCCGTCCGCAGAATGCCGAGGCGCATCAGATCCTGGGCCACGCATTCAGCGATGCGGGCCACCCGGAGGAGGCTCTGGACGCCTACCGGTCGGCGGTGCGCCTGAAACCCGGGCTGCCGGACATCCGCAACAATCTCGGTCTTGCCCTGCGCCAAATGAACCGGTTGGCCGAGGCCGAACAGGAACTGCGACAAGCGCCGCCCGAACCCGAGGCGTTGGTGAATCTGTCCAGCGTGCAGAAGGAACGCGGTGCCTTCGTTGAGGCTGAGGAGACCTTGCGCAAGGCCCTGCAATGCGCGCCGGAATCGTCCGTGCTTCACTATAACTGGTCCTTGCTCATGCTGCTGCTCGGGCGCACGCAAGAAGCCCGCGCCGGGTGGGAACATCGTTTTCGAGCCGGCGCGATCCCGGCGCGCGCGTTTCCGCAACCGCAATGGCAAGGCGAGCCACTCGGCGACCGCACCCTGCTGGTTCACGCCGAACAAGGGTTTGGAGATGTCATCCAATTTGTTCGGTTTCTGCCCTCCATCCAGGGAAAAGTCGTCTTCGAAGCGCCGCCACGCCTGATCCGGTTGCTGTCCAGCAACGCGAACCTGCCGCCGATGATCCCAACCGGTGCGACACCCCCGCGCGTGGATGCCGTCATTCCGTTGATGAGCATCCCCGCCCGCACCGACATTCCATCCGTCGAACCGCCCTATCTGTTCGCCGAACCCGAACGGGTCGCCCTCTGGAAAGACCGGATCGGCCCCGACGGGTTCCGCATAGGCATCAACTGGCAAGGCTTTCCGGGACGGTTTGAGGACAAAGGCCGCTCCATGAAGCTGACCGCGTTCGCGCCGTTGGCGAGTGTGCCCGGCGTCCGCCTGATCAGCCTGCAGAAAGGCGAGGGCGAGGACCAGATCGAGTCGGCCGGCTTCCCCGTCGAAACGCTGGACGGGTTGGATGCCGGCCCCGACGCCTTTCTCGACACCGCGGCGGTGATGGAGAACCTGGATCTGATCATCACCTCCGACACCTCGATCGCCCATCTCGCCGGGGCGCTGGGGTTGTCGGTGTGGGTGGCGCTGCGGCGCGTGCCGGATTGGCGCTGGATGCTCGATCGGGCGGACAGTCCCTGGTATCCGACCATGCAGTTGTTCCGCCAATCCGTCGATGGTGACTGGGAGCCGGTGTTCGCCGCGATGCGTGAGGCTTTGCTGCAATGACCGATCCGATGGTCCCGGTCTCTTGGGGCGAATTACTCGATAAGATTGCGATCCTGGAGATCAAGACGCGCCGCCTGCGCGGGCTCGACGCCCGTGCCAATGCGGCGAATGAACTGGCGGCGTTGCGGCGTGTGGCCGGTTCGCTTCCGGGTATCGCCGAACTGGAAGCGGCGTTGATCGCGGTGAACACACGTCTGTGGCGGATCGAGGATCTGGTGCGTGAAAAAGAGGCCGTCCGCGACTTCGGCCCCGGTTTCGTCGCGCTGGCCCGAGCGGTTTACCATGAAAACGATGAGCGGGGCCGTATCAAGCAGGCGCTGAATCGGGTCCTGCGATCCTCGCTGGTGGAAGAAAAACAGTATTCGGCGTATTAGGATGGTATGACCGACCAGATCGCCGACAACCTCCGCCGCGTGCAGGACCGCATCGCCACCGCCGCCATTGCCGCCGGGCGCCGGCCCGGGGACATCACGCTGGTCGCGGTGTCGAAAACCAAACCGATCGAAGCGGTCGCCGCCGCTTTGGCTGCCGGCCAATTGGTATTCGGCGAGAATCGCGTGCAGGAAGCCGCCGCAAAATTTCCCGAATTGCGGGCGCGGTATTCGCTCAGCCTGCACATCATTGGCGGGTTGCAGACCAACAAGGCGCGCGATGCGGTGCGGATTGCTGACGTGATCGAGTCGCTGGATCGGCCGAAGCTGGCGGATGCGATCGAAGCGGCCATCGCCCGGGAAGGCCGCACGCCGAAGTTGCTGATCGAGGTCAACACCGGCCTCGAACCCCAAAAATCCGGCATCGCTCGGGATGATGCGGATGGGTTCATCGACGACTGCAAATCCCGTTTCGGCTCGGCATTGGCCGGATTGATGTGCGTGCCGCCGCATGACGAAGACCCGCGGCCGCACTTCACATGGCTCGCCGACCGCGCCGCGCGTCACGGATTGACGACGGTATCGATGGGGATGTCAGCGGATTTCGAAATCGCGATCGCCTGCGGTGCGACCTGGGTGCGGGTTGGCAGCGCGATCTTCGGGTCCCGCTGATAGTCGCCCGTGTGGACAGGGACACACGCTGGCCGCGCCCGACGGCGTACTATCCGTGTCTTCGTTCAGACTAAAAAAGACCGGGATGCCGGCCTCCCTCCGTCATGACGCGATCTTGATGCGAGCACCTTCCCGGCCACCGAAGTCGGAGAAAGCCGCCGGATCAGATCCGGCGGCGACGGTAAAGCGAGCCGTAACGAAACGACGAAACAACTACCGGTTGATCGGGGCGAACGGGGCCGGGGTCATCAGGTTGTTTCTTTGTCCAATCAGATAGCCAGCCTCACCGTTTTTTTGCAGGTAGAGCTGCCATTTCGGATCGGCACTCATGGCGGCGCGCCGGGCGGCACGATCGGCTGCATCTTTGTAAACCCACATATGGACGAAGGTATTCACCTCGCCCGATTCGGTGATCAGGTAGGCCAGCGGCTCGCCGAGATGCCGCTTCTGCGGCGTCAGGCCGAATTCCTGGTACAGGGCCATCTGCTTGGCCATGGTGCCGGGTTTCACCGTGTAGGTGCGTTGGTCGATGAGCATATGTTCTCTCCCCTGGGACGCCCCGCGGAATCGCGGCGCGATCAAACAGGCAGGGCGGGGGCAAGGTGACGAAGGATGATCGCCACCAGCGCCTCGCAGCCCGCCTGATCCTGTGCATCGAAGCGCGCCAGCCTCGGGCTGTCCAGGTCTAACACGCCGATCAGCGTCTCGCCGCGGACCAACGGCACCACTAATTCCGATTGCGAGGCCGAATCGCAGGCGATGTGGCCGGGGAATGCATGCACATCCGCGACCAAAACTGACCGCCGTTGCTTAGCTGCCGCCCCGCAGACGCCTTTTCCCACCGGGATTCGCACGCAGGCGGGTTTGCCCTGGAATGGCCCCAACACCAGATCCGCGTCCGGCCCCTTCGTCAAATAGAAGCCGGCCCAGTTCAGATTGGGAAGCGCGTGATAGATCGCGGCCGCGGCATTGGCGAGATTAGCCGTCACATCCCGCTCGCCTGCGAGCAGCGCGTCTATCTCGCTGGATAAATTCGCGTACAGCGCGATCTTATCGTCGTCTTCAGGCAAGCCGTTCATACCGTGTCTCTCCCCGGTCGGGAGCAGACATAAACCAGTTAGGCGTCCCATCCCAGGGGGTAGCACAGCCCCTGGTCAGTCAAATCAAGGCGGGCGGGCCGCGAACCGCCGCGGCCCAGACCTTAGTGAGTGGCGCGTACAGGTTCGGTGCCGGTGCGGGCACGGGCCTGTGCGGGTTCGGCGGTGATCCGCAACGTGGATGCCGCATCGCGGAGGATCGTCCGCATTTCGCGCAGGAACGCCATGCCCGTCGCGGTGCGCTGCACAAGCACGCTGCGGCGATCCAGGGGATCGGTCTTGCGACGAACCAGATCAAACTCCGACAGGCGATCCAGCGCACGCGTGATCGCTGGTTTCGAGACACCGAGTTTCGCTGCCAGGCCGCGAACGGTTTGGGCCTCGGTTTCCAGATAGCAGGTGAGGAAGACACCGAGCTGACGGGCGGACAGATCGGGTCCATCGCGGCGGACGAGTTCCACGATGGCGGTGCGCAGGATGCCGGCCAGACCGTCGCTGACCTCGTTTGTGATCATAATCTTGTACCTTTCCTGTATGACGATACGGCCGCCACTGACCGAAACGGTGACCGCCATTGAATAGTTGTCACGCGATTGAATTCGTGTCGCGTAACGAAGAGGTGTACCAACCGTATTTGTTCCGGTGGTTATATTGGAATTTCGAAATAAGACTGACATATTACATAGTATTAAATCGAATCGAACGCCGCCCCTGGCTCGCATCGGGCCATGCGCCCGGCGCGTGGCACACGGCCACAGGCACCCCGGGGCCGCCGGGGTGTTGCCGGCGCGCTACAATTTTTGGTCGCATAGCAGCATGTTTTCGCCGTTTCGACAAAGCCGGGGCCGAGCCGGGCCCTACGCTCGGGTCCTTCCGCGGGGTATCGCACGCGAGCCGCCGCCGTAGCGGCAGGCTCCAACCAGAGCGTTACTATTATGGTTACGTATCGGTGAAATGAAGCGAAATTTATGAGTTAAAACACTAACTAAGGTGATTTTCATCGTCCCGGATTGAACCGGCCCGAACGAGAAGTGGCGAATCGGGCGTCAACATGCGGCACTTGTGTCGTTTCGGTACGTCCAATCCGGCAAGCGGAACGGTCAGTCAGCGAAGCGACCGTCCGCGTCCGATCGCACCGTCGCCGAAGCGCCCACGCAGCACATCGATCGCCGCCTGGGTAGCCGCGCGTCTGGGTGTGTCCGGGTCCGCGAGATCGCCGTGATCGGCGGTCGAACCGGGAACCAGCGGGCTCGCCCCAATGCCGATCAAGCGAAATTCAGTTCCCGTCGCCTCTTTCGCCAGCAGGGTTCTGGCCAGGTCGAACAACCGGTCGGGCAAAACCGTCGGGCTGGACAGCCGAGCGGCCCGGGTGCGCGAAGCGAAGCGCGACGTTTTCAGCTTCAGCACCACGCCGCCCGCGGCCAATGCCTGTTCTTTCAGACGGCGGGCCAGCTTTTCGCACAGGCGCCAGAGATGATATTCCAGGTCCGGGATGGACACGAGGTCGCGATCAAAGGTGGTTTCCGCGCTGACGGATTTAGTTTCGCGTGACGGATCGACCACCCGCGCGTCTTCGCCTTTCGCTCTGCGGACCAGGGCGGGGCCGTCATCGCCCAGTTTTCTGGCGGCATCCCGTTCCGGTAACATCTGCAACTGTCCCAGCCGCGTAATACCGAGCGTTTCGAGTTTTTTGGCGAGCGCGGCACCAACTCCGGGCAACAGGCGGACGGACTCGGGGGCCAGGAACGCGGCGGCTTCCTCGGCGTCGATGGCGGTGAAACCACGCGGTTTGCCGCGGCCGGCGGCAATCTTGGCCATCAGCCGGTTCGCGGCGAGGCCGATCGACACCGTGACGCCGATATGCGTTTCCACCGCATTGGCAAAACGCGCCAGCACGATCGCGGGTGCGGCGCCATGCAGCGCCTCGGTGCCGGACAGGTCGAGCACCGCCTCGTCGATCGACAGCGGTTGCACCAGCGGCGTCAATTCGCCCATCAGCGTGCGCATCTGGCGGGATGCGGCGATATACTTCGAAAAATCCGGCTTGATGACGACTGCATCCGGGCAGGCTTTCAGCGCCTTGAACATCGGCATCGCACTCTTTACGCCATAGATACGGGCAACATAGCACGCCGCCGTGACGACGCCGCGCGTGCCGCCGCCGACGATGACCGGGCGGCCTTGCAACTCCGGCCGGTCGCGGTTTTCCACACTGGCGTAGAATGCATCGCAGTCGATATGCGCGATCGTCAGGCGCAGCAGGCTGCGGTGGTTCACGATCCGGCCGCCGCCGCAGTTCGGACAGCGGGTCGGCATCGGGTCCGCGACGAGATAACAGTCGCGGCACAAACCGGTCACGTCATGCGGCCGGCCAGAGCCACGCAGCACCCCGCACGCCCGACGAGTCGCCATGTTTGTTGCGCAGGATCGGCGTGTCGATCGTGTCGCTGAAGGCGTGCGTCGGAATCAGCCGCGGCAGTTCGGTGTAAAGATGGTGCATATTGGACAGGCCGCCGCCCAGCACGATGGCGTCGGGATCGAGCAGGTCGATCACCACCGCCAGTCCCCGTGCCAGCCGGTCGGCATGGCGCGCCAGGGCATCCACGGCCGTCTGATCGCCCGCTGCGGCACGTTCTGGCAGGCCGCTTGCGTCGTGCGCTCCCGGTCCGTCGCAGTCGCGTGCCAGCGACGGTCCCGCGACAAAGGTTTCCAGGCAGCCGTATTTGCCGCAAAAGCAAAGTTCGCCGGGCAATTCCGGCCCACGCGGCCAGGGCAGGGGGATGTGGCCCCACTCGCCGCCGACCCGGTGCCGGCCCTGATGCACGCGGCCATGCATCACGATCCCGCCGCCGCAGCCGGTGCCCAGAATGACACCGAAGACCACGCCAAATCCCGCTCCGGCACCGTCGGTCGCCTCACTGAGGGCGAAGCAGTTGGCGTCGTTTTCAACGCGCACCTCCCGCGTCAGCGCCTGCGAGATGTCACGATCGAAGCAGTGTCCGTTCAGCGCGATGGAGTTCGCGTTCTTCACCCGGCCGGTGGCCGGACTGATGACGCCGGGGATGCCGATCCCAATTGTGGCGGTCACGCCCAGTTGTGATTCGGCCTGGTGCACCAGTCCGGCAATCGCGTCCAGCGTTGCCTGATAGCCGGACGGGGTGGCGATGCGATGGCGCAGCGCCTCGTGCCCATCCGGTCCAAGGACCACGATTTCGATCTTGGTGCCGCCCAGGTCGATGCCGATTCGGTGTTGGGTCATGGTGTCCGTTCGGCCTTCGCTGCCTGCATCAACTGTCGTTGCCGGAGGCGGTATTCGCCCTGGACGCAAGTTGACCGGAGACTGCCGCGTCGCTTCGTGCCCCGCAATGACAAACATCGGCTTGCCCTTCCGTTCGGTCGTACGCATCTTGCGGGCATGAGCGAGACCCTGCTTGACGTCAAAGGTATGAACTGTCCCCTGCCGGTGCTGAAGGCGAACCGCGCCTTGCGCGGCATGGCACCCGGTGAGCGGCTGCGGGTTCTGGCCACAGATCGCGCCTCGGTTGCTGACTTTCAGGCGTACTGCCGTGAAACCGGTCACGCGCTACTGGCGTGCGGCGAGGAATCCGGCGTATTCAGCTTTGTCATCCGCCGCCGCCCCGATGAGGCGCACCAAAACGACCCACAGAAAAAGGGTAACTGACGTGCCGACCGCGTTGATCACTCATCCGGCGTGCCTGGAACACGATACCGGACCCTATCACCCCGAAAACGCCGAACGCCTGCGGGCGGTTCTGGCCGCTTTGGAAGCGCCGGAGTTTGCGCATCTGCTGCGCGAATCCGCGCCGGCGGCAACTGTCGAGCAACTCAGTCGCGTTCACCCGCTAAGCTATGTCGAAGGCATTCTGTCGATCCACCCTGATCTGGGGGAGCCGATCCACCTCGACGGCGACACCATCATGAGCAACGGCAGTGCCGAAGCGGCGGCCCGAGCGGCTGGTGGGGCGTGCATGGCGGTGGATGCGGTGATGGAAGGCTGGGCGCGCGCCGCATTCGCTGCCGTGCGGCCGCCCGGTCACCACGCCGAACCTGGCAAGCCCATGGGTTTCTGCCTGTTCAACAACGCCGCCGTCGCCGCCATGCATGCGCGCGTCCGCTGGGGCGTCCAGCGAGTCGCGGTGGTCGATTTCGATGTTCACCACGGCAACGGCACCCAGGCGATGTTCGCGGCCGATTCGGATCTGTTCTACGCGTCGTCGCACCAAAGCCCATGCTATCCCGGCACCGGGGAGCCTTGGGAGCACGGCGTCGCCGACAATATCCTGAATGTCCCGCTGCGTCCCAGGGACGGAGGTCCGGAATTCCGGGCGGCATGGGGTGACACCATCATCCCGGCTTTGGAGAAATTCGCACCCGGGTTGCTAATCGTGTCCGCCGGGTTCGACGCCCATATCGACGATCCGTTGGCGCAACTCCGCGTGGAAACCGCCGATTATGCCTGGCTGACCGAACAACTGGTTGCCGTGGCGGACAAGCACTGTGGTGGGCGGATCGTATCGGTGCTGGAGGGCGGGTACGACCTCCACGCGCTTGCCAGCGCGGCGGCGGTGCATGTGCGGGGGCTGATGCGGATTTAAGACAGGGGAGGGCTCTGCCCTCCACCCGCGAAGGGCCGACGGCCCTTCGATCCCACTTATTTGACGCAAAGGCCTTTCGTATGCCCGAAGATGATGTCGTCCAATTGTCGTTCGAGGACGCGTTGGCGGAACTCGACCAGATCGTGCGTGGCCTGGAAGGCGGCACCCTGAAGCTGGATGCGGCGGTGCAGGCGTTCGAGCGCGGGGTCAAGCTGCGCCGCCACTGTGAAGCCAAACTCGCGGAAGTCGAAGCCCGCGTCGAGGCCCTGGTTCAACGCGCCGACGGTTCACTTGGAACCCGGCCGCTGGAGTGAAACAACGCGCCGATCAGTTGCTGGTGCTGCGTGGGCTGGTCGAAAGCCAGGCCCGGGCGCAGGCGTTGATCCTGGCGGGCAAAGTGTTCTCGGGCGACCGGCGCGTGGCCAAGGCCGGCGACTTCCTGGCTGAGGACGTACCGCTGGAGGTCAAGGGCCAGGAGCATCCCTGGGTCTCACGCGGTGGGCTGAAGCTGTCGCACGGGCTGGCTCATTTCGGGTTTTCCCCTTCTGGCCGGATCTGTCTTGACGTGGGCGCTTCCACCGGCGGATTTACCGATGTGCTGCTGGCAAACGGCGCGGTGAAGGTGCACGCGGTGGACGTCGGACACGGGCAACTCGCCTGGCGTCTGCGTTCCGACGACCGCGTTGTGGTCTATGAGAAAACCAACGCCCGGTACCTCACCCGCGATGCGGTGCCCGATCCGATCGGCGCGGTGGTGTGCGACGCCAGCTTCATCGGCCTGGCGACGGTGATGCCGGCCCCGCTGGCGCTGTGCGCCCCCGGAGCCTGGGCGATCGTCCTGATTAAGCCGCAGTTCGAAGCCGCCGCCGCATTGGTCGGCCCCAAGGGCGTGGTGCGCGATCCCGCCGTGCATCAGGCGGTTTGCGAGCGGGTGACGCAGTGGTGGTCCGGCCTCCCCGGCTGGACAGTGACCGGCGTGGCCGAAAGCCCGATCACCGGTCCGGAAGGCAATAAGGAGTTCCTGCTGGGGGCGACCCTGGCGGGCTGAAGTGTTTCCAACCCGGGGCAATCATGCCTAAGCTTCCTGCCGGAGCGCCGCCCTTGAGAGCCGCGCCAGCAGGAGGGCTTAATGGGACAGACAACCGCGACGGCCACCGGATGGGGATGGGTGCGGGATATCACCCGCTATCAGTGGATGGTTTTTCTGATCGCCTGGATGGGGTGGTCGCTGGACAATACCGACTTCAACCTGTTTTCCCTCGTGTTGCGCCCCGCACTGACCGAACTGTTGGGCGGTAATCCGTCCGCCGCCGACATCGGACGGGTGGGCGGCATTCTCAGTATGACCGGCCTTCTCGGTTGGGCATTGGGTGGTTTTGCTCTCGGTATTGTTGGCGATTACTTCGGACGTGTGCGGACCTTAATGTTGAGTGTGGCACTGGTCGCGGTTTGCACCGCGCTGCAGGGCTTTACGCATAGTACGGTCACCTTCGGTATCTGCCGGTTTCTGACCGGCGTTGGCACCGGGGCAGAGGTCGTCCTGGGCATTCCGCTGGTGGCCGAAGCGTTTGCAGACGTGCATCGCGCGAAAGTGTTGGGTGTGATGATGACCGGCGGCGGTTTCGGTGCCCTGATCGGTGGTCAATTGTTCGCGCTCGTCGGGCCGTATGGCTGGCGCTACGTGATGTTCGCGGGCGTGCTGCCGGCGATCATTCTGCTGTTCATGCGCCGCGGCCTCGACGAACCCGAACATTTCCAGATCGTGCATGCGCGTCGCGCTTCCATTCGCGCCCAACGAGAGCAGTCGAGAGAAGATCAGGAGTATATGCGTTTCGCGCCGGCGCAGTTATTCACGCCGGCATTGCGGTACAGCACGTTCATCGGGGTGCTGTTCTGCGTTGGCACTCTGTTGTCGATCTGGACGAGCCAGATATGGCTGCCGACGATCCAGGGGCAGTTGCTGGCCAAACAAGGCATTACCGGCGCGGCGGCGGCACCGTTCATCGGTCATGGGATGACGCTATGGGGATTGGGCGGCATTATTGGCTATGCAACGTTCGGCTTCATCGCTGACGTGGTGGGACGGCGGGCGACGATTATTTTCTACAATGTTGGTGCGATCGTCTCCGGGCTGTACATGTATCTGTGGCTCGATACATATGATCTGTATCCATATCTGCTACCGATCTTCGGGTATTTCGTGTTCGGTGTGTTCTCCGGTCACGCGGTTTACCTGCCGGAGTTGTTCCCGACCCATGTGCGGGCGACGGCGGTGTCGTTCTGCAACGGATCGGGGCGTGTGATCACCAGTTTCGGCCCTCTGGTGGCCGGGCTGTTGGCGGGATCGCTGGGTGGCGCGTTCAATCAGGCAACCGCGGTGATGACCTGCTTCGCGGGGCTTAGCATCGTCGCCGCACTGCTCGGACGCGAAACGAAGGACGATGAGTTACCGCGGTGATGGTTTAGCGGTTCGGAGCGTGACTGCCGGGGGCCGGAGTCCTCGGACGGTCACGCTCCGCGTTTCATGTTGGGGCCACCGGATAAGCCGGCGCCCGGGCGGAGCCGTTTCGTTGTAAATGGAACGGCAACCTTTAGCGCAGACCAAAAAAACTCAATACGGCAATCACGACCACGACAAGGCCGACGATGTAGATGATGTTGTTCATGAAGCTCTCCCGAGCAGTTTGATCTCTCACGGATCAGGGAGGAAACGCGGCAATGTCGTCCGTCGTTGCTTCAAAACTCAGTGTCATAGCGGTGAGCTGAGTTTGCGAACGTTCGGGCGGGGGGGGCTTATCGGTGCCCGAACCTCTTGATGCACGGCTCCCCTGGAGACAGGCGTCTATCCGTTCAGGAACGTTTCAAATTCAGCCTTATAGTCCGGATGCCAACGCGATAGCGCCGGGCGATTCTCCGTGATGTCCTGTGCGGCCCAGAGCATCCGCTTGTTGTCGATGGCGCGCGTCACGTCGTTGTCGGGGCAGATAATGTAGAAATCGCCCTGGTTCATGCCTGCGATCAGCATCTCCACGACCTGATCCGGCGTCCACGCGCCCGGCGGTTTCTCGGTCCGCTCGCCGCGCGTCATGCCGGTGAAGGTCGAGCCCGGCACCAGCAGATGCGCCGATATGCGGGCGCCGTCTTCGTTGCGTATGCTGTGCGCCAGCGCTTCGGTCAGGACTTTCACCCCGGCCTTGCTCATATTGTAGGCGGTGTCGCCGGGCGGGCAGGTAATGCCTTGTTTCGATCCGGTGTTGACGATGGCACACGGTGTTTGTTGCGCCAGCATCGACGGCGTGAAGGTCTGAACGCCGTTGATGACGCCCCACAAGTTGACCTTCAGCACCCGCCGCCAGCGGTCGATGTGGTCGTAGGGACCGCCGCCGTTCGGGATGCCGGCGTTGTTCATCAGCACCCCGACCTCGCCAAACCGGCCGTAGGCGGCGTCGCGCAACGCCTGGACGGAGTCCAGCTTGCTGACATCGGTCGGGACCGCCAGCACGGAGTCGCGTCCGGACGGCGAAGCGGCGGCGACCGCTTCGGCGGCACGGTCCAGCGCCTCCGGCGACAGGTCGGCGAGGCAGACGCGCAGCCCCATGGAGGCGAACCGTTTAGCGGCGGCGAGACCGATGCCGCTGGCGGCACCGGTGATGACCGCGACGCGGCCGGCAGTCAGGGCTGGATGCATGATCGCTCCGTTAATCCGGCACGAAGTTCATGGCGACGCCGTTGATGCAATAGCGCTGGTAGGTCGGGGCCGGACCATCGGGGAAGACGTGCCCGAGATGGCTGCCGCAGGTGGCGCAATGCACCTCTGTGCGGATCATCCCAAGGCTGCGATCGACGGTATTTTCAGTCGAGCCTTCGATCGGATCGTTGAAGCTGGGCCAACCGGTGCCGCTTTCGAACTTCAGTTTCGTCTCAAACAGCGGCGTGTCGCATCCGGCGCAGGTGAAGCGGCCGGGGCGCTTTTCCCCCAGCAGGGCGCAGCTGCCGGGTCGTTCGGTGCCGTGGCTGCGCATGACGTAATATTGTTCGGCCGTCAGCTTCTTGCGCCATTCCGCGTCGGTGCGGGTGACCGAGTACTCTTTCACGTTCATCTCAGGTTCCTTTTCATCGGCTTATGTTTGGCGAGAAGGCGCGACGATACAAGACCCCGCGTGCCACCGTCCTTACACCGGATTGGGCTTACGATCCGGCTTCAAATCGATCAGTGGCGTGCCGTCAAGGCAGTCCAGACCGCGAACGTGCAGTGTGGTGCCCACGATTCCCACCAGCGCGACGACGGACGACGCGATCGGGTTCGGCCGCACGGGGGAGCGCAGGGCGAACGTACCGGTCGTCCGGCCGGTGCGGATCGGCGTCTGCAGGACAAGGTCACGGCGCGCGTGATGCATCCAGTACAGCACCTGAATAAGCGGATGATCGTCCATGCCGGTCAGGGCCTGGCGCCATCGTTCATCCACAACGATCGAACAGATCGGACCGTCCAGGCTGCCGCGCTTCGGACACGCGCCGCGAACGGTCCAGGGTGTGCGAATGGTGCCGATGAAATACACGCCGGCATCGGTCGCCGGGGGAAGCGCTACGGCGACTTCGCCCGAGCGTAGGTCGTTATCATGGGTCATGCGGTGACGGTGCCACCTGACGCCGCATCGAGTCCAGGATGGTGAAGCCACCGCACATGTCGCAACTGCGATCGGCTGATAGTTGGTTCCTGCCGGGTTTGCCGGTCGCTTTGCTTTCCGCTTGGCAGATGCGGCTTGATGGGCCAGTATCGCTATATCCGTTTAGGAATGACGATGCGCGCGGTTCGTTAAATCCAATAGGGACTAACGTGGAGCAAAGGCGACAAGAATGACCGGGTCAGTGCCTTCCATCGCGATCGACAACGCGGCGCTGACGCGGCTGTTCGACTTCCGGGCGATCCCACCCATGCTGGTGAAGCGGGAGGCCGCCCCGAGGCGCACGAAAATTTGGGAATTCAACTGCAACCTGCATTGCTCGATCATCGGCACCTGTCTGTCGGCGACGGAATTGCGCCATACGCTCAAGCGGTTCGTCCCGACGTCGCAAGGCTGCAACGATCACGAACTGCATAAAATCGCCGTCGGCCTGGCCGGCCGCCATGACGAGGCCGCTCGGCAGTTGCACAAGGCGCTGGACCAGCGGCACAAACTGCCGGTCAGCCAGTTCGCCAAGGCAGAGTCCGAGGATGCGGTGCGCGCGCTGTGGCGCGACGCGGTGCGGCGTGGCGACATTCCGGGTGCATATTGGGCGGCGTTGACCCACCCGCTGACCAGCCAGGCCATGGTTCGGGAAGCGTTCGGCGACGTGCATATGCTGTCGCACCTCGTCGGGTCGGCAAACCGAGCGGATATCCAGCGGCTGTGCGTGCTGGAAGCCGAGAAGGCGGCGCTGGAGGAAAAACTCCAGCGCCAGCAACAGGCGTTGCATGAGGCGGTGGTCACGCGGGACGCTCAGATCCGGGAGTTGCGGCAGGCTTTGGCGGATCGGATCGTTTCAAACAGTTGTTCGGCGGCGCCGGTTGACAGCGCCGTCCTGCATGAGCTGATCGCGGACCGCGAACGGCGGCTTGGCTCCGAGACGCGCCGGCGGATCGCGGTTGAAGAGCGTCTGGCGGCCGCGCAAGCGGAACGGGATTCGGAACGATCGGCCAGGGTTGCCGCCGAAAATGCATGCGATGGGCTGAGACGGGAACTGGATTCTGTCGAGGCATCGATGGCGGTGGGGCCGGATCAGGCGCCGCAAGTGCGGCGGGACGGTTTGACGCTGTTGTATGTTGGAGGCCGTCCCAATCAGGTGGCGTCGATGCGGGCAATGGTTGAGGACATGGGCGCGGTCCTTCTGCACCACGATGGCGGGATTGAAAATCATCAGACGCTGCTGCCGGGGCTGGTCAGCCGGTGCGATGTCGCCTTGTTCCCGGTGGATTGCATCAGCCACGACGCGGCTAACATGGTCAAATCGCTCTGCCGTCAGGCGCGGAAGCGTTTTATTCCGTTGCGGTCGGCCAGTGTGACGTCCTTGCTGGCGGCGCTGCATGCGCCGGTCGTCGTTGACATCGCGGAAGCGGCGGACTGAACAGTACTGGCGCGCGCGGGTTGCGTTCTGTCGTTATGTCCTATTGGATATCTCGAAAATCCTTTTGATGAGAGCTTTGCCCTGATGAACGTGCCATTCGATCCGTCGATGCTGACGGCCGGAAAATTCGCGGTCGGTCAACCGGTGTCGCGCAAGGAAGACCCCGTTCTGCTGCGCGGCGAGGGGCGATACACCGACGATCTGAATCGGCCGAACCAGCTTTACGCGGTCATGGTGCGCAGCCGGATGGCGCACGGCATCATCAACAGCATCGACGTCGAAACAGCGCGGGGCATGCCGGGGGTGCGGGCGGTGATCCTGGCCGAGGATCTCGATGCCGCCGGCATCAGGAACATGTCGGCGGCAGCAGGGAAGCATCGCGATGGCACGCCGACCCCGCGGCCGCCGCAACGTCCGCTGGCGACCGGCCGCGTGCGCTATGTGGGGGAGCCGATCGCCATGGTGGTCGCCGAAACCAGCAAACTGGCCAAGGATGCCGCGGAAGCAGTGTTCGCTGATATCGACTCCCTGCCCGCGGTGACGACGGCCGGCGAAGCGGCAGCCCCGGGTGCGCCGTTGGTGCATGCGGAGGCGCCGGGCAATCTGTGCCTGGATTTTCATTACGGCGATACCGAGAAAGTCTCCGCCGCGTTCGCGGCAGCGGCGCATGTGACGCGGCTATCGATGCGTAACAACAGGATCGTTGTCTGCGCGATGGAACCGCGTTCCGCGATCGGTGAATTCGATGTGGACAAGGATCGCTTGGTGCTGCGGCTTGGCTGTCAGGGCGTGTTTGGCCAGCGCGCGCTGCTGAGTGCGATCATGGGCGTTCCGGTGGAGAAAATGCGGGTCCTGACCGGCAATGTCGGTGGTTCGTTTGGCATGAAGGCCTCCGCCTACCCGGAATATATCTGCCTTCTGCACGCGGCTCGCACTCTGGGTCAGCCGGTGAAATGGACCGATGAGCGATCGGAAAGCTTCATGTCCGACAGCCACGGCCGCGATCATGAAATGACGGTGGAACTGGCGCTGGACGCACGGGGAACATTTCTGGCGCTGCGGGTGACCGGTTACGGCAACCTCGGCGCATGGCTGAACAATGCGACCACCATTCCGCCAACGGTGAACACCGTGAAGAACATCATCGGCGTCTATGCCACGCCGCTGATCGAGGTTTCGACGCAGTGCCTGTTCACCAATTCGACTCCCGTCGGCGCCTATCGCGGCGCCGGGCGGCCCGAAGGCAACTACTACATGGAGCGCCTGGTCGAGACCGCCGCGCGCGAAATGGAAATCGACTGTATCGAGATACGCCGGCGTAACCACATTCAACCCGACCAGATGCCCTATAAGGCGCCGTCCGGCATGATCTACGATTGCGGTGAATTCCCCGCCGTCATGGAAAAGGCGCTAATCGCCGCCGACTGGACCGGTTATGCCGCTCGTCAGGCCGCTTCCCGGACCCGTGGCCGGATCAGGGGCCGTGGCATCGGGCATTTTCTGGAGGTCACCGCCGACGCCGGTACCGAAATGGGCGGCATCCGGTTTGAGGATAATGGGAACGTTACGATCATCACTGGCACCCTCGATTACGGCCAGGGCCACGCTTCTCCCTTCGCCCAGGTGCTGTCCGATCAGCTTGGCGTTCCGTTCGACAAAATCCAGTTGCTGCAAGGGGATTCCGATGAACTGGTGGCCGGGGGCGGAACCGGCGGATCTCGTTCGATGATGCAAAGCGGCGGTGCCATCGTCGAGGCGAGCGACATCGTGATCGAGCGCGGCAAACGGGCGGCCGCGCATTTCCTGGAAGCCGCCGTGGCGGACATCGAATTCGCCCGCGGCCGCTTCACCATTGCCGGCACGGATCGCAGTATCGGCATCATGGACCTCGCGGATCGGCTGCGGCTGGCAACCCGGTTGCCGGAGGACCTGCCACCCAGCCTGGACGTCAGCCACGTCTTCAAGGGCGTGCCCTCGGCGTTTCCCAACGGCTGCCATGTGGCGGAGATCGAACTCGATCCCGAAACGGGCGTGGTGGAGATCGCCAGCTACGCAACGGTCAACGATTTCGGCGTGCTGGTGAATCCGTTGATGGTGGAGGGGCAGGCGCATGGCGGCATCGCCCAGGGCATCGGACAGGCGCTGATGGAGATGGTGGCGTATGACGAGGATGGCCAGCTCATCACCGGGTCCTACATGGATTACGCGCTGCCCCGGGCGGGCGATTTTCCCGGTATTGGCTTCATCAGTTATCCCGTGCCGGCGAAAACCAACAAGCTGGGTGTAAAGGGGTGCGGCGAAGCCGGATGCGCGGGGTCGCTGCCGGCGGTGATGAATGCGGTGGTCGATGCGTTGTCGGAATTCGGCATCCGGCACATCGACATGCCGGCAACCCCGCTTCGGATATGGCAGGCCATCCAGGCGGCTCGGTCATGATCGACGCGAAGGAATTGCTCGGTGTCCAGTTATCGCGCGACCGGACAGCGATCCGGGTGCGGGTGCGTGATCGCAGCGGGGAAACGGTTTCGATCTCCCTGCCGATTTGTTGGCTGAACGCGCTGCTGGACGCAATGCCGAGATCGTCCGGCCCCGAAGCGGTGCATACGCTGGACAGTTGGAGCATGGATCGGTTGGGGAACGGCCACGACCTGGTGCTGACGTTGCGCACGCCGGAAGGGGAGGCGGTGTCCTTCGCCCTGAAACCATGGCAGGTCGAGGGTATGGCGACCATCGCCACCTACGGATCATCCGGTGCGGGATCGGACGTCACCGTCCACTAAAACAAAAAATACCGCCGGCGCCGATCGCTCGACGCCACGGCGGGTCTTGGCAATCAGGTCAGACGCCGACCATCACGTCGGAGGCCTTGATCACCGCGCTTGCGGGCATGCCGACCTTCAATCCCAGCTCCTCGGCCGCTTCGTTGGTGATGGAGGCGGTAATCAGGACGGTCGGCGAAATTTCGATCGTGACATGGGTTGTCGTGGCACCGGGTTTTACGGTCTTGATGATACCGGCGATCTGGTTGCGTGCGGACAGCTTCATTTTCCCGGTCTCCTGTCTGGTTAATGCGGTTTTCCCGGACAAGCCCGGTTCAGCGCCAGCAGATGTTTACGGGCTGCCAGCGCGGTGTCCATTTCTATTGCACGATAACTGGTCACAACTGCCTTGCCGGCTTTGGTGAGAACGGTGCCGCCGCCGCCGCTGCCGCCAGCCGCCGTTTCCACGACCGGCGTGCCGAGGGTCTTATTGAGGTCCTCCACCAGTTCCCAGGTCCGGCGATACGACATCTTCAGCGCTCGGCCGGCCGCGGAAATCGATCCGGCCAGCGCGATAGCCTCCAGAACGGCGATCTTGCCCGGCCCGATCCTGGCACCGCATGCCAGATCCAGCCGGATACTGAGCCGGTCGCCCGCATGGGAAGCCTCGGAGGTCTTGGAGGGATTTTTTGCCATTGTGGCCTAGCAAACCACACCCCAACCCCGTTGCGCAATCATGCGCGGTCAGGCCGCCCTTGCCGCTATATCTCGGTGGCTATATCGTGGCGGCGTAAGGAGAATGGCATGCGTGTAATCCTGGTGTTGACCATGCTGTGGTCCGGACTGGCAACGGCGGCCGAGGTCACCGACGCGGCGGGCCGTTCGGTTGCTATCCCCGATCACATCGCACACGTCTTGCCCGCGGGTCCGCCGGCCGCGGTTTTGCTGGAAGCCATAGCGCCGGATTTGATGTCCGGCTGGCCGTCCCCGGTGGACGCCGAGGCCAGGGTCCTCCTGGCTCCGGAGGCGGCAAAATTGCCGCAAATCCCGCGGATTACCGGGCAGACGGACGTGTCAGAGCAGATCAAGGCACTTAAACCGGACCTGATCCTGGACTACGGAACCGTGTCGCCGCGTTACGGCGATCTGGCGCAGGCGACGCAGCAGAAGACCGGTGTCCCGACCCTTCTGCTCGATGGCTCGCTTGGGAAGATCCCCGAAACCTTGCGGACGCTCGGTCGCATTCTGCACCGCCAGGATCGTGCCGAAACCCTGGCACGGTTTGCCGAGGCACTGCTGACGCTGCCGGCGGCCAAGACTCACCCCAAAGTGTTATACGCGCGAGGCGCCGACGGTCTGCTGGTCGCGGCGCCCAACACCGATGTGACCGAGGTCTTTACCCGCCTCGGCTGGCAGGTTGTGGCCCCTGACGGGCAGGGCAGTTTTCGTCCCGGCACGATCGAGGCGATCCGCACGCTCGATCCTGACCTGCTGATTTTTGCTGACTCAGAAATGGTCGAAACGTTGGCAAAAACGGCCGCCTGGAAGACTGTGCGGGCGGTGCGCGACGGCCATGTGATGATGGCCCCAAGCCTGCCGTTCGGGTGGGTTGAAGAACCGCCCTCGATCAACCGGCTGGTCGGACTGGCGTGGCTGAGCGGGCGGGACCCGGTCATGCTGGCCTCGTTGGTCAACGCTGTCGTCTATGGCCACGTATTGACACCGGCGGAGCGCGACAGCGTTCTGGCCGGACTTCAGCCCTGACAAGAGGTTCCACCCATGCGCGTTCTGCTTTTCCTGTGCGTCCTGCTGCTGCCGCTGACCGCCCGGGCGCAGGACCTGACGGTGTTCGCCGCCGCCAGCCTGACCGACGCGATGAAGGACGTCTCGGCGTTGTGGGTGCAAGCCGGACATCCGGCGCTGCGCCTGTCGTTCGGCTCCAGTTCCACATTGGCACGGCAGATCGAGCAAGGTGCGCCGGCCAATCTGGTCGCGTCCGCCGATGAGAAATGGATGGACTACCTGGCCGGGAAAGATCTGATCGCCGCCGATACCCGCAAGGACTTGCTGGGTAACGATCTTGTCCTGGTGGTCCCGGCCGACAAGCCGGTGCACGTGACCATTGGGCCGGATTTCGATCTGTTTGGCCTCCTGGGCGCCTCCGGACGGCTGGCGGTCGGCGATCCGGCGCATGTGCCGGTGGGGATTTACGCCGAGCAGGCGCTGAAGAAACTGGGGATGTGGGACAAGATCGTTCCCCGGTTGGCGCGAACGGACGATGTCCGGTCGGGGTTGCTGCTGGTCGAACGAGGCGAGGTGCCCGCCGGTATCGTCTATGCGACCGACGCGCCGGTGTCGAAAGGCGTCATGGTGGCGGGCATTTTCCCGGACAGCAGTCACGATCCGATTTCGTATCCGTTTGCGGTGACCAAGGCGGGCGACACGGCGGAGGCCCGCGCGCTGCTGACATTCCTGGCCGGCCCGCAGGCGCGCGCGGTGTTCGTGCGGCGTGGCTTTAAGGTCGAATAGACTGTTACTGTCCTTAGATGAATGGGAGGCGGTTCGCCTGACGCTGGTGGTCGCCGCGCGCGCGGTCGGGTTCGGGCTGCCGGTGGCCATCCTGATGGCCTGGGTGCTGACTCGGTATCGTTTCGTCGGCAGGCCGGTGCTGAACGCGCTGGTGCATTTGCCGATGGTGCTTCCGCCTGTCGTGACGGGGTGGCTGCTGCTGATCCTGTTCGGCGTGCGCGGGCCGATCGGCATACTGCTGCACGACTGGTTCGGCATCCGGTTGGTTTTCACCACCGCGGGCGCCACCCTGGCCTGCGCCGTCATGACCTTTCCCATCATGGTGCGGTCGGTGCGGCTGTCGCTGGAGGCGGTCGATGGCGGGTTGGAGCAGGCGGCGCGCACACTCGGCGCCGGATGGTTTGACCGGTTGATCAACATCACTCTGCCGCTGGCCTCACCGGGGATTCTGGTCGGTGCCATCGTCGCCTATGCCACCTGCCTGGGTGAGTTCGGAGCTGTCATTACTTTCGCGGCCAGCATTCCCGGCCAGACGCAGACATTGCCGTTGGCGATTTACGCCGCGTTGCAGGTCCCCGGCGGGGAGGCAAAAGCGGCGGAACTGTCGATGGTGTCGTTGACGCTGGCGCTGGCCGGGCTTTTGCTGTCGGAATGGATCGGCAGGCGACTGAACACCGTGCTGGGGCGATGAGTATCTCCGTCACGCTGCGGCATCGTTTCCCGGCGATCCGGATGGATATCGCGTTCGAGGTTGCATCGCCCGGGGTGACGGTGCTGTTCGGCCCGTCCGGCTCCGGCAAATCGACCATCATCAATGCCGCCGCCGGATTGCTGCGTCCCGACATAGGCGTCATCGAGATCGACGGCCGGGTGCTGGCCGACACGCGTTCCGGGGTCTGGTTGCCCCCGGAACGACGGCGAGCCGGCATGGTGTTTCAGGACTCGCGGCTGTTCCCGCATATGTCGGTCGCGACCAATCTGCGGTTCGGGATGCGGCGGGTCGCTCCCGGCGCGATTCATTTCGATGATGTCGTGAGTCTGCTGGGGATCGGTGCGTTGCTGGACCGGCGGCCGCACACGCTGTCGGGCGGCGAGCGTCAGCGTGTCGCGATCGGGCGGGCGCTGCTGGCGCAACCGCGTTTGCTGTTGATGGATGAGCCGCTGGCCAGCCTGGATGCCGCCCGCAAAGCCGAGATCCTGCCGTATCTGACGCGTCTGAAGACCGCCCTGAAACTGCCGATCCTGTATGTGACGCATGCGATGGATGAGGCGGCGCAACTGGCGGACTCGATGGTGTTGCTGGACGCCGGGCAGGTGGTGGCGTTCGGGCCGGTTTCCGAGGTGGCATCCCGAGCGGATCTGGCGTTGGCGCGGCGTGACGATGCCGGGGCGGTGGTGATTTGTGCGGTGGTGGAGAACGATGTCGGCCGCACACTGACACGATTGCAGGGCGGTGGCGCGACGTTCTGGGTGCCGTTGCTCGATTTGCCGGTCGGGGCGGCGTGCCGCATCCGCGTGCCAGCGCGCGAGGTGATCCTGGCCAGCCGTCCGCCGGATGCGATCAGCCTGCACAACATCGTGCCGGGGATCGTGCGCCGCATCGCCGAGGATAGCGTTCGCCGGTCGGTGGTTGTTGAAATCGGCCTGCCGGAGGGCGGGCTTTTGTCGCGCGTCACCCCGGACGCGGTGGTGCGGCTGGGGTTGTCGCCGGGGTCTCCGGTGTTGGCGTTGATCAAGTCCACGTCGATCGAAGTGCTGTAGCATCTGGACCGTCCGCCGGGTGCTCGCTATATCCACAGCCACATAGCAATCGAGGAAGTGCGTCCATGTCGATCAGCGAACAAACCCGTCCCGCCGTCACCAGCAAGCCGCGGCATGTGCGCATGCTGATCGACGGCAATTGGGTGGACAGTGCCTCCGGCGAGGTCCTGTCGGTGGAGAACCCCGGGCGGCGGACGCCCATCGCCACGGTTCCGCGCGGCGCCAGGGCGGATGTCGATCGCGCGGTGCAGGCCGCCCATACAGCCTTCCCGGCCTGGAGCAAGATCGCCCCGCGTCAGCGCGGCCGCATGCTGCTGCAGATCGCCGAAGCGATGGAAGCCCGCATCGAGGAAATGGCCCGCATCATTGCCGAGGAAACCGGCAACGCGCTGCGCACCCAGGCGCGCGGCGAAGCCACGCTGACCGCCGATATTTTTCGTTATTTCGGCGGCCTGGCAGGTGAGCTTAAGGGCGAAACGATACCATTGGGCGAGAACGTCCTCAGCTACACCCGGCGCGAGCCGCTCGGTGTCGTCGGCGCGATCATTCCCTGGAACGCGCCCGTTCTGCTGGGTGCGTTGAAGATCGCCCCGGCCTTGTGCGCCGGCAACACGATGGTGCTGAAAACGGCCGAGGATGCGCCGCTGGGCGTGCTGCGGATGGCCGAAATCTGCCAGGAATTCCTGCCGCCCGGCGTGCTGAACGTGCTGACCGGCACCGGCGAGGAATGCGGCGGGCCGCTGGCGGAAAATCCGTTGGTCCAGAAGCTGTCGTTTACCGGATCGACCAATGTCGGCAAAATCATCATGCGGGCGGCGGCCGAACGGATCGTTCCGGTGTCGCTGGAACTCGGCGGCAAAAGCCCGTCGATCGTGTATCCCGACGCCGATGAGGATTGGGTGGTGGACGGCGTTATCTCCGGCATGCGCTTCACCCGGCAAAGCCAGTCCTGCACGGCGGGGTCGCGATTGTTTCTGCACCAGGACATTTTCGACAGTTTCCTGGAGAAACTGACGGCGAAGACGCAAACGTTGAAACTGGGCGATCCGTTGGACGAGGCGACCGACATCGGCAGCATCATCAACGAGAAGCAATTCCGCAAAGTCTGCGGCTATGTGGATGAGGGTTTGCAGCGCAAGGACGCTCGGCTTGTGTTCGGCGGCCTGCCGCCGAAGGATGGGCCGCTCAGCCAGGGGTATTATGCCATTCCGACGGTATTCGCCGACACGTCGAACGATTGGCGGCTGGCGCGCGAGGAGATTTTCGGACCAGTGCTGGTGGCGATCCCCTGGAAGGACGAGGCGGACGCGATCCGGATGGCGAACGATAGTCATTACGGGCTGGCCGCGTATGTGTGGACGCACGAGATCGGCAGCGCGCTGCGGACGGCGCACGCGATCGAGTCAGGCTGGGTGCAGGTCAACCAGGGTCTGGGTCAGCAGCCCGGGCATTCGTATGGCGGGTTCAAGCAAAGCGGCATCGGGCGGGAGTTCTCGCTGGAGGGGATGCTGGATAGCTTCACCCAGCGGAAGAACGTGACGGTGAATATGAACGTGCCGCGGCGTTAGGCCGCGGGTTCGGACCCGGGTTAGCGGGCGGCAGCAGGTTGTTTGATTGTAACGAGGCCAAGACCGGCGCCGGAGCCTCGCGTTAACCCATTCGCTTGCGGTTTGTGCCTGGAGTGGCGCTTTACGAACTGGACGACGTCATGGCCGCTTCTTCCCCGTGCGGCAAGCTTTGTACTGGAACTGGAGGCGCAGTGCCGGGCGGTGGCGGCGGCACCATCGATTTACCCGGCTCGGTTCGATCTGGCATCAGGGCTGCGGATGGCGGCGTATGGTCGATATCTGGTGTTCTTCCGTGAACTACCCGAGGACCATAAGCTACGGGTGGAGCGTGTCCGGCACAGTGCTCGGGACGTGCCGGCGTTGTTTCGGTGATGGCTTGACGGCTGGGTATTCCCAATCCTTTATTCCTGGTTCGTGCGACCAGAACGAACCAAGCTTCTTACTAGCTCTTTAAATTTACCAACTTCGTATAGATTTTCTTCGGACACGATCAGCTCATAGTGACAGTTCTTGGAGACGATCGCCTCGGCGACGAGTACATCTTGTTTATCAGTGAACCGCTGCCTCGTATCTATAATGTCAAACCCAATGTCATTTCCGAGGCGGGTATTCCATACCCGTTTGGCATTTCCGAGTAGGTGAAATTCGTAGGCTAAGGCATCAGATGTGTTATCGAAAACGGTGAATGCTCCGACTTTCTGTTGCCGAATTCTTTCATCGATTCCACGATAGGCGGTCTCGCTACTCGTTCGGATTTCCTCCTCGAAGGATGCAAATCGCTCATACATGATAAAGATAGCGCTGATGAACGCTGCTGTGAGGCTAACGAATAATGAGAAAAATGGTATGTTCTGTTCTTTAATGAGATTCGTAAGATTGGCCATCGCTAAGAAGGTGGTTGTGAAGGTTATTATAGAACCGATTGCAGCAAACCGAAGTGTGAGAAGGTCACGCACGCGCATATTTTCCTCCACATAACGACATTTTTGCAAAGATTGATTTTGATCCCGATATCAGTACGATGTCAAGCCAAATTGGACAACCACCATTTTCTGGCTGCTACTTGCCGGCTAACGGGTTAACCGTGGTGGATCAAACTTCACGCGCCGGGATTATAGATGCGACCGCCTCGACCTCTGGCACCAGAGGTGGTCCCGGAAATTCGGACGGTAGGTTAAGCTAAAGCCCGACCGTATGGAGGACGGGGTTATGGGTAAGGTGACACGCAAGCGGCAGACCGCGCGTGGCCTCGCCCAAGGTCCATATCGGCTTTCGGCTATCCCAGGATGTCGTCGACGGTATCCGCGCCTCCGGGGAAGGCTACAACGCTCGGGTCGAAGCCGTTTTGCGCGATGCGCTGCGGCGTGGCCGCCTCAGCCGCAAAGCCGGGTGATGCCGCGAGGGCTGTCGGACCCTGACGCCTCACGCGGGGGCAATACGCCCATCGCCGCCGTGGGAGGAAGTCACTTACACTTCGGCCTCATCACGCTCGACCCGCCGCTCGGTGGAGGCGGCAAGTCGCACCGGCCTTCGCTGCTATCGACAAGCGGTTTGGGACCAGAGCCGATCGGCCGTAGCCCACCACCGGGCTGATACCCCTGGAGAATCGGTTTAATGGGCGCCCGGGCGGGTTTGCGTTTCCAGCCGAACATGGAGGTACCTCTGGAATTCACTATACACTATCCGCGCCCCGGCGGGGGCGATGCGCCCGTCGCCGCGGTAGCAGGTCCTCACTGACCCGGCGGCTTCCTTACACTCGACCAACCGCTCGGCGGAGGGGGCAAGTCGTTTGGGCCTCCGCTGCCGTCACAATGCGGCTTGGGTCCAGAGCCGATCGGCCGCAGCCGGCCCGGCTGATAGACTTGGGGAATCGGCTTCACAGGCTCCCGCGCGGGCTTACGTTTCCAGCCGAACATGGGTGTCACCTTCTGAATTCAATATAGGCTATCTTAGCCGCATCTATGTAGATACCCAAGGATTTCTCGACCCGCTGCCACGGGCCGCCGTCATCGGGAATCCGATAAACCTGTTCGATCTACAGGTCCCGCCGCTCCGGGTCTGAGGATGCTGCGGACTCCTCTCCGAAAAATCCCGCGATCACGGCGCCATCATTCAGGGTGATCAGCACGAAACATGGATCGATTCGGGTGAAGATCCACTCCCCATCCGGTGGGAACCGGGCCGATCGGTCGAAGCTCGATAAGGCGGTAAAACCACTCCAGGCTGTCGTTCTGGATCATCCAGGCACGCTCCATCGCGAGGACGACCGGGACGACAAACAGGATCGCGAACCAGGCGAACGCCTGTGCGACCGGGCGGTTGGTGAAGATCACTCCGTACCCGAGGCGATAGATCAACGGCGAGCATATCGCGTCGTTGAACGCCGTGGCCGTCAGGTAACGCAGGAAAAGGACGTCTTTTTCCTTGGCAATTCTGGGGGGGGATGAAATTGGCGACCACGCCGGCGTAGATAAATCCCGGCACGAAGACGGCGGCGACGAAATACAGGTCGGAAAAGGTCTCCAGCTTCATGCGTGACGCGACCTTCCGAGCCTGTCGGCCGTCGGCGTCCGAGCCGCGGCGCGTGATGATCGGACTTTATCGCATGAAGTGGAGACTACAACCTTTAATTGTTATTTCTCGTTATGGTTGTTATTCGGGGGCGCGCGAGGCTCGCCTGCCCAGGCTGGGCCTTGACATATTTCCTATATGGGCGCACAATTCAAGGAATGGAAGCCTTCCTGGCGGCGGCTTGTGTGGACCAGAGGATTGAGGGAATCGTCTCACAATATGGGACAAATTCTCAAGGTGTGGCTTTTGAGACGTGGTTGAGCGGGCCTTCCTGGAACCGGGGGGCGAGAACGGGTCCGCGCGCGATTGTGGATCGATCTGGTCCGGGTGCCGGTTGCAACGCGGTTGGGGGGCTTGCGCCGGGGGCCTCGCCTGGTTCGGGTTGCCGGGGCGATTGCTGGATCACGTGCGGGGGACGGCAATGGCGAGTGCTGGAGGGCACTTTCCCCGCGGCTGGGATCAGGGGCGGTGCGCGGTGGATTTGCGGACCAGGGGATGCAGGGGGGCGTCTCATAATGTGCGACTCATTCTCATCGTGTGGGTTTTGAGGCGTCGGTGAGCGGGCAACTCGTGCCTCTGCGGTGCCGCGACAGGTGGCCCGGACAAGCCGGGCCATGACGCAGGGGGAAAGCCGGGCCATGACGCAGGGGGAAAGCCGGAGCGAGACGATGGGGGTAAGCCGGGTCATGACGGCGGGGGGAAGCCGCGGCGAGACGATGGGATAAGCCGGAGCGACCTACTCTGCCCCCCGTGACGGCGCCCGCTTTACCCCGCCAGCATCGCCTGGGCGCAGGCATCCAGGATCGCGTCGGTATCCAGACCGTACTCGCGATACAGATCGACAATATCGCCGCTCTGGCCGAACCGGTCCGGACCCAGCGGCACCACGCGCTGTCCACGCACCGAACCCAGCCAGGCATGCGTCGCCGGATGCCCATCCAGCACCGTCACCAGCGCCGCGCCGCGGTCCAGCGGCGCCAGCAGCGTCTCCACCCACGACACCGCGCCTCGGTCGACGGTGCGCCGAGCGCGCTGGGCGGCCAGCCAGCCGGCGTGCAGCCGGTCGGGGGAGGTGATCGCCAACAGGCCGGCGCCCGGTTCCTCGGTGATCAATTCGGCGAACGCGGCCTCGGCTTCCGGCGCCACCGGGCCTTGGTAGGCCAGCGCGATACGGGCGCCGGGTGCGGGGGGGACGACCCAATGGCCGCCGGCGATCACCGCCGCCGGGTCCAGCTCACGCGGGTGCTGATCCAGCGTGCGTGTGGACAGCCGCAGCCATACAGACGAGCCATCCGGGCGCTGCATGAAATCGAACGCGTGGCGCATCAGGATGCCTAATTCATCGACATGCGTCGGCTCAAACGACGCCAGCCGGTCGGCCGCCATGCCGATCAGCGGGGTGTTGACCGACTGATGCTGGCCGCCCTCAGGCGCCAGGGTGATGCCGGACGGGGTGGAGATCAGCAGGAACCGCGCATCCTGGTAACAGGCGTAAATCAGCGCATCCAGGCCGCGATTGACGAACGGATCGTACACGGTGCCGATCGGCAGCACCCGCGCGCCGGACATGCCGGTGGTCAGTCCGGCGGCACCCAGCAGCAGGAACAGGTTCTGTTCGGCGATGCCAAGCTCGATATGCTGGCCCTTGGGCGACATGCCCCAGCGTTGGGCGCTCGCCAGCTTGGAGTCCCGGAAGACGTCGTTGCGGGTGTGGCGGTCGAAGATGCCGCGCCGGTTCACCCAGGGGCCGAGATTGGTGGACACCGTCACGTCGGGCGAGGTCGTCATGATATGCGCGGCGAGGTCTTTCAGCTCGCCATTGCCGCGGCCGATTTCCGCCAGGATATCGCCGAAGCCGCCCTGGGTGGACATCTTGCGGCCGGCGGTTTTTGGCATCGGCAACGCGGCCGGGACACGCACCATGGGGGCGGTCAGCAGGCGGCCCTCCGGCGTCAACGGCGTGCCGAACGGGCAATCGGCGAGGAAGGCGCGCAGTTCGGCTTCCGGGATGTCCAGGCCTTCGAACGGGTCCCATTCGTGGCCGGGGCGGATGTTCATGTCGTGGCGGAACTGCTCCATCTGTTCCCTGGTCATCAGGCCGGCATGGTTGTCCTTGTGGCCGGCGAACGGCAGGCCCATGCCCTTGATGGTGTAGGCGATGAAGCAGGTGGGCTGGTCGCCCTCAGCGTCGGCGGTGCGGAACGCCTCGATGACGGTTTCAATGTCGTGGCCGCCCAGATTGGTCATCAGGGCGCCGAGTTCCGCATCGGTCAGTTCGTCGATGATCGCTCGGGCCTTGGAACGGCCGAGGTCGGACAGCAGGGTTTGGCGCCACGCGGCTCCCCCCTGGAACGTCAGGGCGGCGTACAGGCTGTTGGGGCAGTCGTCGATCCAGTCGCGCAGGTCGGTGCCGCCCTCGCGGGTGAAGGCGGCTTCCAGTTTGCGGCCGTATTTGATGGTGACGCAGTTCCAGCCCATGTCGCGGAACAGGCCCTCGATGCGGCCGAACAGGCGGTCGGGGACGACGGAGTCCAGCGATTGGCGGTTGTAGTCCACCACCCACCAGACGTTGCGAACGTCGTGTTTCCAGCCTTCGAGCAGGGCTTCGTAGATGTTGCCCTCGTCCAGTTCCGCGTCACCGCAGATGGCGATGTGGCGGCCTTGCGGCAGGTCGGTGCGGCCGAGGCCATGCAGGCGGGTGTAGTCGGCCATCAACGCCGAGAAACTGGTCATCGCCACGCCGAGGCCGACGGAGCCGGTGGAGAAATCGACTTCGCCGCCGTCTTTGACTCGCGAGGGGTAGGGCTGGATGCCGCCGAACTGGCGCAGGCCTTCCATTTTGTCTTTAGTTTGGCGGCCGAACAGGTAGTTCATGGCGTGGAAGACAGGGCCGGCGTGGGGTTTCACCGCAATCCGGTCCTGCGGGCGGGCCGTTTCCAGATACAGGGCGGCCATGATGGAGATGCAGGAGGCGCACGAGGCCTGGTGCCCGCCGACCTTCAGCCCGTCCCGGTTGGGGCGGATGTGGTTGGCGTTATGGATCATCCACGCCGACAACCACAGCAGTTTACGCTCCAACTGCTTCAGGATCTGCATGTGCCGCGAGGCTGGCGGAGCCAACGGCGTGATTGCAGTGATTGGCGCGTTCATATAGTCCTCCCGGCGAGTATCTGCCCAAGCGGTATCTGGCATTGTTCGCGACGGGAGTCACCACTCGGGTGACGATCCCGAGGTTTCTCCCGCGGCTGCATCATGTCCTCGGCCGGACGTTTTGACCGGCCGATCCGATCTTAAGGCAGGCCATCGTTTGCCATAAGAATTTTCACATCCCCGGACGCCATAATGAGAACCGCCGCACCGCCGAACGCCCCAAGGGCATCCCCAACACGCCCCAGATCATGCTGAAACCGTCATTATTGGCTGGGTATCAAGGCGAGCGCGGGCGCGTCCTCACCGGCATCGGATTGATGTGCCTCGCCGGCATCATGTTCCCGTTCATGAATGCGTTCGCCAAAATCCTTGGTCACACCTACTCGACACTGGAAGTATCCTGGGCGCGGTTTGCCGGCCACGTTGTCTTCACCGCGATAATCTTCCTGCCGAGCCGCGGCGTCAGCATGTTCATCACGCGTCAGCCAAAAATCCAGTTGGCACGGTCGGTGATCCAATGCCTGTCGAACTGCCTGTTCGTCGCGGCGATCGTGTACCAACCGCTCGCCAATGCGTCCGCCATCGGCATGATGGGGCCGTTGATGGTGGTCCTGATGGCGTGGCCGATGCTGGGAGAACGCGCATCGCTGTCGCACGTCATGACCATCCTCGTTGGTTTCGTCGGTGTGCTGATCATCATTCGGCCGGGCAGTTCAGTATTCCATCCCTCGGCGCTGCTGCTGATCGGCAGCTCGATTTGCTTTGCGCTGTATCAGATCCTGACGCGGATGGGGGCGAACGTCGATTCAACCGCCGCGACCACGTTCTACAGCTCCGTCTTCGGGGCGATCGCGATGCTGGCCGTGCTGCCGTTTGTCGGCAAACTTCCGGTTAATTTCGCCGATTTTGCGATGTTTTGCGCGCTGGGCATCATCGGCGGGTTGGGTCATTACTGTGTGTTGCTGGCACTGGCCCGGGCGCCGGCGAACATCATTGCGCCGTTCGCCTATTTCCAGCTTCTGGGATCGACCGTCGTTGGCTACTACATGTTCGACCAATTGCCCGATGCGCCGACCTTCGCCGGCGCCGCCATTGTTGTCGCGGCGGGTATCGCACTCGGCTGGTCCCACACCCGGCGGCGGTGAAACGCCGGATCACGACGCGACCTATGGGAGAATGTGGCGGGCGTAATCAGCGCCCGGGTCGTCTGCGCCTGGTGGAACGTGTCGTTCCCGCTCGCCACGCAGAGGCCAATCCCCCGATCGGCCTCTGCGCCGGCGTCTCACCCCGCCGACGACAGCACCGCGTTCAGCGTCGCGCTCGGGCGCATCACCGCCGTCATCTTGGCGGGGTCCGGCTGGTAGTAGCCGCCGATGTCCACATGCTTGCCCTGCACCGCGGCGAGTTCGGCGAGGATCTTCTCCTCGTTGTCCGCCAGCATCTTCGCCAGTGGCGCGAAATGCTCCGCCAGCGCGGCGTCCTCGGTCTGCGCCGTCAGTTCCTGCGCCCAATACATGGCGAGGTAGAACTGGCTGCCACGGTTATCCAACTGGCCGGTTTTCGGCGACGGCCCCTTGCGGTTGTCGAGCAGCTTGCCGGTCGCGGCATCCAGCGTTTTGGCCAGGATTTTGGCCCGTTCGTTGCCGGTCTTGATGCCCAAATCCTCCAGGCTCGCCGCCAGCGCCAGGAATTCGCCCAGCGAATCCCAGCGCAGATGGTCTTCCTCGACCAACTGCTGCACGTGCTTGGGCGCCGAACCGCCGGCACCTGTCTCATACATGCCGCCGCCGGCCATCAGGGGCACGATCGATAGCATCTTCGCGCTGGTGCCCAGTTCCATGATCGGGAACAGATCGGTCAGGTAGTCGCGCAGGATGTTGCCGGTGACCGAGATCGTGTCCTGGCCGCGGATCACCCGTTCCAGCGTGTGACGCATCGCCATCACCTGCGGCATGATCTTGATGTCCAGGCCGGTGGTGTCGTGGTCTTGCAGGTAACGCACCACCTTCTTGGCCACTTCCGCCTCGTGCGGGCGTTCGGAATCCAGCCAGAACACCGCCGGCGTGCCGGAGTTGCGGCAGCGCGTGACCGCCAACTTCACCCAGTCGCGGATCGGCGCGTCCTTGACCTGGCACATGCGCCAGATGTCACCTTCCTCGACGTTTTCCGATAGCAGCACTTCGCCGGTCGCCAGGTCGGTGAAGTTGGCGACGCCGTCCTCGGGGATTTCAAAGGTCTTGTCGTGGCTGCCGTATTCCTCGGCCTGCTGCGCCATCAGGCCGACATTGGGCACCGAACCCATGGTGCGCGGGTCGAAGGCGCCATGCGTCTTACAGAAGTTGATCACCTCCTGGTAGATGCGGGCGAAGGTGCTCTCCGGCATCACCGCCTTGACTTCCTTCAGCCGCCCGTCGGCGCCGTACATCTTGCCACCCAACCGGATCATCGCCGGCATCGAGGCATCGACGATCACGTCGCTGGGCGAGTGGAAGTTGGTGATGCCCTTGGCCGAATCGACCATTGCGATTTCCGGCCGGTGCTCCTGGCAGGCGTGGATGTCACGCATGATCTGTTCGCGCTGCGAATCCGGCAGCTTCTGGATCTTCGTGTACAGATCGACCATGCCGTTGTTCACGTTCACGCCCAGGCTTTCCAACTCGGCCGCGTGCTTTTCGAACGCTTCCTTGTAGAAAATCTTTACGCAGTGGCCGAACACGATGGGGTGCGACACCTTCATCATCGTCGCCTTGACGTGCAGCGAGAACATCACGCCGGTCTTGTGGGCATCCTCGATCTCGCGCTCATAGAACGCGCACAGCGCCTTCTTGCTCATGAACATGGAGTCGATGATTTCGCCTTCCAGCAGCGAGACTTTCGGCTTCAGGACGATGGTTTTGCCGCTTTTGGTGATCAGCTCCATCTTCACGTCGCGGGCGCGGTCCAGCGTCAGCGACTTTTCGCCGTGGTAGAAGTCGCCTTCATGCATGAACGACGCATGGGTGCGCGACGCCGGCGACCATGCGGACATCGAATGCGGGTTCTTGCGGGCGTATTCCTTCACCGCGCGCGGGGCGCGGCGGTCGGAGTTGCCTTCGCGCAGCACCGGGTTCACGGCGGACCCGAGGCACTTGCCGTAGCGGACGACGATGGCCTTTTCCTCGTCGGTCTTCGGGTCGCCGGGGTAATCGGGCAGCGCGTAGCCCTTGGCCTGCAATTCCTTGATCGCCGCGAGAAGCTGCGGCACGGATGCGCTGATGTTCGGCAGCTTGATGATGTTGGTGTCGGGCAGCAAGGTCTTGGCGCCCAGTTCGGCCAGCGTGTCAGGCACGCGCTGTTCCGGCGTCAGGTAGTCCGGGAAATTGCCCAGGATGCGCGCCGCAACCGAGATATCGGCTTCCTCGATACGCAACCCGGCCGGCGTGGTGAAGGTGCGAATGATCGGCAGAAACGCGTAGGTCGCGAGTAGCGGCGCCTCGTCGGTCAGCGTATAGATGATGGTCGGATCTGTGCTCATGGTGGGTCTCCTGTTTGTCCGCTAAGGGCCATGCCGTTCTGGTTGAGTCAACTTTTGTTTACGCGCCTGACAGCGGCGGCGGTCAAGGCACCGAGGCGCCCTTGGGCGGCCTTAAACCGGTTGATTTTTTGTGAGGATTGGTTGCTGAGCGGTAACGCGTCATGCTGGACGCCGCAAGTGTTGCCCGATCAAAGACGGTCAACAACAGCCGGTATGCGCAAGCGGTATCTCGCATTGTTCAGCACCGAAGTCACCAGATGGGCGGTGACCTTTACGGGGCTAGCGAGCGTAAATGGCGGCCAGCGGGATCGTTACATCGATTTCCGGGAGCGGGAGGTCCGCGTCCAGGCCCGCGATGGTTTCCGCCTCCCATCCGGTGGAGCGGCGACGCACAGTCATCTCCGGCCGGTCGGTTTCCAGTATCACGTAAACCAGGATGTTCGGGACCCCGGCATACTCGACCGGCTTGACCCGCCGATCGGTCAGGACGGTGGAGGGGGAGCTGACTTCGAACACAACGATGGGCGACACGAGGTCGCTTTCATCGTCCGAATCGGCGCATGCCACCGTTGCATCCGGATACCGGACCCGCCCGGGCGTCAGTACCTTCAAATCCGGGCCAAATGGCTCACATGGCGGCTTCACCCGTTGCACAAGCGCGAACGTCAGGCGCGTTGTAACGCGGTTATGGGCCAGGCTTCCGCCGGTCATGGCGACCGGCTGGATGCCATCGAATTCATACCGGAGTTCCTGCGTCCGTTCCCAGGCCAGGAATTCATCAGCCGTCAGAGGCTTCAGGGATGCGCTCATGCTGTCATCGTCCAATGTGGCGAGGAAACTACGAGCGAACTCATACAGCAACATAGGCGGGTGTTCCACCGCCAGATGGAAGGGCGTTGACGGTGGAGGCCAGGGGACGGCTGGCAGCTACGCGGTTGGTCCGGTGCTACTACCGGTAACGTTCTTTCCAAATCGGGAACATCATGTCCTCGAGCGCTGTGACCCGACTATTGATGACACCGGCGGTGGTCAGCTTCGTTTCGACCCATGCCTTTTCCGCTTTTGGGACAAAAATCCAAAATCCGATTTTCCAATCGGGATGTTTGTCAATTTTAGGAGTGATGTGATGTAAAGCCAATTGTTCACGTATTCTATGGACATACTCTCCTTCAAATTCCGCGATTTTCGATCTCAGACCATACGGTGCTTTTGTCACTTCCACCATCCAGACTTCACCGTCCGGAAAATCGACGGCCAAAAAATCTGCTTCAGCACGCCATTTGCCCTGCTCACCGATTATATATTGGGAATTCAAGAGGCAACCTCGATCGATCGCGAGATAGGTCCCGACAAGTTCTTCTAGCACTCTTTCGGTCATATAATTTCTTTTCGTTGTGAGTGAGGGACGTAAGCGTATGCATAATCATGCCCCAAAGAGGGGGAGTCAACATTGCGGTTACAGAAAATTATGGAATCGTGTTTATACGACATGATGGAAGGACGCGCCGCCCAAGTCCTATCGGGCAGGAACCAGCCCCGTTTGCCGACCACCTTCGTCGTACATGACGACAAAGCTGCCGCGCCGGACGCTTACCGTCGAACCGGTGTATCCACTAAAAGTATCGCCGCCGTTTCCAAGCGGGATGATCCCGATCTGCCGCCCCCGCTCATCGTAAACTGTCAGCGCGCTGCCCTTCTGTATCACACTGGCGATCGGCATCATTTTACTCCTTGTTTCAATTCCGCCTCGGCCCGGCGCCGGGCCGTAGGGCCAGCAGATAACGCGGCAATACGACACATCAGGTCGTATCCAGACGGTATTATTCCGGTTCGCCCGGGTCCCCGGAAACACTCGTATCACCGCCATGATGCGCCGCAACCACCGCCGCCATGTCGCATAGCTGTGTTCGCAATTCCGGCGGCTTCACGATCGTAATTCCGCTTCCCCAGGTGAACAGGTGCCAGCACATCTCCAGCGCCCCGCCCGCCCGGAACCGCACAGTCAGGCCCCCGTCCGTTTCTCGAACGATGCTCTGCGAGGGATGAAACAACCAAGCCTCTCCCTCGTCCGCGACCTCCGGGCTCAGCCGCAGCACCACATCTATTGGTTCCTCCTGGAACACCCCGAACGACTGGGCCGCGTAGGCGGCAAGCGAAAAATCCTCCCGGCGCTGAAATCCCCGGTCGAGTAAATCCGCGGAGACAATCCGGTCCAACCGCCACAGTCGCATTTCCGGCAAGTCGTCCACATGGCCGACCAACCATCCACTCCCGCCGTAGAGGATGCCATAGGGACACAGGACGCGAATGGTTGGCTCTCCCGCATGCGGTCCCGCGTAACGAACCGCCACAGGTTGCATGCCAAGGATCGCTCGCCGCAGCGTCGGCAGCACGCCAGCTCGTAGTTTCGGTCGCGGCCCAGGCCGCATCGCCACGCCTTCGGCCTCCATCAGCGCCGCGATATCCGGCTCCGAACGGCGCAGCGCATCCGGACGCATGACGGCTCGGAGGGTGGCCGCCCCCTCCCGCAATAAGGCAGCGCGATCATTTTCGCCGTTGACGTCGCATTCCCGCGCCGACGCTTCGATCGCCGCGACGGCCTCCGCTCGCGCCTCGACGACGCCAATCAGAGCGCTACCGGGCAGTCGCCAACGCCGTATGCGTCCTTCATCGTCCGAACTCTCCATCTGGGGGAACATTGCGACCAGAGTATCGCGCAATCGCTCTGCTGTCCGACGTCCAACCTCAAGCTCGGCAGCCATTTCATCCAGGGTCAAACCAACGCGGGCACCTGCCAGGCTGCGAGCCAGGCGAAAGAGCCGTTCTGATGGGCCATATCTCATGAAGTCATTCAATCCTGTTCAAGTTATGATCATGACGAAGTCGCGCGACCAGGACCATCCGATGTTTTGGGTGAAGCATCCGGTGCCTCCTGCTTGAAAGCTAGCCATGGATCATCGACATTCAGCCCTCACGGGCCATCGCCGATCGAACCGCGGCGCAAACCGCAGGCCAACCATGACCGATCCCTCCAAGCTCGATAAACTCTCCGACGAGCGTGTAGCCGTTTTCCTCCACTGCCCGCCGAACGGCTTGTTGCTGAGCCAACAGCGCCACAGCAGAAGCTGGTACCTCCGTCCTGCGGCCCTCGGACCATCGCCGCCGAAAGCACTGACACCAGATGCATACGACAGAACCGGACGCACCCGACCGATCGGCGCCAAATGTTCCATTGCAAGAATCCACTCCGGCGCCCCACCATGCGGCGATCCGCTCAGGAGTATCCATGGCCAGCCCGCATCTCACCAAGTCCCGCTACATATCGGGCCTCCAGTGCCTGCGCCGGTTGTGGCTACAGGTTCACGAGCCGCAGGACTACGAGGTACCCTCTCCCGGTTCACCGCTCGATTTCGGGCGGGAGATTGGCGAGAAGGCGCACCTTCTGTTCCCCGGCGGCATACTGGTCGATGAAGAACCGTGGCAGCACGCCGAAGCCGCCGAACGCACCGCAAGGTTGATGCAGGACCCAACCGTCCCGGCCATTTTCGAGGCTGCATTTGTCGATTGTAACGTCCGCGTCCGGGTGGACATACTGGTGCGCCGGCCCGATGGTTGGGGCCTTCTGGAAGTCAAAAGCAGCAGCCGCGTCAAGGACCATTATCTGAACGATATCGCGTTGCAAGCCCACGTTCTAAACGGTGCCTGTGTCACGCTGTCCGCAATTGAAATCATGCATGTCAATACACGATACGTACGCGGCGCGGGAGAGATCGACTGGCCGGTATTCTTTACAAGGGTGGATGTAGCGGACGAAACGAAAGAACGCCGCGTTGGGTTGCCTGAACAACTGCCCCCCATGCACCAGTGCCTCCTATCGGAAACCCCACCGCACACCGAACCCGGCGATCATTGTGGCGATCCCTACGAATGTGAATTCTGGGATCGCTGCACCGCCGACAAGCCTGCCGACTGGATCGCCCATCTTCCCTACATGACAGCGGTTCGCAAAACCGCTCTCGAAGCGCTTGGCGTCACGGCGATTTCTGCCATTCCCCCAGGATTTCCGCTGAGCTGGAAACAGGAAATCATCCGGGACGCGATGGCCACCGGCCAGCCCTATGTGTCGCCCGATCTGGCGCGGCTGCTCCACGGCCTTAAACCGCCCGTTTGCTACCTGGATTTCGAGGCCATGATGCCGCCGATCCCGCTTTATCAGGGGACAAGGCCGTATCAGACCCTACCCTTCCAATGGTCGCTGCATGTCATGACGCCGGATGGAGAGTTGGCGCATCAGAGCTTCCTCGCGGCGGCGGACGGCGACCCCAGGCGGGCGTTTGCCGAGTCTCTGATCGGCGCCCTTGCCGGGTCCGACATGCCCATCATCGTCTATTCGTCTTACGAGCAAACGCGGTTGAAGGAACTTGCCGGGCACTTCCCCGATCTCGGGACGCCACTGACCGCCATCATAGAGCGGCTGGCCGACCTGCTACCCATCATACGCGGTGCCATTTATTTCCCGGGGTTCAATTTCAGTAACTCCATCAAGTCGGTTGCCCCGGCGCTATGTCCTGGCTTCGGGTATGATGACCTCGAGGATGTCGCGGACGGCACCGCGGCGGCGGGAACTTTTGTTCAGCTCGCATCCGGCAAGGTCAGCGATCCAGCCGAAGTCATGCGATTGAGGGCTGCACTGTCAGCCTATTGCGAACGTGACACCATGGCCATGGTGGTGGTGCATCGCGCCCTTATGGCCCTGGTGGCTGATGCCTGACACGCCGACAAAACGAAAACGTCCGGTTCTGACGGGCTGATCCTGCATTGAGCGGGATGCGGCAACAAGGTAGGTACAGATGCCCGAACAACCGGCAATCGGAATTTTCTGGTTCGCCTTGGATGGGAATCGCGCCGCGATCATGCTCGCAGCACGCTGCCTACTGGCGGAAGCGGAGATGTACGGCGACTGCCTGACGTTCGCGCCGGGTCATGACGAAATTTGGGCGAACTGGCGGCGAAACGGCCCACCGAACCCGGCACTGGCCGAGGTCGTGCTGTATGACGAATACGACGAATGGCCACGCGGCCGAATCGTGTTCGATCGTCCCGCCAATCGTTTCATGCTGTATGCTGACCGCAGGATCACCGGCGCGGGTCTGGTCAGCCAGATCGTCGGGCATTTCCGCTTGCCACCCGGTCGTGTCGTTGTCCGCCATGACCAGCACTACCGAAGCCCCCGGTCGCTAGAGGTCAAACCATGATCAGGTCGCTTCCCTGGCCTCTCGCGGTGATCGACTTCGAGGCAAGTTCGCTCGAACCGTCGGGCTACCCGATCGAGGTCGGTCTGGCGCTGTGGGACGCCCCCGGAGAACCGATCCGAAGCTGGTCGGCGTTGATCCAACCAACGACGGATTGGGCTCGGCAAGGGCACTGGAGCCAGCAGTCAGCCAAGGTGCATGGCCTGCGCGGGCGCGACCTGATGGCAGCCGGCTGGCGCCCCGACCGGATCGCGCTCGGATTGAACCGGATACTCGGCTCTTGCCGAACCGTCTGGTGCGATGGCGGACCCTACGATGTGCAATGGATGCGAGCATTGTTCTGTGCCGGCGGCGTCGATCCGGTCTTCGTCCTGGACGACTGGCACAGACTGGCGGCCATGACCGGAAAAGCCAGCCGGGAACGCGCCCTTGACTGGCTGGAACGCATCACGGCGACCCATCGGGCACGAGGTGACGCCGAACAGCTTCTGCTCGCGCTGGCTTACGCCCTGCAGATCGAAGCCGGTCGCGTGGAGGATCAGGACCTCCTTGAGGTTTAGTGCGTTTGACCCGTTCGCACTGGCTCCCCCGGGGAAATTCATCTGCTTCCGAAGTGTGTGTGTCTGCGTATTCGCGACCGAGGTTGCGCTCTTGTTTTGTTGCCGCCGAACCGGCGGCCGCGTGTAAGGAATGGCGGCACATCATTTCCCGCATGTCAGTGCCCGGATCCGAAGGACGTATCTCTATGGCCGACCAGACCTTGACCACACCCGAACTGCGGATTGCCAAGCCCGACCGGGTCGCCTTCCTGGCGGTGCCGCGACGGCCGATCCGGGTGGTGCTCGACGGCGTGCAGCAGAGCTACAACGTCGGCGCGATTTTTAGGCTGTGTGACGCCATGTTGGTCGATCGGCTGATCATCTGCGGCAAGTCGATGGAAACCGGCATGCGCAAGCTGATCCAGGCGGCCCGCGGCACGCAGCACTGGGTGCCGCATGAATTGTCTGAAAATGCCGTGGCGGCGGTGCTGGCGTGCCGCAACGATGGCTATCGCATTGTGGTCGCGGAACAGACCCGCGATGCGGTGCCGCCGCAGTTGTTGCCGGCCATATTCCCCATCTGTCTGGTGCTGGGATCGGAGTTCCATGGGGTTTCCGACGCGGTGCTGGCCCTGGCCGACGCGGCGGTCGCCATTCCGGTGCATGGGATGGCCAACTCGCTGAACGTTTCGACGGCGGCGGCCATCATCCTGAACCATCTGACGCTGGCGTGGTCGCAGCAGGCGGAGCAGTCGCAGTAGCGCGGCCGCTCTGCACGCCACGCATTGCGTATGGCCCCAATCTTGCGTAACCAGATCATCCGACGCAGCCGCAAGGAGGCCGCCGACCGATGGCAGACACCACCGCTGATCCACGTCTTGCCGCGCCTCGGGCCGCCCCCAGGCGCCGCATGCGATTGTCATGGGCCGACCCGGTGTTTCGGGCGGTCGTCTGGCAGGTGCTGATTGTCGGCGTGGTCGTCGCCATTGCCTGGTATCTGATCCGTAATACTAACGAGAACCTGGCCGCCCGGCACATCGCCACCGGGTTCGGGTTCCTCGGCCGCGTCGCCGGTATTCCGATAGGCGAGTCTCTGATCCCCTACAATCCGGCATCCGATACGTATGGGACGGCGTTGCTGATCGGCGTGTTGAACACGCTGGACATCGCGATCATCGGCATCATCCTGGCAACCATTCTCGGTACGTTGATCGGTATTGGACGGCTGTCGAAAAACTGGTTGCTGGCGAAACTGACCGGCTTCTATGTCGAGACCCTCCGGGATATCCCGCTGCTGCTGCAACTGCTGTTCTGGTACACCGTGCTACAGGGCATGCCGGGACCCAAGCAGGCTTGGCACCTCGGCGACGCGGCATTTCTGTCCAACCGTGGGCTGAAACTGCCCCGGCTGGAATGGCAGACCGCGCATACCTGGGCGCTGGTGGCGTTCGTCGCCGGGCTGATCGTGACATGGTTTTGCACGCGCCGAGCGCATGAACGGCAGGACGCGACGGGGGTACGGCCGGCGGTCTGGCCGGTCGCTGTTGGGGTTTTGGTCGTGCTGCCGCTGATCGTGTGGGCCGCGCTCGGTGCCCCCTTCACGTTGGAATTGCCGGCTTTGCGAGGCTTCAACTTCCAGGGCGGCCTGACCCTGGCGCCCGAGTATTTTGCCTTGTTGTTGGGCCTGGTGACCTACACCGCGTCCTACATTGCCGAAATTGTCCGCTCCGGCATCCAGGCGGTGCCGCTGGGGCAATGGGAAGCCTCCCGAGCGCTGGGGTTGTCATCGGGCGCCATCCTGCGCCGCATCGTGCTGCCGCAGGCGCTGCGGGTGATCGTGCCGCCGATGACCAGCCAGTACCTGAACCTGACCAAGAACAGCTCCCTGGCCGTCGCCATCGGCTATCAGGACGTCGTGTCCATCGCCAACACCACCCTGAATCAGACCGGTCAGGCGATCGAGGGGATCGCCTATATCATGGCGGTGTTTCTGATCATCAGCCTGTCCATCAGCCTGTTCATGAACTGGTATAACGCCCGTATCGCCCTGGTGGAGCGTTAAGACCATGAGCGAAGCCACACTCCACATCCCAACCGCCGCCCGCACCCAAACCGCCATCGCCTCGCTCGGACCCGTCGCCTGGGCGCGCGCCAATCTGCTTGGTTCCTGGTGGTCCACCGCGGTGACTTTGTTGCTTGGCTACATCATCCTGCGCGTCATCGTTGGGGTGGTGGAGTGGGGGCTGATTCACGCGATCTGGACCGTGCCCTACAGCGCCAACGGGATCGCCGACACCTCGGTTTGCCAGGCCGCCAAGGGGACGGGGGCGTGCTGGGCGGTGCTGGTGGACAAGTACAGGCTCATCCTGTTCGGCCGCTATCCTTATGCCGAACAATGGCGCCCGGCGATTGTGGTGTTGCTGTTCGTCGGTCTTTACATCGTGTCCGGCCTGCGCCGCTTCTGGCGCAAGGAACTGCTGCTGGTGTGGATCGTTGTTTTGGCGGCGATCGGCGTCCTGATGTGGGGCGGCGTGTTCGGGCTGTCGGAGGTGACCGAGGACAATTGGGGCGGCCTGCCGATTACCCTGATCCTGGCAACGTTCGGCGCCGCATTCTCGTTTCCGCTGGCGGTGCTGGTGGCGCTGGGGCGGCGCGCGACCAAACTGCCGGCGGTGAAAATACTCTGCGTGCTCTATGTGGAGATCATCCGCGGCGTGCCGCTGATCGCCGTGCTGTTCATGGCCAGCGTCATGTTCCCGCTGTTCATGCCGGCCGGCGTCAATGTGGACAAACTGTTGCGGGCACAGATCGCCTTCATCCTGTTCGCGGGCGCCTATCTGGCCGAGGTCGTCCGCGGCGGCCTGCAGGCGCTGCCTCCCGGTCAGGCCGAGGCCGCCGACGCGCTGGGCCTGAGCTACTGGCAGAAGACCGGCTTCATCATCCTGCCGCAGGCGTTGAGGCTGGTGATTCCGCCACTGGTCAACACGTTTATTGGCTTCTTCAAGGATACGTCGCTGGTGCTGATCATCGGCATCTTCGACCTGCTGACCATGGGCAAAGTGGCGCTGAGCGACCCGCCCTGGCAGGGTTTTTCCACCGAAGTCTATCTGGGCCTCGCGGCGGTCTATATCGCGTTTTGTTTTGCCATGTCGAAATACAGCCGCGGCCTGGAGCGTGACCTCAACCGCTCCCGCGCCCGCTGACAGGGAGTTTTACAGATGGATGTTTTGGCGGGGCCGCCGGCGATCGTGCTGGACAAGGTGAACAAGTGGTATGGCGCCATGCACGTGCTGCGCGACGTGTCGCTGACGGTGACCGAGAAGGAACGCGTCGTGGTGTGCGGCCCGTCCGGGTCCGGTAAATCGACAATGATCCGCTGCATCAACCGGCTGGAGACCCACCAGGAGGGCCGGATTTTCGTTGACGGGACGGAACTGACCGACGATCTGCGCGCGCTGGACACGATCCGGCGGGAGGTCGGGATGGTGTTCCAGTCGTTCAACCTGTTCCCGCATCTCACGATCTTGGAGAACTGCACGCTGGCGCCGATCTGGGTGCGCAAGATGCCCAAGGCCGAGGCGGAGGCTCTGGCGATGTCGTATCTGGAGCGGGTGAAGATCCCCGAGCAGGCCAAGAAATATCCCGGCCAGTTGTCGGGTGGGCAGCAGCAGCGGGTGGCGATCGCTCGGGCCCTGTGCATGCAGCCGAAGATCATGCTGTTCGATGAGCCTACTTCCGCGCTTGATCCGGAGATGATCAAGGAGGTGCTGGATACGATGATCGGGTTGGCCGACACCGGCATGACGATGGTCTGCGTGACTCACGAGATGGGCTTCGCGCGGCAGGTGGCGCACCGGGTGGTGTTCATGGACCGGGGGGAGATTGTCGAGAGCGGGCCTCCGGGGGAGCTTTTCGAAAATCCTCGGACGGATCGGTTGAAGTTGTTTCTCAGCCAGATTCTTAGGGGGCATTAACATCAGCAGACCCGGGATAAGTTCGTCCAGCCTAAGCGGAAACAAGGACTGTCCCGGAAACGACCTATTTTCGGAAAGGGCGAATATGGGCTGACCATTCCTACCGGCTGTGTGGGCAGGGTGGTTAGGCGGATGTCCTACATCACCATCATCTCTAGTGAAGGCTATGGTGCTATGGCGCGCAGAAAATCCAAAAAATTCCCGAAAAATGAACGAAAACGTCGTGAAACATATTGAGAGTTTGATGCTAATGGACAGCCAATCGCACGCATACTGCCCGCTTCAGTTCATGACCCGACTTGCGGATATTATACGATGCGTTTTCGTTCGGCGCAATTACGTTACAGTGAATATTTTGTATGTGGTTTTTTTCATGATCTCTCTCAACCGATCCTTACCTGCCTGCGCCGCGGGCAAATCCGACGCGATTTTAAACTGCTCGGACAATATAATTGGTAAAAGTATCGAATGTCACGATCGAGACACACTGGATCATGTCCAAACACTTGCGATGATCTATCAGAAGTTATCTAATTCGCGTGAGAACGATTTGGCGTTTCTCGGCAAGCAGGCAAAGATGCTGCTATATCGCTCGCTTAACAACTGCCGAAATCAGTTCGCGGGTGAGTCCTCCATCGAGCTTGTCAACACCTGCATTGGGCGCCAGTTGGACGCCCATCAAAAACTCACACAGGGGCCTGTCACAACTTCGTCTCTCCTCGATATCCTCCGCCACGGCGAGTTTTTGACACTTGACCTAATCGTCCGTTTTCCGAGCGAATTTCTCGGCCTTCATGCTGATTGGTTCGCTTCCATGCAATTACAACCCGTTGACGAAAGGCGTCTAGCCGGAATTATTTCAAATGACCTTACTAATTTACGTTTCCCCGTCATAATGGCTCATCCAGACGCGGACGAACGCATTTTCTTTACTGAGGCAGGGTGCAAACATGGATGCTTTTCGTGGTGGTCGGGTCTTTTCGAACGAAGAGCTGGACGGATCATGTTTTTCGCGGACTCTCGTCGAGAGACCTACCGGCGTCGCTTTGGTCCAGACGCGGCGGAACGCGGTATGCAATGACCGCGATGAGGATGATCGGATCGTAGACGCCCTGGCACCGAGGCCCAACCCAGGACGCATGGCACGCAACCACCAACCCGTCCCCACCTCGGATAGCGTGTGTAAACGGTTCGCCGTCGCGATTGAAGGTCAGCATCTTAACGCCGCGCCGCAGAGGCCGGCAGCTTTCGGCGCTCTGGATCGTATCGGGATAGTTGCGGGGGTTGAGCATGCCCCGCTTTCTACCCGAACGGTGGCACCGGCGCCACGCGGGCCGTCATTTCGGTGCTTTTCCTGGAAATTATCGCCCGCGTTAACGGTTTAGTAAGGTTTACCACGGAGAACACGAAGAACCACGGAGGACCACGGAGTTCAACCCATGCTGCACCATCGAGACCTGACAGAACGCATCATCGGCCTGGCGATCGAGGTGCATCGAAGCACGGGCCCCGGCCTGTTGGAATCCGTCTATGCGGAAATCCTGTGCGACGAACTGGAAGAAGCCGGCCTCCCGTTCGAACGCGAGGTCATGATCCCCGTCCGGCACAAAGCCAAAACCCTCCGCCTCGGCTTCCGCGCGGACATCGTCGTCCAGAAGGCGGTGATTCTGGAAATCAAAGCCACCCCGGCCCTGCTCCCCCACCACGACGCCCAAATCCTGACCTACCTCCACATGAGCCCCATCCGCGTCGGTCTGCTGATGAATTTCCACGCCCTGCGCCTGAAAGACGGCCTGCGCCGCTTCGTGGTCTGACCCGTCAACGCCCCTCCGTGGCCCTCGATGATCCTCAGCCTGCCTCCGTGGTAAGAATCGATAGACGCCCCAACCCCGAGACCTACCCCGAGATGCATCGCGCACAACCTTCAGCGCCCTTGGTTGCTTCCTTGCCTGTCCGCCAACCAACCAGCAGCCCCACTAAGCCGCCTCGGCCAGCACCAACCGCCGCCGATGCGCCGCCTTCACTGGCATCGCCGCGTAAACGTCCTTGACCGCCTCGGCCAGGATGACCCCCGCCAAACCCGGCACCATCCGCCGGCCCGCCCGCTCGAACAACGGCGCGCTGCGCAGCACGACCCGCAACGTCGAGGGCGGCATCCATAACGCGGCATCCCGCCGCTCGATCCGGAACAGACCGCCCGCCAGCAGCCGCCCGAGCTGCCCGGTGGAGTAGGGGAGGCCGTGGCCAAACGGGGTGCCGTCCTGGTAAGCCCAAATCCCGGCTCGGTTCGGGGCGACGATCAGCAGCCGCCCGTCATCCTTCAGCACCCGCCAAACCTCCCGCAACAAACGCCGGGCGTTCTCGGCGTTTTCCAGCCCGTGCACCAACAGAATGCGATCGAACGTCAGGTCCGCGAACGGCAGGCAGTCTTCCTCGGCGGTGCATGACAAGTTCGGGACGCCCGGCGGCCAGCGTGCGGCACCGATCTGGGCCGGGGTCAGCGCAATGCATCGTGACGCCTGCTCGCGCCAAAGACGCAGATAGGGCATTGAATATCCGATCCCCAGCACCGCTTCACCCCGGGCGGAGGGCCACATCGAGACCAGCCGTTCGCGCAGCACGCGCGCCGTCACGGCGCCGCGCGCCGATCCGTAGAATTCCGCGGCAAGGTGTGCATCGGCTGTCATGCCGCGGTCTATATCACGTCCGGCGGTTTGCCGCCGCATGAACGCATGCTAGACTATCCAAAAGGCAGGAATCATCGAATGACCGTGACAGCGTCCCCCGTTCCCATCCTCAGCGACAACTATGCGTGGCTGCTGAAAGACAGCGTCACCGGCGCGACCGCGATCGTCGATCCGGCCGACGCCAAGCCGATTATCGAGGCGATTGAGAAGGCCGGCGGAAGGCTGGATATGATCCTGCTGACGCATCACCACGCCGACCACATTGCCGGTGTCGATGAGGTGCGTGCCCGGTTTAACTGCCGCGTTGTCGGCGCCTATGCGGATCAGCACCGGCTGCCGAAGCTGGATGAGGCGGTGAAGGAAGGCGACACCGTCCGGTTTGGCGACGCCACCGCCGAGGTGATCGAAACGCCCGGCCACACGCGCGGCCAGATCAATTTCTTTTTCCCGGACGGCGACATACTGCTGTCGGGCGACACATTGTTCAGCCTGGGCTGCGGCCGCCTGATTGAGGGCACGCCGGCCGAGATGTTCGACAGCCTGGCCAAGCTGAAGGCTCTGCCGGCGGACACACTGGTCTGCTGCGGCCATGAATATACCGAGAGCAATGCGCGCTTCGCCCTGGCGGTCGATCCCGACAACAAGGCTTTGCACGCGTTCGTCGGTAAGGTCGAGCAGTTGCGCGCCGCCGGTCAGCCGAGTGTGCCGTCGGTTCTGGGTGAGGAACTGGTGGTCAACCCGTTCCTGCTGGCGTCCGATGTTGCCAGTTTCGCGGCGGTTCGCGCCAAAAAAGACAAGTTCTAAGGGAGATTTTTCGACGTGAAGATTTATTACTCGGCGACCAGCCCGTATGTTCGCAAAGTCATGGCATGCGCCATTATCCGTGGCCTGGATGGCCGGATTGAGAAACAGGCGAGCAACCCGCATGCCTCGCCGGATGATCTGCTGGCGGATAATCCGTTGTCGAAAGTGCCGTGTCTGGTGACGGATGACGGTTTGTCGTTGTTCGGCAGCCAGTTGATCTGCGAATACCTGGACAGCCTGGGTGACGCGTTGCCGCTGTTTCCCGCTCAGGGCGCGGCACGTTGGCGCGCGCTGAAATTCCAGTCGCTCGGTGACGGGATTTTGGATGCGGCGGTGCCGTGCCGTGGCGAACAGGGCAAGCCGGTTGAAGCCGCCCGGGATGCGCAGATTGCTCGTTACAAGGCCGCGATGAGTCGCGCGGTGGATGCGCTGGAGGCGGACCCACCGCACAAGCATGTCGATATCGGGTCCGTTACGGTGGCGTGCGCGCTGGGGTATCTGGATTTCCGGTTCGGGTCCGATCCGTGGCGCGCGGGGCATCCGAAGCTGGCGGCTTGGTACGAGGCGTTCGCGCAGAACAAGGGATTGGCGGAAACGGCACCCGTTTAGAGGGGGCTGCCCCATCGGCATCGGGGTGGCGCGTTCTACCCCAAACCGTCCTGGCCCGGCTTGTCCGGGCCAGCCTCTGGCGGCATTGGCGGAGGTGGGCGTGTCAGTTCGGGGCAGATATCATGGTCTCGCCCGGTCGATCCCGAGAGGCCCGCATCAATGCCTGGAACTATATCATCGTTTGGTTCATCTGGCCCGCTGCCGTCGCGGCGCCCGTCGGATTCGGTGGTCTATAGCGGTCGCGCCGTCGATAACCCAAACAGCGCCGCCGTTAACCCCGTATTAACCAATATGCGCGATAATGCCGCGCATGAGCGCCCGTGTCCCCACACCTGACCTGACCCAACGCCCCCTCCGCCTCGGCATCAAGAGATTGATATCGCTCGGAAGTCAGGACGCAGCGATGTTGTCCAGGGCGCCGAAATGACGTATAGGAGGAGCCATGAACACAGTCGCAAAGTCATCTGTGCCAAAATCGCGCAAGCGGACACCCAAGCCCGTCCCGACCTACCGCGGCATTCGCCTTCCGGACATGAGCGCCGGATCGCAGTTCACCAGTGAAGAAGTCGAGACAGCGATCAAAGCCGCGATCGCCAGGCACCCCGAGGCGTTTGCCGTTCGGAAAGACTGACCGGGCACGATCGGTTTTTATCAACTGTCCGTTCGACCCGGAATACAAACTTCTGCTCCGGGCGGCCTGTTTCACGATGCTGACTTGCGGATACCTGCCGCGTTGCGCGCTGGATTACAGCGACAGCGGCGCCGTCCGTTTCGCCGAGATCGTCAAATTGATCACTTCCTGCGACCTGTCGATCCACGACATTTCGCGTGTAGAGCTGGATCATGCATCGCGCCTGCCGCGCTTCAACATGCCGTTGGAATTGGGGGCTGACCTTGGCCTGCGTTTGGCCGGCCCACCCCTCCAGCGGCGGCGCCGGACGCTGATTCTCGACGCCGAGGCGCACCGGTATGACAAGACCCTGTCGGACATCTCGGGCATGGATATCGACGCCCACGCCAATGACCCGCGGCAGGTTATTCGCCTGGTCAGGGGCTGGCTGAATACCAATCGCCGGCCGGGGACGCCGCCGTTACCCGGGGCCGTGGCGATCAACGAGGATTATGAAACCTATCTCCGATTTGCGCGGGAGATTGTCGATACGCTGCGCCTGGATCACCACGACGACATGCCGCATGGGGATTATCTGTACGTTGTGGTGAAGGCTTTGCCCTTGATCGAGGCTGCACGACGTGCGTTGGTTGGCGTGGGGTAGGACCCGATTGTGTCTCATCCAGCCGGCGGAACTGCACGGGGTATTGCGCCGATGCCATGACCCGGATCAGCGTCGGCGGGGCGCTATTTCGGGTGGTTGGTTTTAGTTCTGCGGCGACGCGATATAGGCGGCGACGCGGGCGTTATGTGGCTCCAGGGTCTGGCCTTCGCCGCGATCGATCTGTGCCAGGGCATTATCGACATAGCACTTGGCCCGGGCCGCCGCTTTCTATTGTCGGCAATCGGGGCGTGAGGGCGATATTCATGCCAATACGGTTCCTCTCGCAACGGGTTGATCGACGCGGTTGGCATGTTCCGGCCAGGATCGTTGGCTTCGGCGGTCTATAGCTGTCGCGCCGTTCATAACCAAAGTGCGCCGCCGTTAACCCCGTATTAACCAATATGCGCGATAATGCCGCGCATGAGCGCCCGTGTCCCCACACCTGACCTGACCCAACGCCCCCTCCGCCTCGGCATCAAGAGATTGATATCGCTCGGAAGTCAGGACGCAGCGATGTTGTCCGGGGCGCCGGTATGACGTATAGGAGGACCCATGAACACAGTCGCAAAGTCACCTGTGCCAAAATCGCGCAAGCGGACACCCAAGCCCGTCCCGACGTATCGCGGTATTCGCCTTCCGGACATGAGCGCCGGATCGCGGTTCACCAATGAAGAAGTCGAGACAGCGATCAAGGCCGCGCTCGCCGAGCACCCCATCGTGTTCCCTGTTCGGGAAGACTGACCGGGCACGATCGGTCTTTATCAACTGTCCGTTCGACCCGGAGTACAAACTTCTGCTCCGGGCAGCCTGTTTCACGATGTTGACCTGCGGTTACCTGCCGCGTTGCGCGCTGGATTACAGTGACAGCGGCGCCGTCCGTTTCGCCGAGATCGTCAAATTGATCACCTCCTGCGACCTGTCGATCCACGACATCTCGCGGGTGGAGTTGGATCGTGCATCGCGCCTGCCGCGGTTTAATATGCCGTTGGAATTGGGCGCTGACCTTGGCCTGCGTTTGGCCGGACCGCCGCTCCAGCGGCGGCGCAGGACGCTGATTCTCGACGCCGAGGCGCATCGGTATGACAAGACCCTGTCGGACATCTCCGGCATGGACATCGACGCCCACGCCAATGACCCGCGGCAGGTTATTCGCCTGGTCAGAGACTGGCTCAACGCGAACCGCCGGCCGGGAACGCCGCCGTTGCCCGGTGCGGTGGCGATCAACGAGGATTATGGCGCGTATCTTGGATTTGCGCAGCGAATTGTCGCGAAGCTGCGGCTCGATCCGCACGATGACATGCCGCATGGGGATTATGTGCATGTCGTGGTGCTGGCATTGCCCTCGATCGAGGCTGCGCGGGGAGTGTTGGTTGATGCGGTTGGGGTAGGGTAGAGCCGATTGTGTCTCATCCGCCCAGCCGGAACCGCCCCGGGTGTCGCGCCGCTGGCAAACGTTATTCATGCCGATACGGTCCCTCCCGCAACGGGTTGATCGACGCCGTTTGACGCGTCGCGGCCATGATCGTCGGCGCCGCGGTCTTTGGCTGTCGCGCCGTCCATAACAAAACAGCGGCGCCGTTAACTCCGTATTAACCAATAAGCGCGATAATGCCGCGCATGATCGTCTGTGTCCCCGCACCTGACCCAACGCACCCTCCGCTTCGGCATCAAGAGATTGATATCGCTCGGAAGTCGGGATGCAGCGATGTTGCCCGGGGCGCCGAAATGACGTATGGGAGGAGCCATGAACACAGAAGCAAAGTTACCTGTGCCGAAGAAACGCCAACGGAAAGCCAAGGTCGGCTCGACCTATCAGGGCATCCGTATTCTGGACATGAGTGCCGGATCGCAATTCACCCGCGAAGAAGTCATACGGGCCGTTGAAGCTGCGATCGCCAAATGCCCCGAGGCGTTCGCCGTTCGGAAGACTTAGCCGAGCGCGATCGGTCTTTATCAACTGTCCGTTCGACCCGGAATACAAACTTCTGCTGCGGGCAGCTTGCTTCGTGATCCAAATCTGCGGGTACCAGCCGCGTTGCGCACTGGATTACAGCGATAGCGGCGTTGTGCGTTTCACCGAGATCATTAAATTGATCACGTCTTGCGATCTGTCGATCCATGATATCTCGCGGGTGCAGTTGGATCGAGCATCGCGCCTGCCACGATTCAATATGCCGTTGGAATTGGGGGCTGACCTTGGCCTGCGTTTGGCCGGCCCACCCCTCCAGCGGCGGCGCCGGATGCTGATTCTCGACGCCGAGGCGCACCGGTATGACAAGACCCTGTCAGATATTTCCGGCATGGATATTGACGTCCACGCCAATGATCCGCGGCAGGTCATTCGTCTGGTCAGGGACTGGCTGAATACCAATCGCCAGCCGGGGACGCCGCCTTTGCCGGGGGCGACGGCGATTAACAACGATTACCAGGCATATCTCGGATTTGCGCACGAGATTGTCGCGACGCTGCGGCTGGATCCCCATGACGACCTGCCGCATGGGGATTATTTGCATGTGGTATCGGTGGCGTTGCCACGGATCGAGGCGTCGCGGGCCCGCGTGGTCGGCGCGGTTACGATCGGCGCGGTGACAGGGGCGTCACCGCCCTGGCCGAGTCTGACCTCGTGATCTCTTCGAACGTCGGCGACGGGACGGAATCCGGATCAAGGCCGGAGGATCGTTGCGGCAAAGGCTTGGATGGCGAGCGCCCGCAAAGACGACCCGCTCCCGGTTCTACCGGACGACCTTCAACCCCGACCGGAAATCCCGCGCCAGGGCGCGATATACCGTGGCGTTGCGGTCGAATTTGATGCGTTCCTCGGCGTCCATCACCCGGCGGAGTTTGGCGGGGGCGCCGGTCCACAGCTCATTCGGGCCGATCACCTTGCCGGGAGTCAGCAGGCCGCCGGCGCCCAGCATGCCGCCTTCCTCGATCACCGCCCCATCCAGCACCGTCGCGCTGATGCCCACAAAAGCTCGGTTTTTCAATGTGCAGGCGTGGATCACCGCGTTGTGGCCGACCGTCACGTCGTCGCCGATGTGCGTGTCCATGCCGCCGGAGTCGACGTGGAGGATCGACCCGTCCTGGATGTTGGTGCGGGCACCGATGCGGATGATGCCCATGTCGCCGCGGACCAGGCAGTGGAACCAGATGCCGGTTTCCGCCCCGATCACCACGTCGCCGATGATCGCGGCGGTGGGGGCGATGAAGGCGTCCTCGGCGATCACCGGGGTGACGCCGTTCAGCGAAAAGACGGTTCCGTACGGCCAAACAGACATTCAGCGACTCCCTACCCCGGTATGCAGACCGAGCATCAGGGCGATGTTTTGGACGGCGGCGCCGGAGGCACCTTTGCCAAGATTGTCCAGCCGCGCGACCAGGACGGCCTGACGGTGCTTCTCGTTGGTGGCGACATACAGTTCCAGGCGGTCGGTGTCGTTCAGTGCCTCAGGCTCCAGTTTGCCGTCGGTGGGGGAGGCGACCACCCGGACCAGATCGCAGCCGGCGTAGTAGGCTTCCAGGGCGGCGCGCAGGTCGGCTCCGGCCGGTTTGCCGGGCAGCGTGTCCAGGTGCAGCGGGATCGAGACCAGCATGCCCTGCATGTAGTGCCCGACAGCCGGCACGAAGATCGGCCGGCGGGTCAGGCTGCCATACTGTTCGATCTCCGCCACGTGCTTGTGTTCCAGGCCGAGGCCATACAGTTCGAACGCCGGGCCGTGGGTGGAGTCGTGCGCCTGGATCATGGCCTTGCCGCCGCCGGAATAGCCGGAGACGGCGTTGATGGTGATGGGGTAATCGGCCGGAATCAGCCCGGCATCGACCAGCGGACGGATCAGGCCAATGGCTCCGGTCGGGTAGCAGCCGGGGTTACTGACGTTCCGCGCGGCGGCGATGCGTTCGGCCTGGCCGGGGGCCATTTCGGCGAACCCGTAAACCCAGTCGGGGGCGACCCGGTGTGCGGTGGAAGCGTCCAGCACTTTCGGCGCGGAGGAGCCGAGGGAGGCGGCCATGGCGGCGGATTCTTTGGCGGCATCGTCGGGGAGGCACAGGACGATCAGGTCCACTTCCGCCATGATGTCGCGCCGGGCGGACGGGTCGCGGCGTCGGTCGGACGGCAGGCTTTTCAACGTAACCGCGGGAATAGCGGCGAGACGCTCGCGGATGCCAAGGCCCGTGGTGCCGGATTCGCCGTCGATGAAGACCGATGTCATGTGTCGCAATCCCTTTCCGTGGGCGGAAAATCGCGGTGTGGCGGCGGAAAAGCAAGGGGTGTCGGCGCGGGGCAGGTCTGTTGCGCTTGACAGGAGGGGGAGGGGCAACTACCAAGCGCCCCTTCGAGTTTGACCAGGATAGTAGCGCGTATCATGAGAGTCCGTAACAGCCTGCGTTCCGCCAAGGTCCGCGACAAGAACTGCCGTGTGGTCCGTCGCCGTGGGCGGGTTTATGTGATCAACAAGAAGAACCCGCGCATGAAGTGCCGGCAGGGGTAGGCTTCGCCTCCTCGTTCGGCTTGGTCCGAACCGCCTTTATAGCATGACGCAATAGCCGGGCTTGACCCGGCTATTAGTGTTTTGGCCGCTGTTTGGTTCGGCGCGATTCGCGGAGACCCTGGTTTACTCGGGTTCCTGTGTCCGCGATCCGACAAAAATCCGGAAAACGACGCCGTATTGTCATCACGGTGCCGGCCTAAACGGACAGCAGCAGGTCTTCCAGCTTCGCCGACTGAATATGCGCGTTCAGCGTCGATGCCGCATGCCTGAAGCCCGCCGCCCCGAGTTGGTCGCCTAATCCCGGCTCCTGCGCGATCTGGTGCATCGCGACCGCCACTGCCTCCACATCCCCGGGCGGCACCAACAGACCGGTCACGCCGTTGGTGATCGCCTCGGCGATCCCGCCTTGATCCGAGCCGATCACCGGGCAGGCCTGAGCCATCGCCTCGGGGATCACACTCGGCAATCCCTCTGCATCGCCGTCGCTTGCCACCACGCTCGGCACCACCAGCGACACCGCATTGGTCATCCGCGCCCGCACCGCGTCAGGCGTGAGCCAGCCGGTCAGGGTGATTCCAGGGATCTCCCGCGCCAGCGCGTCCAGCATCGGCCGCAGCGGCCCGTCGCCGACGCAGACCAGCGGAGTCAGATCGCCCGCTGCCCGTAAGCGCCGCATGGCATCCGCCAGCACCACGATCCCCTTCTTCTCGACGAACCGCCCCACGAACAAATGCGCGCTCGGGCGGCGGATCGCCGGATCGCTGCTGATCTCCACACCGATCGGCAGCACCACCAGCTTGTCGGCAGCCACCCCATGCGCCGCGGCGACCTCGGCCACCGCGCCGGAGACGCACACGAAGCACGCGGTTTCCCGCAACATTGCCGGCCAGCGTTTGGCCAGCACGGTGCCCGTCCAGTTCTTGTGCTTGCTGACGTCGCCGCCATGCAGCGTCACGACCATGCGCAGCCCCAGGTGGCGAACCAGCGGCAGAGCCAGCGCCCCTCCCCGGGCGAACTGCGCATGCAGAACCGGCGCCAGGCCGGGAATGCCCAGCGACGGAACCACTCCGCAATGCCGGAACAAAAACCGCTGCAACGATCCCAGCGGCGGGTCGCCGCCCAGCCTGTGCGTGTCGGGGCTGATCTCGCCGGCGTCGGGCAGCACCGTGCGGCCGATCCAGACCGGATGCAGCCGCGAGAACCCGACATATTGCCGCCGCAGGAACCCGATCTCCGACGGGACGCCGATACGGTCGCGATAAACGAGAAAGGGTTGAGTGGCTTGCATTGGTTGCGCGGGCGTGTGGCAGGTCCGCCTCCCATTGGCAAGGATGGGCCGGCCGGCGCGACGTGTGCGATCCTCTGAACCGCCGCTTTCAGAGGATCGCGCTCAAATCCGTCTCAAAAGCCGCACCATGAGAATTCATCCCATATAACGAGACGTTCTCCCGCGTCCTGAGGTCCGGCCCCGTCGCTGCCCCGCCCGCGGCGCTCCGGCCGGCGACACCATCGAGCCGGCGCGCGCGCGAAAGCGCCCCCAAAAGCCGGGGTCCGGCCATGGAATCAGGGCGGGGCGGTGGCCAACTCGGGGCCAAACGGGTCCGGCACCGGCGACTCGCCGATCAGACATCCGATCACCTGGCGCACGGTGTCGCGTGCGAAATCCTTCCAGTTGTAGCTCCAGGAGTCCGGGCGCTTGTCCCGCTCTGTCTGGAAGGATTATTCCCGGTATGCCCGCACCTCACACACGACCGTCAGGCTGCCGCCGAAACCCCGCAGCGTGTCGAATATCAGATTCCAGAAATCGCCGGTGCAAAAGCCCGGGATAACGGCGAGGTCCATGCAGATCGCGGCAACGGTGCGGCCGACCGGACGGCGGCGCACCTCGGCGTCGAGTTCCTCCGGTGTTGGGATGCGCAAATCGTCCGGATCGAACGGGCGCCGCTTCGGGATGCGCTCGTCTTGTGGGTCCGGGGATGGTCCCGCCTCTCGCGGTTCGGCCGGCATCTTGGCCGGCGCGCGCGGGCGCGGATCCACGAACGCGATCTCGTGGCCTCTGGCGCCGCGGGCCAGCAGGTAACGCTCCAGCGCCATGGCGCGCAGGATGCCGCGCTGCACGCGGGCGAGGATGGTCGAAAGCGAGTAGGTGCCAAAGACGGCGGCCAGGGAGGCGAATTCCACTGTGGCAGCGCGATCCGGGACCGTTTCGGCGAGCCGGCGGCCGTGCCCAAGCAGCACCCGGACGACATACAGCAGCGCGGCGAGACGAGCGGGCAGCCCGGGGGTGGGCCGATCCTGTGTAGAATCGGGCGGGGTAGGCTGGGCGGAGGTTGGCGCCGTATGCTCCATGTCCGTATTACTAACATTAACGTTATATTAATGTCAACCCTGACGTGCATCCCATGCAGCGAAATCCGATGCATGGACGGATTGCGATGCATCGTGATGAAGGGTCCAACGACTTCCATTGCATCAGCCCGCCAGTCGGAACGCAGGGAGTGCGCTCATTCGACTGACGGCAAGAAGGAGCGATCGATGATGGACAGGGCCTCCGGCCGATTGATCGGATCACCAGCGAACAACGCGGACAGGGCGGCTTTGTCCGCCTTCGTTAAAAGCGAGGATTGGACTTGTGCCTGGTATGATAGGGTGAATCTGGCGCGGCTCATGCCAATCTGCTTTAGGTGCGATATCGCTTTGTCTGGCGTCTTGCGGATAAATCGCCCAATGTCCGGACAAAGGCCGCCGAAGAGGCCGGACACGGAGGCCCTGGTTACGCTGATACGCTAAGTGTGTGCCGGGTGATGCCTTGCTGCCTCGGCGTTTGAGGCGTTGGCGTCGATGGATCCGATGGTGCCAACGCCATAAACCTGCGGGCGGCGCTCCGGCCTCTCTGCCATCAGCTTATCCAGCCGGCGCGCCGAAAGCGTGGTTTGCCGGGAAAACGCCAGCGCGACCGCGATCATCGCGACGCCCACGGCGGCAAATGGTCCCACGATGGATAGGTCTTGCATCAGCGCAATTTCCCGATCTCACGATTGGCCAGCCACTTCAGCACTATTGCTATAATGATGCCAGCCGCCCCGGTTTCCCCTGCATTCAAGAAGTCGTGCGAGCCGGAGGCGATCAGGGTATTGATCAGAGCGCCCGCTGCGCCGGCTCCGGCAAACCAGACCGCGAGGCTGTTGTAGAACGTTGCATTCAGTTTCACCCGCTCGTTGTGAAGCGTCTTTTCGTGGTCAATAACGCGAGCAGCGGCCGATGCTTCGATAACAGGAGCAAAGCGAGCGCGCCCCATTTCGACAACGATCCTGACCGTTTCCGGGTCGTTGGGATAAAGCGCCGTCGCCGTTCGCGTGAACGCTGCTATCCATTCCGCCTCCTCCACGCACGCCTCCCTTCAGTGTGACCCCCGCGTCCAAGGGCGCGTGCTTAACGGCGTCTCAAAAGCCATGCTGTGAGAATTTGTCCCATTTTATGAGGCGTTCTTGTCAATCCTCTTGTTCTCACCGACCGTCACCGCGACCGGCGCCGACAGGAGCCGAGTATGCCGATCAAAAGTTGATAAAGAGTTAACATGCGGGGAAAAAGGAACCGCTTGATCGGATGCAAGGTGCCTCGGCACAAACATCCGTTGCCGGAGTCAGGCTCGCTCTGCCACCGCCGGCTATTGATCCCATGACGGCCAACACGCTCGGGCAATGGCCTCTACTTGAAGAAGTCCTCATCGACCTTCTTGATGTGAAGCACCTCCTCAATCCGGCAGCCTACATTGTATCGGATCATGAGCTTGGCGAGGTTTTCCCCGTCGATCAGAACAATCCGCTTGCTGAGGAATGCCGTCGTCTCCTTCGCCGCGGGCGAGAAGGTCGAGGCCGTCACAAACAGGCCCTTCGTTGCTTTGTGGCGGTCGAGGCTGCCAAAGAAATCCCGGATCGTCCCGGCGCCGATACTGTTATACCGGTCCGCATTGACATTGACGTACTGCCAATCTGCTTCCGTCATGGCCCGGCTTGTCCGGGCCACCTATCGCGGCACCGCCATGGCATTGGTGGCCCGGACAAGCCGGGCCATCACGATGGGAGGCGAGAGTCGGCATCAACGCGTGCTGGTATTGCCCGCTGCATAGCGTTTTGCCTGAATAGTGACTCGATCGAGACCGAGTGCGTCCTGGTCGATCACCCCGTCCACACCGTCGTCGCCGCTGCGACCGATCGCTCGGCCCGCGTCCGCGTCCGCGGCGGAGCCGCCATAGCCCATTTCGAGCAGCAAATTGACAATGAGACGCCGGGAGAAGGCAGGCGGTGCCGAGCGAATGCGATCGAGCAAATCCTGCCCGAGCGCTATCTCGACCTGCTTGTGGGCCGCCCGCATGGCTTCGTCGGGCGTCTCCGCGCGGCTTACGAGCGGCGGCTCAATCAGTTGAGCGCCCTGTGCGGCGTCATTTGCCGATTCCTCTTTGAATTGCCGGAACTCGGCGAACTGGTTGAGAAATTCATTGTCGATGCGTGAGGGATGCGAGGCGACCACCTGCTGCCCCCGCTCGGTGATCCCGAAATGCCCCCGCCGCGTGCTTTCCAGCAGACCGGACTTGGTAAGATACGTCTTGGCCCAATGAACTCGGTTTCTGAGCAGCGTCTGTTTTCCGGAGGGCAAGAGTTGGGCTCGATCCTCCGGAGTAAGATTGAGTTGGTCGGCCAGACGATCCACGGCATCGCCTATGCGGACCTCGCCGATGGTGGAGGCCAGGAGCACTGGAAGCATGAGGGATTGGTAATCGGGAACGGCCATGCGCCAAACCTACATGGCCCCGCTGGCAGGGCAAAGGGGCTTTGCGGTATCGGATCGAATTGGTTGCCCACTCTTTCCCGACGCGGTCGCACCGAAGGCTCCAACGATCAAGCGCCGTAGTGGCGGGGGCCAACCGGGACGCGATCGGTGGCATTGTTTCGCCCGCCTTGCGCCCATGGCGGTCGTTCCCAAGCGTTGTGAGCTCGTTGATAAGCGGTCATTCGAGCAGCTTGGCCGCCTGGGCGTTCATCGAGACGCCGCATGCGTTAAGCGCGGGCCGCTCAGAATGGCCTATCCGTCCGCCAGCGTTGGTTTCGCTCATTCGAAGCTCTCCTCACGGTGACGCTCGCGTTCTCGTTCAACCTCGATCCATTCCGCGACGGGCTCCTCCATGTCGTTTACCCATTGCCGAACAGATTCGTCTGGATGATCTCCGAGTTGGCGGATAACGTCCCACCGTTTGATTAGAACATCGGCATGCGATCTACGAAAACCTTTCGGTTGTAAACGGCTCGTGTAATGGCCAAAAAACGCCGCCTTATTCGGCGCCCGATCGAGGAGGGCAAGGAACAACGGAGACAGATGGTATTGCTCCTCGTCGCCCTCCTTAGTGAAAATTCCTATCGTCAGACCCAGCGGACCGTATCGTCGGCCAGGGTCCTGGTCGGCCCATGAGATAAGAACACCCGGAGCAATCTTCTCGATCGGTATGCGACTGTCATACCGCAGCGGACTTGGCAGGTCGGCCGAGTTGGCTTCTCCACCGAGGAAGAACTGGGTCAACGAAATGATCGGTTGCGTATCGAACAGGCTTTCGAGAAGATGCGGAATATCATAATCCGATACCTGATACGTAATGAGAATAGAATTGATATTACGGCAGATCTTTGAAGCGATCTCTTCGGCGTCAAAACCAGCCAGGCACTCCCGCACGATTAGCGCGATATCCGAATCGTAATGTCGGACGTTCTTGTCTAAATCGAGCCGCAGAAGCAGATTGCGGCCGATATCTATTAACTCTGGCGCGGTCGGATTCGGATCATTCTGGTGACAGAAGAGGTACATGTGCAGTACTTTGATCGCAACTGCGACCCCGTCTGGGAGGCCTGCGACATCACTCAGCAGATCCTTAATATCCGACGGCGTCGCGCCTCGGATGGAACCGTTTGCAATCCACAAGAAGGCATTGCTCGATAGGGCGGACTTCGCGATAGCCCTTCGTAAGCGAGTAATCCCAGCTTCATCGATCGCAACGCTCGCCTGCAGAAATGGCAGAGAGAAAGCTAGGCTGGGTTCGTCAATCGCTGCATCCAGCGCCAGCGCGACAAAATTCGGGTCTCGCGCATGGGCCTCGGTCAGAAAGCCACCCATCATGGTGGGATTGCGGCGATCAGCGGCAGCAGCTGCATATGCGGCTTTCAAAGCAGACCACATCTCTCCAAGATCAAGGGATCCCTGGGCCAATCCTCGCCCGAACTCGTCGGCTCGCCGCAGCGGTCGTGCCGATGATATTTCCGGCAGCAAGATTTGGAGATCGCTGGGCGATGACGCGACGGCCTTCCCGATGGCTACGGCCGCCTCTGATGCTCGGTCATAGGCGTTCTTGAAATTGGCGGTGCAAGCATCATCCTGCTCAACGTCCGCCACGTCATACCCGCCCTTCGACCATTCAAAGATCAATGACCGAGCCCTGTCGACCAATTCCACAGGTTTCAAGCGATCGATGATGCGCTCAAGCTGCTGTCGGATGTCGTCGGGCATCCCCTTGCCCTCGAAGCGAAGCGCCGCCCGGAAATTGAGCCATCCGTCGATCCAGATGCCTCCCTCCGAAAATGCCGTCGCGGCGGTATCGAGGTCATCCAGACAGCCGCTCGACCACCAGAGCGAACGAATGTTGCGGGCGAAGTTTTTGCCGGTTTCCGGGATATCCTTCAGCTCAACCGCGAGACCGATCGCCTTCGAAAACCAACGCTGCGTGTCTCCGTAGGTTTCCGGCTGCCATCCATGATCACGTGATCGGGCGCCGAAATCGAAGCTGTGGGTGGACATAAAACGATCGACCTTCAATAACCCGCCCAAAGCGAGCATCCCACATCGGCGCTCCCCATCGTTACTTGACTTTGCAAGCCGGCGAGCAATCGCAATCCGCTGGTCGATTGAGGCTTGTGTGCCCGAACGAAAGAGCTGAAAAAGCTCCTTGAAAATAACCCCGGCCGGATGGTGTTTACCGTCGGCAGTTTCCGCGCACACGAAACGTGCAAGGGTCAATGCCGCATCATCGAACATTCCCGGCTCGAAAGCGAGCGTCTTCACAAGCCCAATTAGGTTCGCTTGGCTGTAGGAAGACAAATGGAAAATCGCATCCGCCTGCGACCCAACCGTTGCTCTCCTAATTTTCGTCAGGATCGCCTGCGGAGCAACAGGCGCGAGATTGCGAAGGTTTCTGATCCCGTTGTCGTCGAGCACCGTCAGGTCAGCCAAAGGACCGCCGACGTCGAGCCAGCGGCCGACGATCGCCCGTGCCTCTTGACTGTCATGGAGAAAGCCAAGCCGGCGCGATAGCGACCCCAGCATGCGGGGGCTCAGGGTATGACAGAAGGCATCGAAATCCGAGGCCGAAATGCGATCGAGAGCAAAGGCGGCGAGTCGGTTGGAGATCGCATGGGGAAGCAGGGCACGCCAGCGCCCGCGCGTTTGCGCAATTCCGCGGCGTTTCAACTCTGCCGTAGCCATGAATAATTGCTGGGCCGTGACACCGCGGATTGTTGCGATCTTGGCTAACTCGCCGTCAGCGGACGTATATTCACCATCGTAAGAATAGAATAGTGAAAGGTCCTCTGCCGCTCGCAGTAAGTCAATGTTTGGGCTCATTCGTTGTTCGAATATCCGGGCGAACAAATCCCGGTCTTTCAACTGGCCGAGCGTTTCACCCTTCCGCACACCCCCCGCCAGAGCGCGAGCGACACTAAAATTACCATCGCTGAGTTTCGCAATCCGATCACGATCGACTTGAGAAATTACCGGGAAGGTCTTCGCGATCCATTTCCCGACCAACTCGGGCGAAACGGTCCGAAGCCGGAAAACCTCGGTTTGCTCGGGTTCGTCGTCCTGAACGTCATACTCCACGCTGAGCAAACTGACTTGACTACCCGATACGCCGCATATTTTGGCAAGGTCACTGTGCGTGGCAGGATTGCAGTTGTCGACGACGAGATAGGCACGATCTCCGGCGCCAACGAGTTGGCGGGCCATATCACGGGCCGTCGGATCGATGCTGTCGGAATAATCCGTGTAAATCGCGATCCCAGGATCGAGCGGATCGGCGCCAACGTCGTCTTCGAACAGTGCTTGGACAAATCGCGTTTTGCCAACACCCGACAGACCGATAATGCGCACGCAAGCGGCAGGCCGTCCCAGCGATTCGCGTATCCGAGCGATACCTTCAAGGAGGCCTAGCTCTTCTCGTTCCTTCGTCCGCTCGTCGACGACACAGTTCTTGCTGCCCGACAGGTAGTCATCCGGTTCGCCGGCTCGCGTACCCGCCCATTCCCCAATTGCGCTCCAGCCTGAAAGTCTACGGCCGGCGCGTTCCATCACCCACGCCGCAACGCCCGAGTAACTATTAGTCCATGTTGCGACACGGTTGCGGTCATAGAAATCGACGAGAAGATGCTCGGCGTCCTTCATCTCAGACAACGCATTGCGCATTGCCTTCTTGCGATCCTGCAAGGGCTCGTGCGTAACCGATCCTTGCGCGCTGACGATGATGTAGGCGCCATTCTTCTCGACCAGCTCACCGAAAATCTTCCGAAGCTCGCCCCCTGGCTTCATTTCCAACATGATCGAGGAGGCGTTCATATTGGATTTCTTCACCTGATACCCGGTTTCGGGCCTTGGCACGAAGTCGGGCGATGCGATGACGCCCGGAACCGACACCACTACGTCCAGGCCACCGTCCGGCGCAGTCTGATTGCCGCCCGCCGTGACGCTGGATTGTGGCAGGCCAGCCCTGCGTATTTCGGCGAGCGCAAGTCGCGCCACCAACGTTCGCAGGTCAACGTCTGTCAATTCCGCAATCTCAGAACCTGTGACCTCAAACATGCGCCATCTCTTGTACCCCTGACCCTCTACCGGAAAACCTATGCCACGTTATGGTCTGGGGCAGTGAGCACTGTTGAATGCTCAGGTTTGGGAACGTATCCGCTGTGTCGCGCCCAACGTCTTGGCCCTGGGTCAGCATTGGGAGATCAGTGCCGAAAGCCGTCATTCCGCAATCGGCCAACCTCGGCCGGTCGGAGCATTGGCTGTGGGGAACAGCTTTGGTCGGAACTACCTCTCCCCGACCCACCCCCCTACCGAAACGCCCAGCGCAACGTCCGAGCGATCCCATACGTCCCGGCGCGCACAAGCGGGCGGCTCAGTGGCGGCGAACTCAGCCCGTGCATCGCCCTGGCCCAGTCCGGCAGCAAATCGACACCGGCCTGCATGGTCAGCGCGTGCAACGGCTGCTGCATCAGGTTCGGCGCGCGTTGCGTCATGACCAACCTCGCGACCTCCCGCGTGCGGGTGTCGCACAGCAAACGCGGCCGCACCCCCTCGATCAGCGCCAGCGCCTCGGCCTTGGTGCGCGGGATCGGATCGGCACCCAACGGTTCGGCGACACGCACCATCTCGGCGAAGTAGCGATCCTGGTCGGCCGCCGGCATGTCCGGTTCGGCGTAGCGCATCCAGCCTTTCAGGAAACTGGTCGTCTCCGTCACATGCACCCAGGCCAGCAGCGCCGGATCGTTCGCCTCATACACAACACCGTCGGGCAGCACGCCGCGGACACGATCGTGAATGCCGCGCACCCGGGCGATGGCGGCGATCGCCTCCTCCCGGCCGCCGAACGTGGTCAGGGAGATAAACCTCGCAGTGCGCCGCAGCCGCCCGTGCATGTCGGCACGAAAATTCGAGTGGTCCCACACCCCGGCCAGCACCGCCGGATGCAGCATCTGCAGCAACAGGCCCGCGATGCCACCAACCATCATGGACGTCACGTCGCTGTGCACCCGCCACGCCACCGATCCCGGGCCGAACAGCCCATCGGGACGCCGCTTCACCGGCTTCTCGCCCCGGGACTTATCGTTGAAAATCGCGACCACGTTGGCGATGATCGCCCGCTTGATCGGCCGCGCCAGGAGGTCGAACGACAGCTTGTCGTCGGGCATCAGGCCGCGGCCATCGGCACTGCGCGCTGGCCGGGCTTATCCGCCGGGACGCACGCAGCGCCTTCGGAACGGAGTCTCCACAATGAAAAAGGGACTTGGATGCCGGCCTCCATTTGTCCCATGGAAGTGGTCGGCAGACGCGCCGATGTCAACGCAAAGGTGCACAGGAAGCCGGGAACAAGAGCGTCAGGGCGCATCATGCGAACCGCCAAGGCGCGACGCGTGGCCTTGGCGCCGCCCCGCCGGCTGGGACGCAGAGATGTGGTGAACCTTGACTGACCGCCAAACGCACAAACCGAACCATAGGCGGCGCAAGGCCCCGGTCGCCGCTCCGGCCCGCTTGCATCCCGCGTCCCGGCATGGGACAGAACACCATCATGTTGGCAAAAATTGCGCGAAAAACCGTCCTGCTCGGCCTGCTCTGCGCCTCCCCCGCGCACGCCGCCGACCCCGTGCGGCTCGGTCTGCTCCACACCCTGTCCCCGGCGCCGTTCTACATCGCGCAGGAACGCGGCTATTTCCGCGACGAGGGCATCGACCTGACGTTCCGCTTCTTCGAGGCCGCGCAACCGATCGCCGCCGCCGCCGTCGCGGGCGACATCGATGTCGGCGTCACCGCCCTGACCGGAGGCTTCTTCAACCTCGCCGAAAAAGGTGTGCTGAAAGTCATCGGCGGCGGCCTGCACGAGGAAAAAGGCTACGAAGGCTCCGCCATCCTCGTCTCCAACACCGCCTACGAGTCCGGCCTGACCGCGCTGGACAAACTGCCCGGCCATAGCTTCGCGATCACCCAATACGGCTCGTCCTTCCATTACATGGCCGGACGCATCGCCCAGGCACAGGGCTTCGATCTCAAAACCATCACCCTTCGCCCGGTGCAGCAGATCGGCAACATGGTGGCCGCGGTCGCGTCGAACCAGGTGGACGCGACCATCGCCATCGCGTCGATGGCGAAACCGCTGGCGGCGCAAAACCAGGCTCACATCCTGGGCTGGGCCGGCGACATCGTGCCGTATCAGATCACCGCCCTGTTCACGACTCCCGCCATGATCGCCACCAAGCCTGACGTCCTGAAGCATTTCGCCGCCGCATACCAAAAAGGCGTGGCCGACTACCGCGAGGCATTCCTGCGCCTGGACTCCGCCGGCCACCCGATCATCGACGAGAACACCGAGGCCGCCATTCCGTTACTAACAAAATACGTCTTCACCGGCGACCCCAACGCGCGCCAGAAAATCCTCAGCGGCGTCGGCTACTACGACGCCGGCGGCGCACTGGACGTGGCGGACGTATTGGACCAGGTACGCTGGTTCAAGGACCAGGGCCTGGTCAAAGGTGAGGCCGACCCCGCCACGATGCTGGACACACGGTTCCTGCCGACACGATGACCCGACGTCGGCCTCACGCCGACGTTAACCCGGGTGTGAAGCGTTCAACAGCCGGACGAGCCTGGCGGCGGCACAGTGGCGGAAGCGGCGCACCCAGACCGGGGCGCTCATTCCGAAGGATCGCTGTCATGTCCGTTCCCCGTCGCTCGCGCTTCCATCGCATTGCCGTTGTTGCCTCCGGTGCCATGCTGCTGTTCGGCGGGGCCGCGTGCGCGCAAACCGTGCGGGTCTTCGATGACGCACCCTCGGTCGAACAGCTGCGTTCCATCCTGGCCCCGGATTCGAGCCCGATGCATTCCCGGTCGATCGTGATCATGCGGCCTGATGCCAACGCGTCTCCGTCGGGGGTGCAACGCGCGTCCGTTCAGGTTCAACCGGCTCCACGGATGGATGTCGCCTCGCAGGACATATCCTCTCAGCCCGAGGCGAGGGCGACGGCTGTCGAACCGATCCGGGCGACGCCGCCCACACGGAAACATGATGCGACCACCGATGCGGTGGCATTTCATATCAATTTTGCCTTCAACTCGGCCGCCTTGCCGGACTCCGCACAACAGATGGTCGGACGCATCGCCGAATTCATGAGAGAGACGCCCGACGTCAAAATCCGCGTTGAAGGGCACACGGATGCGGCCGGGGCGGCGGGCTACAACATGGCACTGTCGAAGCGCCGGGCGTTGTCGGTCGCGGAATATCTGGTCAGCCAGGGGGTTGACCCGTCACGCCTGTTGCCGGTCGGCAAAGGCATGACCGAACCGTTGACCGCCGATCCGTTCGACGGCGCCAATCGGCGGGTGCAATTCGTGCGAGCCGGCTAATCGCCGTGCATCAATCGCCCGGCTCGGGGGGGCGTCCTCGGTCGGGCTGTGAGATACGGAAGGCACCGTTTGTGGAACAGGTTACCAGTCAGGACATCAGCGCGGTGTGCGAGGACAGTATTGAATCGACCTGAATTTGGTTGCGTGATGCGGTAAGATGCTGATTTCTGTTGGCCGGTACAATGGGCTTTTTGGGAGCGGCGGTTATAACCGCCCGGCATCGATGCGTCGGCGTCACCACCTCACGCAGATGTGGGTCGGAGGGGCACAGCAAAATCGATTATGAGTTGTATCGGTCCTGCGTGAACCTTGCCCGCGGACGTTGCTGCGACACCGGGCCGCGACCGGGGCCGGCACCCATAGCGAAAGGTTGGCCCACGCGATGGCCTTGATTATCATACAGTCCATGACTGGATGGTTCTGCGTTTCCGGCGGGCCGGGCGCGCCGACGGGGGGCGCTTTGCTCGCCGCTGGCTGCCTGGCATTGGAAACCAGGTGTTGAAATCGGAGATTGCGTCACGTTCGTTTAACATTCGGTGTCAGTCACCTCTCGGGATGTGCCATTGGCTCCGCCACGTCGTATTGGGTGTTGTTCTGCTGCTGGCCACTGTGTCCGGGGCGGTGTCGCAAGAAAAGCGTGTTGCCCTGGTCGTTGGGGTCAGTGCTTATAAACATGCGAATACTCTGCCGAATACTCTGAATGATGCAAAGGACATTGCGGCGGCGTTATCGCGATTGGGCTTCGATGTGGAGATCGTTAAAGATCCGGATCGGGCGCGTCTGGAAGCCGGTGTTCGCCGGTTCGGTGACCGCGCCCGCGGGGCAGACGTGGCGCTGTTCTATTACGCGGGGCATGCGCTGGAATATGGTGGCCAGAACTGGCTGGTTCCGGTTCAGGCGGACCTGCACACGGAACGGGATCTGAGGTTCGAAACGCTGGAAGTCGATGCGGTCATGGACCAGATCGTCAGTCAGGCCCGGATTTCCCTGGTTATCCTCGACTCTTGCCGGGACAACCCCTTCCGCCATGCCCTGACGGGAACCTTTCGCGAGATGCTGGTCGGGCGCGGGCTGGCGGCTCCACAGACGGGTGCCTCCGGGACGTTGGTCGTGTACGCGACCGCGCCGGGTCGCGTCGCGGATGACGGTGCCGGTCCGCATAGTCCGTTCACTGCCGCCTTATTGCGCCACATTGAAGAGCCCGGCGTCGAGATCCGCCGGCTGATCACTATGGTCCGTCAGGACGTGCGACAGGCGACGGGCGGCCGGCAGACTCCATGGGACAGTTCGTCGCTGGAGGGGCAGTTCTTTCTGCGTCCCGTGGCGGCGGATATCGAGGTGATCTATTGGGATTCTGTCCGCAGCAGCAATGACCCGGCCGACTTGCAGTCCTACCTGTCCCGCTACCCGAGCGGGGTGTTCGCCGATTTGGCTCGGAACCGGATCGCGCGGCTTCGATTGGAAGGTTCAGGGGCGGCCGCGCAAGACCAGAAAGCGGCGGCCGAAGCCCAGCGAGCGGCGGATCAAAAAGCGGCTGCCGAGGCGAAGAAGATCGCGGACCTGAAAGCCGCGGTGGAGGCGAAGCGGCTGGCTGAAGAGAAAGCCGCTGCCGAGGCAGCGCAGCGATTGGCCGACCAGCAGGCTGCCGCGGACGCCAAGCGATTGGCAGAGCAGAAGGCGGCGGCGGAAGCAAAGCGTTTGGCCGACGAGAAAGCGGCCGCGGAGGTGGCGCAGCGTTTAGCGGATGCGAAGGCCGCGATGGAAGCGAAGCGGCTGGCGGAGCAGCAGGCTGCCGCGGAAGCCAAGAGAGTGGCGGACGCGAAGGCCGCGATGGAAGCGAAGCGGCTCGCGGACCAGCAGGCCGCGATGGAAGCCAAGAGAGTGGCGGACGAAAAGGCTGCGATGGAAGCGAAGCGGCTGGCGGATCAGCAGGCTGCTGCGGAAGCCAAGAGAGTGGCGGACGAGAAGGCCGCGATGGAAGCGAAGCGGCTCGCGGACCAGCAGGCTGCCGCGGAAGCCAAGAGAGTGGCGGACGCGAAGGCCGCGATGGAAGCGAAGCGGCTGGCGGATCAGCAGGCTGCCGCGGAAGCCAAGCGATTGGCTGAGGAGAAGGCCGCGATGGAAGCGAAGCGGCTCGCGGACCAGCAGGCTGCCGCGGAAGCCAAGAGAGTGGCGGACGAAAAGGCTGCGATGGAAGCGAAGCGGCTTGCGGACCAGCAGGCCGCGGCGGAAGCCAAGCGAGTGGCTGAGGAAAAGGCCGCCGCTGAAGCCGCCCAACGGCTTGCGGATCGGAAGGCCGCGGCGGAGGCCAGACGTTTGGTTCGGGAAAAGGCCGCAGCCGAGGCGGCGCAGCGATTGGCGGACCAGAAGGCGGCACGTGAAGCAAAGCGGCTTGCCGACGAAAAGGCCGCGGTTGAAGCAAAGCGGCTGGCAGACGAGAAGGCCGCTGCCGCTGCCGCCGAAAAGCTTGCCGAACAGAAGGCCGCCGCCGAGGCGGCGCAGCGCTTGGCGGACGAGAAGGCGGCGGTGGAGGCGAAGCGGCTTGCGGACTTGAAGGCGGCGGCGGAGGCCAAGCGGTTGGCTGAGGAGAAGGCCGCGGCCGAGGCGGTGCAGCGGCTCGCGGAGCAGAAGGCGGCGATGGAAGCGAAACAGCTCGCAGATCGGCGGGCTGCCGAAGAGGCGAAAAGGTTGGCGGCCGAGAAGGCCGCTGCTGACGCGGCGCGGAAGCTGGCCGAACAGAAGGCTGGCTTGGAAGCCGCGCAGCGCTTGGCGGAGGAAAAGACAGCGGCGGAAGCGCAGCGTCTCGCGGAGCAGAAGGCGGCACAAAGATTGGCTCAGGCAAAAGCCGAGGACGATCGGCAGGTCGCGGAACAGAAAATCGCCATGGGGACACCACGCAAGGAAACCGACCCGACGACCAACGGGGACGCGCACGCCCCGGCGGATCAAGGCCAGGCGGATCAAGGCCAGGCGGACCAGGTCGCGGCTGCCGAGGCGGCGCGGCGATATGCCGAGCAGAGGGCGGCTGCCGAGGCCGCGCTCCGGGGCGCGGCTCAGCGGGAAGCGGCCGACACGGCGCGCAAGGTTGCGGAACGGAAGCTGGCGGACCAGAAGGCCACCGCTGATGCCGCACGGAAGCTGGCCGAACAGAGGGCAGCCGACGCGAAGGAGCAGAAACTTGTGGCGCAAAAGGCGGACCAGGATGCCGCTCGGCAGCGACTGGCCGACCAGCGAGCGGCGGCGGACGCGGCGCGGCAGGGACCGAGGGCGTCTGATGAGCAGAAGGTCGCCGTGCTGACACCTTCTGTCGGTGCGACGCGAAGGTTGGAGGATACGTCCCGTGAAACAGGTCGTCCGGCGCAGGACGCTGATCATCCCCAGGTTGCCATGATCCCGCCAAAGTTGGATCAGAATAGCGAAAAGCGGATTTCGGCCGGCACGATTTTTGGGACCTGGTGCGCCGGTCCGGTCCGGATGTCGATCAGCGCGAACCGGTGGGAGTTTCGGATGCCTAACGGATCCGAAGTCGATTATCCGATCGAACAATATACCATCGAGGGCGACCACATTGTCATTCAGTCCAGTATCGGCTCAAAAAAGGTAATCACCGAATTCTCGGGGATCACCCCAAATGGAATCGTTCAATTGCGCGGCAAAGACAGCGGCTCCAACTGGGTTGATTACAACCGGGCCTTTGCGCGCTGCCGATAGGCCGATTTGTCTGTTCTCGTGGAGCGCGGCTAGAACGTTACCTGATAGCCGGCGAAGGCAATATAGTCAGGTCTTAAGCCAGACCCCTTATTCACTGGAATGATCAGATCCGCGACCAGAATATGGGGACCGAGCACCCGCCATTTGGCGCCGATGCTGAAGTCGGTCTCGTTGAACTGGGCACCACCGCCGCCCGAATACTGCCTGCCGAGGAAATCGGCGCCGACCGTCACGTTAGGCAGGACACTCAGATCCGCTCCCACCACATACTGTAGATTATTCCGGTCAAAGCCACCCGATGCAACCTGGTAGCTCAGGTTCAGGTGGGGGGTGATGCGGCCGTATTGCTTCGAAACGATAACCCCACCCAGCACATCCGTACTGCCGGATCCGAGGAGGTTTGCCTGGTCGCCGCTTGGGATGTTGAGCTGGCCGATCAGCGAGACATCCGGCATCGCATCGACGCCCCGGTAGATATTGTATTTGGTACGAACGATAACGTCACCGAAACCGGTGGCCTCGCCGCCCGTGCGAGAGTAGGGAGGATGCGTCGCATCGAATTCATGAACATTGGTGTGGCTGTTATTGATAATTGTTGCCACGGACGTCGCTATTGCAGTCTGATCCACCACCGGGACGATGACGCTGACATCCCACCGATCCGTGATTCCGTATGTCGCATAGGCGGCGAACACATTTCGTGTTATATCGAGTTTTATATTGAGCAATACCTGATCAAGAAGAAACGTACAGCCGTCGGTAGGGCCGGGACATCCGGGGACGGGTTCGTGATCCAGAAGAATCGGAATATTACTAAGATTCTGCCCGTTGAGTTCAGTATAATGGACATGGGTGAAGCTGGCCGATAGATTGAATTTTCCTTGCCCGATGGTCTCGGCTCTTTCCCCGAAAACCGGCCCGAGACTGGATTCGTTCGACGACGGCAGGCCTTGCAGGATATCGAAGCTGAAGGAGGGCAATGATGGCGTTATCGACGACAAATTCACATTACTGGCCACCTGCTGGTCGAGGTTTGATAACTGTGTGAGCGATTCCGATGCAAAATGGGCCGAGTGATTGAAAGCTCCCGGATTGACCGCCAGGAAAATACCGTTACCGCCATACAGATCTCTGATGAAATTTTGCAATTCTTCCGCACGGCCAACGTTGGGTGTCAGAGACAACGCCAATGCTCCGGTCATTGCCACGAGGCCGCGCAAGACGGAGCAAGCGAGCTTTTTCGAGGCATCGCGCCTGTCAATCGTGTCCACTGAATCCCCTCCGCGTTTTGCCTTGTCTCAACAATTTATTAACCGAATTTTATGAGTGTCACTTCACTTCGCCGTTGGCGGAGTGCCCCGATAACAAGTGTGACAAAATTACATGCGCGTCCGCCAAGGATGCTGATACGCACTGGAAGATGATAGGCGTGCGATCCTGCCAACCACGGGGCCACCATGCCTGCAACCCGAACCGGAAAATGGCATCATCTGATTGCAGTCTATTAACGATAAAATAAGGTCGGATCGACCTTCACCTTGGTGGGAAGCTGTCACCGGGCGGCTTGCCACCCCCGGTGCAGGGACCTCCAGGTCACCTAAAGGCTGGCATGACCGCTTCCGACACCCATTGGAACTGATCCAGCATGATCGCCTCGGGCGTGCCCATCGGCGTGCTCAAATTGATGTCCTCCATGCCGGGGTAACGTTCTTCCAGTTCCTTCAGATAGACGACCAGATCGTCCGGCGTTCCCGCGAACCAGGCCCCTGTCTTTAGGTAGTCTTCCAGTTTGGGAACGCCGGCTTCATACCAACCGCCCCGTTTGCCGATCGCCTCCACCTGCGCCGGCGTGGCGCCCGGCAGAAAACCTAAAGGCGCAAACATCTTGGCGTGCTCCTCATACAATGGCCGCAGCGCCGCGATGGCTTTTTCTTTCCTATCAGCAACGTGAAAGAAAATGCCGAGCATCAGATTCTCGCCGAGTTTCATATCCTGGCCGGCGCGGGCGGCGGCGTCGCGATAGGCGGTGATCGGGCCTTGCTGCAACGTCGCCGCTCCGCCCCCGACAGCGCCCTTGATGCCGTGCCGGACCATGAAGTCCAGCCCGCGCGCGCTGGCGCTGACGACCGGTTGCCAGCACGGCACCGGGCGGTTGACCGGGCGGGGCACCAAAGTCAGTTCCTGGAGCTGGTAGCCGCGATAGGGCACTTCGGGCGGCAAGGTGTAATGCTTACCCTTGTGGCTGAACGATTCATTGTTGAACGCTTTGAAGATGATCTCGACCTGTTCTTCAAACAATGCGCGATTGGCGTCCTGGTCGAGCATCGGCGCGCCGAAGGTTTCGACCTCACGCGTATGGTAACCGCGGCCGACGCCGAACACGGTGCGACCTTTGGTCAGGATGTCGGCCACGGCGTAATCCTCGGCCAGCCGCAGCGGGTGCCACATCGGCGCGATGTTGAAACCGCAGCCGATCTTCAGCGTCTTGGTCAGGTGCGCCAAATGCACAGCCACCATCAGCAGATTGGGGATCGCCTCGTAGCCCTCGTACTGAAAATGGTGTTCGGCCATCCACAGCGTGTCCCAGCCCAGCCGGTCGATCAGGGTGGCGATGTGTTCGGTTTTGTCGAACACACCGGCCAGCGCCTCGTTGGAGAAGCGGCGCTCGTTGGCGGGCGTCGCGTTCTGGCCGCGATCCGGGAGGTCGATATGACCCGGATAGACGGTCGAGAATTTCGTTATCATCTCGGATCTCTCCCGGTTGGTTTCAGCCGCCGTAATAGACTGTGTCGCCCAGATCCTTCATCTCCAAAATCGCCGCGTCGGCCCGGCCGGTCGGGGCTTTCATGACGTACGCCTCCGTGACTTCGGCGATGACGATGTGGTGGTCGCCCAGTTCGACGATCTGCTGCACCGTGCATTCGACGGCGGCGATGGCGTCATCCAGGATCGGGCAGCCATTGGCGCCGGTGTGGAAGGTTTGGCCGGACAGTTTGCCGTCCTCGACCTTGGCGGGTTTGAAGAAGGTGAAGGCGAGGCCCTTCTGGTCTTTACCCAGCATGTTGAGGGCGAATTTGCCGGTGCCTTTGACGACGGTGTGGGCGCCGGAATCGGCTTTAACGCCAACCACGACCAGCGGCGGGGCGAACGAACCCTGGGTCACCCAATTGACCGTGGCGGCGCCGACATTGCCTTTGTGGTCGTCGGCCGTCAGGACGTAAATCCCGTATGGGATCATGCGGAGGGCGATTTTTTTGGCGTCGGCGTCCATGGTTTTCCCTTTTTGGTTCGCGGTCCGGGAACCTTAGCCGCGCATCGCGCGATTGCCCAGAGCGAGAGGGGGGAGGGCCGCATATCATCAATAGTGCGGGAGAACCGCCCTTATGCGCCGTCCGAGCCAAGTACAGGCAGCGAACACCACAAGCAAAATCTCGCTGTGTTACCAAAATTCTGCTAATTTATCCGAATACCAGCCCGCAAACGGCGCGCTTAGCGAAGGGAGAAACCAATGCCGATAACCCATTCCGCACCATCGATGCCCTACGCGCATCATGTCCGGCACATCTCCCCGCGAGAGCCGTTTCGCTGGCTGGCTGCCGGTTGGCGGGATCTCATGGCGGCGCCGGCAGCGAGCCTGTGTTACGGCCTGCTGTTTGTCATCGCCGGTTATGTCCTCACTTTCGGACTCTGGCGCATCCACGCGATTTACCTGATTTTACCACTCATCAGCGGCTTCTTACTGCTCGGACCGGCGCTGACACTGGGTTTTCAGTCGATCAGCCGCGATCTGGAAGGCCACCGGCAACCGACGTTTACCAAGGCACTGTTTGCATGGCAGCAGAACAGTGGACCAATCTTCTATGCCGGTGCGGCGTTCATGTTCCTGTTTCTGGTCTGGTTCCGGCTCTCCGAGTATATATTTGCTCTGAGCTTTCCCGATGCGATCGATGTGTATCAGCAGGGCATGGTTAACGCGTTGCTGCACACGACAAGCGGGCAGACCTTTATTGTGCTGTTTGTGGCCCTCGGAGGGATCATGGCCATGCTGGCATTTGCCGGCGGGGCCTTTGCGTTGCCCATCCTGCTGGACCGGAAGGTCGGTATGGCCGAGGCGATCGCGACCAGCTTCACGGCGGTGATGGTGAATCTGCCCGTGATGGTTCTGTGGGCGGCATTGCTGGTGGGGCTGACCCTGGTGGGGATGGCGGTGTTCTACGTCGGTCTGGTCATCACCCTGCCGCTGGCCGGGCACGCGACGTGGCACGCGTATCGGGCGGTGATCAGGTCGAATTGGTAGTTTTCCGTACACCGAGTGCCGTGCAGGCAGAGGAGTCTCTTATCTCGTTTTTGTATCGATGTAGATTGCCCAAATCCGTCATGGCCCGGACAAGCCCTAAAGTACCCACACATCTCCTGACCTCCGAAAAAAGTCCTTGCCCGGCTCGACGCGAGTACGATTCGCTGCCTCCAGGCAACCGGAGAACAGGAGCCAGGGATGGAATGG